>ERZ1026901.46-NODE-46-length-102287-cov-26.632229_pt1 | contig 102287 bp, 93 predicted proteins | sample MGYA00380179_ERZ1026901 | MGnify/ENA primary metagenome ERZ1026901 (study PRJEB33269, sample SAMEA4719815) | human gut metagenome | biome: human-associated habitat; feature: organic feature; material: feces | place: Cameroon | collected 2013-10 ... | reverse complement strand
ATGTTAATATTATTTCTCCCAAAAGAATTCTTGTAAATAATAAAACGTATTTTAGTATTGTAAGACAGGATATTTAGAAAAATTGATATTTTTTCTGAAGAGGTGATTGATAAAGAGAAGTCAATATTTCAAGGGTAGTAAGAAATGATGTAGATAGTAGCGATGTTTGAAAATATATACCTTGTGGCAAGATTTTATAAGTATCTAATATGGTAATGTGAAAAAGAAACTATGGTAATCTTTGTCTGCGTGAAAGATTTAGTAAATACTTAAAAAACTTGGTATTTACCTGTTCAGACGGTTCGCCAGTTTATTATTACAACGTCAATAGTGCAATCAACGACTATGTAGCAAAAATCAATGTAATAGAGATTGAACTGGCAAAAGAAGAAAAGAAAAAAGAAGAAGTAGCCGAACTGAAAATATTGGCTTAAAATTGGAGTAAAAATGGAGTAAATCAGAAGATAGATAGCGAAAAACAGTGTAAAATCAACATTTTCGAGTAGATATAAATATTGTAATGAAATAAGAAATCTATATAGAATTATAATGAATGGAAAAGAGGATTGCCGGGAAGAGAATGGGTGATCCTCTTCTTTTATACTAAATATAAGTTAAAATTTATTGCAATTATATATACTGCTGTGTTAAAATACAACAAAGCATATTTCAAAAAAGTGTCAAAGGTGTATGTCACCGTCTATGATCTGATTACATTTCGGAAATCTATGCTTTTATACCAGGGAAAAAGGAAAAAAGCAGGGGCTCCGAGAAAAAAAGGCAATAGGAATCTCCTGCGAAAAAGACAGGAGGAAAGGAATACGAGAACACAAAATAAGATAAAACCAGATATGATTTTAAAAGAATTCTGGAGAGATAATGAACGCTTTGCGGATTTGTTTAATACTGTATTGTTTAAGGAAAATGAAGTCGTAAAACCGGAAGATTTGAGTGAGGCTGATACAGATCTTTCGTCTGTGTTGAAAATGAATGGACATGCGGAGACAATTCAAAGAATATTTGATGTTGTTAAAAAGACTGCAAATGGAGTAGATTATATTATCTGGGGGATAGAGAATCAGGAAACGGTACATTATGCGATGCCTCTGAGACATATGTTGAATGATTCACTTATATATTTAAAAGAATGTAATGAAATATCAGCAAAACACCGGAAAGTAAAAGATGTACGATCATCTGGCGAGTTCTTGTCTGGATTGAAAAAAGAGGATCGTTTACATCCAGTAGTAAGCATTTGCGTGTATTACGGGGAAAATGAGTGGGACGGACCATTGCATCTGACGGATATGCTGGAAATTCCGAAAGAAGTAAAACCAATTATTTCTGATTATAAAATGAATTTGGTACAGGTAAGAGAATGTATAGATTTTAGATTCCGTAATACAGATATAAGTACAGTGTTCGAGATAATCCAGATGATTTATGAACGGGATTATAAAAAGATGAATGCATTGTATGGAGAAAAAAGAATTGATACGGAATTAGCACTCGTTATAGGCGCAGTTACGAATTCGCAACGTATTATTGATCAGGCATTGGAATTAGAAGTAAAAGGGGAGGAGATAAATATGTGTAAGGCATTAGAAGAACTAGAGCAAAAGGGAAGAGAAGAGGGGTATATTTCTGGAATTGAGACTGGAAAGAAAGAGTTGCTAAGACAACAGGTTGAAAAAAAGCTTTCTAAGGGAAAAAATGTCGAAAAAATAGCAGATGAATTAGAGGAAGAAGTATCCGTTATTCGAAAGATAATAGAAGATTTACAGGGAGAAGTATAAAAATGAATATTACAGTATACCTTGGAGCGAATGAAGGAAATGCCCCGTTTTTAAAAGAAGCAGTACGTGAGCTGGGAACATGGATTGGAATAAGTGGAAATACTCTCGTATACGGCGGCTCGAAATCCGGCCTAATGGGAGAACTTGCAGAAAGTGTATTGCAGGCCGGTGGGAAAGTAATCGGTGTAGAGCCACAGTTTTTTATTGATGCAGGATTTGTGTATGACGAGATTACGGAACTGATTACGACAAAAGATATGTCGGAAAGAAAGGCAAAGATGATAGAGCTTGGAGATGCTTTTATCGCATTTCCAGGAGGAACGGGGACACTGGAAGAAATCACGGAGGTGATGTCCAAAGTATCGTTAAAACATTTGGATGCACTGTGTATTCTCTATAATCTGAACGGATATTATGACAGTCTGAAGCAGCTTCTGGATCATATGATTGAGATGGATCTTTCTGCTGAGGAAAAGCAGGAGGGGATATATTTTGTGGAGAATCTGGAAGAAATTCAGAAGATTATTCAGCATAAAGATATATAATTTATATAACGGTCCAGATGTTACAGAATAGCACATCTGGACCGTTTGAGATTATTATTTTTGTCTTTCGAACGTTGTTCGTTTTAAAATAAGTTTATCCTTTGAAAGATAATAATAGGAACTGCGTTCCAAAGCCTCATTTTCATCATCGGTTTTCTTTACTGTAATAGGTCCATCCCATTCCATTTTAAAAATAAGATTACCGTCATCATGCAAGGTATAGGAAACTACATCAGCACTGGTAATAGTATGGTAAGGAATGTTTAAGCATGAACCATCATCATAAAAAGTTATTGTCCGTTTCGGATTATCTGATTCTTGCCAGGTTCCGACGATAGATTCTTTGGAAGAACAGCCACCGAAGACAAAGATAAGAATAGAAAGTAGTAATAATAAATTTAATTTATGATTTTTCATAAGACACCTCTTTTTGTTATTTTGAGTTATATGAGTTGACAGTTTTTAACTTTGATTTGTTTGTATTAATATTTGAAAATAATTTATTTCCATTTTTATCTAGATAAGCCGGTTCATGAGAACCGATAATTACAAATGTCATTACATTATCGGAAAAAGGAACTGGGCATTTCTGCGTAAGATCACTTTGATAGTCAGATTTTTTGTATCCTTTATCGCTCAGAGTGTACAGAATATTTCCCGATTTGTCATAAATAACAGTATCATTGTTTGTTTCTACTACCAATTTTTGACAAGTATATTCACTAGAATAGCCTTGAACAGGCTGGATAATTATGTTCCAATTATCATCTAATACCATAATGTAGTGGTTGTCATCGTCGCCAGTTAAAGGTAAAACAAGCCGATTATTGGAGAAAGAAAAGTGTTCTGGAATTGCATCCCAATTTATTTTATCAGCATATTTTGCATCGATATTCATTTTTGAAAAAGTGTTTGTTGACAAATCATAAGAAATGAAATTTTTTTCGGGATACTCACTTACTTGGATTAAACATAGCCCGTCTTTGATAATAATATCTGAAGAATAAGGTGATCCGAAATCCTTGGGGATAGGAATTTCAGAAATTTGACCCGAAGTATTCATTAATTTTAATTTCGATAGTGATTCAGTCTCAGAATAAGTAATATCGACAGCAGCGGTATCATCATAAAAAAATACCTGATGGTCAGTAGGGCAATTTATCATTTTTTTTAGCGATATGAAATAAAAATTTGTGTTACCGAATTCGAATATATCCTTTCCGCAATAATAAGAATTTTCATAAGTATATTCATCGGTGGTGTTAAATGAATTGATTAAACTTCCTGATGGATCATATATTTTATAAGTGTAGTCGTTATAATCGAAACCTTCCGCATGTTCACTGGTTACTGTGTATCCGTCGCCGTATGCGATTACAGTAGTTGAAGAATCTTCGGGGTATGCACTTTGAATATTTCCGGACGAATCTAAGACATAAACTGTATCTGTATTTTGATCTTTTACATGTGCGTAGCCGTTGCTAAAATCAGTTAAAATATCCATGTTTTCATATTCGAATAATAAATATCCTTTTTTATCGATGCAGCCTATGTGTGTATAAGAATTCATTCTAATCCACGCACGGTCTTCGTTAAAGTCATCCCACGATATATAATTATATTTGTTTTCAGCTTTGTTTGTAGCTGAATTATTTTTGGGGGTTGATTTTTTTATGGATTCATGTGTTTGAGTATTTTGGACGGTTGTTGATTTGCTACAACCACATAATAAAAAAAGGATCATGATAATGGAAATAAATTTATGCATAGATAGTACCTCCTCATAAAATAATATAGATAAAAGAGTCTCTTTTAGAGATATTATATATCCCTTTAAGCTAATTTTCAACACATTTATATTCCTGTATGCTAACTATGAAGGAGCTGAAAGATATGTCCGTTACGAATTTGGCATTAGGTAATGCAATAAAAGAAGCTAGAATGAAACAAAATCTTTCACAGGAAATTTTTGCAGAAATGATAGGGATTAGTCCCACTCATTTAAAGCATATAGAGAGTGAACATCGGAAGCCATCTATTGACGTTTTATTTAAAATTGCAAAAGTTTTGAATTTGTCGTTAGACAATATTTTGTTTTTGCAAAATGATAATTCTAGTACTCAAAAGCTTATAAATGAAATCAATAATAAACTTTATACATGTACAGAAAATGAATTGAAAATTATTCTTGATCTAATTTGTTCATTGAAAGCAAATTTGTAAGTATATAAGTATATAAGTATATAAGTATAATTAAATGGAAAAACAATATAGATTGTTGTATTATGAAATGAGAGACAAATGAGGAAAGGATGAAGCTCACTATGAAAAAATTCATGAATGAATTCAAAGAATTTATCAGCCGTGGTAATGTCATGGACATGGCAGTAGGTATCATTATCGGAGGTGCATTTACAAGTATCGTATCATCCCTGGTAGATGATATCATCAATCCAATTCTTGGATTGTTCGGAGGAATGAATTTTGATCAGTTGAAAGTGAATCTTCTGGGAGAAGTTACACTGAATTATGGCAAATTCATTTCTACAGTCATTAATTTCCTGATCATGGCTTTGATTGTATTCATTATGATGAAAGTTATGAACGGATTTGCAGAAAAACTGAAACACACAGAGGAAGAAGTCGAAGAAAAGACGACAAAAGAATGTCCGTTCTGCAAGAGTGAGATTGCAATTACGGCAACCAGATGTCCACATTGTACCTCAAAGCTGGAAGGGTATAAGGATATTGGGATTTAATTCAGGAAGGCTGTGGATACCCGAACCGGAATAAAGCTTGGAAAGGCAATTGCGTAACCGTAGTGGCTTCCGCTGGGTTACACTTCCGGGCATTTTATTTATTAACATTCGCTGCCAGTCACGACTTGAAGGAAACAATAGATAAGGATTATTGTGAATGTGGAATGCCATTAGAAACAGTTAGAGAGTCAGAAGCACCGTTAAAGGAACGAAGCGAACGTGTTTGAGGCGAACGCCGAGTTTGAGCGTAGTTCCTTTGCTTTTAGGTGGTTCTGACTCTCTTAGTGTTTCTTATGGTATGGAACCTGAACAAGAAGCCTTATCTATTGTTTCCTTCAAGGACTGAGAGGCCGCTTTCCCAGTTAATAAATTAAATCCCAAGCGATTGAGTAAAAAGCTGCGACTTCTCCAGCCTCTCATAAAATTCCTCATAAAAATTCCCATCTTCCCCATAAGGCGTCAGATAAAACTGTGTCAGCACATGCATACTGATCGTTCTGGCAGTTGAATCAGAATTTGAAGAAGAATCAGAAGTAAGATTCATAACGTATTCCTGAAGCCCTTTCAGAAAGAAATGCCAGTCAGCAATATATTTCTCGTAGGTTTTCAGATTCGGTGTATCCAGCCATTTTTTGATCTTTACTTTAGAACGATCCGTTTTCGGACATTCATGTACCTGTAAGAAATATTGGAAAGAATGGTTTTCATAAAAACGTCCCAGAGGGAACATGCGGCAGATTCCGGGACGGAATGCATGAACCGTACACCGTCCGTCCGCATCAAGGAAAGAACAGGCCTCTTTGGTTCCGGTCATCTTCAGATTCGGAAGAATGATCCCGTCTGCCACATTCAGTTCCAGCGGACCGGCCAGGAGTTCATTCACTGGTTTTGACAGATTGATGGAAAGCCGGTACACATCCAGTGGATCAAGGATGATGGAACTTCCCATACCGTGACAGCAGGCGGAGCAACCGTCACAGCCTTTGCAGTCAGTCCTGGCCATATCGTTGCTGCTGTATAATTTCCCATCGGATATTTCATCCAGATTAATCTCTCTTAACATACTCATTACCTCATATCTGTGATTATAGTTTTTTGTATAGTCTTGTTAGATAAGTTGATTATAGTGTAATATAGAGAAAGATGCAAATAAAATAGAAGGGATGTGGACAGGTATGAAATTTTTCCATTTATCGGATCTGCATATCGGAAAGCAGCTTCATCGTTATAATTTAAAAGAAGATCAGCAGGTGATCTTAAAAGAGGTCATTGCCTATGCAAAAGAATTGCGCCCGGATGCAATTGTGATTGCCGGGGATATTTATGATAAGTCAGTTCCATCAGCGGAAGCAGTGACTATATTTGATGAGTTCCTGACGGAACTTTCAGAGATCACACCGGTAATTCCAATTCTGATCATCAGCGGAAATCATGATTCACCTGATCGTCTGAATTATGCTTCAGAGATTTTGAGACGGCATCATATTTATCTTGTGGGGAATGTTCCGGAGCAGCCGGAAGAGTATATTGAAAAAGTAACATTGCAGGATACATATGGAGAGGTAGATTTTTATCTGTTGCCATTTATGAAACCTGGATATGTAAGAAATGTTTTTGTTAACAATGTCCCAGAGACATATGCAGATGCTGTGAGAGAAATCATTAAACGAGAAGAGATAGATTATAATAATAAAAGAAATGTATTAGTTTCTCATCAGTTTTATGTAGGAGAAAAGGAAGGAAGTCCGGAAACCTGTGATTCGGAAGTATTTTCCGTAGGAGGGATTGATAATGTAGATATCGGGGCAGTGAAAGAATTTGATTATGTGGCGCTTGGACATCTTCACGGGGCACAGTACGTCAGCAGGCCAAAGATCCGGTATTGCGGTACGCTTTTGAAGTATTCTGTCAGTGAGAGCACGCAGACCAAAAGTCTTACTGTGGTGACTTTAAAAGAAAAAGGGGAGAAGCCGGAAATTGCATGCTATCCGCTGCATCCGCTCAGAGATGTCAGGAAGAAAAAAGGAACGCTGGAAGAAATTATAAAAGAAGCCGGTGAAGAAGAAAAAGAGGATTATATCAGTATTACGCTGACAGATGAGATCGATCCATATAAACCGAAAGAGCAGCTGGAACGGGTATTTTCCCATATATTAGAGATCCGGGTAGATAATCAGAGAACAAGAACCAAATTAAAAGAAATGGATGAAGAACTTGTTATGAAGGATCCGTTTACCTCTTTTTGTGAATTCTATAAGGAGATGCAGGGAAGAGAGATGAATACGCAGGAGGAGACAATCATGAAAGAAATCTTTGACAATGTGAAGGGAGTGGAGTAGATGAGACCGGTTAAGCTTATTATGTCAGCGTTTGGATCATATGCCGGCAGAACAGAGATTGATTTTACAGAGATTCCCAATGGACTGTTTCTGATCACAGGAGATACAGGTGCAGGTAAGACTACGATCTTTGATGCAATCACATATGCGTTGTATGACAGGACCAGCGGCGGCACCAGAGATGGAAATATGATGCGGAGCCAGTATGCGGATGAAGGAACGGATACTTATGTTGAGTACACGTTTATATATCAAAAGAAACAATATAAGATACTAAGAAATCCGGAATATATGCGCCTGGGAAAAAGAAAATATGCAGATGGGTCACTGAGATATGTGAAGGAGACCCCAAAGGTAGAACTGACACTGCCGGATGGAAGTGTGTTCAAAGGAAAGAAGAGAGAGACGGATCAGAAAATCGTAGAAATTACAGGGCTGGATGCAGATCAGTTTACCCAGATTTCCATGATTGCACAGGGAGAATTTCTGAAGCTTCTGCTGGCTGAATCAAAAGAACGGAAAAAGATATTTTCCAGAATATTTCAGACACGCTTTTATTACAGAATACAGGAAGAATTGAAGAAACAGGCAGTACAGTTATATGTCAAACTGGAACAGAATCTGCAGGAAATGAAGCTTGAGATGGCCAGGACAGAGTATCCGGTGTGTGTGAACGGAAAAGAAACGGAGCTTAGCAGAAAATGGAAAGAAGTATCCGGACAGGATATTCCGGACAGAGACAGAATATCGGAGATACTAAAAGAAATCATCGGACAGGGAAGCCGGTTGGAAAAGGCCTGCAAAAAAGAAGCAGACGGGGCACAGGTGCTTCTGGAAGATAAGAACCGTCTGCTGAAGGAAGCAGAACTTCTGGATCAGCTCTTTGATTCGTATGGACAGGTACTGAGCCATCTGAAAGAAAAAACAGCGGAAAAGGCAAAATATGAGCTTATGAAAGAGCAGATACAGTCCGGTAAGAGTGCAGAACGTGTCAGAACAGAGGAAAAGAGATATCTGGAAGAAGAAAAAAGGCTGACAGAGTTAAAAACACAGGATCACAGTCTTCAAAAGAAATTACAGGAATGCAGACAATTGTTGCAGGAACTTACGGAAGATCAGAAAGAGGCTGTGAAAGAAAAGACAGAAAAAGAGATTGCACTGACCGAGAAAAAAGTGCGGATACAGGATGCAATTTTGCAATATGAGAGTATTAATAAAAAGCAGGAATCTTTGAATAAACTTGCAGAAGAAATAAAAAAATATCTAAATCATGCAAGAATAATAAAAGAAAAGAATGAAATCCTGCAGAATAAGAATGAAGAAATAATTAAATTTCTAAAGCAACATGAAGATGCTGAAATATGCATAAATGAATGCAGAAATAAAAAACAACAGACAGAAGAAAAAATGCGGCAATATAAGGAACTGGACAGACAGGAAAACAGAAAAGAACAATTAAAGGAAGACTGCGAAAGAGCAAAGAAAGAAGCTGAATGTGGACAGAAGAATTATGAACATGCATGGGCGGAATATGAAATGAAGTATCAGAAGTTTCTGAAAGAACAGGCGGGAATACTGGCTTTGACACTGGAAGCAGGACAGCCTTGTCCGGTCTGTGGTTCCAGAGAACATCCTCAGATTACATTATTGAGTGACGAAGCACCGACACAGGCAGAAGTAGAATCTGCAAAGGAGGAAAGAGACAGGAAAGAAAAAACAAGAGATATAAAAGTCGCTGCATTCCGGGAATGTCTTGCAGGATACCAGGCAGCACAGGAAATCTGCCAGACGCTTCAAATGAACATAAAAGATGTGTCGGAAGACGGAGTTAAGACTAACTGGAAAAAGATTATGCAAAATCTGGGAAAGACGTTTGCAGAAACAGAAGAACAATTAAAACAACTGGAACAGATTTCCGAAAAATGCAAAGCATTAAAGAAGAATCAGGAACAGATTACGGAGCAGTCGGTGGAACTGGAAAGAAAAGAACGGGAAACGGACCAATGCCTGACGGAATCAAAGCTGGTATATACAAAAGTACAGGCTGAATATCAGAGTGCGAAGGAGAAACTGCCATATGAGACCATAGAAGAAGCAGAAAAACATCTGGTACAGACAGTAGGAGCATTGGAGCAGTTGAGAAAGAATTATGAGACAGTGACCAGACGTCTGACAGAAATGCAAAATAAAGAAAAGGAACTGGAAGGACGTAGTAAGACCGTGAAGGCATCTGCTTTACAATCTCAGAAAGAAGCAGAGAAAAAGAAACTCCGTTATGAACAGGTAATGAAGGCACAGGGATTTGCGGATGAGGAGAGTTATCATAGGAAATGCATGAAGGAGACAGAACTGGAAGAAGCAGAACGGTGGACAGAAGCATATCAGAGAGAACTTCAGGAACTGGAAGCAAACAGAAAATTACTGGAACAGCAACTGAAGGGGAAAGAAAAGAAAGATATAGCGCAGATCAAACAGGAAATAAAAGAAGCATCTGAAGTGCTGGAGCAGATCCGCAGGGAATATATGAGACTTCATAATATCAATGAAAAGAATAGAGAAATCAGGGATAATCTGAGACGCAATTTTGAGAAGAACAGTGGACTGCAGAATCAGTACGAAATCATTGGTAATCTGAGTAAGACGGCGAATGGAAATCTGAGTGGAACTGCAAAACTGGACTTCGAGACTTATATCCAGAGGCAATATTTCCGGCAGATCATACGTGCCGCAAATAAGAGGCTGATCCGTATGACATCCGGCGAATTCATTCTGCAATGCAGAGATGTTGAAAAGCTGGGAAGCCAGGGACAGGCCGGACTGGAACTGGATGTGTATCATATGGCAACAGATACGATCAGAGATGTCAAAACCTTATCCGGCGGAGAATCTTTTATGGCAGCGCTGTCTATGGCATTGGGACTTTCTGATATAGTGCAGAATACAGCAGGTGCGATCCATCTGGATACGATGTTTATAGATGAAGGGTTCGGATCTCTGGATGATGCATCGAGAGATCAGGCAATTCGTGTACTGAATGATCTTGCGGATAAAGACAGACTGGTGGGAATTATTTCACATGTAAATGAACTGAAAGAACAGATCGATCATAAGCTTGTAGTGAAAAAGACGGACAAGGGAAGTTCTGTAAGCTGGTCGGTATAAGGACGGAAAATCTGTTATCGGATCCGTTATATACAGAGATAAAAACAGGGAAGCTGTTGCATGATACGCAAGCGTTAGCAACAGCTTCCCTGTTTTAATTCGTTTAATAGTTATTTATGTTCTTCCTGATATTTCAGAGAAGCTTCGATAAATCCTCTGAACAATGGATGCGGTCTGTTCGGTCTTGATTTTAATTCCGGATGTGCCTGTGTGGCGATGAACCAAGGATGTTCAGGAATTTCAATCATTTCAACAATCCTTCCATCCGGTGAGAGACCGGAGAGCTTCATGCCGTGAGAAGTAAGAGCCTCGCGGTAATCATTATTGACCTCGTAACGATGACGGTGGCGCTCACTGATCTGATCTGTTCCGTACATTTCGTAAGCTTTGGATGTCTTATCAAGTACACAAGGATAAGCTCCAAGTCTTAAAGTTCCGCCGATATCTTCAATGCCAATCTGCTCTGGCATGATATGGATGACCGGATGAGTGGTGTTTGGATCAAGTTCTGCACTGTGAGCATCATTGTAACCGATGACATCTCTTGCAAATTCTACGATAGAAAGCTGCATTCCGAGGCAGAGACCTAAGAACGGTATATTGTGTGTACGTGCATATTTGATTGCCTCGATCTTTCCTTCGATACCACGGTTACCGAATCCGCCGGGAACCAGGATACCACTTACGTCACTAAATAATTCCTCGGCATTATCGGCAGTAACGGTTTCTGAATCGATCCATTTGATATTTACAGTAGCACGGCTGAAGATTCCACCGTGTTTTAATGCTTCTACAACACTGATGTAAGCATCGTGAAGCTGAATATATTTACCAACCAAAGCAACTGTGACTTCGGTGGTTGGATTCTTAAGGTAGTCGACCATTTCTGTCCAGTCTTTTAAATCCGGTTCCGGGCAGTCGAGGTGGAGACATTCACATACAACACCTGCAAGATTCTCTTCTTCCATTGCAAGAGGAGCTTCATACAGATATTCTACATCCAGATTCTGCAGTACATGATTAGACGGTACATTACAGAATAATGCGATTTTGTCTTTCAGTCCGACACCGAGTGGATATTCGGAACGGCATACCAGAATATCCGGCTGGATTCCCATTCCCTGAAGATCTTTAACGCTTGCCTGGGTAGGTTTTGTCTTCATTTCCTGAGAAGCCTTCAGATATGGAATCAGTGTGACATGAATCAGGATAACATTTTCACGTCCTTTTTCATGCTGGAACTGACGAATGGCTTCCAGAAAAGGCTGACTTTCGATGTCACCAACGGTTCCGCCGACTTCAATAATGGCAATTTCCGTATTCTCAGCGGCTGGATTGCGATAAAAACGGGATTTGATTTCGTTTGTAATATGTGGGATAACCTGAACCGTTCCTCCGCCAAAATCTCCACGGCGTTCCTTCTGAAGAACAGACCAGTAAATCTTACCGGTTGTTACGTTAGAATTCTTGCTCAGACTTTCATCGATGAATCTTTCATAATGTCCAAGGTCAAGGTCGGTCTCAGCACCATCATCAGTTACAAATACTTCACCATGCTGTACAGGGTTCATAGTACCAGGATCAATGTTGATGTATGGATCGAATTTCTGCATTGTAACTGTGTAACCACGAGCTTTCAGCAGACGTCCGAGAGATGCAGCTGTAATCCCCTTACCTAATCCAGATACTACACCGCCTGTAACGAATACGTATTTTACTGCCATAACTTCCTCCTTAAGTCAAAATTAGTTTCTCTGTTATATAAAGTGTTCAAAAAAAATACTTTAAGATTATACACCTTTGTTATTAAAAAATACAGAGTTTTTTTCATATTTTGCTTCAAAAGTTGCCTGAATAGACAGCAGTTTGAATTGTTTGATGTCTACAGACCCCGGCATAACAGATACATGAGCCTGACAGCCTTTTAATTTAGGAAGCTGTTCCATCGCAAGTTTTGCATCTTCACTGGTAGCAGCACTTACAGAAAGGGCAATCAGAACTTCATCGGTATGAAGGCGTGGATTGCGGCTTCCCAGATATTTTGTTTTCAGACTCTGGATTGGTTCGATCGCCTGTGGAGAGATGATCTTGATCTCATGTCCGATACCTGCAAGTTCTTTTAATGCATTCAAAAGAAGAGCAGAGCATGCGCCAAGAAGATCCGATGTCTTGCCTGTCACGATCGATCCGTCTGGGAGTTCCAGTGCAGCTGCAGGCCCGCATGTACGCTCGGATTCGGTGAGAGCCGCATCGACTACCGGACGGTCATGAACGGTAATATCTGCCTGGTTCATTAACATTTCTAATTTATAAGTTTCTTCTTCAGAGCATGCGCCGAGAAGAAGTCTTCTCCTGGATGCAAAGTATCTGCGGATGATCTCCTGACAGGAAGCTTCTCTGCATGCATCATCATCACAGATACAATTGCCAGCCATATTTACCCCCATATCTGTTGGGGATTTGTAAGGACTTTCTCCGTAGATGCGCTGGAACATGGCATTTAATACAGGGAAAATCTCTACATCACGGTTATAGTTGATCGTTGTCTCACCATAGGCTTCCAGGTGGAACGGATCTATCATATTAATATCATTCAGGTCGGCCGTAGCTGCCTCGTAAGCCAGGTTGACCGGATGTTTTAACGGAATATTCCAGATTGGAAATGTCTCAAATTTGGCGTAACCTGCTTTGATTCCGTGCTTGTGTTCATGATATAATTGTGACAGGCAGACAGCCATCTTTCCGCTTCCAGGTCCCGGAGCAGTCACAACGACCAGAGGACGGCTTGTTTCTATATAATCATTTTTTCCGTAACCATCGTCACTTACGATAAAAGGTACATTTGTCGGATATCCGGGAATCAGGTAGTGACGGTACACTTTGATGCCAAGCTTTTCCAGACGGTTTTTGAATAATTCGGCACTTTCCTGTGCGTTATATTTGGTAATAACGACACTTCCGACATAGAGCCCAAGTCCCTGATAGATATGCATCAGGCGGAGTACATCGGAATCATACGTGATACCAAGGTCACCACGGATTTTATTCTTTTCAATATCTTCAGCGCTGATGACGATTACGATTTCGGCCTGATCGGACAGCTCGCATAACATACGGAGTTTGCTGTCAGGCTGGAATCCAGGAAGAACTCTGGAGGCATGGAAATCATCAAAAAGTTTGCCTCCGAATTCCAGATACAGTTTGTTGTCAAATTGTCCGATACGTTCACGGATATGTTCAGACTGCATCTTCAGGTATTTTTCATTATCGAATCCAATTTTCATAAGTACATTCCCTCATCTAAAATATATTTGATCTTTTATAGTGGAAAATCTGCCGGAACCGGCATAAGCATTTTCATTTTAAGTATACTACAACACATAGGAAGTTTACAATCTTTTCATAATGTTTTTATAGAAAGAAAAGGAGCGTTGACCTTGTAAAATAAGGCTTTCGCTCCTTTTATGATACTAAAATGATACTATAATTTTATTTTTTCCAATTTCTGTATGATCTCTTCTTGATGTGATTGGAATAGGTGAGCATAGATATTCATTGTCACCTTTACGTCTTTATGCCCCAGACGTTCCGCAATCATCAAAGGATTTGCTCCCAGATCGATCAGCACGGATGCATGAGAGTGCCGGAGATCGTGCACCCTGATAATCTTCAGATCTATTGCCGGACAGATCCGGGTGATAGCCTGTCCAAGCCAGACACGGGACCGGGGAAAGATTCTCTGATCCGGATCCAGATGATAGAGCTTGTCTGTATAGTTCCGGATCTCTGCCAGGAGAAACTCCGGGACATCAATCACCCGGTTACTCTGCTCCGTCTTTGGTGGCTGTATAATATATTCCCCGTGGACATAAGCGAGCGTTTTATTGATCCGAATCTTCTTTGCCTGAAAGTCTATATCATTCATTGTCAGAGCCAACAGTTCACCTTTTCGCATTCCGGTATAAAACAGGATCTCGAAAGCTGTGTGTAGCTCAATGTTATCTTTGATATGATCAGAAAACTTTCGGTATTCTTCCGGCGTCCAGAAATCAATATGTCCCTTCTGTGGCTTGCAGATTTGAGCAATGACGGGACTTCTTGGCAATCGTAGATAATCCACGGCATATTTGAATAACATCCGCAAATAGGCATTTATTTGCCTTGTGTGGGATGCTGAAAATTTCTTTTCCAATAGCTGTGTCTGCCATTCTGCCACATCCTCCGGGGTGATGTCAGAGACAATCCGGTCTTTGAAGTATGGCAGGATGTGCAGATCTATGGCATTGCACTGCGTTTCAAGAGTAGATGCCTTTACCCGGTTTTCTTTGAATCGTTTGTATTTATCATACAATGATTGAAATGTGATATCCGGACTTGTGGCAAACTGCTCCAGAAAGTTACGTTCCCATTCTTTTGCATCACGTTGCAGCTTAAATCCCCGTTTGAGTTTCTGTTTCTTCTCACCTTGCCAGTTGGTATAGTAGAATTTGCAGTAATAGGTATTGCTTTTATTGTCCTTATAGCATGGCATATTGTCATATCTCCCTTCACTCCGTGGGGCGGTGTGAATATCTGGAAGATTATGGTTTTGCTCATTTTTGAGCGGGTTCCCCAATTTTGGGGAGCAAGCTGTTATTCCGGGGTTAATCCGCTTTTCTCCTGCTTTTTATATATTCTGCAAAGCGTTTGATTTCTTCAAGTTCCTCGTCTGTATATTCGTCTCCGTCAAAGTGTGCTGCGAGAGTTCCTAAAGGTGGATAACTTCCATATTTCTCAAGTATTTCTTCCTGTTCTTCGGTTAGGGGTTCCGATTGATAAGCCGGAACGATTCTTCCAGAAACTAATTCATTTGTATCTATATCAAGTTCTTCGGTGATTTTTGTTATATTAGTAACTTTAGCGTTAGAAATACCTCTTTGAAAGATACTTGCAAGCGTAGTATAGGGAATGTCGGTTTTATCAGCAAATCCTTTAAGGCTCCCATAGCGTTCTGTTATTAATTTTCGTAATTCATCTTCTATTTGTCCCATTTTTTAACCTCCTTTACGACGATATTACCATGTAAGGACAAACTTTTCAAATAAAAATACGAAAAATCATAAAATAAATATTGACAAATACGAAAAATAGTATATTATAATAAGCAATACGAAAAATCGTATTAGAAAGGCGGTGATGAAAAATGAAGTTGAACAGGGATAAATACCTGCTTGCTCGTGCAAATGCTTGTGTGAGTATAAAGGATCTTGTTGCTGCCGGTATTCCTCGAGATACCTTGTACAGAGCAGAACACAAGGAAATTCGACCGGAAACAGCCGGAAAGATCGCCAAGGCTCTCGGCGTTCCAGTAACAGAAATCATAGAACAGTAGGACCGTGGGGCGGTGTGAATGTTTGGAAGTTGTGCGACGTCGCACAGAAAGGAAAGAGCGGATGTATATCATAACAGCTACCTATCAAGGGAAAAGAATCATCAGAGGAGCCTACAGCGACCTACAGGTGTTCACGATAATTAATCAGTTATACCTTGACGGCTGCAAAGATGTAGGTATGAGAGAGGAGGAACCGGATTGAAAAGCAGATTTTACACAGCACAGGAAGTTGCTGAGATGTTAGGCGTCCATCAGTCAACAGCCTATAAGATCATCAAACGCTTGAATGCGGAGCTGGAGGCACAAGGCTACATAGTAATAAACGGAAGAGTCCCGATTGCTTATTTTGATCAGAAGTGTTATGGAGGGGTAAGCAATGGCAGGTAGCAGGGAGCTCCTCGACAGTTTAAAGCCTGGTATGCATCTTGATAAGAATTTCTTTTTAAAAGTCTATGGGCATGAGATAACACGTCCGGGATTTGCGGAAGATGTGATTAAAAGATTGGAGATCTTGGGATGCAGTAAGGCCAGAGAATACTATACCTGTATCGTGACTGAGTTTGAATATAAGCATGACCAGGAGATGAAGGAGGTGGCAAAGTGGTATGCAAAACAAAACGAAAGAGGTGATAAGGATTGGAGAAACCGAGAAGCGGAACAACAGCGGACGAAATCGCAGAGATTGACCGACAAATTGCAGCTCTTGAAGAGGAAGAGAGAGCTTCTGATCAGAGAACAGCACTTGACAGAGGAAAGTTCCGCACAGTAAAAAAAGAACCGCTTAAGCTAAGCTCTGCATCTGATATTGTGATAGCGGAACCGAAATGGCTGATACCGGGATATGTACCACGGTACGGCATAACAACACTCGGAGGAGAAGGGGGCACAGGGAAAACTTCAATTATTTGCAATATAGTCGCAGCAGTAACTACCGGAAAGCACCCTTTTATGCTGGATGGTACACAGATACCTTTTCAAGGAGAACCGGAGAGAGTATTACTCTTTTCTGCTGAGGATTCATGGGAATATGTGCTCGGACAGCGCCTAATAAATAATGGTGCAAATATGGACTTGATTAATTTCTTATCTCCGTCTAATCCAGAATTTGTAAATTTAAATTTAAATGGTGAGTTGTTGAAGGATTTCATTGCAGATTATAAGCCGGGGCTTGTGATCCTGGATCCTATTCAGTCCTTTATTCCTGAAAAATTACGCATGGGAGACAGAAATGCTATGAGAAAATGTTTCACGCCGTTGCTTGGCTATGGAGAGACATACAAGACAACATTTATCATTGTAGTACATGTTAATAAACAAAGTGGGGTATATGGACGAAAGAGAATAGCAGACAGCTCTGATATATGGGACGCATCAAGGTCTGTGTTGATGCTGGGAGAAACTCAGGAAAAGGGTATCAGATATCTTTCACAAGAAAAATCTAATTATGGAAGACTTGAACAAACAGTGCTTTATACTTTGAACGATAAAAACGTGCCAATATTCAAATCTTATACAGATAAGAAAGACCGGGATTATGTCATGGCAGAGAGTAGAGAAAGAAGCATTGCTCCAGCGTTGGAAGATGCCAAGATATTTATATTGGACACGCTCAGGGAGCAGAAGCAAATGGAAGTATCAGAACTTGATGGTCTGGCCAAGGCTTCTGGTATAAGTACAAACGCGTTAAAGAATGCAAAAGCAGCATTAAAAAAAGACAAAGAGATACATACCTGGTCGATTGGTTTTAATCCAAAAAAATATTTAATCTCTCTTACAGCCTCAGAGAAACCCAACGAGTACGACTAAAAGCCTTATTTTATAAGGGTTATACGTACTAGAGGGGGTACAACGAGTACGCTAGAACGATGTACCGTACTAGAGGGGGTACAACGAGTACGTAAAGAGCAGTATTTACAAGGGGTTCCGTCGTGTCGGTTGGTTTTGTATGGGTATATAGGAGAGTCAACGAGTACGAAAGGAGGAAATATATGGTAAAAAGAATGCCAACAAATGAAGAGGTAATAGCTGCATTAAATGCAAATCCTTTATTATTTTATCACATGGTAAGAGATAAGAGCGTGAGCGGATTTCAGGTTATTATTCCAGAATGTGCGCCTGTATATGTAACATGGCGTGGAGCGCCTGAAAGATTAATGCTGACTATTGAACCGCTTAGAGGAATACAGTAAAAGGAGAAAACAAAATGAATAATTATGAATTCGCAAGAATGAATCTGCAGCTGTTCGGAGAAGACGAAAATGAAGCAATCGAAAGAATAACAGATATCAATGAAGATTATCCAGGAGACGGAAAGACGTTTCCGGATGGAATGGGGCAGGAAGATCTGACCAATGCATTGACTGTTTGTGCTGGTCAGCTGATCCGGATTGCTGATACTCTGGATGAACTGAATAAGTCACTGAAAAGCATTGTGGACAAGACAGACGGGCATTTGTGCATTAAGGGAATGGTTGAAAATCTGTAAAAAAAGCCCCTTACACAACTACCGAAGTCAGGGGCTTGTATCTTCTATCTAATCCGTGGGGCGGTTTAGAGAGAGGATAAGAGTATAATAACATGAAATCGAAAGAAAGGACAAGAGATATTATGAGTATTAACATTCAGGAAAGAGTTTTAGATACATTGTTTGATATAGCAACGGAAGAAAAAGGTGTGTGTAAAGAAATGGGACAGGCTTATGATAAATGGTATCGGTTTTGCACGGATAACACCTCAGATGATCAAGTAGACGAATATTTAAACTTGTCGACAGAAATGCAGAGAGAATCATTTATAGCTGGTGCGAAGATGGCTCTTGCATTGGTTAACGGGAAAGAGGTGTGATGCATGACTGAAAGATCTGTGTTTATTCAGGCAATTCCGCAGATTGCAGAAATGATAGTAGAAGCACGTAACTGACTGTAGAAGAGTTCCAAGAATGGCATGATGAAGTGATGCAGGAAGTGCCGGACAAGGCAAAGCCATTTATTGAAAAGATATTTATTGTTGTTGCAAATAATCTTTAAAGAGGCGAATCAATAGATACTATACGATACATATTCCCTGAACCGCAAGCCTCCGGCGATACAGGAGGCAGTTATCAACAAAACGACAAATAAAGGAGAAGAGATATGAGATTTAGCAGATTATTTAATAAATTATTGAGAGATGATATTGAGGTAAAAGTATACAAGAGAAAGGCAGAATGTGAAGACGGAGAACTGCAGGGAGAGTTTTGTGGTTCGTATTTATCCGGTTCACTTGTTCCGGCTGAGATCTGGGGCAGTTATGTCTGCAGGTTTTGGCCAGTGGGTGAAAAAGCTATTTGTGTGATGATTGAGGAGTGGAAAAGCAATGATAAAGCTTAAGATCTCTTATGAGCAAGAGGAAGACTTGGCAAGAATATTGATGGTATTACGACCGATGATCATAAGATGCAAAAGGTCCGGCAATACGCAGGGGCGATATAAGAAAGCTTATGTTGAGCTTGAACACGTGATGAAGCCCGGAGAAGGCCGAGATGAAAATGGATTGAAGCAGGAACGAAGCCCGGGGAAAGCATGAGAAAGAAATATTCAAATCTAATCCCGAACAGCGAACGAAGCCCGGATGAACTACGGGAAATGGGAAGAAGGGGCGGTATTAAGTCAGGCGAGGCAAGGAGAAAGAAACGGGATCAGGAGAAAACAGCTCAGATGTTATCTCAGATTCTGATGAATAGCCCAGAGCTTAAAGCAAGAATGAAAGAGATCGCTGAACTTATGGAACAAAAAAGTTGAACAAATAAGCTATATTTGATATAATTGTTTTAGAGCAAATAGAATACTGGAAATCGCATGGTTGTGTGCATGTTGACCATGTAAGCCTAAAGGCGTGATGTAATTGCAGAGTTAGCTCCTATCTCTGTAATTATGTTACGCCTTTTTTATTTGCTTACTTCATGTTCATGTTTTTACCAGCAGCAACGGGGAAAAGATTGCAAAATAAGTCTACAGGACGTTAAACAGGAGGTTACCAGATGGAAGGTAATGATAAGAATACTAATACTCAGGAAGAGAGAACTTTTACAGAATCAGAAGTTAATGAGATTGTGCAGAATCGCCTCGCGAGAGAGCGCAGAAAGAATGACAGGGAAGATTCTGGAAATGACAGGGAAACCAATCTGAACGATAGAGAGCTTAAGATCATGGCTAAAGAAAAGTTGTTAGATATGGGAATGTCCACAAAGTTGGCAGATATCTTAAGATATGACGATGAGGAAAGCTTGGAAGAAGCAATTGAGGCGTTTAATTCTTTGATTGGTGGAACAGGGAAAGACGAAGAAAAGCCTAAGAGCTGGGGACAGCGTCAGCATGGAAATAGGAGAAGTACGGAATCGGAAAAGATCCGGGCAGCTATGGGGCTTAACTATAAAGAATAGGAGATGTTAAAGTATGACAGAATTAGCTGTGAAATTTGCTCCTTATGTAGATGAACAGTTTTCTACAGAGAGCAAGACAAGCCTCCTGACAAATCAGGATTTTAATTGGACAGGGGCGAAAACAGTAAAGGTATATAAAATTGGTACTGGTACTATGAATGATTATGGTAGATCAGGACCGAAGGGAAGTAATTGGTCAAGATACGGAGCTGTTGAATCATTAGATGCAACAACGGAAGACTTCACTCTTGAAAAAGACAGATCATTTACATTCGCAATTGATACTATGGATACGGATGAAACAATGCAGCAGCTTGAAGCAGCGTCAGCACTGGCAAGACAGCAGAGAGAGGTTGTAATTCCGGAAGTAGATGAATATGTATACGGAAAGATTGCAGCGGGTGCGGGAACAAAAGTGGAGATCCCGTCAGTTGATGATTCAACAATTTACAAGGAGATCTTAAAGGGCTCCAAGACACTTGACAATGCACAGGCACCGGAGGAAGGAAGACAGTTAGTTGTTACGCCTGACACTCTGTTGTTAATGAAGCAGTGTAAAGATATTGTAATGGAGACAGATATCGGCAATGACTTAAGAATCCGGGGCGTCATTTCAAACTTGGACGGAATGAACGTGATTAAAGTTCCGGAATCAAGACTCCCAAAAGATTGTATGTTTATGATCGTACATCCATGTGCAACAGTGGCACCGACAAAGCTTGCATCTTATAACACACATATAAACCCGCCTGGAATTAGTGGACAGTTAGTTGAAGGGCGTATTGTGTATGATGCGTTTGTCTTGGAGAATAAAAAGATGGCTATTTATTACGCTAAGAAGAAATCAGTGTAATTAAATGCTTGCGAAGCCCTGGGCGTGTGCCTGGGGCTTATTTCGTATCAGGAGGGGAATATCATGACGAATGAACAGCTTGTGGCAAGGATCCAAGCCGGAGAAAACACTGCAGAGAATATGCTGCAGTTATGGCAGCAGACCAAAGCATATATTTACAAAGTAGCCAAAAGATACAGCGGATATGCTGAGATGGATGATCTAATGCAAGAGGGATACCTGGGGCTTAATACTGCAGTTGAACATTACAAGCCGGATCAGGGGACAAAGTTCATCAGCTATTTAACCTTTTGGTTGAAAATGAGAATGCAGAGGTACATAGAGAATAACGGATCTGTCAGATTGCCGTCAGGAATGTACCAGGCTGTTATGAGATACAAGAGATTTGTCCGGCAGTATGAACAGGAATGTGGCTGTGAGCCATCTGAGTTGGCTTGTAGGGCTTTTCTTGGCGTAAGTGAAGAAGAACTCAGGGATATACGGGAAAGCGCAAATAAGGCGAATGCGAGCAGTCTTGATTCTGTTGTCAGTCAGGATAATGATAAGATTGCCCTGCGAGATCTCATTGCGTCTGATCAGAATTTGGAAGAGGATGCAATCAAAAAATGTGACCGGGAAATGATGCAGGAGGAACTGAACTATATCATTGATAATCTTCCGGATGAACAGAGACAAGTAATCCGAGAGCATTATTTTGAACGGCGTACAATGAAGCAGATCGGAGAGCGAATGGGGTGTTCAGGAGCAAAGGCAGGCGATATTGAAAGAAAGGCTTTGAGAAAGCTCAGGTTGCCACATGTAAACCGGAAGTATAAAGAATATCATAACCAGTACCTGACACCGTACCCGATTATGCACATTGGAGTTGATAGCTTTCAGCGGACTGGCTACAGTGAAGTTGAGAGAGCTGTCCTTGGATGGGACTGATACTGATTTGATACTAAGAATTAAAATAAAGAAGAGAAAACGAAGAATACAATCATAAAAACTCTATAAAAAAGATAAAATAAGCCTAATATAATGGTAAAAAATCGCTGAGCGGTAATGTTTTTATTGATTTCTAACATAGTGGTCTTTATAATAATTAGTTATACAGGAGGATTAAAATGGACAACCAGAATAATAAGAATAACAAGAATAATAAACAAGGTATTTCGTTTATTTTATTGGTCACAGTTATTACATCGATTCTTGTGGTTGCACTGTTCCAGTTTCAGGGAATGACCTCTGCAAAAGAGATTACTTATAATAAATTCCTGAAGATGGTAGATGACGGCAAGGTCAAAAAAGTAGAGATTCAGAGTGATAAGATCATGATTGTCACGAAGAAGGATAAGGACAGTGGAATTTCACAGGAATATTATACCGGAGTTGTGAATGATGACGAACTGACCAAGCGTCTGGAAAAAGCCGGTGTAGAATTTAATCAGGAGATTCCGGATACCACATCCGCGGTAGCAATGAACGTTATCTTAACATTCCTGCCAATCGCATTCTTTGTCGGAATGATCGTCTGGATGACAAAGCGTATGTCAAAAGGCGGCGGCATGATGGGAATCGGTAAGAGCAATGCCAAGATGTATGTAGAGAAGCAGACAGGTGTGACATTTAAAGATGTGGCCGGTCAGGATGAAGCAAAAGAGTCCTTACAGGAAGTAGTAGATTTTCTGCATAATCCCGGGAAATATACGAGTGTCGGTGCAAAGCTTCCGAAAGGAGCGTTGTTAGTCGGTCCTCCGGGAACCGGTAAGACACTTTTGGCGAAAGCAGTAGCCGGTGAAGCAAAGGTACCATTCTTCTCACTGAGCGGTTCAGCATTTGTGGAAATGTATGTCGGGGTAGGAGCATCCAGGGTACGTGATCTGTTTAAACAGGCTCAGCAGATGGCACCATGTATCATTTTCATTGATGAGATTGATGCAATCGGTAAGAGCCGTGACAATCAGATGGGCGGCAACGATGAGCGTGAACAGACACTGAACCAGCTTCTTGCGGAGATGGATGGATTTGAAAGCAATAAAGGACTGGTGCTTCTTGCAGCAACCAACAGACCGGAGATCCTGGATCCTGCGTTATTGAGACCAGGACGTTTTGACAGACGAATCATCGTGGAAAAACCAGATCTGAAAGGACGTGTAGAGGTCCTGAAGGTACATTCCAAAGATGTAAAGATGGATGAGACTGTTAATCTGGAAGAGATTGCACTGGCAACTTCAGGAGCAGTTGGTTCCGATCTCGCCAATATGATCAATGAGGCAGCAATCAATGCAGTAAAACATGGAAGAAATGCAGTGTGTCAGTCAGACTTATTTGAAGCAGTAGAAGTAGTACTTGTAGGAAAAGAGAAGAAAGACCGGATTATGAGTCAGGAAGAACGGAGAATCGTTTCCTACCATGAAGTCGGACATGCGCTGGTAAGCGCATTGCAGAAAGATGCGGAACCGGTACAGAAGATTACGATTGTTCCACGTACGATGGGAGCACTTGGTTATGTTATGCAGACTCCGGAGGAAGAAAAATTCCTGAATACGAAGAAGGAACTTCAGGCGATGTTAGTCGGATTGCTTGCAGGACGTGCCGCAGAAGAAGTGGTATTTGATACGGTTACAACGGGAGCTTCCAATGATATCGAGAAAGCAACAAGCGTTGCAAGAGCCATGATCACACAGTATGGTATGAGTGAGAAGTTCGGACTGATCGGTCTGGAATCCATTCAGAACCGTTATCTGGACGGACGTCCGGTCAGCAACTGTGGACAGCAGACAGCATCCGAGATTGATGAAGAAGTCATGAAGATGCTGAAAGATGCCTATGAAGAAGCAAAACAACTGCTGAGAGATCACAGACAGTCACTGGATAGGATTGCGGCATTCCTGATCGAAAAAGAGACGATCACCGGAAAAGAATTTATGGAAATCTTCCATGAAGTAGAAGGAATTGATCCGGATGCACCGAAGAAGGAAGAAGCAAGGATTGGTATGAATCCGGTAGAAGGGGAAGGGTTTGTCATGAAATCTGCAGATGAGACAACCGAAGAACCTGTTGAAGCAACAAAGGAAGTTATTTGCGAAGAAGAATAAGTAGAAAGAGAATTAATATACGAGGAAAGATACAGGGTACAGTTTAAGACAGCCCTGTATCTTTTTTCTTTTCAATTATATCTGCCTGGTATATAATAGGCAGGATGAGAGTATTCTGGAGGAAAGAGTATGAAGGGAAGATTATTCGGAGTCGGAGTCGGACCGGGAGATCCGGAACTTATGACATATAAAGCAGTGCGTATCATAAAGGAATGCCAAGTGCTCGCAGTGCCTGCGAGAGGCAGGAAACATGCGGTCAGCTACAGGATTGCAGCGGAGATGATAGAGAACATGGAAGAAAAAGAATTCCTGGATCTGGATACGCCGATGACAAAGGACAGACAGATTCTGGATCGGAATTATGAAAATGCAGCAGGGAGAATTATAGAAGAACTGGAAAAAGGGAAGGATGTAGCATATCTGACGCTGGGAGATCCGACAATCTATTCGACTTATATGTACATTCACCGCATAGTAAAAGCAAAAGGGTATGAGACAACGATCATCAGCGGAATTCCGTCCTTTTGTGCTGCAGCGGCGAGACTGGATGACAGTCTTGTTGACCGGGCAGAAGAACTTCATATAATCCCATCCAGCTATGGGATAGAAGCGGCACTAAACTATTCCGGTACAAAGATTCTGATGAAGTCCGCATCCAGAATAAGTGAAGTAAAGAGGACTTTGGAAGAAAAAGACGGAAATGTGAATGTAAAGATGATAGAAAACTGTGGAATGCCAGAGGAGCGGATCTATGAAAGAATAGAAGATGTTCCGGAGCAGGCAGGCTATTATTCTTTATTGATTGTAAAAGAGTCGAAAAAAGAGCGATAACAGGATTCAAAAAATCAGAGAAGATGTTTAGAATTAGAAAATAGAAAATATACAGGAGACGTATATGGAGAATTTTAACATACAGGAAGAACTGAAGAAGCTGCCCGGAAAACCGGGTGTATACCTGATGCACGATGAAAAGGATGCAATCATCTATGTCGGAAAGGCAATCAGCCTTAAGAACCGTGTCCGTCAGTATTTTCAGAGCAGCAGGAATAAAGGTGCCAAGATAGAACAGATGGTGACACATATTTCCAGATTTGAATACATTGTGACAGATTCTGAATTGGAAGCACTGGTGTTGGAGTGTAATCTGATAAAGGAACACAGACCGAAGTATAATACTATGCTGATGGATGACAAGAGTTATCCGTTTATAAAAGTTACAGTAAATGAGCCGTTTCCGAGGGTTATGCTGGCAAGACAGATGAAGAAGGACAAGGCAAAATATTTTGGGCCTTATACCAGTGCAGGCGCAGTGAAAGATACGATAGAATTGATCCGTAAGCTTTATCATATCCGCAGCTGTAACCGTTCGCTGCCAAAAGACATAGGGAAAGAGAGACCTTGTCTGAATTATCATATCCATCAGTGCCAGGCACCATGCCAGGGATACATTTCTCAGGAAGAGTATCGGAAATCCATAGACGAAGTTGTACGTTTTCTGAATGGACATTATGATCTGGTGTTAAAAGAACTGGAAGAAAAGATGATGGCAGCATCGGATAGTCTGGAGTTCGAAAAAGCAATTGAATACAGAGAACTGCTTACAAGTGTACAGAAGGTTGCTCAGAAGCAGAAAATCACAGATACGGCAGGAGATGACAGAGATATCATTGCAATGGCTTCTGAGGGAGAAGATGCAGTTGTGCAGGTATTTTTTATTCGAAGCGGAAGACTGATCGGACGGGATCATTTTTATCTGAAGAGCGCAGAAAATGATACGGAAGGCGAGATATTGTCAAGCTTTATCAAGCAGTTCTATGCAGGCACACCATATATTCCTGCGGAACTGATGCTGCCGGAAGAGATTGAAGATCAGGATATTATTGAAGAATGGCTGACGGCAAGGAGAGAACGCAGAGTACATCTTCGCATTCCGAAGAAGGGAACGAAGGAAAAACTGGTAGAACTGGCACAAAAGAATGCGCAGATGGTGTTAAAGAATGACAGAGAACGTCTGAAACGTGAAGAGGGAAGAACGATCGGTGCAGTGAAAGAACTGGAAAAGATACTGGGACTAAAAGGCATCATACGCATGGAGGCATATGATATTTCCAATACGAACGGATTCGATTCTGTCGGATCGATGGTAGTCTATGAACATGGAAAACCAAAACGGAACGATTACCGCAAATTCAAAATTAAAACTGTGCAGGGTCCGGATGATTATGCCAGTATGAATGAAGTACTGACCAGAAGATTCGGGCATGGATTGCGTGAACAGCAGGAAGAAAGTGAAACCGGAGGCTTTCAGATATTTCCGGATCTGATCATGATGGACGGAGGACGGGGGCAGGTGAATATAGCACTGGAAGTACTGGAAAAGCTTCATCTGCATATTCCGGTGTGTGGAATGGTAAAAGATGACAATCACAGAACGAGAGGACTGTATTTTAATAATACCGAACTTCCGATTGACCGCAACTCGGAATGTTTCCGGCTGATTACCAGGATACAGGACGAAGCGCACCGTTTTGCAATTACATTTCACAGACAATTGCGCAGCAAGGGGCAGGTGCATTCTGTGCTGGACGATATTCCGGGAGTCGGCCCTGCAAGAAGAAAAGATCTGATGCGGTGCTTTGAGAATATTGATGCAATCCGTAATGCAACAGTAGAAGAGTTAAAAGAACTGCCAAGTATGAATGAAAAATCTGCACAGGAAGTATATAAATTTTTTCACCAGAATCATTAAGTATGGTATAATAATTAAAGAGATTTTTAATACGTGTGAGGTAGAAGAATATGGCGAATAAAGTTGAATTAAAAACACTTGTTGAAAAAATGAATCTTAAAAATTTAACACCGGATGTAGATCTGTCTGATAAAGATGTAGAGATACCAGATATTAACAGACCGGCACTGCAGCTTACAGGATTTTTTGAACATTTTGATTCAGAACGTGTACAGATCATTGGTTATGTAGAATATACATTTCTGGAGAAGATGACAGATGAAGATAAGAAAAAGCGGATTTATGAGACACTGCTTTCTTATAAGATCCCTTGTCTGATCTTCTGCAGGAATCTTCCACCGGAAAAGATGCTTCTGGAGATGGCAGAAAAGGCAAATATCCCTGTATTCCAGACAGAGAAGAAGACATCGGAATTTACAGCAGAGATCATCCGATGGCTGAATGTGGAACTTGCACCATGCATTTCTATTCATGGTGTGCTGGTTGATGTATACGGTGTTGGTGTGCTGATCATGGGTGAAAGTGGAATCGGTAAGAGTGAAGCCGCACTGGAACTGATCAAGCGTGGACACCGTCTTGTCAGTGATGATGTCGTAGAGATCCGCAGAGTCAGTGATGAGACACTGGTTGGATCGGCACCGGATATCACAAGACATTTCATTGAATTGCGTGGTATCGGTATTGTAGATGTAAAAGCATTGTTCGGTGTACTGAGTGTCAGGGAGACACAGAATATTGACCTTGTTATCACGCTTGAAGAGTGGAATAAGAACAAAGAATATGACCGTCTCGGACTGGAGGAAGAGTATACAGAATTCCTTGGAAATAAAGTGGTGTGTCATCATCTTCCAATACGTCCTGGACGTAATCTGGCGATTATCGTTGAGACAGCGGCCGTTAACCACAGACAGAAACAGATGGGATATAATGCAGCACAGGAACTGTACAAGCGTGTACAGCAGAATTTAACAAAAAAATAGGAGAGTAGGAAAATGAAATATTGTTTTGGTGTAGATATCGGGGGAACAACAGTAAAATTAGGTTTGTTTACGACCGATGGGGAGATTGTAGATAAGTGGGAGATTAAGACCCGTACAGAGAATCAGGGAGAGGCAGTTCTTCCGGATATCGCAGAGGCGTTAAAGGAAAAGCTTGAAGAAAAGAAGATTGGCAGAGATGAGGTGGAAGGAATCGGAGTCGGAGTTCCGGCACCGGTGAATACAGAAGGTGTGGTACAGAACACTGCAAACCTCGGATGGGGATATAAAGAAGTAAAAAGAGAGATGGAAGAACTTTCCGGCATGAGAGCCGAGATCGGTAATGATGCCAATGTAGCCGCACTTGGAGAAATGTGGCTGGGAGCCGGCAAAGGACGCAAAAATATCGTTATGGTAACGCTTGGAACAGGTGTAGGCGGTGGAATTATTATTGATGGAAAACCATTGGTAGGAGCGCATGGTGCCGGTGGTGAGATTGGGCATCTCTGTGTGAATTATGAAGAGACAGATCATTGCGGATGTGGTAATACCGGATGTCTGGAGCAATATGCATCAGCCACAGGAATTACCAGACTGGCAAATATCCGTCTTGCCAAAGATGATGCCAAGTCAGTATTAAGAGAGCAGGAAGTCAGTGCAAAGACTGTATTTGATGCAGTGAAAGCCGGAGATGCAGTGGCAAAAGAGATTGCAGAAGAATTTGGAAAATATCTCGGACATGCAATGGCTAATTTGGCAGCAGTGGCAGATCCGTCAGCAATTGTGATTGGCGGGGGTGTATCCAAAGCAGGTGAAGTACTGATAGAGTATGTGGAAAAGAACTTTAAAGAGAGAGCTTTTTTTGCTAACAAAGGTACCGAATTTGTCCTTGCGACATTAGGGAATGATGCAGGAATCTGTGGAGCTGCTAAATTAATTCTTTCATAAAGGATATTGGAAAAAATGAGATTGATTTTACAATCAAAAAAATATGTATAAAAAATGCGGGATGGTTTTAACTATCCCGCATTTTTCTATATATTACTGAGGTGTAGTACTGTCGGTTGAGCCACCGGTTGTATCGCCGCCGGTTGAACCACCTGTAGAACCGCCGGTTGAACCACCTGTAGAACCGCCGGTTGAACCACCGGTTGAACTACCTGTAGTACTACCGGTTGAGTCGCCGGTTGCTGTGTTACCGGTTGTATTGCCGGTCGTTGAATTACTGCCGTTTTCTCTATTGGAATCGCCGGAAGTATTAGCATTGGAACTGCTGTCATCTTCTGTGGAAGAGTTGGATTTGCTTCCGTAAGAATATCCGTGTCCGGAACATGTCTCGGTAGGCAGTGTGTCTTTTGCAAAATATTCTGTAATAGACGGGCATCCGCTTCCTGCGAGTTTTCCTGTAATTGTACAGATGCTTTTACGTTCAACGGAAGAAGGAACTTTGAAATCTTTTTCTTCCAGATTCTCGTGAATACGGCTCATGATACCTTTCCAGAGTCTGAAACGGAAACTTGTGTCATAATCACATTCCTTGTTGTCGTCATATCCTCCCCATACGGCACAGGTGTAATATGGTGTAAATCCACAGAACCATAAGTCCTTGTTGGAAGTTGTGGTACCAGTTTTACCGGCTACCGGCATATTAGGAAGCTGGCATGCAGTACCGGTACCGGAATTGACGACATCTTCCATTGCGCTGGTGAGAAGGTATGCTGTACTGTCTTTGATTACGGTATGTGATTCGCCGGTACCATCCAGAAGGACATTGCCATCATGGTCAACTACTTTGCTGTAAAGCGTTGGTTTATTATATTCGCCGCCGTTGGCAATCGTTGCATATGCTGCACACATTTCGTAATTGTAGACACCTTCCGTGATACCACCAAGAGCAAGAGTCTGGGAAGTGCTGTCATCGAACACTTTTCCATTGATCGTCTTATTTTTTACAAGAGTACTGATTCCGAATTTCTGACAATACTCATAGCCTAATTCCTGAGTGATCTCATCACTTAATTTTACAGCTACTACGTTGATGGAACGTTTGATACCTTCACGGAGAGTTGTAGTACCGCCATATTGCTTATTGGCATTTCTTAAAACCTGTCCGCTTTTCAGTGTATATGGTTCATCATCAATTGTTGTTGCAAGAGTTTTGTCACAGGAATCTAATGCCGGTGCATAAGCCGCAAGAATCTTGAATGTAGATCCCGGCTGTCTCTTAGAACCCTGGTAGGCTCTGTTAAGACCAAGGCTGGAAGCTTTTTCTCCACGTCCGCCGACCATTGCTTTGACCTGTCCGGTCTTCTGATCCATGATTGTGATAGAAGACTGTGGCTGCGGAGTGATCGTGATACGTTCATCATAAGTATCTCCCTCCCTGGCAATTGTTGCTTTCCATTCTTCGACCATTGCTCTGGCAGCATCTTCGCTGGAATATAAAAGTCCCTGATCTTTTCCGTAAGTTTCTTTTACATAATTCTTGATGTTATTGCTGCCATAATTTTCCGTTGATCCATCGGCACGGGTTACAGTCAGTGCATAATCCAGACCATATTCTTTCAGTCCCGGATAATTGGAATCATCATTGGCTTCTTCATCGCAGATCTGCTGCATGGTCTGATTCTGTGTAGAATAAATACTAAGACCGCCGCTGTAAACAGCATTATAAGCCTGCGTATCAGTATAACCAAGCTGGTCTTTCAGATCCTGAATAACCTGCTGGGCAAGTGCATCAACAAAATAACTATAGGTATTATCTGCCTGAGAAGCAGTATTGGTTGTCTGGATCCGCGCATATACATCATCGGCAAGTGCTTCATCATATTGTTTCTGGCTGATATAATCCTGTTCCAGCATATTCTTTAATACTTTATTGCGTCTTACTTTATTGTTATCCGGATGAGTGATCGGATCATAAGTACTTGGACTTTGTGTGATTCCGGCAATGACTGCACATTCAGATAAGGTCAGATCAGATACATCTTTTCCGAAATAACGCTGCGATGCAGCCTGAACCCCGAGACAGTTCTGCCCAAGATTGATCGTATTCAGATAACTTTCAATGATCTCGCTTTTATCCATTTTCTTTTCAATCTGTAAAGCAAGATACTGTTCCTGGATCTTACGCTGGAATTTGTCATAAAACGTTTTTTCTTTGGTAAAGTTCGGGAACACATTGTTCTTGATCAGCTGCTGTGTAAGAGTACTGGCACCTTCGGTGAAATTACCACCTCTTGCAATGCCGACTACTGCAGCACGGGCAATACCCTGCAGATCTATACCGTTGTGTTTGTAAAAACGTTCATCTTCAATTGCAACAAAAGCATGTTGCAGATCTTTGGGTATCTCATCAATGGATTTGTATACTCTGTTGGAACCGGAAGATACAAATCGTTCAATCTCTGTGCTGCCGTCATCGGCGTAGACGAAAGTGGTAAATCCTTTCGGTTTAACGTCAGATGCGGAGACATGAGGAGTATCATCAATGATCTTTTTTATAAAAAGACCGCCGCCGGCTACTCCGACTACTGCTGCAAGAATAATACAGATCAGTAATGCTTTGAATAAACGGACAACGATACGTTTTCCCTGCATCGTAGATTTGGACGTTATTTTTTTCTGCCTTTTCGCAGCCTTTTTCTTTCCATAATTCATGCGTTTAGGCCTCCTTTATACCAGGTTATTATAGCAAATGTACACTCTTTTATAAAGAAAAAAATGAAAACTTCATATTAGACTAGGAAAATCTTAAGAAATTAGGTATTATATTATGTATAAATTTACAAATTATACGAAAGGACGACAAAATGTTACCAGAATACAGAACCATCTATCAGGGCGGAGAAGATGAGATTGTAGAAAAAAAATCAAGATTTATCGCAACTGTAATACCGGTGGAGAATGAAGAAGAAGCACTGGAATTTATAGAAAAGACAAAAAAGAAATACTGGGATGCCAGACATAACTGTTTCGCATATGTGATCGGAGAGAGAGGACAGCTTCAGCGCTGCAGTGATGACGGAGAGCCGAACGGAACAGCTGGAAAACCAATGCTGGATGTACTGATTGGAAATGAACTGAGGAATGTGGCTGTAGTCGTAACACGTTATTTCGGCGGTACACTGCTTGGTACAGGAGGGCTGGTTCGGGCTTATTCACAAGCTGTGAAAGCCGGTCTGCAGGCATCGGTCGTGATAACGAAGATTCTGGGTGTGAAACTTCATATAGAGACAGATTATACAACATTCGGTAAGATCCAGTACATTCTGGCCCAGAGAGAGCTGAAGATACTGGATACGGTATATACGGATAAAGTAGAATTGGAAGTACTGATCCCGAAGACGGAACTGGAACAGGTGATGCATGCAATTACGGAAGGGACGAACGCACAGGCAGATATGACACCGAAAGAAGAGTGTTATTATGCTGAGATTGACGGTGTGCCAACGGTTTTGGAATAATTGCTTTGATGGTTTCTGGTGCATACAGGAAATAAAAAAGAGACGGCATGATAGGCTGCCGTCTCTTTTTTGCATTCTGCATTACAGGTATTGTGTTGCATTTTATATAGAATTTTAAGAAAATTCTGGTTCGATCAATCCAAATGTTCCGTTCTTACGTCTATATACAACATTTACCTCGTCAGACTCTGCGTTACAGAATACATAAAAATCATGTCCAAGAAGTTCCATCTGTACACATGCATCTTCCGGATACATAGGTTTAAATCCGAATTTTTTGGTACGTACAATTTTAATCTCACCGGCGTCTTCAATCTTGTCATCTTCTTCAAAGAACTCCTGCTTGAAGTTACCGCCTTCCTGTTCTCTTGCTACCAGTTTGTTTTTATATTTGCGAAGCTGGCGTTCGATCACTTCTTCTACCAGATCAATTGATACATACATATCTGAACTTTCCTGTTCAGAACGAACCATTCCACCCTTTACAGGAATAGTTACTTCAATCTTCTGATGCCCTTTTTGTACGCTTAAGGTTACATGGATCTCTGTATTCGGAGTGAAGTACCTTTCTAACTTTCCTAATTTGCTTTCTACGGCCTCTCTTAAGCCTGGTGTTACATCGATGTTCTTCCCAATAATAATAAATTTCATGATGCCCAACTCCTTTGCGACATAATTTCAAATAAATGTACGTTATACAATCATCAAATAAGAAAAATAAAATCTGACAATTGTTATTCGGACCGTCAATCTATCTGATATATGTAGTATAGCATGTTTGGACGTTAATGTATAGCACGAATTACCTGAATTCTCGAAATTTTTCCATCATGTAGTTTCGCAACACGTAGACCGCAGTCGGGGAAGTAATAACAGGCACCGACACGAGGAGTGATATTGTGTTCGTCGAGATGAGGGAGCAACACATCCGCAAGAGTGTCACCTGTTTTATGAGGAATGTTCACACTCAGGATTTTATTGACAACCTTAGCTTTTGTTGAGGCCCGAAATACAGTTTCATCTGCAACATCGAATTCTGAGAACAGGTATTTCCTTGTTGCGAATAAGACTGCTATCGAGCATACCCCGATCAGACTGCTGTAGATAGAAGAGTGGTCCATGATAATATGTCTCGCAATTGCAAAAAGCAGAACTTCAAATACAGTGCTTGGAGAATGCGAATACATCATACGGATCAGCTCTACACCGATGATCAGATTAAAACAAACCTCAAGAAGATCATCGTAATTTGGATAGGTGTTCAGATGTGGGATATTCTGAAGTGAACATACCATACGGAAACAAAGCAGAATGATACCGATCGCAAGCATAAAAGCGATCACATACTCCAAAATCGCCGCCACCTGTTTGAGAATGTGAGAGATAAATTCTTTCATTCGTTGGATTCCTTTCTCATAATAGATTTCCGCTGTAATTTCAGTATAAGTGAAAAGAATGTATTTGCCAATATATTTTTATAATAAAAAAGAGTTGCAGAAGTATTTACAGAAGAAAAAAAGAGACAGGTTTTCCTGTCTCTTTTATCCGGTGGGGTATAGATTACCGGTTTACACGTTTTCTCATCTTCGGATCAAGAATCTTCTTGCGGATACGGAGAGATTCCGGTGTTACTTCCAGAAGTTCATCTGTATCGATGAAGTCAATTGCCTGCTCCAGACTGAGTACAGTCGGAGGTGTAAGGCGGAGTGCTTCATCTGCGCTTGAAGAACGGGTGTTGGTAAGATGTTTTGTTTTACATACATTTACTTCGATATCATCTGTCTTGGCATTCTCGCCGATGACCATACCGGAATAGACTTTTTCGCCGGCACCGATGAAAAGTGTTCCACGTTCCTGTGCACTGTAAAGGCCATAAGTTACAGATTCACCGGTTTCGTATGCGATCAGGGAACCCTGTTTACGGTACTGGATATCTCCTTTATATGGAGCATATCCGTCGAATGCTGTGTTCATAATACCATTTCCTTTTGTATCTGTCAGGAAATCACCACGATAACCAATCAGACCACGGGATGGAATGCGGAATTCAAGACGGGTGTATCCGCCATTGGCAGCACCCATTGTCTGCAGTTCACCCTTTCTCTGGCTCAGCTTGTCGATGACAACACCGGTGTATTCATCCGGTACATCAATGTAAGCAATTTCCATAGGCTCAAGAAGCTTACCATTCTCATCTTTGTGATACAGGACTTCGGCTTTGCTGACTGCGAATTCGTATCCTTCACGTCTCATATTCTCAATCAGAACAGATAAGTGAAGCTCACCACGTCCGGATACTTTGAATGCATCCATATTCTCGGTATCTTCTACACGAAGGCTGACATCTGTATTCAATTCGCGCATCAGGCGGTCGCGTAAGTGACGGGAAGTAACATATTTTCCTTCCTGTCCGGCAAACGGACTGTCGTTTACTACAAAGTCCATAGAAATTGTCGGCTCAGAAATCTTCTGGAAAGGAATTGCTGTCGGGTTTTCCGGAGAGCAGAGCGTGTCACCGATGGCAATATCAGAGATACCTGAGATTGCTACGATCGCTCCGATAGAAGCTTCCTTTACTTCAACTTTCTGCAGACCATCAAACTCATATAATTTACTGATCTTAACTTTCTTCTGTTTGTCAGGATCATGATGGTTGACAACAACCATATCCTGGTTGACGGAGATGGTACCGTTATCTACCTTTCCGACACCGATACGTCCGACATATTCATTGTAATCGATGGTGCTGATCAGTACCTGGGTCGGAGCTTCCGGGTCTCCTTCCGGTGCGGGAATGTAATCAAGGATCGTTTCAAACAGAGGCTTCATATCTTTCATCTCATCAGAGATCTCAAGTGCAGCTACACCATTCTTGGCAGAAGCATACACAAATGGGCAGTCTAACTGTTCATCAGAAGCACCAAGGTCAATGAGCAGTTCCAGAACTTCATCGATAACTTCTTCGGCTCTTGCTTCCGGACGGTCAATCTTATTGATACATACGATGACCGGAAGTTTTAACTCCATTGCCTTGCGGAGTACAAATTTGGTCTGTGGCATAGCACCCTCGAACGCATCAACAACGAGGATAACACCATTAACCATTTTAAGGACACGTTCTACTTCGCCGCCGAAATCAGCATGTCCCGGAGTATCTATAATATTGATTTTTACACCGTTATAGGTGACGGCAGTATTCTTGGAGAGGATCGTGATTCCACGTTCTCTTTCGATATCGTTAGAGTCCATGACACGTTCTGCTACTTCCTGATTTTCACGGAATACACCGCTTTGCTTTAATAATTCATCTACTAATGTTGTCTTACCATGGTCAACATGGGCAATAATCGCGATATTACGTACATCTTCACGTTTTGTCTTCATTACGAATCTTCCTTTTCTCTACCTATTATTATCTGCAACCACATTAGTTTATCACATTTTTTGAAATTTACAAGTATTTAGTTCTAAAATGCTGATTTGATTCATAGACTTTGTAATGACTTAAAATACGATCCAGAGGAAGGGAGATTACAAAATTATGTCAGATAAGATGATTGAGAACAACCAGGTAACTATGATGGGAGAAATCGTATCCCCGTTTTTATTCAGCCATGAAGTATTCGGAGAAGGCTTTTATATGGTAGAAGTGGATGTGAAAAGACTCAGTAATTCCAAAGACAGGATACCGCTGATGATTTCAGAACGTCTGATAGATGTTTCGAAAGATTATACAGGGGAATTTATTATGGTAAACGGACAATTCCGGTCTTACAACAGGCACGAAGAGATGAAAAACAGATTGATTCTTTCTGTTTTTGTCAGAGAACTCTTTTTTATTGAAGAAGAGCTTGACGGGGCAAAGACGAATCAAATCTTACTGGATGGATATATCTGTAAACAGCCAGTATATAGAAAAACACCGCTGGGAAGGGAAATCGCAGATCTGTTGCTGGCAGTGAACAGACCGTACGGGAAATCCGATTACATTCCATGTATCTGCTGGGGAAGGAATGCCAGATTCGCTTCTGCATTTGAAGTTGGGGAGCACGTGCAGGTGGTTGGAAGAATTCAGAGCCGTGAATATACGAAGAAGATCACAGAAACAGAAACACAGAAAAGAGTTGCCTACGAGGTATCGGTCAGTAAGCTGGAATGTATGGATGAGCCGGTGTAAAGGATGAATTTTCGATAAGGGTTCGGATTGACATCATATTTAATTGATGATAGAATTTCATTAGATTATATGAAAGTCAGGAGGATCACTATGGCTATTTTTACAGGAGCCGGCGTGGCAATAGTCACACCATTTAATGAAGATGGAAGTATTAACTATGACAGACTTGATGAGTTGATCGAGTTTCATTGTGCACATAAAACAGACAGCATTGTAATCTGTGGTACAACAGGAGAGTCTGCTACCATGACAGAAGAAGAACACATGCAGTGTGTGAAATTCACAATCGACCGTGTGAATAAGAGAGTTCCGGTTATCGCGGGAACAGGTTCCAATTGTACACGTACTGCAATAGACATGTCAAAAGAAGCTTCCGAGTATGGAGCAGACGGTCTGCTTCTGGTTACACCTTATTACAATAAAGCAACACAGAACGGACTTATCGGACATTTCAGTGCGGTAGCAAAAGAAGTGACAGCACCGATCATTATGTACAGTGTTGCCAGCAGAACAGGCTGTAATATTGAACCTGCAACAGTTGCAAGACTGGTAAAAGATGTAGATAATATCGTTGGTATCAAAGAAGCATCAGGAAATATCTCACAGGTTGCAAAGATCATGAACCTGACAGACGGTAATGTTGACCTCTATTCAGGAAATGATGATCAGATCGTGCCGGTATTATCACTTGGAGGAAAAGGTGTGATCTCTGTACTGGCGAATGTGGCACCGGATGCAGCACATGACATTTGTGAGAAGTATTTTGAAGGGGATGTGAAAGGAAGTGCAGAACTTCAGCTGAAGGCACTCCCTCTGATCGATCAGTTATTCTGTGAAGTGAATCCAATCCCGGTTAAGAAAGCAATGCAGCTGATGGGAATCGACTGTGGCCCGCTTCGCATGCCGCTTACAGAGATATCCCCTGAACATGAGAAGAGTCTTGCTCAGGCAATGAAAGATTTCGGTATTCAGTTAGTATAATAAAAAGACAGAAGGATATCATACGTCTATGGTATCCTTTGTTTTTACCGGCATACGCCCGGAAGAAGCATGTATACAGAGGAGGACAAGAATATGGTAAAAGCAATTATGCATGGATGTAACGGACATATGGGACGTGTTATTACAGATATTATCAAGAACACAGAAGGAATTGAACTTGTAGCAGGTATTGATAAATACACCAAAGTGCCAAATGAGTACCCTGTATTTGAGAACATTGGTGCGTGCGATGTGGAAGCGGACGTTATCATTGATTTTTCGAATGCAGCGGCAGCAGATGAATTGTTGGGTTATTGCGTGGAGAAGCAGGTGCCGGTCGTACTTTGTACAACAGGACTTTCAGAAGAGCAGCTTGCAAAGGTGGAAGAATCTGCAAAGAAAGTTGCAGTTTTAAAATCTGCAAATATGTCACTTGGAATCAACTTGCTTCTGAAGATCCTTCAGGATGCTACTAAGGTACTTTCACCGGCAGGATATGATATCGAACTGGTAGAGAAGCACCATAATCAGAAGCTGGATGCACCAAGCGGTACTGCACTTGCGCTGGCTGATTCTATCAATGAAGCAGCGGATAATCAGTATCATTATGTATATGATAGAAGCCAGGTGCGCCAGAAACGCGACGGAAAAGAAATCGGAATTTCAGCTGTACGCGGAGGAACGATCGTTGGAGATCATGAGGTGCTCTTTGCAGGGCAGGATGAAGTGATCGAGTTCAAACATACAGCGTATTCCAAAGCGGTATTTGGAAAAGGAGCAGTGGAGGCTGCAAAGTTCCTGGCAGGAAAACCGGCCGGAAGATATGATATGTCAGATGTGATCCAGTTCTAAAATGTGATATGATATAAGATAGTGGAATCTAAAGTCCCATCTATGATGCCGGTGGATTGTTCTGTGCTTTGTTCTCACACAATCCCGGCATCTTAAAAAATAAAGGGGAGACCGGGAGGTAATTATGAGACAATTGGAGGAACGTTATCTGGAAAGACTTTCTCAACTGTATCCGACCATCGCCAAAGCTTCTACAGAGATCATCAATCTGCAGGCAATCTTAAATCTGCCAAAGGGTACAGAACATTTTCTGACGGACATTCATGGGGAATACGAGGCATTCGCACATGTTTTAAAGAATGGCTCTGGTTCTGTGCGCCGTAAAATTGATGATGTATTCGGTAATACTTTGAGTAGCAGGGACAAACAGACGCTTGCTACTCTTATTTATTATCCGAAAGAGAAGATGGATCGGATCAAGAAGACGGAAAAGAATATGGAAGACTGGTATAAGATCACACTATATCGCCTGATCGAAATCTGCAAAAGAACCGCCAGCAAGTATACCAGATCAAAGGTCAGAAAAGCATTGCCCGCAGATTTTGCATATGTGATTGAAGAGCTGATCACGGAGAAAAAGGATATGACGGATAAAGAGTCTTACTATAATGCAATCGTAAGCACGATCATCCGCATCGGAAGGGCCGAGAAATTTATTATTGCCATGAGTGAACTGATCCAACGGCTGACGGTAGACCATCTGCATATTGTGGGGGATATTTATGACAGAGGACCGGGACCGCATATTATCATGGACAAGCTGATGGACTATCATTCGGTAGATATCCAGTGGGGCAACCATGATGTCCTGTGGATGGGTGCGGCAGCCGGGCAGAGAGGATGTATTGCCAATGTGATCCGTATCTGTGCGAGATATGGAAATCTGGACATTCTGGAAGAAGGATATGGAATCAATCTGCTTCCGCTGGCAACATTTGCCATGAATACATATCGGGATGATCCGTGCGAATGTTTCAAATTAAAAGGCAGTCCGAATTACAGTACAAGTGAGATGCTGCTGGATGTGAAGATGCACAAAGCGATTTCGGTGATCCAGTTCAAGGTAGAAGGGCAGATTATCAAGAAAAATCCGGGATTTAAACTGGATAAACGCAACCTCCTGCATCATATTGACTATGAAAAGGGTACAATTGAACTGGATGGGAAAGAATATAAAATGCTGGATTCGAATTTCCCGACAATTGACCCGAAAAAGCCATATGCACTTACCAAAGAAGAAGAGGATATTATGGAGCGTCTGGAACGGGCATTTGAAAACTGTGAAAAATTACAGAGCCATATGCATTTTCTGTTGAACAAAGGCGGATTATATAAAGTGTATAATGGAAATCTGTTATATCATGGCTGTGTACCATTAAAAGAAGATGGCAATCTGAAGAGTGTGAGGATTTTCGGTCATACATATAAGGGGAAAGGTCTCTATGAAGTCCTTGAAAGTTATGTGAGAAAAGGATTCTATGCTATGGATTCCAAGGAAAAAGAACGTGGAAAAGACATTATGTGGTATATCTGGCTGAGCGAGAATTCACCACTGTTCGGTAAAGACAAGATGGCGACGTTCGAACGTTATTTCCTGGCAGAAAAAGAGACACATAAAGAGAAGAAAAATCCATATTATCTGTTGCTGGAAGATGAAAAGGTAATCTGCCATATACTGAAAGAATTCGGACTGGAAAATAAAGATGCGCATATTATCAACGGTCATGTACCGGTAAAATGCAAAGATGGGGAAAAACCGATCAAGTGCGGCGGAAAAGTTCTGGTGATCGATGGTGGATTTTCGAGAGCGTATCAGAAAGAAACAGGTATTGCAGGATATACATTGATTTACAATTCTTATGGACTGATCCTGGCTGCGCATGAGCCGTTTGAATCTACAGAAGCGGCCATTGAGAAGGAAAGTGATATACATTCAGACAGTACCGTAGTCAAACGGACATTGGAACGTAAAAAAGTGGAAGATACCGATGTGGGAAGACATCTGAAAGAACAGATCGCAGATCTGGAAGTGCTCCTTGCAGCATACAGAAGTGGTGTGATAGCAGAGAGACTGTAGAAATGTAAAAAAATACCAGTATCAGCAGCATACGGATTTTGTATATATTTTCAAAAAATGCAGATATTACTGATGACAGGTAATACTTGATGGCAGATGAAAAATATACGAAAGGAAGATTGTACAATGAAACAATGGAAAAAAATGCTGCTGATATTAATGTGTGCAGGAGCAATGTCGGGGCTGACCGGCTGTGGAAATAATACAAATAATACAGATGATAACGCAGTAAATGAAGTGAAAGATGGTGTAGAAGACGGTGTGGATGATATTGTAGATGATCTGGATCCGGACGATACGGAAAAAAACAATACGGAAAAAAACGATACAGGAAAAAATGATACGGATAATACCAGATAGGAAAAAGGACACCTGATTGCTGGAAGGTAAGACAAAAAGTACAAAACAAGGATGCCGGGGTGAAGGAAAAATATCCTTCCGGCATCCTTCGTTGTTGTCCGGGGCACTCGCGGCAAACTGGACGGCTGCACTTTAGTGTGGTAAAATGGTTGAAAACGCAAAAAGGAGATAAACATTTATGAAATTCAGACCATGCATTGATATACATAACGGAAAAGTAAAACAGATTGTCGGAGGGAGCCTTCGGGATCAGGGAGACCAGGCGGAAGAGAATTTCGCGGCAGATCAGGGAGCAGATTATTTTGCGGAAATGTATAAAAAAGACGGACTGAAAGGGGGACATGTCATTCTCCTGAATCCGGCATCGTCGGAATATTACGGACAGACAAAAAAACAGGCATTAAAGGCATTGCATGCGTATCCGGGAGGATTGCAGATCGGAGGTGGAATTACGGCAGACAATGCTTCGGAATATATCCAGGCAGGAGCAAGCCATGTGATCGTGACTTCTTATGTATTCAAAAATGGTGAAATCTACTGGGATAATCTGGAAAAATTATGTATGGCAGTGGGAAAAGAACATGTGGTTCTGGATCTGAGCTGCAGGAAAAAGAATGGAAGATATTATATCGTAACTGACCGCTGGCAGACATTTACCAATGTAGAGCTTGGAACGGAGATCCTTGGCAGACTGTCCGGCTATTGCGACGAATTTCTGGTACATGGTGTGGATGTGGAAGGGAAAGCTTCCGGAATAGAACAGGAGCTGATAGAGATCCTGAAGCAGGCAGACATTCCGGTGACTTATGCAGGCGGTATCGGAAGTATGGAGGATCTGGAACAGATACGCAGAACCGGAAATGGAAAAGTTGATTTTACGATTGGAAGTGCGCTTGATCTCTTTGGCGGCAGGATTCCGTATGAAGTGATAAAAGAATATCATTAACATGCTATGCGGAATCAAAAAGAAACCTCCTATAAACAGGTCGTAAATAAAGTGTTAACACTTTATAAATCAGTTGAATTGAGGTATGGATAGTGATAAAATAATGAATAAAGTGGTCGTTTTGCGGCCTTAAAGAGAAATAAGGAGTATACATCGAATGAATATTATACAGAAAATATTTGGAACTCACAGTCAGAATGAGTTGAAAAGAGTATATCCGATCGCAGATGCGGTTATGGCACTGGATGAAGATATGCAGCGGCTTTCAGATGAAGAATTGAAAGCAAAGACAAAAGAATTTAAGGACCGTCTGGAAAATGGCGAGACTTTAGATGATATTCTCCCGGAGGCTTATGCAGTAGTGAGAGAAGCGGCAAGCCGTGTGTTGGGAATGAAGCATTACCGCGTACAGATCATCGGTGGAATCATCCTGCATCAGGGGCGTATTGCAGAGATGAAAACCGGAGAAGGTAAGACACTGGTCGCAACTCTGCCGTCTTATCTGAATGCACTGGAAGGAAAAGGCGTACATGTTGTAACTGTCAATGATTATCTGGCAAAACGTGATGCAGAATGGATGGGACAGGTACATGAATTCCTCGGACTGACTGTAGGTGTGGTACTGAACAGCATGGATAATGATGAGAGACGTGCCGCATATGATTGTGACATCACATATGTGACAAATAACGAACTCGGATTTGATTATCTGAGAGATAACATGGTTATTTATAAAGAACAGCTTGTGCAGAGAGGGTTGAACTATGCACTGATCGATGAGGTCGATTCCGTACTGATCGATGAGGCGAGGACACCACTTATCATTTCCGGACAGAGCGAGAAATCTACAAAGCTTTACGAAGCATGTGATATACTTGCACGTCAGCTGGAACGTGGTGAGGCAAGCGGAGAATTCACCAAGATGAATGCCATCATGGGTGAGGACATTGAAGAAACAGGAGATTTCATTGTTAATGAAAAGGAGAAGAATATCAACCTTACCGAAGATGGTGTAAAGAAAGTTGAAAAGTTCTTCCATATCGATAACCTTGCAGATTCGGATAATCTGGAGATCCAGCACAATATTATTCTTGCATTACGTGCACACAATCTGATGTTCCGTGACAAGGATTATGTAGTAAAAGATGATGAAGTGCTGATCGTGGATGAATTTACCGGACGTATCATGCCGGGACGCCGTTATTCGGACGGACTGCATCAGGCAATCGAGGCGAAGGAACATGTAAAGGTTAAGAGGGAAAGCAAGACCCTGGCAACTATTACATTCCAGAATCTGTTTAATAAATATACGAAAAAGTCAGGTATGACAGGTACAGCTCTGACAGAAGAAAAAGAATTTCGTGAAATTTACGGAATGGATGTTATTGAGATTCCGACAAACGTGCCTGTAAAGCGTCAGGATCTGGAAGATGCAGTGTATAAGACACAGAAAGAAAAGTTCAGAGCTGTGTGCGATGCAATTGAAGAGGCGCACGCAAAACACCAGCCGGTACTGGTTGGTACGATCACGATCGACAATTCGGAACTGTTAAGTGGTATGTTAAAGCGCCGCGGCATCAAACACAACGTACTGAATGCCAAGTTCCATGAACTGGAAGCTGAAATCGTTGCACAGGCAGGTATCCATGATGCGGTAACCATCGCAACAAACATGGCAGGCCGTGGTACGGATATCAAACTGGATGATGAAGCAAGGGCGGCCGGAGGTCTTAAGATCATCGGAACCGAGCGTCATGAATCCAGACGTATCGATAACCAGCTGCGTGGACGTTCCGGACGTCAGGGGGATCCGGGAGAATCCAGATTCTACATTTCCCTGGAAGATGATCTAATGAGACTGTTCGGATCGGAAAGACTGATGAATGTGTTCAATACACTTGGTGTGGAAGACGGCGAGCAGATCGAGCATAAGATGCTTTCCAGTGCGATTGAAAAAGCGCAGGAAAAGATTGAGAGCAACAACTTCGGAATCCGTAAAAATCTGCTGGAATATGACCAGGTAATGAACGAACAGAGAGAGATTATTTACGAAGAAAGACGCCATGTGCTGGATGGAGATAACATGCGCGATTCTATCTTCCACATGATGAATGATTATGTGGAAAACGCGGTAGACATGGTAACCAGTCCGGATCAGGATTATGATGAGTGGAATCTGACAGAATTGAATCTGACGATCCGGAATACGATTCCGATGGAAGTGATCACGGAAGAAGATGTCAAAGATATCAGTCAGACGGAACTGAAGCATATGCTGAAAGAACGTGCGGCAAAGGTTTACGAGGCGAAAGAATCAGAATTTCCGGAGCCGGAGCATATGCGTGAGATTGAGCGTGTCGTTCTCCTGAAAGTGATTGATGCAAAATGGATGGATCATATCGATGATATGGATCAGCTGCGTCAGGGAATCGGTCTTCAGGCTTATGGCCAGAGAGATCCAAAGGTTGAGTACAAGATGATCGGATACGAGATGTTTGATGAGATGACAAGAAGCATTGAGGAAGATACGGTACGTACGATCCTGCATGTCAAACTGGAACAGAAGGTAGAAAGAGAACAGGTTGCAAAAGTAACCGGAACGAACAAGGATGATACAGGAGTACGTGAGCCGAAGAAACGTGCCGAAAAGAAAGTATATCCAAACGATCCATGCCCGTGCGGAAGCGGAAAGAAATACAAACAGTGCTGCGGACGGAAGAATTAATTTCAGAATGCAGACGTATATGATATGATATGAGATGACGGCGGCAGGGATAACCCGGCTGCCGGATAAAGAAGAATATAAGAAAAGAAAGAGGTGGAAATGTGGTTGAATTAGATCAGTTCAAAACAATAATGAACGCTTATGAAGAACCTCTTGCCGAAATGAGGGATTCACTTTGACGTTGCAGGGAAAGAGCGGAGAATCGAAGAACTGGAACGAAAGATAGAAGAACCTGGATTCTGGGATAATCCGGAAGAATCACAGGAACTGATGAAAGAATTGAAGAATCTGAAAGAACTTGTGGAGACAATCCATAATCTCTACAGTTCTTATGAAGATATCGGTCTTTTGATCGAGATGGGATATGAAGATGAAGATCCGGAGATGGTAAAAGAACTGGAGGAAGAGATCCATACATTTGAAGAAGTGTTTGAAAAGCTGAAGATCCAGACATTGTTGTCAGGCGAATATGATTCCTGCAATGCGATCATGACGATACATGCCGGAGCCGGCGGAACAGAATCCTGTGACTGGGCAGGTATGCTTTACCGTATGTACAGCCGGTGGGCAGAGAGAAAGGGATTCACACTTCAGGTGTTGGATTTCCTGGACGGAGATATCGCCGGAATTAAAGCAGTTACATTTGAAGTGAATGGTGAGAATGCCTATGGCTATCTGAAATCAGAAAAAGGTGTCCACAGGCTGGTGCGTATTTCACCGTTTAATGCGGCAGGAAAACGCCAGACATCTTTTGCATCGTGCGATGTACTGCCGGATCTGAAAGATGATATCGATATTGAGATTGCAGATGATGATCTGAAGATTGATACATACCGCGCAAGTGGTGCCGGAGGACAGCATGTAAATAAGACGTCTTCCGCAATACGTATTACGCATCTGCCAACCGGAATTGTAGTACAGTGTCAGAATGAACGGTCACAGCACCACAACAAAGAAAAAGCAATGCAGATGTTAAAAGCAAAGCTGCAACTCATGAAAGAGCAGGAGCAGGCTGAAAAAGTATCAGATATCCGGGGTGAAGTGAAAGATATCGGATTTGGCAATCAGATCAGGTCTTATGTTATGCAGCCATATACACTGGTGAAAGACCATCGTACAAATGAGGAAAACAGTAATGTAAATGCCGTAATGGATGGTGATATTGATTCATTTATCAATGCATACCTGAAGAAGATCGCGAACGGCTAAAGGGAGGGAATATATGATCAATATAGCAGTAATGGGCTACGGGACAGTGGGTTCCGGAGTGGTAGAAGTCATCAATACCAACGGGGCACGCATCAATCAGAGAATCGGTGAAGAACTGAATATCAAATATGTGCTGGACATGAAAGATTTCCCGGGAGATCCGGTGCAGGACAAGATCATACATGATTTCGAGACGATCGTATCAGATGAAGAGGTACAGATTGTTGTGGAAGTGATGGGTGGTATCGAACCGGCGTATACATTTGTAAAACGCTGCCTGCAGGCCGGAAAGAGTGTGGCAACATCAAATAAGGCACTGGTGGCAAAGCACGGAGCAGAGCTGCTTTCCATTGCAGCGGAACATAATATTAATTTCCTGTTTGAGGCAAGTGTCGGAGGGGGTATTCCAATCATCCGTCCGCTGAATTCTTCTCTGACTGCAGACGAGATCGAGGAGATCACCGGAATCTTAAACGGAACAACAAATTATATGCTGTCCAAGATGTTTTACGAAGGGGCAGATTATGATACCGTCCTGAAAGAAGCACAGGCAAATGGATATGCGGAAAGAAATCCGGAAGCTGATGTAGAAGGTTACGATGCCTGCAGAAAGATCGCAATCCTGTCATCTCTGATCTCGGGACAGCAGGTCGATTTTGAAGATATCTACTGTGAGGGAATCACAGAGATTACGGTAGAAGATATGAAATATGCAAAGGCAATGGGAACAACGATCAAGCTGCTGGCGTCCAGCAGACGTTATGCGGGCAACAGACTGCATGCGATCGTAGCACCATGTATGTTATATCCGGATCATCCGCTCTACAATGTCAATGATGTATTTAATGCAATCTTTGTGCATGGAAATGTACTGGGAGATGCGATGTTCTATGGAAGCGGGGCAGGAAAACTTCCGACTGCAAGCGCCGTTGTTGCAGATGTGGTAGACGAAGCAAAACATCTGAACCGTAATATTATGACAATGTGGAAAGAAGAAAAGCTCCAACTGGAAGATAAGGCGGATTCCAAGAGAAGATTCTTTGTGAGAATTAAGGGAGATAAAGAAAAACTGATTCCACAGCTGAAAGAATCATACGGAGAGATTGAAGTCGTAAACGTTCCGGAACTGGAGGATGAATTTGGATTCGTAACACCTGTTATGATGGAAGGTGATTATGAGACCAGATCAAAACTTTACAAAGAGCAGATCGTACATATGATCCGTATTCAGGATTAATCAGATTGGTCTGTCACAGGAGGAAACATGTTAATAGTTAAGAAATTTGGCGGCAGTTCTGTTGCCAATAAAGAAAGAATATTCAATGTGGCAAAACGCTGCATTGAAGATTACAGGGCCGGACATGACGTGGTGGTTGTACTTTCTGCAATGGGAGATACTACAGATGAACTGATCGCACTGGCGAATACGATTAATCCGGACGCAAAAAAAAGAGAACTGGATATGCTGCTTACTACAGGAGAACAGATGTCGGTATCCCTGATGGCTATGGCAATGCAGGCACTGGATGTACCTGCTGTATCCCTGAATGCTTTTCAGGTTATGATGCACTCCACATCCCGTTACGGGAATGCCAGATTTAAAAGAGTAGACACCGAACGCATCATGCATGAACTGGATTCCAGAAAGATCGTGATCGTAACCGGATTCCAGGGAGTCAATAAATATGACGATATCACAACACTCGGAAGAGGCGGTTCCGATACAACAGCCGTTGCACTGGCGGCGGTACTTCATGCTGATAAATGCGAAATCTACACAGACGTAGACGGTGTGTTCACCGCAGACCCGAGAGTTGTGAAAACTGCAAAAAAACTGGATGCGGTTACTTACGATGAGATGCTGGAACTTGCAAGTCTCGGTGCAAAAGTTCTTCACAATCGTTCTGTGGAAATGGCAAAAAAATATAATGTGGAATTAGTGGTGCGGTCCAGCCTGAACCGTTCAGAAGGTACCGTAGTCAAGGAGGGCTCGAATATGGAAAAATTACTGGTTACAGGTGTGGCTGCAGATAAAGATACAGTCAGAATCTCTGTTATCGGATTAGAGGATAAGCCGGGAACGGCATTTGCTGTATTTAATACACTTGCTGCAAATAATATTAACGTAGATATCATTCTTCAGTCTGTCGGAAGAGAAGGAACAAAAGACATTTCCTTTACGGTTGCATCTGAGGATCTGCAACATGCACTCGAAGTACTGAATGCGAATAAAGAAAGACTTACGATCCAGGATATTACATGGAATGAAAAGGTTGCAAAGCTTTCCATCGTTGGAGCCGGAATGATGAGTAATCCGGGAGTAGCTGCGAAGATGTTTGAGTCATTATACAATTCCAGAGTCAATATCAATATGATCTCCACATCCGAGATCCGTATTACGGTACTGATTCCGGAAGAAGATATTGAAAAAGCAATGAATGCAGTTCATGATGGATTTGGACTGGGAGCCTGAGAAAAAGTCGGGAAAAAGGAAAGACAATTATTTATCTGAGTGAAGAAAACCGGTAGCGAGTTTACGCTTCTCATCGGAAGAAGAACGGAATGCGAATACAAGATCCACTTCTTCTTCGGTGAGATAGATGTAGTTACCGGTATTTTTTTCGATTCCCTGCATATAAGGAGTAACCGTCTCGCGCATGCCGGAAGGATATTCCGATTCGGGAATAAAATGTTCGGCTTCGAGATCACAGAGAATAAGCTGATCCATAGTAACGTGAAAATGTGCAGCAAAAGAAGCCAGATAACCAAGATCCGGCGTACGTGTACTGGTTTCATAATTACTGCAGGCCTGACGGCTGATATTGAAGATATCAGCAATATCATCCTGCTTTAGACCAGATATGGTTCTGAGATAGAATAAGTTTTTGGCCAGTTGCAGATTTGCCATGTTAAACCTCCACAAGTTACATATTGCTGTTAGTATAACAATCTGACCATAAAATAGATATGATATGCAACAAGACGTGACAAAACAAGAAAAAGCAACGAAGCGTGGCGCAAGGATAAATATCAATTTATAAACGGCTCAGATAGCTGTTATGATATTTTCCGGAAAAAGTGACATCTTCGCCGAACCAGCCAGGAGCGGTGAAAGAATCTGCATCGTCTTCGGTTTGGAATTCTACTTCTACAAGCATAAGAGGAGCAAGATCGCCTTCGAAGATATCAAGCTCTGCGGTGAGGCCGGAAGAAAGCGGGATCATATACCGTTTCTTTTTGATCAGGCGTCCATCAATCTTGCCAATAAGATGATGATAGGATTCCCGGTCAAGAGGAAGGTTATATTCCTGACGGGACATCAGTCCGGCAGACTTGTAAGTGAGTTCGTACTTTTCATTATCACGACGGATACGTACAACAGGATTGGTGTTCAGATACCCCTGCTCGAGAAGGCGGCATGGGTAAGTTTCCAGCTGATCCGGCAGCTTTGCAACAAGATATTTTCGTTCTATTTCCATATTATAAGGTCTCCTTTCATTTGCGGTGAAATTATGATACAACAGTTTACAGAAAAAGTAAACGGTGATAGAATTTAGAATAAATAAGAGATGAGGAGGATAATGAAGATGAAAAAAGTATGCGTATTATTGGCAGACGGATTTGAAGAGATCGAAGGTCTGACTGTTGTTGATCTGTTAAGAAGAGCAAAGATATATGTAGATACAATTTCAATCATGGATGATTACATCGTACATGGAGCACACGGAATCAATGTGCAGACAGAAGATTTATTTGATGAAGTAGATTTTGATGAATTTGATATGGTTGTGCTTCCGGGCGGAATGCCGGGAACCCTGAACCTGAAAAACCATGACGGAGTCAGATATGTGGTAAAACAGTATGCAAAAGAAGGAAGATATGTGGGAGCGATCTGTGCGGCACCTACCATATTAAAGAGCCTGGGGGTACTGGAAGGCAGGAGGGCAACCTGTTATCCGGGTGTGGAAGATGAGATGGAAGATGTCGTGCTGACAGAGACAGCGGTTGTAGTAGATGAGAATATTATCACCAGCCAGGGCGTTGGCACTGCAATTGATTTTGGGCTGAAATTGATCGAGATTCTGGATGGCGAAGAAAAAGCAAAGGAAATCGCAGATTCCATAGTCTTTTAATAGTTTTTTATAAAATTTAATAAAAATAGAGAAAAAAAGCGGAAAAACACCGGATTTAAGCAAAAACGGGGACTAGATATTTACCAGAGTTTGTGTTATACTTCTGTGGTGAATGTATTGTAGTATACCCGCTTTTTTTCCGCTACCCATGAGGCGGGTTAGAAACAGGAGGAAATAGTAAATGAGTTTACAGGTAGAAAAGTTAGAAAACAACATGGCGAAACTTACTATCGAAGTTCCGGCCGATGATTTAGAAAAAGCGCTTCAGAGTGCATATATGAAGCAGAAGAACAAGATCGCTATGCCGGGATTCCGTAAAGGAAAAGTACCACGTCAGATGATCGAGAAAATGTATGGACCGGAGATCTTCTACGATGATGCAGCAAATGCACTGATCCCTAAGGCATATTCTGAAGCATATGAAGAGTGTGAACTTGAGATTGTTTCAAGACCGGAGATCAACGTTGTTCAGATTGAAAAAGGAAAATCATTCATCTTTACAGCAGATGTTGCAACAAAGCCGGAAGTAAAACTCGGTGAGTATAAAGGACTGGAAGTAGATAAAGTATCTACACGCGTAACTCAGAAAGAAGTAGACGCTAAGATCCAGGAAGAAGCAGAGAAAAATGCAAGAGAAGTTGTAGTTACAGACCGTGCGGTAGCAGACGGTGATGAAGTAATTCTCGACTTTGAAGGATTTGTTGATGGTGAAGCATTTGAAGGCGGAAAGGGAGAGAACTATCCACTGACTATTGGATCAGGATCGTTCATTCCTGGATTTGAAGAGCAGTTAGTAGGCGCTGAAGCTGAAAAAGAAGTAGAAGTAAAAGTTACTTTCCCGGAAGATTATCATGCAGAAGAATTAAAAGGAAAAGAAGCTGTATTCAAATGCACAGTTCATGAGATCAAAGCAAAAGAACTGCCGGAAATTGATGATGAATTCGCAGCAGAAGTATCTGAATTCGATACATTAGAAGAATACAAAGCAGATGTAAAAGCAAAGATCAAAGAGCAGAAAGCAGCAGACGGAAAGAGAAATCAGGAAGATCAGGCTGTAGAGCAGGCTGTTAAGAATGCAGAATACGAGATCCCACAGCCAATGATCGAGACACAGACAACTCAGATGGTAGAGGATTTTGCACAGAGAATCCAGTCTCAGGGAATCACTCTTGAGCAGTACTTCCAGTTCACAGGACTGACTGCAGAGAAGATGATGGAAGATATGAGACCACAGGCAATCAAGAGAATTGAGACACGTCTTGTACTTGAGGCGGTAGCAAAAGCTGAAAATATCGAAATCACAGATGAGAAGATCGATGAAGAACTTGCCAAGATGGCTGAATCTTACAACATGGAAGTTGAGAAACTGAAAGAATTCATGGGTGAGAACGAGAAGAAACAGATGAAGGAAGATCTGGCAGTTCAGGAAGCTGTTACATTCCTTGTTGAGAATGCAGTAGAAAAATAAGAACGTCAGATCATAACATAGTATAGTCAGGAGGCATATACATGAGTTTAGTACCTTATGTCATTGAACAGACAAGCCGTGGAGAGCGTTCTTACGACATCTATTCAAGATTATTAAAAGACAGAATTATATTTCTGGGTGAAGAAGTAACAGATGTATCTGCAAGTGTGATCGTTGCACAGCTTCTCTTTCTTGAAGCAGAAGATCCGGAGAAAGATATCCATCTGTACATCAACAGTCCGGGAGGCTCTGTAACAGCCGGAATGGCAATTTATGATACCATGCAGTATATCAAATGCGATATTGAGACAATCTGTATTGGTATGGCTGCAAGCATGGGTTCATTCCTTCTTACAGGAGGAACAAAGGGCAAGAGACTTGCACTCCCAAACTCTGAGATCATGATCCACCAGCCGCTTGGCGGAGCTCAGGGACAGGCAACAGAGATTCAGATCGCAGCAGATCATATCTTAAAAACCCGTCAGAAACTGAATCAGATTCTGGCAGAAAATACAGGACAGCCGTTAGAGGTCATCAACGCAGATACAGAAAGAGATAACTTTATGACTGCGGAAGAAGCCAAAGCGTATGGTCTGATCGACGAAGTCATCAAGAACCGCTAGGGCAGTCCTCAGACGAGGTGAAAAGTATGGCAGGAAAGAACGATGATCAGGTAAGATGCTCGTTCTGTAACAAGACGCAGAACCAGGTAAGAAAGCTGATCGCAGGTCCGAATGGGGCATATATCTGTGATGAGTGTGTGGATGTCTGCGCAGAGATTATAGAAGAAGAATTTGAATACGAGAACGGAAGAGAATGGAATCCGTTCTCGGATATCAATCTTTTAAAACCGGAAGAGATCAAAGCATTTCTGGATGAATATGTCATTGGTCAGGAAGAAGCAAAGAAAGTGTTATCGGTAGCTGTTTATAATCATTATAAACGTGTAATGGCGGGAAGAAATATGGGAGTAGACCTTGGTAAAAGTAATATTCTCATGCTTGGACCGACAGGATGCGGTAAGACACTTCTGGCTCAGACACTGGCAAAGATTCTGGGAGTACCGTTTGCAATTGCTGATGCAACAGCATTGACAGAGGCCGGATATGTCGGAGAAGATGTAGAGAACATTCTTCTGAAGATCATTCAGGCGGCAGACGGAGATATTGAACGTGCAGAGTATGGAATTATATATATTGATGAGATTGATAAGATTACAAGAAAATCAGAGAATCCGTCGATTACCAGAGATGTATCGGGTGAGGGTGTACAGCAGGCACTTCTGAAGATTATTGAAGGAACGGTTGCCAATGTACCTCCACAGGGAGGAAGAAAGCATCCGCATCAGGAGATGATCCAGATCGATACCACGAATATTTTATTCATTTGCGGAGGAGCCTTTGAAGGAATCGAAAAAATCGTTGAAAAACGTATCGATCAGAAATCAATCGGATTCAATGCAGAGATTGCAGAAAAGCATGAAGATGATGTGGACAGACTGCTTCAGCAGATTCTGCCGCAGGATCTTGTAAAATTTGGTCTGATTCCGGAAATCGTAGGCCGTGTACCGGTAACAGTAGCATTGGAAATGCTGGATAAAGATGCATTAATGAAGATTCTTACAGAGCCGAAGAATGCATTAACCAAACAGTATCAGAAGCTGTTGGAACTGGACGATGTAGAGCTTACATTTGATGATAAAGCACTGGAAGCAATCGCAGAGACTTCCCTGAAGAGAAAGACGGGAGCAAGAGGACTGAGAGCGATTATGGAAAGTATCATGATGGATATCATGTATAAAGCACCATCGGATGAGACATTGAAATCATGCCACATCACAGAAGATGTTGTAAAAGGAACAGGAGAACCTGTATGTAAACATGCAGAACCTGACTCAGAAAGTGCATAATAAATGAAAAGAAAGACGGCGGGTGCGAAGATAAATTGTACCCGCTGATTTTATACCAAGATAATCCAGTAGGTGAACAGGAGTGTGAATATATGACAGGAGAAACCTATAGTCTGCCTATGGTTGCCTTAAGAGGACTTACGATACTGCCGGAAGAGGTCAGACATTTTGATGTGAGCAGGGAAAAATCACTGCAGGCGATTGAAGAGGCGGTAAAAAACGGCCAGAAGTTATTCGTCAGCGCTCAGAAGGATCTGGAAACAGAAGAACCGGGAGCAGAAGATGTCTATCTGGTTGGCTGTGTTGTTACCATAAGGCAGGTAGTAAAATTACCAAAAAAAATGAGCCGTGTACTTGTATCCGGAGAAGTAAGAGCAAGTCTTGTAAGAATAGATAGTGAGACACCATATCTTCAGGCGACAGTAGTAGAACTGCCGGATGATGATGAAGTGTCCGGAGAGCAGGAAGAAGACAATCCAATGAACCGGGAAGCGATGATCCGGGGTCTGCAGGATGTTTTCAAAGAGTATCTGTTGAAGAATCCAAAGCTTTCAAAAGAACTCGGCATGCAGGTGGAATCCATTCATGATCTGAAATATCTGACAGATGTGATCGCTGCAAATATGCCGTTTTCATTTGAAGATGCGCAGGAACTGCTGGAAGAGACGAACGTTATGAGACGGTATGAACTTCTGGTGTATAAGATCGTGAATGAGATCCAGGCACAGAAAGTAAAAGAAGAGATCCAAAGTAAGGTGAAAGAACGTGTGGACAAGAACCAGAGGGAATACATCCTACGGGAAGAACTGAAAGTAATTCGTGAGGAACTTGGTGATGACAATACCATGTCGGATGCGGATGAATTCCAGCAGGCGGCAGATGCATTGAAAGCTTCGAAAGAAGTAAAAGAAAAGCTGAACAAAGAAATCAAAAGATTCCGCAATTCTATGAATTCCCCGGCGGAAACAGGCGTTATCCGGACCTATATCGAAACAATGCTTGAAATGCCATGGGATAAAACTTGCAAAGAACATAAAGATATTGCATTTGCAAGACAGGTACTGGATGAAGATCATTACGGTCTGGAGAAAGTAAAAGAACGAGTACTTGAATATCTTGCAGTACGGGCGCTTACGAAAAAAGGCGAAGCACCGATCATCTGTCTTGTGGGTCCTCCGGGAACCGGTAAAACTTCGATTGCGAAATCTCTTTCCAGGGCGTTGAAGAAGCCGTATGTGAGAATTTCGCTTGGAGGTGTCCGTGACGAAGCGGAAATCCGGGGGCACAGAAAGACTTATGTAGGAGCAATGCCGGGAAGAATCGCAAATGGAATGAAACAGGCAGGAGTCAAGAATCCACTGATGCTGCTGGATGAGATAGATAAAGTCAGCAATGACTATAAAGGAGATACATTCTCAGCACTTCTGGAGGTTCTGGATGGCGAACAGAATAATAAGTTCGTAGACCATTATCTGGAAGTGCCGATGGATCTGTCGGAAGTGTTATTTATCACAACGGCAAACAGCCTGCAGACCATTCCAAGGCCGCTTCTTGACCGTATGGAAGTCATTGAGGTTACCAGTTATACAGAAAATGAAAAACTGCATATTGCGCAGGAACATCTGATTCCAAAGCAGATCGAAAAGCATGGACTGAAAGCAGATCAGCTGACCATCAGTAAAAATGCGATCTGGAAGATGGCAAGAAATTACACAAAAGAAGCAGGGGTCAGACAGTTGGAACGTAAGATCGGTGATATCTGCCGTAAATCAGCAATGGAGATCCTTGAGAAAAAGAAGAAATCCATTCATGTGACAGAGCGGAATATGGAACACTATCTGGGTAAGGAACTTTACAGTTATCAGATGGCAAATGAAGAAGATGAAGTTGGTATTGTGCGTGGACTCGCATGGACCAGTGTCGGCGGTGATACACTCCAGATCGAAGTGAATATGATGCCGGGAGAAGGAGAAATCCTGCTGACCGGACAGCTTGGCGATGTCATGAAAGAGTCCGCGAGAACCGGTATCAGTTATATCCGTTCCGTAAGCAAAGAGCATGATATTACAGATGATTTCTTTAAGAAACATGATATACATATCCATATTCCGGAGGGAGCCGTTCCAAAAGACGGACCATCTGCCGGTATTACAATGGCAACTGCAATCATGTCTGCGGTGACAGGAAGAAAAGTACGGGCAGACCTCGCTATGACAGGAGAGATTACACTGCGCGGACGTGTACTCCCGATCGGAGGGCTGAAAGAAAAGCTTCTGGCTGCAAAAAATGCAGGAATGAAGACCGTACTTGTCCCGGCAAAAAATGAAAGAGATGTTGAGGAAATTTCAACAGAGATTACAAAGGGACTGGAAATTAAATTTGTAACACACATGAATGAGGTGCTGAAAGAAGCACTTGTATAGTCAGATCTTCTGGCACGGGTCAGGAGATGGATTAAAGGAGAAATATATGATAATCAGAAATATTAATCTGGAAACCGTATGTGGAATCACCAGCAAACTTCCGGAGAATACACTTCCGGAGATTGCATTTGCAGGAAAATCCAACGTAGGAAAGTCATCCCTGATCAATGCGCTTATGAACCGCAAATCATACGCAAGAATATCTGCAACACCGGGAAAGACACAGACGATCAACTTCTATAATATTAATGAGGAATTATATCTGGTCGACCTGCCGGGTTACGGGTATGCGAAGGTATCCGAACAGGAGAAAATCAAATGGGGACAGCTGATCGAACGTTATCTGCACGGGTCGAAGCAGTTGAAAGTAGTATTCCTTCTGATCGATATCCGTCATAAGCCATCCGGTAACGACAAGATGATGTATGAGTGGATCGTGTCACAGGGATTCCATCCGGTGATCATTGCAACAAAACTCGATAAGATCAAACGCAGCCAGAAAGACAAACAGATCAAGATTGTAAAAGAAGGTCTGGGAGTATTGCCCGGAACAATTGTCATCCCGTTCTCATCAGTGACGAAACAGGGACGTGATGAGATATGGGAGCTGGTGGAAAGAAATTATCTGAATACTCAGGAGAATGCAGAATAGACAGAAGTCATTTCAGATGGTAATTAATGAGATAAAGTTTGTCAAAGGATTGACAAACTTTATCTTTTTTGTTATGATTAGACTAAAGTACAAACGTTGGTCTAAAACGGGTGAAAAATGAGAAAATAACGAGTATAATAAGAGGAAAGGAGAATATTATGGATCTGATAACAAATATCCAGAAGTATTCTATTCATGACGGGGACGGGATCCGTACGACTGTATTTTTCAAGGGATGTCCGTTAAAGTGTGTGTGGTGCCATAATCCTGAGACACAGCGCTTTGAGCAGGAAATCCAGTATGATGCGGAGAAATGTACCGGTTGCGGCGTATGCGCAAAAGTCTGTCCGAACGGCGCGGTCACCATGGAAGACGGAAGACCGAAGCTGGATAAAAAGCTTTGTAAGCTCTGCGGAAAATGTGAGAATTTCTGTACACAGGGAATCCGTGAGATCGTTGGGCAGGAATATCCGGTAAAAACACTTGTAAAGGAACTGATGAAAGATCTGATGTTCTATGAACAGTCCGGAGGTGGAGTTACACTTTCTGGAGGTGAAGTGATGGCTATGTCTACAGATTATGTACTTGCGATCGCAAAAGCATTGAAGAAAGAAGAAGTATCGCTTACAATTGATACATGCGGATATGTTCCATATGAGAAGTTCGAAGCAATCCTTCCATATGTCGATACATTTTTATATGATGTAAAGGTAATGGATCCGGAATTACATAAGCAATATATCGGAGTAGACAATAAACTGATCCTGGATAATCTTGTAAAACTTTCAGATGCAGGAGCAAGGATATACATTCGTATTCCTACTGTTAAGGAAGTAAATGGAAACGAAGAGAATATGAAAGAGACGATCCGTTTCCTGAAAGAACACGATATTCACCCGGCACAGGTTAATTTACTGCCGTATCATAACACGGGAAGCAGTAAATATCCGAAGCTGGATATGGAATATAAAGGTAACGACTTGAATGCACCGACAAAAGAAGAGATGGAAGGGTTTGTGAAACTCTTCCAGGAAGCAGGTTTTTCTAACACAAAGATAGGAGGTTAAAACAATGGCTGAAAAAAGAGGCATGAACGAAAGAATCCAGAAGTTAAGAGAACTGAGTGTTACAACACCGGTACATATTGATCTGGAAAGAGCAAAAATCGAAACAGATTTTTACAGAGAAAATGACGGAAAATATTCTATCCCGGTTATGAGATCTATGGTGTTAAAAGAGTATTTTTCCAAGAAGACACTTTACCTTGGAGAAGGTGAGCTGATCGTAGGAGAGAAAGGAAAAGACCCACAGGCATCTCCGACATTCCCGGAACTTTGCTGTCACAGTGTTGAAGATATGACAGTTATGAGCGAGCGTGATCTGGTATCCTTCCACACAACAGAAGAAGACAGAAAACTCCAGGCAGAAGAGATCATCCCATTCTGGAAGGGAAGAACTATGAGAGAGAGACTTCTGGCTTCCATGACTCCGGAATGGAACGACTGTTATGCAGCAGGTATGTTCACAGAGTTTATGGAGCAGAGAGGACCTGGACATACATGTGGTGGAGAACAGGTATTTACAACAGGATATCTGGACTACAAAGAGAAGATCAAAAAGACAATGGATGCTCTTGATTTTATGAATGATCCGGATGCACTGGATAAAATGGAAGAGTTAAAAGCCATGGATATTTCCTGCGATGCAGTGATCGTTCTTGGTGAGAGATATCATGAATTAGCACTGGAGATGGCAGAAAAAGAGGCTGATCCGGTACGTAAAGAAGAATTAAAACAGATCGCAGCCAATCTGGAGGTTGTACCTGCACATGCACCACAGACATACTGGCAGGCAATCCAGTTATACTGGTTTACACATCTGGCAGTTACAACAGAACTGAACCCATGGGATGCATTCAGCCCGGGACGTCTTGACCAGCATCTGATCAAATATTATGAAGCAGATACAGAAGCAGGAATTCTGGATGATGAGAGAGCAAAAGAACTGTTAGAGTGCTTATGGGTGAAATTCTACAATCAGCCTGCACCGGTTAAAGTAGGTATCACATTAAAAGAAAGTGCCACATACACAGACTTTGCAAATATCAATACCGGAGGAGTTACACCGGACGGACGTGATGGTGTCAATGCAGTCAGCTACCTGATCCTTGACTGTATGGACGAGATGAAGCTGGTTCAGCCAAACTCTAACGTAACGATCAGTAAGAAGACTCCTGCACGTTTCTTGAAGAGGGCATGCGAGATCTCAAGAAAGGGATGGGGACAGCCGGCATTCTACAATACAGAAGCACAGACCATGGAGCTTATCAATGCAGGAAAATCACTGGAAGATGCACGCCGTGGCGGATCTTCAGGATGTGTTGAGACAGGAGCATGGGGAAGTGAAGCATATATCCTGACAGGATACCTGAATATTCCAAAAGTATTCCAGCTGACACTTTATAATGGATTTGACAAGGAATCCGGAAAACAGCTCGGCCTTAAGACCGGTGAAGCAAAAGATTTCAAGTCTTATGATGAATTATGGGATGCATTCCAGAAACAGCTGAAACATTTTATTGATATTAAGATTCGCGGAAACAATGTGATCGAGAAATTATATGCAGAGAACATGCCGGCACCTTGTCTGTCAGTGGTAACAAATGACTGCATCAGCAATGCAAAAGATTATAATGCAGGTGGAGCAAGATACAATACAAACTATATCCAGGGTGTAGGTATCGGAACAGTTACAGACTGCATCACATCTGTTAAGTATAATGTATTTGATAAGAAGAATTTCACAATGGAAGAACTGCTCGAAGCTATGGATCATAACTTTGAAGGTTATGATGCAATCTTCCGTATGGTACATGACAAGACACCGAAGTATGGTAACGATGATGATTATGCAGATTCTGTTATGCAGGATGTATTCAACCTGTATCATGATCTGATCACAGGACGCCCGACTATGAGAGGCGGAAAATATGGAGTAGATATGCTTCCTACTACATGCCACGTATACTTCGGAGAAGTGATCGGAGCAACTGCAAACGGAAGAAAAGCAAATGTGCCTGTATCGGAAGGTATCTCACCAGAGAAGTCTGCTGATACAAACGGACCTACAGCTGTTATCAAGTCATGCTCTAAGATGGATCACCTTGCAACAGCAGGAACACTTCTGAACCAGAAGTTTACACCGGATGTTGTAGCCGGAGAAAAAGGTCTTGAGAATATGTCCAGCCTGATCCGCAGCTACTTTGCAATGGACGGACATCACATTCAGTTCAATGTCATCGACAGACAGACATTGATCGAAGCACAGAAACATCCGGATGATTACAGAGACCTGATCGTCCGTGTTGCCGGATACAGTGACTTCTTCCGTAACTTAAGTAAACCGTTACAGGATGAGATCATCAACCGTACAGAACAGTCATTTGAATAAAATGAATTTGTGTGGTTAACCTGAAGATAATTAAAAAATAAAAAAGTCCTTAGGCAGGAATCGTGATGCCGGCTGTTGCCGGATGTGTAAATTCTTGTTTAAGGACTTTTTTTAGGCTTGATAGCAAAAAATATGATATGATATCAGTAAACGTAGAAATACGGATAAAAAATATGTTAAGAAAAGAGATGGAGAAAAGTTATGAATCTAAAAGGAGTGAATTTGAAAAAGGAAAGGACGAAAATTCAGATGGTGCTGACGGTTCTCGTTATACTGTCGGTAGTCAGACAGTTTTTCCTGGGAAATTACCACAATATGTTTCTGGGAATTCTGACCCTGTTTTTGTTCATGGTACCTGCTGTATTAGATCAGACACTGGGAGTAACGATTCCGGCCGGATTGGAGACGGTGATTCTGATCTTTATCTTTTCGGCAGAAATACTGGGAGAGATCAACGCATTTTATGTAAAGATTCCTGTATGGGATACTATTTTACATACGACAAACGGTTTTCTTATGGCGGCAATAGGATTTGCACTGATCGACCTGTTTAACAGAAGTGACCGGTTCTCAATTAAAATGTCTCCGTATTTCGTGGCATTTTTTGCATTTTGTTTTTCAATGACAGTCGGTGTATTGTGGGAGTTCTTCGAATTTTCGATGGACTGGTTCTTCGGACTGGATATGCAGAAAGACTGGATCCTTCCATCGATCAACTCTGTGAAACTTAACCCGACAGGTGCAAATGTTCCGGTGCATGTGGATGTCCAGTCAGTGGTGATCAATGGCGAAAAATGGAATCTGGGTGGATATCTGGATATCGGAATCGTGGATACGATGAAGGATCTGATGGTGAATTTTATCGGAGCGGTGGTGTTCTCGATCATCGGAATTCTATATCTGAAGCACCGCGGCAAGGGAAAACTTGCGGCATCACTGATCCCGCAGGTAAGAGACGAGAAGGAGCAGAAGAGATAAAAAGAACCGGATAAGAGTGGATTATGGAAAAGAATATACAGAAGATTAAAATAAAAAACCAATTGGAATTATGGGCATTCTGTGCGGTCATTGGAACTGCGGCAGGAGCTTTGGTCTGGGCATTGCTGAAGATCATGGCAATAGGAACAGAAATGATATGGGAGTGGATACCGGAAAAAATCCATATTCCGTATTATACGGTGCTCGTGTGTACTGTGGGCGGAGCCATTATCGGGATATTTCGAAAGTTATACGGGGATTATCCGGAAGATATGGAAACGGTCATGGGAAAAGTAAAGAAAGAAAAAAGATACGAATATAAAAATATGCTCGTCATGATGATCGCAGCGTTGCTGCCACTTCTGATCGGAAGCAGTGTAGGTCCGGAGGCAGGACTTACCGGGATTATCGTAGGCTTATGTTACTGGGCAGGAGAAAATCTGAAATTTGCAAAACAGCATACAAAGGAATATTCACAGATCGGTGCAGCCGTTTCCCTTAGTGTGTTATTTCATGCACCGTTATTTGGGATCTTTGAGGTGGAGGAGGATCTGGATATGCAGCTGGCAGATCCGGGCCGGGGATCCAAGATCTTTATATATGGAATTGCACTTGCAGCCGGAACCGGAAGTTATGCGGGACTTTCCGCTTTGCTGGGCGGAGGAATGTCCGGTTTTCCGTCATTTGATGCAGTTGCGGTACAGAGAATCGATTATGTGATGATGCTTGTGTATATGTTCTGTGGATGTGTACTTGCATATTTTTATGAGACGACACATACGGTAACCGGAATCATTGCCGGAAAAATTCCGGGTGTCGTAAAAGAAATTCTGGCGGGGTTATGTCTGGGTGTGATCGGAATGTTGATACCGGCAGTGATGTTTTCGGGAGAAGAGCAGATGGGAGTACTTATGAAAGAATATGCCGGCTATATGGCAATCGTATTGATCGGTGTGGCATTTCTGAAAGTATTACTTACAAATCTCTGTATCCAGTTTGGATTAAAAGGAGGACATTTTTTCCCGGTTATTTTTGCGGGAGTGTGTCTGGGATACGGACTTGCGATGCTGTTCTTCGGACAGCAGGGGGACAGTCATGTTGTATTTGCTGCAGCAATTGTAACATCGACACTTCTGGGCGGTATCATGAAGAAGCCGCTGGCGGTGACCATGCTTTTGTTCCTGTGTTTTCCGGTGAAGATATTTATATGGATATTTATTGCAGCAGCAGTGGGAAGTAAATGTGTGAAGAAGATGGGAAAAGAAGTATAGTGAAAATACCCGTTATCAGTATGTATTTCGATGATGCAAACAGGAATACATATTGACAGCGGGTATTTTTTAACGGAATTTGCGGACTTTCTGCGAGATATGTTCCAGCTCTTCTTTTGAAAGCTCCGGGAGCCGTTCCAGCTTATCCATGAACATAGCAAGCGTTTCTTTTTGCTGCATTTCGACCAGTTGTGTGTAGAAGTTTACGACAACACCTGTGACGATCGCAACGACAAAAATAGTGTAAATCGTGAGCAGGACGGAACAGATCTTTCCAATCAGTGTGACGGTAACAATGTCTCCAAATCCGGCGGTAGAGATGACGGCGTAACAATACCACAGCGCATCACCATAGCGGTGGATATCCGGTTCGACAAGCCGGATAACGGCGGCATCGGCCAGGAGGAAGAGGACAAAACCTAAAAGAATATGATCTGCCCGTGTACGTTTTAAAATTCCCCATAAGATTCTGAGTTTTTTCATAATCTGCTTCTCCTTGTATCCGTGTAAAAACTGATTTAAGTATATCATGAAATGCGTAAAAGTGTTCGGCCTTTTTGATAATAAAATAAAAGTCCTAAAATGAATTATACCAGAACGGTTCGGCAAAATGTCTGTTTGAGCGAGAAGGAAGTAAACGTCCGGTGTTAAATGAGAGTATTACTTTGACAAATACAGAAAAAAATAAATTTGAAACTTATGCAGATGACTTTGAAGGAAATGAAACATCTTTGTTCCTGACGGAAATGAATCGTGGGAAAAAATATAGCACACGATCAAAATTATTGTTCTTCCGGGATGTATATGACTGGATTCAGAATCATATTTCGATTATCACACCGGATACCCCGTTGATTGATCTGGAGTACTACTATGATGACAATTCGTTGAAGCTGATTAATAAATTGATCAAAACATTTGATACGGGTATCAGTCAGGTAAAAATCGAAGAAATTACACTGGATGAATTATCAAATGCGATGCCGAAACCAGTATTTGATAAGATGATGCAGCATGTGAAAAACAGGAAGATGTTCTTTACGTTGTAGATGAATTGGAGCGAAGCTTACATCCAAAACTGACAGAAAGATTTTTGCAATTATTTATGCAGTTACATGATGAGCAGCGAATGCAGTTATTGTTTACCACACATGAATCATCTATTATGGATCAGGCTATTTTTAGAAGAGATGAAATCTGGTTTGTAGAAAGAAATGCAGAAAGAATTTCTGCATCGAGAGAGGAGGAGTAGTGGTGGAACTGTGAATACCATAGAAGGCAACAGTGGGGATAAAGTGGCAAGACGGAGTTACCGTATCGGAAGCAGTAATATCTATGGATACGGTGTCCCGGCATATTAAAAGGCAGGAGAAAAAGTGTGATAGTCTAATGGTGAATCTGGAGTATACAATTCCTGAAAATAGACTTGACTTTTAAATATTACAAGCGTAAGATTTAAGAAACAAAAAAATTAGAAGAAAGGAATATCTATGAAAAATAGACGAAAAAAGCAAAATATCCAAAAATCTTACGCTTGTAAGATTTTTGGGCTGATAGTAGCTATAACAGTAATTGCTGTTTCAGGAGGTGTTTTATTAAAAAGGACGATAACGGAATCACCAGAAGACACACTTGTGGAATATATGAACCATATTGAAAAAAAGGAATATGAAGTAATGTATACTATGATAGATTCAGATGAAAAAGTTTATCTGACAAAAGAAGAATACATACAACGAAATTCTAAGATATACGAAGGAATAGAGGTCAGTGACATTAAAATCAGTCATATAGCTGTGAAAGAGAAAAAAGCAGATACAGTTACGCTTTCGTATGAAACATCATGTAATACAATTGCCGGAACAATACAATTTGACAATATGGCGGAACTGAAGAAGACGAAACAGGGATATAAATTAGTATGGCAGGATAGCCTGATTTTTCCAGATTTAGAGAGTGATGATAAAATAAGTGTTACTACATCAAAAGCGGAGAGAGGAGAAATATTAGACCGAGATGGTAAAATGCTTGCAGGAAAAGGAGTAGCAACATCAGTTGGCATTATACCGGGAAAGCTGGAAGACAGGAATGTATCTATTGAAAAAATAGCGGAGTTATTAGAGATAGATGTAGAAACAATAAATAACAAACTCACAGCAAAGTGGGTAAAAGAAGATTCTTTTGTACCAATTGAAACTATTCCGAAAGTAGAAGAAATAGATTTAATGAAAATACAGCCAGAAGAAAAGACACTTGAGGAGCAGGATTGTCAGAATAAACTTTTGGAAATTCCAGGGGTTATGCTATCAGATGTGGAAGTTAGAACCTATGAGTTAGGGGAAGCAGCAGCTCATTTAATTGGTTATGTACAGTCTGTAACAGCAGAAGATTTGGAAAATCATCCAGGGGAAGGATATTCAGCTGAAAGTGTAATCGGAAGATCTGGGTTGGAAAAGTTATACGAAAAGCAATTAAAAGGAAAAGATGGTTGTGATATAAAGATTTTGGATAGTGATGGGGAAGTAAAAGAGGTTCTTGCAAGTATTTTTAAAGAAGATGGTATGGATATAAGATTAACGATAGATTCCGATTTGCAAAAATCATTATACGAGCAGTTTAAAGAAGATCCGGGGTGTTCTGTCGCAATGAATCCTTATACGGGAGAAGTATTGGCTTTGGTAAGTACCCCATCTTATGATAATAATGAATTTATACGGGGCTTATCATCAGAGAAATGGACATCATTAAACGAAGATGAAAAGAAGCCATTATATAATCGTTTTCGTCAAGTATGGTGTCCTGGCTCAACATTTAAACCAGTTGTGGCAGGAATTGGGTTGAAAACGGAAAGCATAGATCCAAAAGAAGATTTTGGAAATGAAGGTTTGGCATGGCAGAAAGATTCGTCTTGGGGATCTTATCAAGTGACAACACTTCATGAATATGAACCGGTTATTATGAAAAATGCAATTATCTATTCTGATAATATTTATTTTGCAAAGGCAGCTCTTAAAATTGGTAGTGAGAATTTTATGAATACTTTAAATGAAATAGGATTTAATCAGAATATGCCGTTTGAGATTGCGATGCAGGAATCAACATATTCCAATACAGATAAAATAGAAACAGAAATACAATTGGCAGATAGTGGTTATGGGCAAGGTCAGATTCTTGTAAATCCATTACATCTGGCAAGTATTTATACTTCATTTTTAAATGAAGGGAATATGATAAAACCGTATTTGAAATACAAAGAAGAAGCATCCGGTGAAACATGGATAGAAAATGCGTTTAGCAAAGAAAATGTAGAAGAAATTATGCAAGGGGTGGAAGGTGTTGTAAATGATCCGGAAGGAACCGGATATGCCGCACATCGTGACGATATTTTGCTGGCTGGAAAAACAGGGACAGCCGAGTTGAAGGCAACGAAAGAAGATACTTCTGGCAAAGAAATCGGGTGGTTTTCGGTGTTTACGGCAGATAAAAGCGTGGACAAACCAATTCTTCTTATCAGTATGGTTGAGAATGTGAAAGGAATCGGTGGAAGTGGTTATGTTGTTAAAAAAGATGCAACAGTATTGGATGAGTATTTTGAAGAATAAAAAAATTTTTATGGGAAATTATTACATATGTAAGATATTTGCGATGATATTGATAGTTCTTATTGTTTTTACAGGGTGCGGACAAAATCGAATTACGGAAAAAGAAGAAAAGAAAGAAACCGTAGAATCTGAAATGAATGCAGAAGTAAAAAAAACAGCGCAAACTTTTCGGTCTGTTTATATGAAGGAGAAGTCGGAGTTAAATACATTAAAGGTGAAAAGAAAAATTATCAATTGTCTGGAAGAGAAAGGATATGCGGCAGTAGATTGTGATAATCAGATTGATATGGTCAATCGTGAAAAAGTGGAAGAATTTTGCAAAACAGCGGAGAAAGAAGAACAGGCAGCAGTAGATATTGTACAACCGAACAGAGATTCGCTACAATATTAATTTATGTATAATTATGTTGTAGGTACAAAAATAGTGTGACAGCGAGGTAGAGAAAATGGAAGAGCAGATAAAAAAGATTTATGAAAAGCAGAAAAATGGACGCATCAGGATGATACGGAATGTGCTGTTGATTTATGCAGCATTGATTTGTGTGGTGAGTATTTTCAAAGGAAATCCGTTCCCGCATCAGGAGACAGTACTCTTTTTCGATGTGAAGCAGCCGGGCTGGGTCACGACAGATCCCTGGCTTCTGTGGATTTGCGTGGTGGTTGATCTGATTGCAGGTATATTCATTTTAATCAGGGACATTCTCAGAGATTTTTCAAAAATTGACCGGATTCTGTCACAGCAATGTGATGCAGAAAAATATTCAGAAATGCTGGAAGAGTTGGTAAAGTACGGAAAGAGCTTGGATTATCATGGATTTCAAAAAAGTGTCATGCTGATAGCTGAGTCTAAATATGTAGTTGCACTGATCATAAATGGGCAGTTGCAGAAGGCAGAAGAGTATATAAAGAATGAATGGGAAGGAAAAAGAGAGGGACGTTCCTGGCAGCAGGTCATGACGAATCTCGAACTGTCGAAGAAATATCAGGAGAAAGATGCGGCAGGTTATTCGGCTACATTAGAAAAAGCAGGGAAAGTATTTCAAAAGAATCCACTGTTTATGGCAAAAAATTTGATGCTGAAAGGTGAAGATGAGGCAGCAGTAAGATTACTGGAAAATGATACGGAAAAGCTGCCTTATTATGAGGTTACACGCAGATTCCTGCTGGGAGTATGTTACTACCGAATCGGAAAAGAAGAGCAGGGAAAAGAATGTATGGAATATGTAATTGGGCATGGAAATACGTTGAAGTGCAAAGAAGAAGCGGAAAAATATGTAACAGTGTAAGTAAGGATGTTCTTTAAAATGACAGGGTAACAAAAATGGAGAAGATATAGAGGATGGTAATAAAATAGGATATATCGCACATAAAGATGGTGAATCTGGAGTATACAATTCCTGAAAATAGACTTGGTTTTTAAATATTACAAGTGTAAGATTTAAGGAACAAAAAAATTAGAAGAAAGGAATCGGTGGAAGTGGTTATGTTGTTAAAAAAGATGCAACAGTATTGGATGAGTATTTTGAAGAATAAAAAAATTTTTATGGGAAATTATTACATATGTAAGATATTTGCGATGATATTGATAGTTCTTATTGTTTTTACAGGGTGCGGACAAAATCGAATTACGGAAAAAGAAGAAAAGAAAGAAACCGTAGAATCTGAAATGAATGCAGAAGTAAAAAAAACAGCGCAAACTTTTCGGTCTGTTTATATGAAGGAGAAGTCGGAGTTAAATACATTAAAGGTGAAAAGAAAAATTATCAATTGTCTGGAAGAGAAAGGATATGCGGCAGTAGATTGTGATAATCAGATTGATATGGTCAATCGTGAAAAAGTAGAAGAATTTTGCAAAGCAGCGGAGAAAGAAGAACAGGCAGCAGTTGATATTGTTGTTGTATTTGATGAAGGGGAAATTATACAATATCATTTAGAGTCAATGAATGGAAAGATAAATGTTCGATTATGTCAGGTTAAATGGAAAGATAATAGTCCACAGGCTAATTATTATGATGAATATGAAGCATATGAGTGGAAATATACAGAAAAAGGATATTTGTTTCTGGAGGAATATCACCCACCGGGATTTGATGGAGCACCGGGTGAAACTGGATTCAGAGTGCAGCCATTAGATAAAACATGCCGGGAATTGAATCGAAAATATGTTATGCCGTTGGGGTATGTACTTAATAATCTGTTGATTACAAATTGGGATAACCAGAATTATACGGAACTTGATTTTTATGATCTTTATGAAAAAATGTATTATATGAAATATGGAAAGCAAGTTCCATATGAAGCAAATTATGGTGGAGTAGAATATGAAGTTCCAGAAGATGAGTTTGAAGAGGTTATAAAGACCTATTTACCATTTAGTAATACCGAGATTGAAAAGGGAACTTTTTATAACTCTAATAATAAAACTTTTAGATACAGACCGCGAGGGTTATATGATTGTGAATTCCCATATGAGCCATATCCGGAAGTTATCTCATATGAAAAATTACAAGATGGAACATTAAAACTTACGATAGAAGCAGTATGGGAAATCAGAATGTTAGATCAGGCAATCACCAGTGAATTGATGATAAAACCTATGGAAGACGGAAGTTTCCAGTATTTATCAAATAAGGTAATCAGTTCAGATCAAAATGCAAATGCAGGGTGGTATATGCCAAGGTTAACAGAAGAAGAGTGGGAAGAGAATTACAGTAATAATTAGGGGGCAATATGAAAAGAAAAAGTATTTTGTTAGTACTTTGTATAGGAATGATTCTGACTTCCTGTGAAAGTAAGATATCGTTAAACAGCACAGATGTAAAAAATGAGAAGAATCAGAAAAACACTACCATGGAAAATCCGGATAAGGGATATAATCTACCAATCGATGAAGACAAGAAAAAGGAAGCTGTGAACGATTGTGAAGAAATTATGGGCATTGTCCGAGACATTTATTCTGAATATAATGGAATACAAGAAGCAGATCAGAACACTGTTGAGCAAATGATGAATCGGATGAAAGAAATTATCAAACAAAATGGGAATCCGGTTATTGGTTCCGATCATTATTCTGTTATGGATAATTATCAGAAGATGGAACAATTTTTAAAATCTGCAGAACAAGAAGAAAAAGGAAGTGTAATTTTATATGAAGCAGATACAGATGGTGGAATTACCAGAAAAGAATATAGTTATGATGGAAAAGAAATGAGTGTGATGTCCGCAAAAATGATCTGGAGTGAGGATACAGAGCCTGTACTTACATACATATCGCTATCAAAAATAAAAGAATGGGCATATACTGAAAATGGGAATTTCTGTTATGAATTATGCGTACCTGAACCACCGGAAGTGACAGAGATTGTAGATGGAAGTTGTATTATCCGGGTAAAGCCTTTGAGTGAGGAGTGTCGGGAATATTTAAAAAAATATGTGAGTACGTTCGGCTATCAAGGAAACAATCTGTTATGTTCAAACTGGAATGCGGAGGATATGCAGGGGTTGGATTATAATGGACTTTATGAATATTTTTATCAAATGAAATATGGAGAAAAATTTACTGCAGAAAAAGAGGTTGTGGGAATTCCAGCAGAAGAGTTCGAAAATGTAATTATGACATATCTTCCTGTTACAAAAGAAGAATTGAAAGAATGGGCGGTCTACGATGAACAAAGTAATAGGTTTATCTGGGAACGATTGGGATATGGTAATTATTCACCAACACATTTTAGCTTGTCTTTACCGGAAGTAACAGAAGTCAGGCATAATGAAGATGGAACCATTGTTTTGACAATTCATGCAGTATGTGATTCTGTTGTATGTAATGATGCTGTTATTACACACGAACTTACGATGAAAATTCAGGATGATGGAACGATTCAGTATGTTGGAAACAGGATTTTAGATAATGGTATTGATAATATACCGAGGTATCAGTACCGGTTAGGTAATTTGCAGAATTGATCAGTAGAGAAGAATGAAATAAAGAGAACTGATAACAGGAAATTATGCTATCAGTTCTCTTTATTTATTTCCAAATACCAAGATTAGAAAGTACAGATTCTGTTATTTCGGTAGCCTGACTTCCAGTTGCACCAGAAGAGGATTGAATATTTGTTGCGAAGTAGTAAGTATTATTCGCTGTTTCAATGTATCCGATAAACCAGCCATTGACATCTTTACCATTGACACGCCCGGTTCCTGTTTTCCCGTAAAGAGAACCGGAAGAAGTAGTGGAAAGCAGCAGGGCTTTTTTTACTGCCTGGATATTTTTACTGTCAAAATGAAAATTATTTTGATAGAAATCCTGTAACAATTCCACCTGTTCTATGGGTGATATCTTCAGAGAGAAATCTGTCCAATAGAGATTTAGATTTGTTCCAGTATTTTGATTCCCATAGTTTATTGTCTGTAAAAATGTTCTTACGGCTTCAAAACCTGCCTGTGAATCAATTGCCTGAAAATACCAGTTTACAGAATTATGTATAGCCGAGGTTAAATCTTGATCGGCTTCCCATGAATTAAAAGGATATGGTTCTCCATTCCATGTGAAAGTGGAATGTTCTGGTGTAATAATTCCAGATTCCAAGCCAAGTAATGCATCATATATTTTATAAGTCGAATTCGGTGATACACGTGTGGAAGCATGATCCATATTATAAATATTCCATTTATCAGCAGACTGATTATATAAAACAAAACTTCCGGTGTAGTCCCCAAAATTGGAAGAAAGATTTAGCTGAGTAATATTCTTTTCGGTTGTGTCAAAATGATAGCCAGTCTGATCAGAAGCATAAACAGAAAGTATGGGAATGCATCCAATGATGATAGTAGAGACGAATATGCATATAAGATATCCACGAATTTTTTGTTTAAAAGTAGGTTGGTGGAATGATGCAATATTTAAAATGCGTCCTTTTAACTGTTTTATATTTCCACTGATTCCCATAGTAAGAGGGAATGGAGACAGAGCTATTGTTTCGGCAAAGTTAATCAGTGTATTTCCATATGACTTGTATTCTGTTTCTTTCAATAATTGTAATACAGCACTGTCGCAGGCAAGTTCGCGTTCCTGCCGTATTCTTTTTAGAAAATACCAGATTAGGGGATTGAACCAGTAGAAAACATGTACTGTATTTATCAAATATCCAATTAGAATATCTTTATGCTTGTAGTGCTGCAGTTCATGAAGAAGCATATATCGAATATCAGTTGCGCTTATAGTTCCAGCGTTAAAATCTGAAATCAAGTGAATTGGAAGATAAATGCGAGGATGCAGGAAACCAGCCAAAACAGGAGATTTCAAAAATGCTGTACTATAAATCGGAATGGTATGCTTGCTGTTCACTTCGTTTAAACATTCTATATAAAGAGCGTTTAGTTCTTTATTTTGAAGAGGTAAAGCAGAACTATATAAGGCTTTTACTTGTCTTACTGAGCGGTAGAGAAGAAAAAACATTATGAATATACCGATACTCCAGAAAAATACAAGTAATGTGTGAATAAAAGTTGGTATTTGGGTGCTGACAGAGACAGCAAAATCATTTATTTTATCCAAATTATAACCATTACCAGAAAGAAAAGTGGTTTGAATGTCACCATTGGTACTTGAACTGGCTGTCAGCAAATGGCTCCACGATATAGAAGAGGGGGTAGAGCTTATTGGTAAAAAGGGAACAATTAGAACGGCAAGAAATATAATCGAAAGATTATATTGCATACGTGCGGATAATTGTCTTTGCAATAAATTTTTTAATCCCAGTAAACTACCTAAAAAAATACAAATGATGGCATTACACAGTAAAAATCGAAAACTAAAATATATCAAAATATGCTCCTCCCATGGTTAATGATTGGAAAGAAGATTCCGTAAGCTGGCAATGTCTTCTTCAGACAATTTATCATCCTCAATGTAAGAGGCAAGCATAGAAGTGATATTACCATTATAATATCGCTTTAAAAAAGAATTACTTTCCTGCCGAATATATTCGTCTTCCTTGACCAATGGAGTATAGACAAAAACCCGGCTTTGTTTTTCGTAGGTTAGTGCTTTTTTAGAAATGAGACGTTTAATCAATGTCTGAATTGTTTTAGGACTCCAACTGGAAATTTGTGTTAATTTTTCAGTAATTTCATTGGTGCTGATTGGTGCGTATTTCCAAACGATCTTCATAACTTCAAATTCAGCTTCTGAAATTTGAGGCAGATTTCTCATGTGATATTCCTCCAAATCTTACAAATGTAATAAAAATATTATATATTGAAAACGTCTGATCTGTCAATGGAATGAAAACGTTTGACTTTAAATCTTACAGATGTAATAATAAAAATTACGCTTGTAAGATTTGAAACAGGAAAGGTTTTTATAAAAATGGGAAGGGTAGTTGTTGTAACATTTGATGAAAATGAGGAAGAAAAATTAAATGAATTATTACATTTTGATTTGCAGACTATATATTGATTGAATAATGCAAAATAACACTATATAAAGCATGGCGAATGATGAACTAAAAGTGAATGGACATGATAGATTGGCTATAACGGTGAACAAAATTCGTCGAGGAAAGTAGTAAAATTGATACATGGGAAATATTGATTGAGAAACGAGGGTAAACTGGTTATAATAAAATTAAGAAGTAAGTAGAGTATAGAATGATCAGCAGAAAATGAGGTGATGATATATGCCAAAGATGATGCAGGATTTAATCGAACAGTATGTAGAAGAGATCAAGAAAATCTATGGTTCCCATATACGCCAGATAATTCTTTATGGTTCTTATGCAAGAGGTGACTTTCGTCCGGATTCTGATGTGGACATTATGATCCTGGTGGATATGTCAGATCTGGAATTAAAGGCATATGCACAACAGCTCTCGTACATGACCTATGACTTTAATATGGATCATGACACGGATATTAAGCCTATTGCAAAAAGTGAAGCACATTTTAACAAGTGGATTGTGAACTATCCATTTTATTCCAATATTCATAAAGAAGGGGTAGTTTTATATGGAGCAGCATAATCAGGAAATTGGTACTAGACGGGATTTGGTGTTATATCGTCTGGAAACAGCCAGGAATGATTTGAAATCAATATCACTTTAGGAGTTGGCACAATCATAAAATGTGAGAAATTATTCCAAAAGAGCTGGAAAATCAGTATTTTGATTATTCAGAAATGAAAGAAATAGATTCGATTATAGAAGAATATTTCCATGCAGCCTGATGAAAAATAGAATAGTAGTGAAAGAAAAAGTACAAATAGCAATCGAACATTTGTGCTTTTTTCTTGTCTTCCTCTATATACTTTTAAAAATTTCTTTGATATAATAGGGACTGTTAATACTGTTTAATCTGGAAAAATTTTGTGGTTATAAATCTAGAGATTCGTTTGTGAAAAATATTTTACATCCTTTAATTGAAGCAGAAAAAGTAGGATTGCTTTTGCCAGACAAACCTAACAGTCCAAATCAAAAGTATTATAAAAAGTAAAATACTATAGTTTGGATATTAGCTTGCATGTTGTCTTGCCTGTTTTTACATGCAAGTTTGTATGCAAGCAGGGGTAAGAGGTTTTGATTGAGAATTATTAAATAAACAATAGATGTCGTTGAACAAAAGTGCCGGAAACGTAAAAAATGTTCACTGAATATTCGATTGACAACTTTGCACGTACTACGATTACAAATTTGTGACCTAAATTCGTGTAAAGCGAAAAATACGATGATTCGCCCGATTTTTTCACGAAAACAGTCAGGAAATTACACGAATAAATTTTGAAATCACACGAATTTGTGGCTGATAATCATCATAGCAAATCCGTGAAAAAGGAGGTCTTTTATGGATAAATTCATATTACACTCCGAATATAAACCAACTGGTGACCAGCCACAAGCGATTGAAGCTCTTGTAAAAGGATTCAAAGAAGGCAATCAATGCCAGACTTTATTAGGAGTTACGGGCTCTGGTAAGACTTTTACCATGGCAAACGTTATTGAACAGTTAAATAAACCAACACTCATAATAGCTCACAACAAGACCCTAGCAGCTCAGTTGTATGGTGAGTTTAAAGAATTCTTCCCGGAGAATGCAGTGGAATATTTTGTCTCCTACTATGATTACTACCAGCCGGAGGCTTATGTCCCATCCTCAGACACCTACATTGCGAAGGATTCTTCCGTAAATGAAGAGATTGATAAGCTAAGATTATCGGCAACGGCAGCATTGATCGAGCGCAGGGATGTGATCGTAATTGCCAGCGTTTCCTGCATCTATGGTCTTGGTGAACCGGAAAACTTTGAACAGATGATGGTATCGCTCCGACCGGGGATGGAGAAGGACAGAGATGAAGTCTTGCGTCAGCTGATAGATATTCAATATGACAGAAATGATATGGATTTCAAGAGGGGAACATTCCGGGTACGAGGCGATACTGTAGAAGTTGTACCGGCAGATCGGGGCGATACGGCTATCCGGGTGGAATTTTTCGGAGATGAGATTGACCGGATTTCAGAGATAGACATGCTTACCGGAGAGATTAAAAATACATTGAATCATATTGCGATATTCCCGGCTTCCCATTACGTTGTACCAAAGGAGCGTATGGAGAAAGCAATAAAAAATATCGAGATTGAACTGGAAGAACAGGTGAAATATTTCAAAGAAGAAGGGAAGCTTCTGGAAGCACAGAGAATTGCGGAACGAACGAATTTTGATATAGAAATGATGCGCGAGACCGGCTTCTGTTCAGGGATCGAGAACTACTCCAGGCATCTGGCAGGACTTGCTCCGGGGCAGCCGCCGAATACATTGATGGATTATTTCCCGGATGATTTTATCATAATGATCGATGAGTCGCACAAGACGGTTCCGCAGATTGGCGGTATGTATCACGGCGATCAGTCGAGAAAGCGTACACTGGTAGAGTATGGATTCCGTCTGCCATCGGCACTGGACAACCGTCCGCTTAGTTTTGAGGAATTTGAAAATAAGATCGATCAGGTCATGTTCGTGTCTGCAACACCGGGGAAATATGAAGAAGAGCATGAACTTTTAAGAGCCGAGCAGGTGATCCGGCCGACCGGACTTCTGGATCCGGAAGTAGAAGTGCGGCCGGTAGAAGGACAGATCGATGATCTGATCGGAGAAGTGAATAAAGAGATTGCCAATAAACACAAAATACTGATAACAACGCTAACCAAGCGTATGGCAGAAGATCTTACCGACTATATGCGTGAGCTGGGAATCCGCGTGCGCTATCTGCATTCGGATATTGACACGCTGGAACGTACAGAGATCGTGAGAGATATGCGCCTGGACGTATTCGATGTTCTGGTCGGCATTAATCTTCTGCGGGAAGGACTGGATATTCCGGAGATCACATTGGTTGCGATCCTGGACGCGGATAAAGAAGGATTTTTGCGTTCCGAGACGTCTCTGATCCAGACGATCGGCCGTGCGGCCCGTAATGCAGAAGGGCATGTTATCATGTACGCAGATACGATCACAGATTCCATGCGTGCAGCACTGGATGAGACGCAGAGAAGACGTGAAGTGCAGATGGCATATAATGAAGAACATGGTATTACACCGAAGACGATCCAGAAAGCAGTCAGAGATCTGATCTCAGTATCCCGGAAAGTGGCGGCTTCTGAATTACAGATGGAAAAAGATCCGGAATCCATGAGTGAGAAAGAATTAGAGAAGCTGATCAAAGAGCTGGAGAAGCAGATGAAGAAAGCTGCGGCAGATCTGAATTTTGAGGCGGCAGCAGAACTCAGGGATAAGTTAATAGAGCTTAAGAAGACATTACAGGAAATAAAGATATAGAAAAAGGAGATCATAGACTTACATGCCACAGGAAAAAGATTCAAGACAATATATCAAGATCAGAGGAGCAAATGAACACAATCTGAAGAATGTAGAAGTAGACATACCAAGAGACAAACTGGTGGTACTGACCGGTCTTAGCGGATCAGGAAAATCATCACTGGCATTTGATACAATTTATGCGGAAGGACAGAGAAGATATATGGAATCATTGTCTTCTTATGCCAGACAGTTCCTGGGACAGATGGAAAAACCGGATGTAGAAAGTATAGAAGGATTGTCTCCGGCTATTTCCATTGATCAGAAATCTACGAACCGCAATCCAAGATCTACCGTAGGGACGGTAACGGAAATCTATGATTATTTCCGGTTATTATATGCAAGAGCAGGAATTCCGCATTGTCCGAAATGTGGGCGTGAGATTAAGAAACAGACGGTTGATCAGATGGTAGAACAGGTGATGGCATTTCCGGAAAGAACCAAGATACAGCTGCTGGCACCGGTTGTAAGAGGCAGAAAGGGAACCCATGTAAAATTACTGGAGCGCGCCAGGAAGAGCGGATATGTCCGTGTCAGGATCGATGGTAATATGTACGAACTGTCGGAAGAGATCAAGCTGGATAAGAACATCAAGCACAATATAGAGATTGTTGTAGACCGTCTGGTAGTAAAAGAGGGTATTGAACAGCGTCTGACCGATTCCATTGAAAATGTACTGAATCTTGCGGAAGGACTGATGACCGTGGATGTGATCGGCGGGGAACCGGTCCAATTCAGCGAAAGCTTCTCATGTCCGGACTGCGGAATCAGTATTGAAGAGATCGAACCGAGAAGCTTTTCGTTCAACAATCCGTTCGGCGCATGTCCGGAGTGCTTTGGACTGGGATACAAGATGGAATTTGACGAAGACCTGATGATTCCGGATAAACGTCTCAGTATCAGTGAAGGTGCGATCACTGTTATGGGATGGCAGTCCTGCACGGATAAGAAGAGCTTCACGTATGCGATCCTGGATGCGTTGAGCAAAGAATATGGCTTTTCATTAGATACACCGTTTGAGGACTATCCGAAGGAAGTCCATGATGTCCTGATCCATGGGACAAACGGCAAAGAAGTGAAAGTATATTATAAAGGGCAGCGCGGAGAAGGAGTCTATGATGTGGCATTCGAAGGTCTGATCCGCAATGTAGAGCGCCGTTACCGGGAGACTTCGTCGGAAACGATGAAAGCAGAATACGAAGAGTTTATGAATATCACACCGTGTTCTGCGTGCAAAGGCCAGCGCCTGAAGCCGGGAGCACTTGCTGTGACGGTAGGAGATAAAAATATTTCCGAACTGACAGGAATGTCAATTGAAAAACTGCAGACCTTTTTAAAAGAACTAAAACTTTCGAACCAGCAATTGCTGATCGGCGGACAGATTTTAAAGGAGATCAATTCCAGAATCCAGTTTCTGATGGATGTCGGACTTAATTATCTGACACTTGGAAGATCGACCGGAACACTTTCGGGAGGAGAGGCACAGAGAATCCGTCTGGCAACACAGATCGGTTCCGGACTCGTAGGTGTGGCATATATTTTGGATGAACCAAGTATCGGACTGCATCAGAGAGACAATGATAAATTGCTTGGAACTTTAAAACATCTGCGGGATCTCGGGAACTCCGTGATCGTGGTCGAGCATGATGAGGATACTATGAGAGAAGCGGACTTTATCGTGGATATCGGACCGGGAGCGGGAGAACATGGCGGTGAAGTAGTTGCAACCGGAAATGCGGAAGAGATCATGCAGAATGAAAATTCTGTAACCGGAGCCTATCTGAGCGGGCGGATCCGGATCCCGGTTCCGGAAGTAAGAAGAAAACCAACCGGATGGCTGAAAGTACTCGGAGCACAGGAAAATAACTTGAAGAACATAGATGTGAAGTTTCCGCTTGGCGTGATGACCTGTGTTACCGGTGTGTCCGGTTCGGGAAAAAGCTCACTTGTGAACCAGATCCTCTATAAACGTCTGGCAAGAGACCTGAACCGTGCAAGGACCATTCCGGGCAGACACAAAGGCATCGAGGGACTGGAACAGCTGGATAAGGTGATCAACATCGACCAGTCTCCGATCGGGAGGACTCCGAGATCCAATCCGGCAACCTATACCGGAGTATTTGACCTGATCAGGGATCTGTTTGCAGCAACACCGGATGCAAAAGCAAGAGGCTATAAAAAAGGAAGATTCAGTTTTAACGTCAAAGGAGGACGATGTGAGGCCTGCAGCGGAGATGGAATTATCAAGATCGAGATGCATTTCCTGCCGGATGTCTATGTTCCATGTGAAGTATGTAAGGGAAGACGTTACAACAGAGAGACACTGGAAGTGAAATACAAAGGAAAGAATATCTATGATGTTCTGGACATGACCGTAGAAGAAGCAATGCATTTCTTTGAAAATGTACCAAGTATCCGCAGAAAGATGGAGACCTTGTATGATGTCGGGCTTTCTTATATCCGTCTGGGACAGCCGTCTACGACTCTGTCCGGCGGAGAAGCCCAGCGTATCAAGCTGGCAACAGAGCTGAGTAAGAGAAGTACGGGAAAGACGATCTATATTCTGGACGAGCCGACGACGGGACTGCATTTTGCCGATGTGCATAAGTTGACAGAGATTCTCCACAGATTGACAGAAGATGGGAATACAGTCATTGTGATCGAGCACAATCTGGATGTGATAAAGACCGCAGATTACATCATCGATATCGGTCCGGAAGGCGGTGACAAAGGCGGAACCGTGATCGCAGAGGGAACACCGGAAGAAGTTGCGGAAAGTCCGGTATCCTATACCGGAAAGTATATAAAACCAATGCTGGAACGGTAGAAATATGACATTTTGTTCAATGCATCGTCCGGATTCGTCATATTGTAATATTTATGTAAAAAGGTTCACAAAGATTTAAGCAAAATGGGTCTTTTTATTTTAAATGATTTTGATTATAATGGGAACATGCTCAAAAATAGCATGTGATATAATCATATCTCACCAAAGATAGGAATATAGACAGCTTGATGAAGGGAGAATTGGGAATGTCAGTAGATCTTGGAATTGATTTGGGAACCGCCAGCGTACTGGTGTATGTAAAAGGAAAGGGTGTTATTTTAAAAGAGCCTTCTGTTGTAGCGTATGACAGAGATACGAATGCAATCAAGGCGATCGGAGAAGAAGCAAGACTGATGCTTGGAAGAACTCCGGGAAATATTGTGGCAGTCAGACCTTTGAGACAGGGCGTGATATCAGACTATACAGTAACAGAAAAAATGATCAAATATTTCGTGCAGAAAACACTTGGAAAGCGTACATTCAAGAAGCCGAGAATCAGTATCTGTGTACCAAGCGGGGTTACAGAAGTGGAACGCAAGGCAGTGGAGGAAGCAACTTATGCAGCAGGAGCAAGAGAGGTACATCTGATCGAAGAACCGGTTGCGGCAGCAATCGGTGCAGGAATCGATATCTCAAAGCCGTGTGGCAATATGATCGTTGACATCGGCGGAGGTACATCCGATATTGCCGTCATCTCACTTGGCGGAACGGTTGTAAATACATCCTTAAAGATTGCCGGAGATGATTTCGACGAGGCGATCGTCCGCTATATGCGAAAAAAACATAATCTTCTGATCGGTGAAAGAACAGCGGAAGATATTAAAATCAAGATCGGTACAACCTATCCAATGATCGAAGATGAGACGCTGGAAGTCAGAGGAAGAAACCTGGTAACAGGACTTCCGAAGACGGTAACGGTAACTTCGACAGAGACAGAAGAAGCACTCCGGGAGACAACGGGACAGATCGTAGAAGCTGTTATCAGCGTGCTGGAGAGAACACCACCGGAGCTTTCCGCAGATATCCTTGACAGAGGGATTATGCTGACCGGAGGCGGATCTATGTTACGTGGTATGGAAGAACTGATCGAGGAAAAGACAGGCATCAACACGATGACGGCGGATGATCCGATGAAGGTTGTTGCCATCGGAACCGGAGAATATGTAGAGTTCATGGGTGACAGAAAAGGAATCTAGATTCAGATAGGAATCCGGGTGAGTGAAATCGAATGGAAGAAATAAAAGGATACGTAGAACATATTGTTTACCGCAATGAAGACAACGGGTACACGGTATTCCATCTGAATAATTCAGATGGAGAAGTGACCTGTGTCGGAAGTTTTCATTATATTGAAGAAGGTGAACTGTTAAGACTGAAAGGAGGCTATACAACGCATAAGATGTATGGCCTTCAGTTCGCTGTGGAGGAATCGGAGATATGTGAGCCGGAAGATCTGGTATCCATCGAACGGTATCTGGGTTCCGGTGCGATCAAAGGAGTCGGAGCTTCTCTGGCGGGAAAGATAGTGAAAAAATTCAAAGAAGATACCTTCCGGATCATCGAAGAGGAGCCGGAACGACTGGCAGAGATCAAAGGAATCAGTGAACGGAAAGCAAGAGAGATCGCTTCACAGGTAGAAGAGAAGAAGGATATGCGGCAGGCAATGATCTATCTGCAGAAATTCGGCATTTCTACAACACTGGCAGCAAAGATCTATCAGCATTACGGACGTAATGTCTACCGCACGATAGAGGAGAATCCGTATCATCTGGCAGACCATGTGCCGGGAGTGGGATTTAAGACTGCCGATGAGATTGCAATGAAGATTGGCATACACACAGATTCTGATTTCCGGATCCGCAGCGGAATCTTTTATACCTTACAACAGAGTGTGAATGAAGGACACGTCTATCTGTATCAGGACGTGTTGCTGAAAGAGACGGGAGACCTTCTTGGAGTACAGATACAAGATATGGAAAAGTATCTTATGGATCTTATGATGGAAAAGAAGATCGTCATGAAGCAGTCGGAGCAGGGGGTGAGAGTGTATACTTCCCATTATTATTATATGGAGTTGAATACTGCGAAGATGCTGCATGATCTGAATCTTGATTTTGAAGCAGCTGATGTGACACTTCTTCACAGGATCAATCAGATTGAAAAGAACACAGAACTGTATCTGGACGAGATGCAGAAAGATGCAGTAATGGAAGCAGTCAGGCATGGTCTGATGATACTGACCGGAGGACCGGGTACCGGTAAGACAACGACCATCAATGCGATGATTCATTTCTTCGAAAGCGAAGGACTGGACATCTATCTGGCAGCACCGACAGGGAGAGCGGCAAAGCGTATGACGGAAGCAACCGGATGCGAGGCACAGACGATTCACCGGCTGTTGGAAGTGTCCGGCAATCCGGATGATGAGACAGTTGGTGGTTTCCAGCGCAATGCAGAGAATCCGCTGGAAGCAGATGTGATCATCATAGACGAGATGTCAATGGTAGATCTGTCGTTGATGTATGCACTTTTGAATGCGATCGTGCCGGGAACCCGTGTGATTCTGGTGGGAGATGTGAACCAGCTTCCGAGTGTAGGGCCGGGAAGCGTACTGAAAGACATTATTTCATCCGGCTGTTTTCCGGTGGTAAAGCTTACGAAGATATTCCGGCAGGCGGGCGAAAGTGATATTATCGTCAATGCCCACAAGATCAATCGGGGTGAACCGGTTGTGCTGGATAACAAAAGCATGGATTTCTTCTTCCTGAAACGTGATGATACGAATATGATCATCAGTAATATCATCACACTGATCCAGAAGAAACTTCCCAAATTCGTATCTGCATCAGAAGCAGACATTCAGGTTCTGACGCCGATGCGAAAGGGCCTGCTCGGAGTGGAACGGATCAATAAGATCCTGCAGGAATATCTGAATCCGCCGAAGCCTGGCAAACAGGAAAAAGAATATGGAGATCATCTGTTCCGTGAGGGGGATAAGGTGATGCAGATCAAGAATAATTACCAGCTTGAGTGGGAGATCACCACCCGGTACGGAATGACGATCGATAAAGGGATCGGTGTATTTAACGGGGATATGGGGATCATCAAAAAGATCAATACATATGAAGAGACCGTGACGGTCGAATATGATGAAAAGAAGCAGGTAAAATATCCACACAATCTGCTGGATGAACTGGAACTGGCTTATGCGATCACAATCCATAAAGCGCAGGGAAGCGAATATCCTGCAGTCATTATCCCTTTGTTACAGGGACCAAGACAGCTTTATTATAGAAATCTGCTCTATACGGCTGTCACAAGAGCGAGAAAATGTGTGACGGTGATCGGAAGTGAAAGCGTATTCCAGGAGATGATACAAAACACAAACCAGCAGAACCGCAATACGAGTCTTGCAGAGCGAATCCGTGAATTTAATGAATAAAAGTATCATACAAGACATCAAAGAAAATATAATTGTTCTGTTCTGGCCGGAAACCTGTCCATTCTGTCAGAAAGTCTGTAAAGAGGGCATCTGTACAGAATGCAGGGAAAGGCTGGAATTCTTGAGAATCAGAGAACCAAGGTGTATGCAATGCGGCAAGCAGATCCGTAGTATGGAAAAGGAATACTGTTATGACTGTATGCATACACATCATTATTATGAGCAGGGATTAAGCTTATGGAACCATAAAGCTCCTGTGAATCAATCTATCTATCAGTTCAAATACCACAATCAGAGAAGATACGGGGAACTGTACAGTCAGGAACTCGTGAAAAATTTTCAGAAAGAAATCCGGCGATGGAACCCGGATGTGATCATACCGGTCCCGCTGCACCGGGCGAGACGTAGAAAACGGGGTTATAATCAGGCGCAGATTCTTACGGAAAACCTGGGAAGGATGCTGTGCATTCCGGTGGACAGTAAAAGCCTGGCAAGAAGAAAGAAGACCAGTCCGCAGAAGAAACTTGGACATAATGAGAGAAAAAAGAACCTGAAAAAAGCATTTGAGGTAACACCGGCATTTCGCCCTGTCCGGAAGGTGCTGCTGGTGGATGACATATATACGACCGGCAATACACTGGATGCGGCGGCAAAAGCATTAAAGGAAAAAGGCGTGGAGAAGGTTTATTTTTTAACTATAAGTATTGGACAAGGGTACTGATATTTGTTATACTTAAAATGATGTTTTTATGGAATTAATATCATGTTGAGGTGGATATATGTTAGATGAGAGAAAAGTAAAATTAATGACAAAGCTTGCTCTCTATGAAGAGACTTATGGAAAAGAAGATTTTAAGATCAGTTCCTATTATAGAAAAGATTATGCAAGCCTGCATGTTATATATGCATTTCTAAGCGTATCAGTCGGTTATGTGTGTCTGGTGGCGCTGCTTTTACTGGCCGGTGTGGAGGATATAATGAGTAATATGTCGAATGGTCTGATCCTGTTCCTTTTTCTGATCATTCTGGCAGGCTATGTGGGTGTGGTGATCGTATATTGCGGAATTGCCAGTCACATTTATAATGAGAAACACAAAAAGGCAAGGAAAAGAGTGAAAAAGTATAATCATAATCTGATTCAACTGCTGAAAATGTATGAAAAGGAGAAAAGATAGATGGACAATATATATGTAATACGTGAAAGAATAGAAGCGGTTTATGGGAAGCATTCCAAGTCGTTTGATAAAGCCTTTCAGTTCATACTGGCAATGATAACATTTACAATGATCAATCAGAATACAGGATTTATGAAATCACTTTCCTCGCCGGTGATCTCTCTGGGGCTGGCTGTGGTTGCTATTTTCCTTCCACCTGCGGTTATGGTGGTGCTTGCAACGGTACTGCTGCTTGCACATACACTGGCAGCGTCCATAGGCATATTCGCAGTGTCTGCACTGATCTTCCTGATCATGTATATATTTTATATCAGACTGGCACCGAAGATGGCATTTGTTGTGCTTCTGACACCGATTGCATTTGCACTTAAGATACCGTTTGTGGTACCGGTTGCATGTGCGTTGATCTATACACCGGTAAGTCTTGTACCGATGGGATGTGGAACTGTTGTATATTATATGATGGAATATCTTAAGAAAATAAGTGCGGCATCTAAGACGTCCGGAAGTAAGGCAATGCTTGCCGAGATCAGCACATACGTACAGAAAGTGTTCCAGAATAAAGAAATGTGGCTCTACATAGTTGCATTTATCATTGGATTTTTTATCATTTATACCATCCGCAGACAGGAACTGGATCATGCCTGGAAGATTGGGATTATTGCGGGAGCAATTGCCAATGTGGTCGTAACGGCAATGGGAAGTATTGCACTGGGCGTAAATACCTCCTATGGTCCGCTGATCATAGGAAATATTGTGGCAGCCGTTGCAGGACTTGTGCTGGAATTATTCCTGTTCTCGGTAGATTATGCAAGAAGTGAACGCCTGCAGTTTGAAGACGATGAATATTATTACTATGTAAAAGCAATACCGAAGGTTGCCATGACAACGCCGGAGAAGACTGTGAAGAAGATCAATGAACGTCAGGAGACGGAGATCATCGATGCAGAAGCGGTAAAACGTTTGTCGCAGGATACGGCGGAAGAAGAGACAAAAGCCATCGATCTGGAAGTACATGTGGGACATGGACAGAAGAGAGAAGCAGAACGGAAGCCGTCATACGGTGATGCAGACTACAGAAGTCCGGCGCAGATCCGGGCAAGTCAGGCAAGAAAACATTCACCGAAGAGAGGACCGGCACCGAAGAAACATGACATGAAAGATGTAGATAAGATGCTTCTGACACAGAGCCTGGAAAATGAATTTCATGCAGGCAACCGCAGAAAAAGATAGAAAGACAGAAAAAATCATTAAAAACCATGCAGGGAGGTGAGAGGAATGGAACAGACAATAGCAGATTTTATTGATAAATATGGAATTGGACTTTATATTCCGAGAGTGCATATTACAGATATCATAGAAGTTATGATCCTCACTTTTCTGATCTATCAGATCATCATATGGATAAAGAATACGAAAGCATGGATGCTGCTCAGAGGAATCATTGTACTTGCGGGCTTTATTCTTCTCGCAGCTATATTCAAGATGCATACGATCCTGTTCATCGCGAGAAATTCACTGACGGTCATGGCTACAGCGGCAATTGTAGTATTTCAGCCGGAGCTGCGGAGGGCACTGGAAAAGCTTGGAGAGAAGCAATTCCTGACATCAGTTGTTCCTTTTGAACAGAACCGGGAGATACGTTTCAGTGAAGAGACAAGAGAGGATATTATTCGTGCATGCTTTGCCATGGGAAAAGTCAAGACGGGGGCTCTGATCGTCGTAGAACAGGCAATACGGCTTACGGAATATGAAAGCACCGGAATCCAGATGGACTGTCTGGTATCAAGTCAGGTGCTGATCAATATCTTCGAACATAATACACCGCTTCATGATGGCGCGATCATCGTAAGAGGTGACAGGATCGTCTCGGCAACCTGCTATCTTCCCCTCTCGGATAATATGGGGATCAGCAAGGATCTGGGCACCAGACACCGTGCGGCAGTAGGAATGAGCGAAGTCAGTGATGCACTGGTCATTACGGTATCAGAAGAAACAGGAGCTGTGTCAGTCGCACAGGGAGGAGAGCTTACAAGAAGTATCAATGAAGCAGAACTTCGTGTGAAACTGGAAGAGGTACAGCATAAGAGCAGTGAAACCAACAGAATAAAGGCAAAGTGGAAAGGATGGCGGAAGCATGCGAAAAAGAATAACTAACAATCTTGCGCTGAAAATACTGGCTTTCCTGATTGCGGCATTCTTATGGCTGGTTGTAGTGAATATCGATGATCCGGTGGATGACAAGACATTTTCCAATATCCCGGTACAGGTAACGCATGAAGAAGTGATTACAGACAATAATAATACGTATCAGATCGTGGATAACACACAGGAGATTAATGTAACAGTTACAGCACAGCGGTCGGTACTGGATAAGATCAGGGCAGAGGATATTGTTGCGACAGCGAACATGAAAGAACTGACGCTTCGTACACAGGTGCCGATTGAAGTAACGGTCAAAGGATATACAGGAAAATATGAAAAGGCAACGGCAAACCCAAGAAATCTGCAGATCCAGATTGATGAGGAAGCGAAGAATAATTTCCCAATCACACCGACAACAACGGGAACGGTAAGAAACGGATATGAAGTGGGAAGCCTGAAAGCACTTCCGGAAAAAGTAACACTTCGCGGACCGAAGAGAATCATTAACAATATTGCAAAAGTAACAGCAGAAGCGAACGTATCCGGATTATCCGAAGATGAGACGGTAGAAGCAAAACTGGTACTGTATGATGCCAATAATAATGTGATCGACCAGACACTTCTTGCAAACAACCTTGGAAAAGAAGGAGTCAGTGTTGAAGTAGAACTGCTTCAGGTAAAAAGTGTGCCGCTCAAAGTGGATACATCAGAGGTGTCGGCAGCAGAAGGATATAAACTTGGCAAGATCACGGTAGAACCGCAGGAAGTGGAAGTGACAGGTGATAAGAGTACGCTTGCCGGGATCTCGGAGATCGATATTCCACCGAGTGCCCTGAAATTGGAAGAACTGACACAGAGAACGGAGCAGACCATTGATATCTCATCTTATCTTCCGAGCGGGGTGTCCCTTGCGGAAGAGAATGCGAATAAGGTGGTAATATCCATCCAGGTACAACAGCCGGGAACAAAGAGCTTTGAGATATCGACAGGATCGATCATCCTGGAGAATATAGCGGACGGACTGAGCATTAATTACGGATCTACCGTTGATCTGGAGATACAGGTGAAGGGACCGAATGATGTGCTGAATCTGTTCTCACCTGCGAAGAAAGTCAGCATTGATCTTAAGAATTATACAGAGCCTGGTACATATACCGTTCCGGTGTCTGTCGAACTGCCGGATGGCTGCACGCTTGTGAATGAAGGGGATGTGGAGATCACACTTGAAAAATCAAAGCAAAGCAGTAAAATACAGGGTGAAAGCCAGAACAGCAGTCAGACAAAGACAGATGAAAACAATCAGAACGGCCAGAGCGAATAACAGACAGAAATGGGGAGAATACATTATGATCAGACAGAAAGTTACAATAACAAATCCGACGGGACTACATCTCAGACCTGCAGGGATGTTCTGTAACATAGCAAGCAGATACAAATGCAAAGTAGAATTCATGTATAACGATGACACTGCAGCAAATGCGAAAAGTGTATTGAGTGTCCTTGGAGCATGCGTGAAATCGGGGGATGAAATCGAGCTTATCTGCGACGGGGAAGATGAAGAAGAGGCCATGAAAGCAATGAAGGATGCGGTCGAAAGCGGGCTTGGAGAGTAAGAAAAAGTAATAAGGAAATATGACAGGCGGCTTGTGTGTGACATGAGCCGTTTGTTGTGTTTTGTTCTGTAATAATATATGATTCATAATAAGAAGTTGAATACTGTTATGAACATTAGAAATGTGAAACAACGAGAAGGGAAGAATAGGTGATTATGAAAGAAAAAATAAAAAATATGCTGGATATTACATTCTGGAAATTTGTATTGGTGGGAATTGTGAATACTCTGGTGGGTACAGGGGTAATGTTTGCTGCTTATAATCTTTTGCATCTGAGCTACTGGGTATCTTCTGCATCGAATTATGTGGTTGGAAGTATTGTGAGCTATTTCCTGAATAAATACTTTACGTTCCAGAATAAAGAAAGATCCTGGAAGCAACTGGGGATGTTCGTGATTAATATTACAATATGTTATCTGTTGGCATATGGTATGGCAAAGCCGGTTGTGTCATGGATCCTTCATAATCAGAGTAAGAGTGTGCAGGATAACCTGTCTATGCTGTGTGGAATGGGAGCGTTTGTGGTGTTTAATTATGTAGGCCAGAGAGCTGTGGTGTTTAAGAAGTAAAATACTCAAATGCCGAAAAATGTATTAGAAAAAGAATAGTATTTGAAAAAGGAGGTTCAAAAAGTGAAGAAGAAAAAAATGAAAGCATTTTTAGTTGGAATCTGTACGTTGAGTATGGTGCTTTCGGGAGTGAGTGTTTCAGCAGAATCTGACAATGTTCAAGCAAATTCAACAGATAGTCAGAGTACAGAACAATCGGTTGTTACGGAAGAAGAAAAATTGTCAGAGGTAGGAAGTGCAACTGAGGAGGAGGATTCGAATGAAAATGGAGAAGAGAATCAAAATGATGTTACAGTGGATGAGGTAACAGAACAACCGAATGAAGAGTCAAAAACAGAAATTGATATGAACAATCCAGAAAATGCAACTGGAGAAAGGAAAGTTATTGGCGTAGATGAGAATGGAAATATATTTCAAGTTGAAGAAGAAAGTGATGGTGTAGTAGATTCTCCGGAAATGCAAAGTCGAGCATCAGGAACGAAGATTGTCAATTTTCGTGCAAATGCATCGGGAACAACAGTAACAGATATTACAACATATTCTGAATATGGGACGGGTATTTCAGGGTATACGTATGGAAGAGCAGGTGCAGATGCTGCGTATCTTGGAACAGAAAATGGAAAAATAAAATTCATGCAAAGTGGTGTAATCGGTTTGGTGGATGCGTCAAAGGTGCAGGTTGTTTCTCTGGGAAGTGTGAAAAGCTATAGTAATTATTATGCAAATGGAAACTCGATTATCCATAGAATATGTATGGATATGACAACTGGAGGATATGGTGCTTCCATTACAGTAGGTCCACAGCAGTCGTATATGACAACAGGAACAACTTATTATAGTTATGACGGACATTATTTTTATACTAATTACGATACTATGATTTCGGACTATTGTGCGAATACACGTGTTAATTCGATTAATTCGAATCAGCCATATTATAATTATTACCAATATTTACCTTTGCGCGGACAATCAAAATATTCAGCAAATGAGTTGAATTCATTGATTAATAATCGGGCAAAAAACAGTAGTAGCAAAATGTACAATATGGGAAGTGTTTTTGTAAATAATCAGAGCACATATGGAGTTAATGCAATGTTGATGTCATGTGTCGGAGGATTAGAAAGCGCATGGGGAACCAGTAACATAGCAAAAAATAAGAATAATCTATTTGGATTAAATGCGGTGGATTCTTCACCGGGAATCAGCGCAGATACCTATTCAAGTGTAAATGATTGTATTAAAACATTTGCAGAAACGTATATGTCAAAACGATATTTAAGGGCTAATTATACATACTATCATGGTGGAGTTCTTGGAAATAAAGATAGTGGAATAAATGTAAGCTATGCATCAGATCCATACTGGGGTGAAAAGATAGCAGCACTGGCATGGGCAATGGATAACGAGGGTGCTAGAAAAGATCAGAATAAATATAGTATTGGTATTACAAATGCGAATTCACTTGCAATTCGTAAAGAGGCAAATACATCGTCAACACAGCTTTATAATAACGGAAAGCTATCGAACTATGCATTTTTGATTCTAGATGAAACAGGTGATTTTTACAAGATTCAGAGCGATCCGGTATTGGATTCTGGAAGGATCAAAATTGATACGTCAACAGGAGCTTATAATTCATCAAAAATGTATGCATATACAAGCAAAAAATACGTATCAAAGATTAATAGTGGCACCAATAAAACGGAACAGACAGATACTGGAATCATCTATAGTGCACATGTAGCAGATATTGGATGGCAGGCAGAAAAAGCAAATGGTGATATAGCTGGGACAACCGGCCAGAATAAGCAGGTTGAGGCGGTAAAAATACGCTTGAAAGATACCGGATATAGTGGAGCAATCGAGTATAGCGCACATGTAGCAGACATCGGATGGATGGATTGGGTAACAGATGGAAATATTGCCGGAACAACCGGAAAAAATAAACAAATGGAAGCGATTAAGATACGTCTGACAGGAGAAATTGCGAACTACTATAATGTGTATTATCGTGTTCACGTATCGGATTATGGATGGCTTGACTGGGCCGAAAATGGTGATGTCGCCGGGACAACAGATGCAGCAAAAAAAATGGAAGCAATTCAGATAAAATTAGTTGATAAAAAATCAAAGGCGCCAGGAAGTATCACACAATCATATATCCAACCACTTCTTCAGTATCAGACACATGTACAGGATATTGGATGGCAGAACATGTTGTATGGCGGAGGAAAAGCCGGAACAACAGGACAGGCAAAACAAGTAGAGGCTTTGAAGATTAAATTGATTAATCAAAGAGTTAGCGGTAGTATTTCGTATCAGGCACACGTGTCAGATATCGGATGGCAGAACTGGAAAAATGAAAATCAAATTGCCGGAACAACGGGACAGGCAAAGCAGGTAGAGGCTTTGAAGATTAAACTAACAGGAGCAATGGCACAGAAATATGATATCTATTATCGTACACATGTAGCGGATTATGGTTGGTTAGATTGGGCGAAAAACGGAGAAATGTCTGGAACCTCAGGAATGGCAAAAAGAGTAGAATGTGTGCAGGTTGTTCTTGTTCAAAAAGGAGGAATTGCGCCGGGAAATACAGATAGGGCAAACATAGTTAAATAATATGAATTTTATGGAAAAAGGCGGATTGATAATCTGTCCTTTTTCAATTATGCGATATATTAAGAGTGTTACCAAAGGTGAAGGAATAGTAAAAATAAAAAAATAATAAAATAATCAAGAATTGATGAATTGTATATTGAAACAAAAAAATGACTAGGGTATAATGCTGTTTGGTTAACTTATACAATAGATTAGGAAGAAATGAAAATGAAAAAGAACAAAAGAAATAAAATTTTATTGTTTTTGAAAGGACTTGGAACCTTTTTGACTGTTTTGCTTATCACCATATCTACTTTATTGGCATTTAGCGCTAAATGGATGTTTAAGACATGGACGAGTCTTACGATGGATGAGTTGGTGTATCATTTAACAACTCCATTAGAAGGAACGAATACGGATATGATAAAAACATATTGTAATCAATGTGCAGTTCCGGCAATATTGGTATTGGCTTTTGCTGTTATACTTGTGCTTGCAAATCGAAAAAAGGAAAAAATATTTCTACGGGTAATTGTATTTTTAAGTGTAGTAGCGGTTGGAGTTGCGTCAGTTACAATAGGGATAACATGGAATATTTTGGACATAGGAGATTACTTAAAAGGTCAAAGTACCTATTCCACATTTATTGATGACAATTATGTGGATCCGTCGTCGGTAAATATTACGTTTCCAGAGCAGAAGAGAAATCTTATTTATATATTCTTGGAATCGATGGAAATGACATATGCAGATCAGGAAGATGGAGGAGCATTTAAGAAAAATGTAATTCCGGAACTGACAAGCCTTGCACAGGAGAATGAAGATTTTTCGGGAGAAGATAAGAAACTAAATGGTGGATATTCTATGCCTGGAACAACATGGACGATGGGAGCGATGTTTGGTCAGACATCCGGTCTTCCATTAAATATTTCAATTGATGGAAATGGAATGGATACACAAGATTCATTTTTTTCGGGAATTACGACAATGGGAGATATTCTTCAGAAAGAAGGGTATTCACAGACACTTTTATTGGGATCGGATGCGACGTTTGGCGGAAGAAGATTGTATTTTACGGAGCATGGACAATATGACATTCTCGATTATAACTATGCATTGGAGAATGGCCTGATTCCAGAAGATTATAAGGTATGGTGGGGATATGAAGATGAAAAATTATTTGAATTTGCAAAAAATCGTCTTCAAGAACTTTCTCAGCAGGATATGCCATTTAATTTGACAATGCTGACTGTAGATACACATTTTGAAGATGGTTATGAGTGTGAATTGTGTCCAGATACATTTGGAAAGAATCAATATGCAAATGTAATGGCATGTTCAAGCAAACAGGTAAAAGCTTTTGTGGATTGGGTAAGTGAGCAGGATTTTGCGGAGAATACAACGATTGTGATATCTGGAGATCATCCAACTATGGACAGTGATTTTTGTGAGAATGTAGATAGTAGCTATGTGAGAAAAGTATATACAACATATATAAATCCTGCAGTTCAGAAAGAAACGGATAAAAAAAGAGAATATACAACATTTGATAATTTTCCGACAACAATTGCTGCACTGGGAGCACAGATTGAAGGAAATCGTTTGGGATTAGGAACGAATTTGTTTTCAACAGTAAAGACTTTAAACGAAGAATATGGAATAAGTAAAGAAGCAAGAGAACTTAAAAAACAATCTAAACTTCTGAAGAAAATGGCTCATATAGATAAAAATAAGCAGGAATTATTAGAAAGAGAAGGAAAAGTGCCTACTGCAGAAATAAAAAGTGAAAAATATAAAAGTGAAGAAGGTGTTTTAGCGTTAAAAGTAAAAAATATAAAATACATTCAAAATGGAATACAATCGGTGACTGCTGCAATATGGAAAAATGAAGATCAAAGTGATTTACAGTGGATTCCGATGGCAATTCAAAAAGATGGAAGTTGTACAACAAAAATAGATATGAATATTTGGAATAAGGAAGATGGAGAATATAATGTTCATATATACATTGTGGACGGAAATGGAAATCAGTATAATGTTGCACAAAAGATAGTGGAAATTAAAGAAGAGACCGAATAAAAAAAAGGGAACGTTTTATTATAACGCTTGTTATAAAATGTTCCCTTTTTGTTAAGCTTGTAAAAATAAAGCTCGCAATAGTTGAAACTCTTTGTTATACTAAAAGTTAGAATAATTTTGATAGGATGGGTAGAATGTGGAATATAAAGAAAGAAAATGTTGATAAACAAAGTGTAGTTTGGAATATAATGTCAAGTGGACTGAATTCGGTAGTATCTATGTTTTTATTACTTGTAGTTACAAGAGTAAGTGGGGTAGTAGATGCTGGAATATTTTCACTTGGCTTTTCTACATCACAAATGATGTTGACAATTGGAAATTATGGAATGAGAAATTATCAGGCTACAGATATAGAAAACAAATATTCGTTTGGCATATACAGAAGTTCAAGAATAATTACGAATATTTTAATGTTAGGAGCAACGGTGGTTTTTGTACTTTTTAAAGGATATTATCTTGAAAAGGCAATGATTACGATTCTATTATGTATACTGAAAGCCACGGATGCAATTGATGATGTTTTTGGGGGATATTATCAAAAAAATGGTCGATTGGACATGAGTGGAAAAATAATGAGTATACGTATTGTTTCTTATGTAGTTGGTTTTTGTGTGGTACTACTTATGACAAAAAATCTTGTTATTTCCTGTTGTATAGCTATTGTGATATCAGGAATTGTTCTTTTTGGTCTTATATATTCAACAAAAGAAATTTTTGAATTGGAAAAGCCAATATTTGAATGGAAAAAAATTGGAAGACTATTAAAAGAATGTTTTCCGTTATGTATCAGTGCTTTTTTACTGATTTATATGGGAAATGCACCAAAATATGCAATAGATATATATATGACAGATAAAGCGCAGGCGTATTATACATACCTATTTATGCCTTGTTTCGTGACAAATTTGTTTGTTGGATTTGCTCTCCAACCGTTGCTGGTACGTTTATCTAAAAAATGGGTTCATAAAGAATATAAGAGCTTTTTAAAATTATGTGGGATGATTGTGATAGGGGCGATTGCAATCTCAGCAATTATTGTTGTTATAGGCGGGATAATCGGTTGCCCTATTTTATCGATTATATCAGGTATAAATTTAAATAAATATAGAAAAGAGCTGATTATACTTTTGGTTGGTGGAGGCTTTTTTGCAATGGTAGTTATAGAACAGGTTATTTTAACTGTTATGAGAAAACAGCAGTTTTTATTGTTAGGATTTATTATAGCGAGTATAACGGCTATGATTTGTTCTAATCCAATGGTAAAAAGTATGCAATTACAAGGTGCAGGAATGGCATATACAACGTCAGCAATTGTTTTATGTGTGGTACTTGGAATTATGATAGTTGTTTTGTACCTTAAAGAGAAAAGGAACAATAATTGACGGTGAAAGAGTAACAATGCTATACTGTAGTAAAAAATAGGAGAAAAGATTATGAATGATATAAGAGAAAAACACACATTCGTTATTTGCGCATATAAAGAAAGTCGTTATTTGGAAGAATGTATTATTTCACTTAAGAAGCAAACTGTAAAATCTGAGATTTTAATGGTTACATCGACACCGAATGCATTTATTTCGGGTATGGCTGAAAAATATAACATACCTTTAATTGTAAATGAGGGTGAGGGAGGAATTGTACAGGACTGGAATTTTGGCTATCGCCAATGTAAGACTCATTATGTTACTATTGCGCATCAGGATGATGTGTATTTTAAAGATTATGCAAGAAGGGCTGTAACATTTCTTGAAAAAGCAAAGAAACCGTTAATTTATTTTTCTGACTATTGTGAAATAAGAGATGGGAAGAAAGTAGCGGACAATCAACTGTTAAAAATGAAACGTCTTTTGTTATCACCGCTGAAGATAAAAGCTTTTCAAAATAGCCGTTTTGTGCGTAGAAGAAGTTTGGCATTGGGAGATGGAATTTGTTGTCCAGCAGTAACTTTTGCAACACAAAATTTACCGAAACAGGTGTTTACAGTTCATTTTCGTTCAGATGAAGACTGGGAAGCATGGGAAAGATTATCAAAAATGAAGGGGACATTTGCCTATGATTCGACAATTCAGATGGGACATAGAATTCATGAAGAGTCAGAAACGTCTATTATTATTGGCGATAATGCAAGAAGTCATGAAGACTATGAAATGTATTGTAAATTCTGGCCAAAATGGATTGCTAAGTTGTTAGTAAATGTTTATTCCAAAAGTCAAGATTCAAATAAAACAAGGTAGGAAACAATATGAAGAAACTAATTATTATACCAGCATATAACGAGAGTGAAAATATTCAAAAGACGATTACAGCTATAAAAAACGAAGCACCAGATTTTGATTATGTAATTATAAATGATTGTTCGAAAGATAATACAAGAAAAATTTGTGAGGAAAATCATTATAATATTATAAACCTTCCAATTAATTTGGGGATAGGTGGAGCAGTACAAACAGGATATCGTTACGGATATGAAGAAGGGTATGATCTTGCTGTTCAGGTGGATGGTGATGGTCAGCATGATCCTAAATTCTTGAGAATGATGGCAGATCATCTGGAAAAAAACAACCTGGACATGGTGATTGGATCACGTTTTATTAATAAAGAAGGATTTCAATCTTCAGGAACGAGACGAATTGGAATAAAGTATTTTACAATTTTGATTCAAATTCTGACAGGTAAAAAAATTACGGATCCGACTTCTGGACTTCGTATGGCAAATAGAGAAATAATGAAAATATTTGCTTATGATTATCCGAAAGATTATCCGGAACCAGAAAGCATAGTGGCGATTTTAAGAAAAAAGAAAAAAGTTGAAGAAATTCCGGTTATTATGAAAGCGAGAGAAGGAGGGGTTTCTTCAATTTCTCCTAAAAAATCAATATATTATATGATAAAAGTTACTTTGGCAATTTTGATTGAATGTATTCGAAAGTAGGTGTATAAGATGAACTCACGTATTCAAATAATTGTAGCGATTGTAATTATTATAGCTTTGTGTGTTATTATAAATATGATACGAAGGAAAGCGCTGGAACTTAGATATGCATTGACGTGGCTTTGCGTGGGAGGAATTGTATTAATACTGGATCTTTTTCCAGGAATCATGTCAGTTTTATCTGGGGTTATGGGGATTGAAGTGCCTTCCAATATGTTATTTTTCTTAGGCTTTTGCTTTTCGCTAGCTATTATATTTGGACTAACAGTTGCTGTGTCTAAAATGTCAACAAGAATTAATGATTTAACACAGGAAATTGCTTTGTATATGAAAAGAGAAGAAAAGGAGGAAGTAAAAGGTGAGAAAACTAGTGACATGGTTTCTGATGGCTGCAATGGTGATAACTAGTGTAGAAGTAAATCTAAATACGGTCTTGGCGGATGATAATGCTTACCAAAGTATAGATTATGAAAATAGTACAATAAGTGACGATATACAACCCAAAACAGAGGATGTATCAGAGGAATGCCAAGAAGAGAATGATAGTATAGAACAAGGAAATGATGAATTAAAAAATGAGACGAATGGAATGTTGGAGGGACAGGATCCAACAATAGAAGAACAGAATCCAGAAATAGACGACTGTGCAAATAGCTGGAGATATCAGAATGGAGAAGAAGTTCAACAGAGAAATCAAAGAGAAGTGGCAGAACAGTCCGTTTACATAACCCAGCCTAATATTAGCAGAAGAGGAATTGATGTATCAGAACACAATGGGAATATAAATTGGGATAAGGTAAAAGCAGATGGAGTTGAATTTGCAATTATACGGTGTGGCTATGGTCAAAATTCATCTAGTCAAGATGATAAGAAATGGCTTAGAAATGTATCGGAGTGTGAACGTCTGGGTATCCCTTATGGTGTATATATTTATTCTTATGCTACAAATGTTTCCAGAGCATCCAGTGAGGCAGATCATGTGTTAAGATTGATAAATGGACACAATTTGTCATATCCTGTATATTTTGATATGGAAGATAAATCAACAGAAAATAGTGATTTGACAGCTATTGCGAAAACTTTTTGCAATAAAATTAAAAATTCTGGGTATGCTGTTGGAGTTTATGCCTCTTTAAGTTGGTGGAACACGAAATTAACAGATTCCTGCTTTTCAGGTTGGCATCGTTGGATTGCTTCATGGTCTGCTTCAAAATGTAATTACAATGGAGAATTTGCGTTATGGCAATATTCGGATAAAGGGGCTGTGTCAGGAATTTCTGGATATGTTGATATGAATTATTTGATCGGTTCTCCGGCAGATCATGGAGAAAAATACGAAAAACCTATATCGGAAGAAGTTAAGAATGCGATAACATATGAGGCTCATGTATCTGATGTTGGCTGGCAAGGAAGTGTACAAGGAGGAATGACGGCAGGAACAGTTGGACAAAATCACGGAATAGAGGCTTTGAAAATAACATCCAACGTAGCAAATCTTGGAGTTAAATATACAAGTTATACGAAAGCTGAAAGATGGCAGCAATATGTTTTTGATGGAAATATTACTGGAAGCGAAGGAAATGCTAGAGCGTTGGAAGCGATTAAAATGGAACTAACAGGCACAGAAAAAGATAACTATGATATATATTATCGAGTACACGTAAGTGATTTTGGATGGCTGGATTGGACAAAAAATGGCGCTGAAGCGGGAACGATAGGCTATGGAAAAAAAATAGAGGCTGTTCAAATAAGACTTTTAAAGAAAGATTCCGAATATATTCCACAGACAGGAGCAAATTCAAATAAGATTAAATCATTTGGTGTAGGTTATCAGGCACATGTGCAGAATGTCGGCTGGCAAAATCAAGTGGAGAATGGTGCAATATCTGGAACGACTGGAATGGGAAGGCAAATAGAAGCGGTTAAAATGCAATTGCAAAATCAAGATGTGGATGGAAGTATAGAGTATAAAGTGCATGTGGCGGATATAGGTTGGCAGGATTTTAAGTCAGAAGGTGAAATGGCGGGAACAACTGGAAGCAATAAACAGATAGAGGCGATTGCAATAAGACTGACTGGAGAGATGGCAGAAAAGTATGATGTTTATTATCGAGTACATTCGGCGGATTTTGGCTGGATGGGTTGGACCAAGAATGGAGAGAATGCAGGAAGTGAAGGATATGGAAAGCGGATCGAAGCGTATCAGATTCAATTGATAGAAAAAGGTAAAGCTGCTCCTGGTGACATGAAAAACGCATTTAAAAAGAAACATTATCGTATATCTTACCGTGCACATGTGGCAGATGTTGGATGGCAAAATTATGTGTCGGAAGATGAAGTGGCAGGAACAGTTGGTGCTGCAAAACAAATAGAGGCTTTAAAGATAAAACTTGATAATAAAAAATATCCGGGAAGTATAGAATATCGGGTACATGTGGCGGACATAGGTTGGCAAAAATATGTATCAGAAAATGATTTGGCTGGGACGACAGGAAAAAATAAACAAATAGAAGCTATTTCGGTAAAACTGACTGGGAAGATGGCAGAAAAATATGATATATATTATCGAGTGCATTCGGCAGATTTTGGCTGGCTAGGTTGGGCTATGAATGGGAAAAATGCCGGAACTCAAGGCTATGGAAAAAGAATAGAAGCTATTCAGATTGAACTGCTAGATAAAGGAGAAACATTTTTGGGTGGTATTCAGAACTCGTTTTATGTAAGATAGTGGAGGATAGCAAAGCTATGAAAAAGATGAGTGGAAAAATAATTAGTTTATTAATGGCTATGATAATTTGCATTACAAGTCCAGTAATGATTTATGCAGAAGAAAATGTGGCTGAAAAAAATGAACAGATTGAAATTGATCAAGAAGATAAAAAACAGAACGAACAAGTGAATGATTTAGATAACAGTTCTGAACTTGAAAAAGAAAATAATGATAATCAATATGAAAATAGTAATCCGACAGAAAGTAATTCTGACGTTACAATGTCGGATGATGATAATTTTCAAAATGAGACAAACGAAGAAAAGGCTGAGAGGGAAATATCGGAAGAAAATGCAATAGATATCAAATACAAAGTGCATATGCAAAGTATAGGATGGCTTGATGATAAGATAAATGGAGAGACGGGAGGGGATGATTCTTCAGCCAATCACATAGAGGGAATCTGTATTCAGACATCTTTTGACGAGCAGCAAAAAATAGAAGGATCTCTAGTATATCAGGCCCATGTTAGCGATATTGGTTGGCAGGAAGAAGTGTCAGATGGTAAACTGGCTGGAACAACAGGAAGAAATAAAGCAATTGAAGCGTTGAAAATACGACTTACTGGACAGCTGGAAGAGCAGTACGATGTATATTATAGGGTTTGTATAGATAAAAAAGGCTGGCTTGGCTGGACTAAAAATGGAGATATGGCTGGAAGTATAGGGTTTGCTTATGGTTTAAAGGCGGTTCAGATAAAGTTATATAATAAAGGAAGTGTGGATGTACCAACACAAGATAAGAAGGCAGCGTTGACAGAAAAGAATATGGGAGATGTTATTTATCAGGCCCATATCAGTGACATCGGTTGGAAAAAACAAGTGGTAGACGGAGAACTGGCTGGAACAACAGGAAAAAATAAAGCGGTGGAAGCTTTTAAAATCATGCTGTCTGATGAAATGACAAATGGATCTATTGTTTATCGTGCACATGTAGCAGGCATTGGTTGGCAGAAAGAAGTGGCGGATGGAGAACTGGCTGGAACAACAGGACAGGCAAAAGCGGTCGAAGCTCTGGCGATCAATCTTAAGGGTGAAATAAGTAATGAATATGATATATATTATCGAGCACATATTTCAGATTATGGTTGGTTAGGATGGGCAAAAAATGGAGAAGTTGCAGGATCAGAGGGATATGCGTTAAAATTAGAGGCATTCCAGATTAAATTGGTAAAAAAAGATTCAACAGATAAACCACTTCAGTCAGAGAGAAGTTATTTGTCTAAAAATTGTATAAGTAAGGTTGAATATCAAGCACATGTTAGTTCTATAGGATGGCAGGACACTAAGAAGACAGGAGATATTGCGGGAACAACAGGATGTGGGAAAAATATAGAAGCAATTGCCATGGCGGCAAAACAGATGAATGCAAATGATTATGCTGGTGGAATAGAGTATCGCGTATATATCGAAAAAAGTGGATGGTCAAATTGGGTAGCAAACGGTAATATTGCGGGAACAACAGGAAAGGGAAAACATATAGAGGCAATTCAAATTCGATTGTCTGGTGAGATGAAAAAATATTGTGATGTATATTACCGAAGTCATGTTGCAAATATAGGCTGGCTTGGATGGGCAAAAAATGGAGAAACAGCTGGTAGTGGAGGATTTTCTTATGGCATGGAAGCAATTCAGATTATATTGGTTTCTAAAAACACAGCGGCTCCAGGAAATGTAAAAGACCATTACAGGGAAAAAAAATATGATGAAATGGAATTGAAAGCAAATATTTATTCCAGTTTAACTCCGTATTTAATACTTGTTAATAGAAGTGTACATAAGGTGTATGTGTTCCAGGGGCGTATGGGAAATTGGAAAAAAATAAGAGAATGGTATTGTGGTGATGGAGCTGCGTCAACGCCAACTGTTGAAGGAACTTTTAAAGTGCAGAACAGAGGATACTACTTTGATTCCGGAGCGGCAAGGTGTTATTGGTGGACTCAGTTTTATGGAAATTATTTATTCCATTCTGTTTTATATAATAAAAATGGAACATTGATGGATGGAAGAGTCGGAATGGCATTGTCCCATGGATGTGTGCGATTAGAAATCAATAATGCAAAATGGATTTATGATACAATTCCTTCAGGATCTACGGTGGTAGTTTACCATTAATATGAAGCGTTGAAATGATAAAAAGGATATCATTTCAGCGCTTTTGGTGTATGGAGTTAATGAAAAATTATAATTTTGATAGTTTCATAGGGAAAAACTTGTAAATGCTAAAAGTTGATGATATACTAAAAAAGATTGTATAAATTGATTGAAATTGATGGAGGTAAAAAAAGTGACTCAATATATACAGAATTTTATAAAGTTTCAACCGTTATTACAGGAACTTGTAGCGCGTGATATAAAAATAAAATATAGAAGATCCGTATTAGGAGTACTTTGGACGCTGTTGAATCCGCTTTTTATGATGATTGTTTTGTCGGTAGTATTTTCAAATTTGTTTAAATTTGATATTGAAAATTTTCCGTTATACTTATTGAGTGGACAGATTATTTTTAATTTTTTTAATGATACAACAACAACCTCGATGGGGGCGATTATAGGGAATGCTTCTTTAATAAAAAAAATATATGTACCTAAATATTTATTTGTACTGTCAAGAGTGCTTTCCAGTGTTATTAACTTAATGGCATCATTTACTGCACTTATGTTGGTTATGTTGGCTATGAGAGTGGAAATGTACTGGACTGTTATATTATCACCAATACCAATTCTGTTTTTGGTAATGTTATCACTGGGAATAGGATTGATTCTTGCGGCAATTACTGTAAAATTTAGAGATATTATGCATTTGTATTCGGTATTTACAACGGCTTTGATGTATTTGACACCGGTGATTTATCCTATGTCAATTTTACCGCACTGGCTTTCGATTATCGTAAGATTAAATCCAATTACAAATATTTTGATGATGTTTAGAAATGTTATGTTATATGGTAAAATTCCAACAGCCAGTAGTATTATAATAGCATTGGTAGAGACGATGATAGCTTTAGTAATTGGGTTGTATGTATTTTATAAAAATCAAGACCAGTTTATTTTAAATATTTAATAGTGGGAGAGTACAAAAAATGGAAAGACCAACTATGATCAAAGCGGATCATGTATATATGAAATTTAATTTATCATCCGAAAAGTTTGATAGTTTTAAAGAGTATGTTATAAAAAGTATAAAGAAACAAGTAGCGTTTGATGAATTTTGGGCATTAAAAGATGTCTCATTTGAATTGAAAAAAGGAGATGCTTTAGGGTTAATTGGATTAAATGGTAGCGGGAAAAGTACTATGCTTAAAACAATCGCAGGAGTTTTGAAACCTACAAAAGGAAGTGTCATAGTTAATGGTACGATTGCACCGTTAATTGAACTTGGCGCAGGGTTTGATATGGATCTTACAGCGAAGGAAAACGTTTTTTTGAATGGGGCTTTATTAGGATACTCAAGAAAGGAAATGGAATCATATTACGATGATATTGTTGAATTTTCGGAGCTGAATGATTTTATGGATGTTCCTGTAAAGAATTTTTCATCTGGTATGGTTTCAAGATTGGCTTTTGCTATTGCGACAATAGGAACTCCTGATATTCTGATAGTAGATGAGGTGTTATCTGTTGGAGACTTTAGATTTCAAGAAAAGTGTGAACAGAGAATACAGAAGATGATGGGAAAGGATACTACTATTTTGTTTGTATCCCATAATATAGATCAGGTTGAAAAATTATGTAATAAAATTGTATGGTTGGAAAAAGGCGTTGTAAAGGCTTTTGGGGATGCAAAAGAAATAGCAGAAGAGTATAGAAGATCTTAATAAAAATCGAGGTTGAAAAATGAAGAAAATTATAAGAATAATTATAGAAGGTATTTGTATAATTAGTTTGGTTTTTGTATATGCACATATAGCTAAGACACATAACATTTATGATAGTGATATTGATCCGAGTCAGTATGGGAGTGTTGTTGAGAAAGATGCAGTGTGGGTAGAACAATACTTTACAACACAAGAAGATACACTTGATGGGATTAGAGTAAAAGGTGTTGAAAACGGTGATATAAGTAAAGTTAATATAGATTATATTTTAAAAGAAGCAAATACAGGAGAAAAAGTTGCTAGTGGGAAAGTGAATGCAAAGAAGGCATTGAAAAGTCGCTTCTATGAATTGCCATTTAAGAAGATTAAAAACTGTAAAAATAAACAGTATGTAATAGCGTTAAAGGAAACGGCAACGGATAATGAGAGCGCGGTATATTTTTCGTTTGAAAAACAGATAGAACCAGAAACAAAATTTGTAGTGAATAATGACAATATAGATGGAACATTAATAATGAAAACTATAACAAATAGATTTGATATCGAAACATTTTTTGTAGTTATGATATTTGTGTTGTATATTATCTTTTTCCTGAAGATATTATATAGATTGTTTGAATAATGGAGATGACATTATGAATAGACTTTTAGGGAAAGTTACAAATACCCTGAAAAACGAGGGGATTGAGAATCTTAATAGGAAAGCTTTTAATCTGT
>ERZ1026901.44-NODE-44-length-103173-cov-23.837972_pt1 | contig 103173 bp, 95 predicted proteins | sample MGYA00380179_ERZ1026901 | MGnify/ENA primary metagenome ERZ1026901 (study PRJEB33269, sample SAMEA4719815) | human gut metagenome | biome: human-associated habitat; feature: organic feature; material: feces | place: Cameroon | collected 2013-10 ... | reverse complement strand
TGGTCTAGGGACTTTCACCCATTAGAGTGCGCCCATGCTGGGCGCACATAAAAAATCACCGCCAGATTCATACTAATCATAGCGGTGATCCATATCTGCTTTTTATCCTAAGCGCTCATTTTTGCAGCAAGCGCACGCACTTCCTTCAAAGAGAGCTTGGTATACTTGACAATTTTATCCATGCCTTCATTGTCAGCAAGCATTTCTTTAGCTAAATTTATGCGTTCTGCTTTTGCAGCCTTCGCTGCTTTAGCTTCTAATTTTTTAGAAGCTTTTTTCACTGCCTCCTGCTCATGCTTTGCAATCAGCCTTTCCATTACTTCGCCCATCTTTTTAGTTGTACGCTCTACTGCCTCCTGCTCACGCTTCGCAATCAGCCTTTCCATTACTTCGCCCATTTGTTCCACTCCCTTCTCATTTTCCTTAAAATAGCGCGTTTTTTCTGCGAGCTCTTTATAATGCATATCATCAGGATTTTTACAACAGAAATCATGCATCAGCCTGCCCAAGGGAGTATCATCCTGAATCCTGCTGTTTACATAAATGATATGCGAACCATCTACAAAGCTTTGCCCGTTCTCATCAATAGTTCTATGAATATGATAAATCGGCAAATTTCCCTGAAGCACATCATTCTTCGTGATAAAAATAACATAGTTCTCAGGCAGCTTATCAAAATACTTGCCCTTAGGCAAGCTTTGAGCATCTAACACACCCATATGATAGCGTGCTCTTTGAGGAATCGCTCCTCCGCTTTCATTCTGAACCTCTACATTGAACTTTTCACCATTAGCCTTTTCAGCTAAAATATCGAGCTGTACATCTCTGCCTTGAAGGTTTTTGATACGCTTTTGGGTAAATGCTTTTTTCACCTTTATCTTATCATTATTCATAATAATACGCAACATAAATTGCGTGCGTTCTATATCATCTTCAAAAACCTTCGTCATAAAGGAATCATCCATCAGCGTAAATTCTTTAATGGAATCCAACAAGTCTTTTCTTAGCTTTATCATTCCACACGACCTTTTCTTTATAATTTTCAGACTAGTCTTTCTGATTATTATATTATCAGATATCCAAGCGATTGTCAACTTAATTTTCTGACTTTTATGTGTTTTCTTGCTTTGTTGGTCGTAAGAAAGTTGGCTTCATGAGCAAACGCAAGCATAAAAAAGCGGCGCGAATGCGCCGCCTCAGCTATTTTATTTAATTAGAAATTATAGGAATAAGTTAACAGGAAGTTACGACCTTGGCCTAATGAATAGTTATAATACTCTCTATCCAGCAGGTTAAATACACTGAATTCCAGACCATGATGTTTGTCAAAGTTGTATTTAGATGTAAAGTTAACGAGGAATACAGGATCATAAGCACCAGGTACACCAGTTATTGTATCGCTATTATCAGCTTGACCAAATTTTTTACTATAATAATTACCAGCTAAACCAGCACTAAATTTGTTGTCAACATAATCAACACCAATATTCAGAAGACGTTTCGGAGTCATGCGTACAACTTTATCATTTTCACTAGCTTTTGCACCTTTAGTAATTTGCGGATTTTGAATAGTAGCATTTACATAAGCCGAAAGCTTATCATCAAATTGATGTGTTACACCAATTTCAAAGCCAACAGTTTTACCTTCGCCATCAGAAGTAAGCTGCTTTTCTTGGTATCGACTAGTTCCATCACCATTCAATCCATCTGCATCAGGCAAATTCTGATAATTACCAGTAGAAGCTTGATAGTTAATATTCTTTATTTTATTATGGAATACAGCCATTTGCACTGTAGTCTTGTCACCAATATTCTTCTTATAACCAGCTTCTGTCGTTGTTATAATCTGCGGTTTTAAACTCGGATTAGCAATAACGACACTCTTAGAAGAAGCAGCAGTACCAGTTGCGGAACCATTAACAGTGCCCGAGAACATATCATATAAGCTCGGTGCAGAAAATGCTTTACCCCAAGATACATAGGCACTTTGAGTATTATCGAATTTATAATTTAAAGCAAGCTTCGGACTTACAGCAGAATCACTTCGAGAATCAGGTCTGTCATTCATACCATTTTTATCATAAGCATAGCCATCTTTTACAGTCCAATGATCGTAACGCAACGCACCAATTATAGACATTTTATCATTAAATTTATGCTCGTCTTGGAAGAAAACGCCATACATGTCTGTTTTACCAGCACCAGCTTGACTGATCGTTACAAAATCAGACTTTAAAAGCTTTACTTTATCCATTGTATCATGCTGATATTGAATACCAAATACAACATTATCATTAGCACTCAACTGTGCTTCTTTAGTTAAACCTAAAGTATAGCGCTTGCTATCATATTGAGATAAATCGCTCTTAGAAGTGCCACCAGAATATACACCGCCATTCCAGCTGCGGTTGTCAGTCAAGCCTGCATTTACATGCAAGCCTGCATCCTTATCAGCGTAACCAATAGTATAAATTCTCTCATCTACACCACCAGGTGCTCCATCAAATGTAGAATTTAATACACTAAACTTTTTACCATCAGGAGTATATATGGTTCCTGTTTTTCCTATCCAATTTTCTCTAGAGCTATAGTCATAGGTATATTCATTTTTAGTTTTCATATAACCTAAGCTCAAAGTCTTAGAATCATCAAACTTATAGGTTAATTTTCCTTTATAGTTATCTTCATCCCAAATCTTATTACCTTTTTTACCAACAATAGCCTGTTCCCCAGTACCTTTGTTGTTAGAAACTACTTTATATCCGTCTGCATTAGGTGTACCGGTACCACTTTTTACACTTGCAGTAGCCATATCACTATAAGTATGGCTGTCAGTGCCTTGATAGTACAAGTCATAGCCAAACTTACCAATCTTATCGCCAATATTTACTTTCTTAATCCAAGTATTGTTAGTGCCGTAAGTCAAGGAAGTTTTAGCATGCATTTTTTCGCTGTCTTTGGTCGTAATATTAATTACACCAGCCATTGCATTGCTGCCATAAATTGCAGAGCCAGGGCCTTTTACAACTTCAATTTTCTCAATACTTTCCACAGGAATGTCATTCCAGTTTACTGTACCGCTGTAAGCGTTTACCATCGGCTGCCCATCAACCAAAACCAGCACATCACTGCCAGACTTTACACCACGCATAGTAACAACAGGTTTAGAATTTGCTAAGCCACCAGTTCTAGATACAGCGATACCTGTAACTTTCTTCAAAGCATCATCAACATAAGCTGCACCAGATTTCTCAATATCCTTTGCAGTAAGAACTTCGACGCTTGCAGGAACATCAATAATTTTCTTTTCAGTTCTCGTCGCCGTTACAACCATTTGGTCCAACGTATACTCTTGTAGCTCTTCAGCGAATACGCTTGTACCCCCCCACATCACAGAACCTGTAACGAGGGCTGTCATCAACAAACCTTTTGACATACTACATTTCATTTTTACTCAGACTCCTATCAAAAAAAATATTTTATTGAAAAGCCTTCGCATATCCAGTCTTGCATGGCCATATGCTGCTAGCTTCACAATCGGCAAGAAAAAGTTTCATTCTATCTATCTCTTTAGATAGAATTGAGTCTCATTATAAACCATATACCTGCTCTACAGTCAAGCTATTTTCGCTTTAATTAGATGAACCTTTTTCCTTTGTATACTTTTTCTTCTTTGAGTTAAGAGTTTCATTTTTACGACAGTCTAATTTAGCAATAAAAAAATCACCGCCAGATTCATACTAATCATAGCGGTGATCCATACAAGCTCCTTGCCTTCAAGAAGTATATCAATCACCTCTTGAAGATAAGTAAGATTATAGCCTCGTTTTTTCAGAAACTTTAAGTCTTTTTTAAATCTATTAGAAATACTCAACTGATATTTCATTTCAGAACATCCTCAAACATTTCTTCTGTACTATTATAAGTCTTGTACTTCTCTGGATGTTGTTTAATGTCATTGATTTCTTGTAAAATCTCTAATACTTCTTTATTCTCCGTTCTATCATAACCAACATCGAAAGGAATTCTATGCTCTCTAAGCGTTTTTTTTACAAACATCGTAAAGGCTGTGGTCATATTGATACCCACTTCATCGCAAAAAGCTTCAAACTGTTTTTTTAATTCACGGTTCATTCTGATATTAACATTTATATTTGCTTCCATTTTTATCACCTCTACTTTTATTCTAGTATTAATTAAAGGCATTGTCAATACTACGTCTTTAATTAATACCAAATTTCATGTAAACGTCCTGTAGTAAAAAAAGCGGCGCTTTCGCGCCGCCCATACAAGCCACATTTTAAGCACTCATATTCTCTTAGGAAATCTGCCCTTCAACCACAGGAACAATATCGGCAAAACCAGCAGCGTGAACACTGTCGATGTTATCATACCGCCGATAATAACCCACGCCATGCTCACACGCGTCTCCGAGCCTGCGCTCAGCGAAAGCGCCGTTGGCAGCATACCCACCACCATCGTCAGCGCCGTCATAAAAATAGGCTTCAAACGCGTCTTGCCTGCTTCTATAACCGCCGCCTTCGCCGCCATGCCTTCATGCATCAGTGTCAGCGTATAGTCAAGCAGCAGCGTGCCGTTCTTTGCTACAAGACCGTCCATAACCAGAATGCCGATGAGGGAATACAGATTTATCGTATTATGCGTCAGCAGCAAGCAGAAAATCGCACCGATTATACCCAGCGGCAGTGAGAACATGCGAATGAACGGCGTAAATACCGATTCATAAAGCACTGCCAGCAGCAGATAAATCAAAAGCAGCGACAGCAAAAGTGCCAGCGTCATTTCCTTAAAGGAATCGTTCATTGTCGTCGCCTGACCGGAGAACTCATAGGTGCTCTTAAGCCCTGCTTTGTCAAGCTTCTGCGTCAGCTCCTTGACCACCTCGTTCAGCGGCCTGTCCGTCAGGTTGCACTGGATGTTGATAATGCGCTCCCTATTCACACGGCGGATAGTAATCGGCCCAACTCCTTCCTCAACGTCAGCAAGGTCGCCTAAGAAGACGCTGCCGCGTCCTGTCTGCACAGGGATAGCGCGTACATCATCAATATCATAGCCGCTGCCGCCGGCAAAACGCACCGCTATGTCCGTATCGTTACCACGGTTCTGCACATCGTTCGCCAGCACGCCAGCACTGCGTCCGCCAATGGCGGCATTAAAGGACTGTGCAATATCATTGACTGTCGCGTGATAATATTTCAGCTTGTCGCGGTTTACCGTCACCTTCAGCTCAGGCATACCCTTGACATAGGAGTTTTTGATATCCTTCAGGCCAGCTGTCTGCGCAAAAATCTGCACAACCTTTTCCGAATCAGCCACCAGCTGCTCCATATCGCTTCCCTTCAGCTCCACCTGCACAGGCGAACGCACAAGGTTACGTCCGCCGGAAACGCCTGTTACCGACGACTGTATCTCGTTGACGCGCACCTTAATATCGCCAAGATTTTGTTTGGCAAAGCTGCGGATACCCTGGGCCACCTGCCACACGTCCCTGCTGCGCTCATCGCTGCTTTGCAGCGCGATAACCAGCTTGCCCATGCTCTGCGTTGTCGTAACATTCGTCATATAATGCTCGATTTCCGGCACCTTGGCAAGATAATCCTCGAATAGCAGCAGCGCTTCATTCGTCTGGTCAGCATTATAGCCTGTCGGCAGCTCAATGTTCACCTGAATAGCGCTCTCATCTGTACGCGGCATGTACTCCGAGCCGACGATTCCGAGCGGCACCAGCGCCACTGCCACCGCAAAGGCTGCAGCGACTCCCAGCACCAGCTTTTTCGGCTTATCAATGCACTTACGCAGCAAAACCTCATATTTAGCAATGGTCTGCGCTTCAAAATTATCCAGCCGGCTCCACAGCTTGCCCTGCGGCTCTTCCATGCCGTTTTTATAAAAGCGTGAAGCCAGCATCGGCGTCAGCGTAAACGACACAACCAGCGACATCAGTGTAGCAAAAACTATCGTCATGCCGAACTGCTTAAAGAACTGGCCTGTCGCACTCTGCAAAAAAGCAATCGGTAGAAAAACGACGACATCACACAGCGTCATAGCTATAGCCGCCATACCAATCTCGTTGCGTCCCTCTTCCGCTGCTTCCTCAGCGCTTTTGCCCTGCTCCAAAAAGCGATGGATATTCTCCAGTACGACGATGGAGTCATCGACAAGAATACCGATACAGAGCGCCATGCCCATAAGTGACATCATATTGAAGGTATAACCAGCAAGATACATGAGGAAAAAAGTTGCAATCAATGAAGTCGGTATCGCCACCATGACTGCCAGCGACGACTTCCAGCCGCGCAGGAACAGATACAGGACAAGTCCGGTCGTAAACAAGCCCTCCAGCAAGGTTTTCAGCGTATTGCTCAACGAATCACGCACAAAATGCGACTGGTCATAGACAACAGTGAAGACATATTCCGGATAATCCTTGCGCAGCGTTTCCAGCTGACGCATAACGCCGTCGGCAGTATCGACAATATTTGCACCGCTGGCCTTATAAATCTCCAGCGACACTGCCTCATTGCCATCGACGCGGCTATATGCCACAGCACGCTTATCCTTCGCCTGCACGTTAGCGACCTGCCCCAGCTCGACATACCTGCCACCTGCGCCCTTAAGCTGCAGATGCTTTATTTCCTCCGGCGTCTTATACTGCGCCTGCAAACGAACAGTTTTTTCTAAAGCAACTGTATAAACAGAGCCTGAGGAAACGATAACGTTCTCCTTTTTCACTGCCGTAATAATATCCTGCAGCGTCAAGCCATAATAATTGAGCTTGTCCTTATCAGCCTCAATAGCGATTTCCTTAGCACGGCCGCCGGTAACATCCACATCAGCTACTCCCGCCGCCTGCTGCAGCCGCTCCTTGAAGCTGCTGTCTGCCAACGCAAAAATATCATCCAAATCATCCTTGGCGGTAGCCGCAATCTGGATAATCGGATACTCCTCAGACGAGCGCTTAAGCACTGCAGGCTCATCAATATCCTCGGGCAAATTCTTGCGGATGCGGCTAACCTTTTTCGTTGCTTCTATCGCCACCATATCAGCATCAGCCTGACTGTCCAGCTCGACGAAAATCTCGGCACGTCCGGGACGCGTCGCTGAACGCACCTGCTTAAAATGCGAAATTGAGGACAGCTCGTCCTCAATCGGCTTCGTCACCTGCTGCTCCACGGATTCTGTGCTTGCACCAGGATAGTTGACAATAACGCTAATAAACTTTGAATCTACGTCCGGCAACAGCTCAACGCCAATGCGAAAGAAGCTAATCAGTCCGAGAACGCAGATTAAGATGTAAATCATGCAGATGCCGATAGGCCTTTTTATAGAAAAGCGCGTAATATTCATTACTTCGCCTCCTCCTTCGCTATCTCGACCACCATGCCGTCACGCAGACGCGCAAGATTGTCAAGAATAACCGTATCGCCCACCTGTAAGCCCTGCACAAGTTCTATGCTTTCATTATTCGCAGCACCAGCAGCAACAGCTACTCTCTTAGCCTTGTTGCCCTTTGCCAGCACATAAACAAAAAATTTGCCGTCTCTTTCGAGCACAGCCTTTTTCGGTAAATATATAGTGGATGGCTTTTGCAGGAACTGCAGCGAGCCTTTAGCAAAAAGACCGGCCTTCACTCTGGAGCCAGGCTCATCCAGCCTGATGCGTAAGGTAAATTTGTTCGTCTCCCTATTTCTCGTGGGACTCACATAAACAACTGTACCCTGGCATACCTCGCCAATCGCCTCCAGCGTCAGCTCGACCTGCTTGCCTTCGGTTACAGCGGCAGCCTCAGCCTCTGTAATATCGCAGTCCACTGTAAAACCACTGTCATCTAAAAGGGTTAGCAGCCTGCTTCCTGCAGGCGCATAGCCACCCACCTCTGCATCGCGGTAGGTAATAATACCTGCGCGTGGTGCCTTAAAAATCAAATCATGGTACTTATTTTGCGCAATAATATACTCCTGCTCACGTCTTGCGGCAATCTGCTCCTGACGATAGACCTGCGACGGTCTGCCATCATAGCTTTGCTGCAGCGCCAGCGCCTCATATTGCGCCTTTTTATTGGCCAGCGTCTGCTCCATGCTGTCCAGCTCAGCTCTCGAAACAGCTCCCTGCGCAAAAAGCTTGCGATAACGCTCGGCATTTACTTGCGCCAGCTTATAATCAGCCTCATAGCGCGCAAGTCCTGTACTGTAGCTTACGTCAGTCGTGGCCGCATTGGCTCCGGCCTCGGCATAGCGTGCCTTGGCCTTGAGCATTTCGGCTCGGGCATCATCAAGATGCTGCACCAGAAGAATATCTCCGGCCTGCACCTTGCTGCCCAAATCCACATTAACCTCATCGACGATACCGGCATATTTATTGACAATATCAATCTCTGCCTTGGCCTTGAGCTGGCCAAACAAATTAATGCTTTTATACAATGGTCGTCTGCTGACTACCTGCGTGTGCACGACAGGCTTCATAACAACTCTTTTGGCTGTCTGCTGGTTGGAGAGATGCTTAAGTCCCAGCGCCAAAAAAGCACCCATCACACAGATAGCAAGCAGACTAAGAAGCTTGTGTTGTAATATAAAATTTTTTGCCTGAGTAAAGTCCGGGCGCAGCATTATTTGCCTGCTGCCTGAGCATCAGCAGCAACAGCCTGCTGGCAGATTTCCAGCATAGCCTCAGCAAAGCTGCCCTCGGGAATGGGCACGAATTTCAAATCCTTTACTTGATGGCTCAGCAAGGTTTTCTTGCTGCCATACACGTCCATAGCCTCTACGCCGTAGGTCTTATCCTGCAGATTGAAGGTCATGAGGATTTCGCAATACTGCACCTTTTCCTTTTTCGCCAGCTTGTCCTTGAACTGCTCATCAAGCTTTTTCAGCATATTTTTCTCTGTGAAAACGGTTTTGGTAAGCACAGAAATAATATTTTTATCAACAACGCCATTAGTAACCTTGCTGAAGGTCAGCGAATCCATGTCATAAGCATAAACGCCGACGTTATTCTCTACAACGATAGACCAGCGTGCGGCCTCCTGCTCCTCAGCAGACGGCTTAGGCATCATACTGATTTCCCAGTTTACGCCATGCTGCTTATCTGTTTTGGTGTCTGCATCTGCGGCAAAGGCAGTTGCACAGCAAAGTAAAGTCATTAAAAGAACAAGTAATTTTTTCATGAAAGCTCCACTCCTTTGTATCTTTATATACCTGTTAGTATACTATACTCTTATCATCAATGCAAATTTCTCACGATATGAATAATATTTTCCTTCGATAAACGCTGCAGCGTATAATAATTGGCCTGCATCGCAGCGGCAAGCTTTTTCGCGATGCCCAGCTTGATAAAATCGCTTTCCGTATCAATCACGACAGAGGTGATTTTTGCCTTAGCAATTTTTTCAGCAATATTTATTGCGGCAGCCACAGGCTCCTTCTCGCCCTCATGCACGGCGTTCGCACGGCCATCGGTGACTACGATGAGAATCGGCTCCAGCTCACTGTCACGCTTATCCAGCAGCGCCAGCGTCTGCAATGACAGCGCCAAGCCATCGGCAAGCGGTGTTTTGCCACCTGTCGGCATTTCTGCCAGACACTTCTGTGCCAAATCCACGCTGCGCGTAATCGGCAGCAGCAGGTCTGCCTTGTCGCGACGGAAGGCAATCATGCCCACGCGGTCACGCTTCTGATACGCCTCCTGCAGCATATAAAAGATTGCGCCCTTAACAGCACGCATACGCTCGCGTGCGCCCATCGAGCCGCTGGCATCCACAGCGAAAAGGAAGGTGTTGCCAATACGCTTTTCGCGTACCTTCTGACGCAAATCCTCCTCCTTGATGTTGAGCGCACAGCCATTGTCCTCGCGCAAGCGCTGATACGGCGCTGCTGCACGAATCGTAGCGTCAAAGGCGAGGTCGCTAACCTTGCCCTTCGGCTGCTCGGCACGCACATAACGCCCCTGCTTCAAGTCGGTCTTCGTCACACTGCGCTTGCCGCTGCCACGGCGCACATTGCGGTCCTTACCCAAATCCAGCAGCATCTTCGGCAAGCGGAACGTTTTGTCAATATCAGCAAGCTGCTCCTCGGGGGCTAAATTGCTGTTATCCTGTTCCTTCTGCTGCTCATCCTTCTCTCTGCTCTCGTCATCATCCTCAGACTCATCTGCAGCATCATTATCGTCAGCGCCATTATCGAGCGGCGGCGAGGGCAGCTGACTGTCCTCATCATTGTCCTGTTCATCCTCAGGCGAATTATCCTCGTCCAGCTCGCTGTCGTCCTCGCTCTGGTTATCCTCCTGCTGCTCAGGCTCTTCGCTCTGCTGCTCGGGCGGCTTGCGCATGCGGTGCGGCAGCACGAACTGCGCCGCCTCCTCGATATCCTTAGGCAGCACATAGCTGCGTCCGGCAAGAGCCGACAGCGCCCGCGCTGCCTCCAGCAGATATAGCTCTGCCCTGTGCCCCGCACAATAGGCCTGCGCACACAGCTGCGCCGCCAGCATCAGCATAGCGTCCGAAGCTGCAACCTGCGGCAAAAGCTCCCTAGCAGCCGCCAGCTTCGCTGCCAGCTGCTGCGTTTTCTCAGCGTAGCGTCTGCGGAAGTCAAGTATATTCCTGCTATATGCCAAGGCGCGCTGCATAATCTCCACGCGCTCCTGCACAGCAGACAAGGCCTGTACATCAACATACATGCCAAAGCGGTCGAGAATATGCGGCGGCAGCGTTCCCTCCTCAGGATTCATTGTCGCGATAAGCGTCGTGCGTACAGCATGACTGCAGCTGATACCGTCACGCTCCACATTATTCACGCCTGCGCTGTTCGCATCAAGCACAGCCGTCAAAAGCTCCTGACGCAGCAGGTTAGCCTCATCAATATAAAGGATATTGTCCGTCGCCCGCGCCAAAATTCCCGGTGAAAAGCGCTTCTCGCCAAGGCTTACTGCATATTCGATATCAATGCTGCCAAACAGCATATCCTCCGTCACATTCAGCGGCAGCGTCAGCAGCCTGCGGCCTCCGGCAAGCTCCGCACAGCTGCGTGCCAGCACAGACTTCGCCGTCCCCTTCGCCCCACCGATTAAAAGTCCCCCGGCCTTTTGGTTGACAAGAGCTATGAGAAGCGCCTTTTTCGCCTGCTCCTGCCCCACTACGGCTGTAAAGGGATAAATTGTTTCCATACGCATCACGCTGCACCTCAGCCTTCAGCATCTAAAAAGCTTTCAACCTTACTCCAGTCCAGCTCGCCCTCCTCGAACGGACGACGGCGCATGCGGTGCGGCAGTACAAGCTTCGCTGCCTGTTTCAGATCAGCAAGCGTTGCTTCCCTACGTCCATTGAAGGCCGCTACAGTCAGCGCCGTCTTGATAACCGTAATATCAGCGCGGTGCCCGTCTACGCCCAGCTCCACAGAAAGCTTCGCCACGGTTTCCAGCAGCTTATCAGCAATCGTCACCTCAGGCAGCAGCTTACCGGCAGCAATGATTTTCTCTGCCAGCTCCTGCTGCTCTTCGGCATAACCGGCGATAAAACCCTCTGCATCATTTTCATAAGCCAGACGGCGCTTGATAACCTCCACGCGCTGCAACGGATCATGCTCGCCCGTAACCACAACACTCAAACCGAAGCGGTCAAGGAGCTGCGGACGGATATCGCCCTCCTCAGGGTTCATCGTGCCGACGAGTACAAAACGCGCCGGATGAGAATAGGACACGCCCTCACGCTCCACCGTGTTCACACCCATAGCCGCAGCATCCAGCAGCACATCGACAACATGGTCGTCCAGCAAATTGATTTCATCAACATAGAGAATATTGCGGTTCGCCTGCGCCAAAATGCCTGCCTCAAACTTCTTCTCGCCATGCTTAATCGCATGCTCTATATCCAGCGTGCCCACAACGCGATCCTCTGTCGCGCTGACAGGCAGCTCTACAACGCGCATCTGCAGCGTTTCCTCAGGCAGACTGCCAGCTGACGCCAGCTTGGCAGCACACTCATCACACAGCTGGCTGCTGTGCGGATCACAGTGGAATTTGCAGCCCTGCACAGCAGGCAGCGGCGGCAGCAGCTCTGCCAAGGCACGGACAGCAGTTGATTTCGCCGTGCCTTTTTCACCCTTAATCAAGACGCCGCCAAGCGCAGGATTGATGACATTTAAAATTAATGAAATTTTCATATCCTCCTGCCCAACAATCGCAGTGAACGGATAGACAGCAGTACGTTTCATGTATCTTCCTCCATTTATTAAAACGCTATATCATTAAAGCACTCTTGCAAGTATACACTATCTAGCAGCTATACACGCAAGCTTTTTTTGCAAAAAATAGAAAAAAGACTAAAAGCAGCAATGCGAAAGCACAAATTCTGCTTCTAGTCTTTGGGAATCAGGGTTTTTAGCAACTTTTTGGCAACTCGTCAAGCATTTAGTTGGCAAACTAATAATTTTTCTCTTTGCAATTGGCAAAATCAATCACTTCAAAGGCCTGCGATATAACCTGCTTCTTTTCTGCATCAAAATCCATTAGCAGCACTGCTTCCTCCCCTTCGTAGGTGAACAGCACTTCGCCATCGCTGACAGCAGCGCTCTGCGCGTGGCTGCAGTCCATTCCTTCTGTACCGGTCTGATTGCAGATGATAACAGGAATCTGCGCCTGTCTGCTCAGCTGCTTCCACGCTTCTTCCGGCGGCCCGGCATGACCTCCCGGCGGCCAGGCAGCAACTACAACAGCAAGCTGTGCGCCTGCTTTCGCAATAAGCTGTCCATGCTCTGCAAAATAAGCATCAGCACAGACCATAACGCTCGTATTTATGCCGTTCAAATCCCAAACCGCAAATTCTTCTCCGGGATGCGCCCAATTCTCTGTTATCCAGGGCACAATCTTCACCTTATCGTGACGATTGCAATATTTGCCGTCAGCGGAAATAAGCACACAGCTATTACGCGGCGTCCTATCATCAACAAAGCCGCAGCCTAAAAACAACCTTTGGCCGTAGCGCCTGCAGGCCTCTTGAAAAGGCAGCAAAATGCCGTTATGGATGGAAGCAAGCTGAAAGGGCTTATCGCCGCGCATCATATGATAGCCCTGCAAAGCCATCTCCGGTGTCAGCACCCAATCAGCTCCCTGCTGCGCAGCGATTTCCATGCCCTGCAAAATTTTTCGTGCATTATCAGGCTGCGGACCACAGCAATATGCAAAATGTAAAAAAGCTATTTTCAAGTTCATCACCCAAAAAACAATTCACTTCTCAAAAATATTCCGGATAAACCGCTCTGGCAATATTTTCCACAGCATCGACTATGTGCTGGCTTGCTACATAACGATATTTGTCAGAGACGAATTTCAGCTGTCCGTTTTGCACGGCCTTGACATTTTTATAGGCAGGGTCATTCATCAACGCATAAGCGTAGCCGCGAACATCCTTCTGTTTATTATAGTTCCATGTCGGCAGCAAAAATATATCCGGATTGATGAGCACAATCTGCTCCTGACTAATAATTGGTGTAGAGGAATGCCTTGCTGCCTTACTGTTTTCTGTAATAACAGCTGCGCCATTAACCACATGCGCCATATTCAGCATGCTGTCGAGTAAATCACCCTTGCGTCCCATGGCAGAGGTAAAATTAAAGGCTACAGCCACACGCCTTTTGGAAGGCGGTATCCTATTAAGCCGCGTTTCCAGCTCCTTCAGCTGTCTATCCATCTTCTGCACTATCTCTCTGCCGCGTTCAGGCTCACCGACAGCATGCGCTATGCCAATAATCTTAGCGCACATTTCCTTGTAGTTATGCGGACTGCGTGCAACATAAACCTTCACGCCCAGACTATCCAGCTGGTCTACAAAAACCTTGCTCGTCGCACTTGATACGACAACAAGGTCAGGCTGCATAGCGAGAATCTCTTCCGTATTTTCATTAAGCTTGCGCCCCACCTTATAGGCCTGAGCCTTTGTTATAAAGCTGATGCCGCTGTCACCTGCCCAACGGCTGTAGGCAGCAATACGCTTTATATCCACGAGGTCAGTCAAAATTTCGTCAGTGCCATACGTCAGCGATACAATACGCTGCGGCTTCTGCTCAAAATGCAGCGTTCTGCCCGCATCATCTATGACTCCATAGCTTTGGGAAGTATTTTCATCAATTAATCTTGCAGCAGGCGCTTGCGTCTGCTTACAGCCGCAGGTCACAAGGGTAACCAGCAGCAAAATCAATAAGCAAAGTTTTTTCATCGTCCACTATTTTCCTTTTTATAATATGAACTGCTAACCAAAACAAACAATAAGACATTCTTTATTTTAAAGTATATACCTAGTGTATAGTCAAGCTTATGAAGAAGATTTACGAATAAGAATTTCGCTTTTTAAAGAAAAAACCTGCGCCATAGCAACGCAGGTCCTTCGTTAACTTTTTATTTGTCCAGCTGATTTATAGATTCGCGCTTCATAGCGCACTCCGCGCCATAGGCAGCCTTATCCTCGCAGCCATACCAACGCGCAAAGCAGCCTCCGCCGCAGCGCTTGAAGTCGTCACATTGGCGGCAAAACTCCATCGACTGCGCAATAAAGCTCTGCGTTTTTTCAACTAAGGATGCTTCAATGCCCGAAAAAACATTGCCGATGTAAAAATCATTATCGCCAACCAGCGAAGAGCAGGCGTAAATATCGCCCTTGGCATCGACAAACGCTGCCTCGCCGTTCATAGCATAGCAATGGCCGAAGGTCAAATCGCAATGCTGGCAAAGAGTACGCGCACGCTCCTCCTGCGCAATCGCAATGCGATAGCCTGCGAGCTGCGTCAGCTTATCACGCTGTGCATACACGCGCTGCATCGCCGCACGCATCTCCTCCGCCGTAGGCGGAGTAAGCAAGCGGCCGCGTCCCTGTCCACGCAGAATGTCGAAGCCGATTTTGCGCACATTGCCTAAAAAATAAGCGAAATCAACAATCCCTTCGAGTACACCAACATTAGTAGAAGTGACAACGCAAGTCAAGCCGCAGGCAATGTTGTTGCGGCGCAGCACCTCAATGCCCTTCAAGATATCGCCCGTCGCCCCATAGCCATTTTTCTTCATACGCAGCTTGTTGTTGACCGTAGGTCGTCCGTCAAGACTTACGCCGATGGCCACCTTGTTCTGGTAAAGGTATTGCGCGATTTTGTCCGTCAGCAGCGAGCCGTTCGTCTGCAGCTGCAAAATCGCTGGATACTTCTGCTCCTTAACATATTCTACCACCGTCTGCAGTGCAGCAAAATTAAGCAGTGGTTCGCCGCCGCTGAACTGGATAACAAATTTTTCGCCGCTGGCAGCCGCCATACGTACTGCTGCCAGTGCAATATTCTCCGTCATCATGCTGCGATCATGCTCGACGGCGTAGCAATAACGGCAGGCAAAATTGCACTTGCCCGTCAGGCTCAGCACGAGCATTTTGATTTTATTAGTCTGCTTATTCTTCATTTCATTCTGCATCTGCCCTATCCTCCAATTCGCCTTCCATGTCCAGATAAAGCTTCTGCAATTCTTCCTTCGTTTCCGGCTTTGCCTGCCACATGCCGCGCTGCTCCGCCTCCAGCAAAATCTCCGTCATGCGCTGCAGTGCCCAAGGATTTACATCACGCAGCCACTCCTGCACCTTTTTGTCAAAGGTATATTTTTCGGCGTACTTCTCATACATCCAGTCCTCCATAACGGCACTGGTCGCATCCCATTGGAAGCTGTGAGCTAGCATGTTCGCCATATCCGCAGCTCCCTTATAGCCATGCTGCATCAGGCCCTCGATAAACTTCGGATTGATGCTTTCGCTGCGGAAAATGCGTTTGGCATCCTCCTGCACGCTATGCATCACGACGCGCGTCCTGTCGGTGCTGTCGCCGCAGTAGGAGCGCGGCGCACTGCCCTTGATTGCGCGGACGGCCGCAATCATGCCGCCATGATAAGCGTTATAATCGTCGCTGCTAAGCATATTCGTTTCGTGGTTATCTTCATTTTTAATCGTGATATCCAGACTGCCCATGCGCTTTCTGAACAGCTTCGGCATATATTTGCCCTTCGTTTTACCGCCATAGGCATGACCGCCCCAGCGCACATAAACATCGGCAATATCATCCAGCGTCTCCCAGTTCTTGCTTTCCAGCAGAGCTGCCACACCGGCACCATACGTTCCCTGCGCATCGCCAAAGATACGGAAGGCCGCCTGACGCCATGCGTCCTCATGACTCAAGCCATCCTCAGCCTCAAGCTCCTTGCTGTCATTTTGGATATGCTTGCGCACAAAGTTCAGCTCCTCGTCCTCCTCAAGACCGGCAGCCAAAAGTACAGCCTTGTCCATCACCTGCATAACCGAGGGCATCGTGTCGCGGAAAAGACCGCTGATACGCGCCGTAACGTCGATACGCGGACGCTTCAGCTCCGTCAGCGAGATAACCTCCAGACCGTTGACACGCTGGCTGCCGCTCTGCCATACAGGACGGATACCCATCAGATAGAGGAATTCCGCAATGCACTGACCGTGGCTGCGCATATTCGCACCTGACCAGAACACCATGCCGATGCTTTCAGGATAATGACCTTCCTCCGCAATAAAGCGTTCAATAACCTGGTCGCCCAGCGTTTTGCCTATCTCCCAGGCTGCTGGCGTCGGCAGACAGCGCGGGTCGATACCGTAGAAGTTGCGGCCTGTCGGCAAAAGGTCAGCACCGCCGCTCATCGGTGCACCGCTCGGCCCCGGCTCGATATACTCGCCCTCAAACCCGCGCAGCATATTCGTCAGCTCCTGCTCCGTCAGCACAAGGTTAGGATAAACCTCACCAACTATATAGCTGCATACGCTTTGCAGCTGTTCCTTCGTCTCCGCAGAGGCAGCGCTCACCCAAGGCAGCTGCAGCGCCGCGGCGACAGCCTCCTTAGCAAAGCCCTGCGCCTGCAGCACGCGGATAAGCTCGCGACACTGCTCGCCAATCCTGTCGATGAGCTGGCCATAGGTAATATTCAATGGCTCATAAATCAAGCTGCTGTTTTCCAGAAGATAGTAATAATCAAAGCCATATAAGGCACTCACTGCCTGCGTCAGGCTGGGGATTTTGCCATTATCAAGGCGCATTAAAAGCCATAGATAATCTGTCAGCTGCTCGTCCAGAGGCATCTGCCCCAGAATATGCAGGCCGTTGTGTACCTCCATATTTTTCAGGTCGGTAAGATAATTATGCAGCCTGCCTACATATTCAGCAAACGGCTCGTCCTCAGCGTGCGGCACCTCATTCTCAAGGTTGACCTCCTTCACCTTCGCGCAGACCAGCTCCTCCAGCCTGCCGAGATTTTCCGGCTGCGTCGAGCTGAAATGCACGTATTCGTCCATGATTTTTTCCAGCTCCTCCAGCTCATCATAGACACCGGCATTTGTCTGCGGCGCAGGCAGATGCTCTATCAGGCAGGCAGCGCCACGACGCTTCGCCTGAATGCCCTCGCCTGTAATAACCATGTGATAAGGATAGATGTTCGGCAAATCGCCCAAGGCTAAATCAGGATAGCAGGTGCAGTCCAGTCCGGCGTTCTTGCCCGGTAGCCATTCCAAGCTGCCATGCGTGCCTATATGCGCCACAGCATCAGCCTGCCAGATATCGCGCACCCAGCGATAGAAGGCGAGATATTGATGCGTCGGTGCTACATAAGGGTCGTGATAAATTTTCTCCGGGTCCTCGCCAAAGCCACGCGGCGGCTGCACAGTAATGAAAACATTGCCGTTCATTGTTCCGGGAACGAGGATATCGCCGTCATACTCCATAACGCTTCCCGGTGCTTCGCCCCAGTCCTTAACCAGCTGCTCCTGCACCTTCTTCTCCATAAGCGCAAAGAATTCCTTATACTCCGCGCCGGAGATTTTCTGTGCCTGCTCAAGCTGCTTGTCCGTCAGCATGCTGCGGTCATTCGTCGCATTGCTTGTCAGCTCGCTGATGAACTCCTTGGTATCCTCCGGCACATAAGCAACGTTATAGCCACGCTCACGCATAGCTGCCAGCACGCGGCGGATGCTTTCAATCGTATCCAAACCGACAGCACTGCCAATATTGGAATTTCGCGGCGGATAATTGTGGAAGATAATAGCGATTTTTTTCTCGCTGTTAGCCTTATGGCGTAGCATCGCCCATTTCTTCGCCTTCGAAGCCATGCGCTCCACACGCTCCTTGTTCGGCAGATAGCGTACATCGCCATTTTCCAGAATCTTTTTGTGCGCTACAGGCACGCCATGAATAATGCCGTCGAATTCTGGCAAGGATACGCTGATAGAAACCTCCATCGCATTCATGCCCTCGAAACTGTTTTTCCATTCCTCATAAGGGGCAATCGTCGAATAAGCCGCGAGAATCGGCACATTTCTTTGCTTGAAATATTCAATGCTTATCGTGCCGCTGCTCGTCATCGAGAACTTCATCACATTCAGCAGCACATCAATCGCAGGCACGCCGTCCTTACAGAAGAGCATATCAAAAACCTGCGTCAGGCTGGGCATACCCATTTCCTCCGTAGGCATGCCGTTGCTGAATACACAAATGGCGTTCATGCCCTGTTCCTCCAGCGCCTCAATCAGCGCTGCCTGATAGGTCAAATCGCCCCAAACCCATTCATCACGGTAGAACAAAATGCCTGCTGTCGGTCTGCCCGGCACGCAAAAGTCACGCTGATATTCGGCAAGGTCAGTGTAAACCTTGGGCGCGCGCGGATGATAAATGCCGCACCAGTGCATCGGGTCAGGCGCGGGAACGTCAGGCGTTCTGCCCTCCGCCAGCTGTGCCACGTACAGCCAAATATTTGTATAGTTCAGCTCACCGCCGAACATAGAATATCTTTTAATAATTTCCAGCTGCTGGGGTGTCAGCTTCTGCGACAGCTCGCCCTCCTTGCTGCCTGCAGCATCAATATAAAAGGTCAGGCGCAGCCGCTGCAGCTCGCGCACAAAGCGCTGCAAAAACGGCGTATCCAGACCTGTGCCCATCCATTTCACCAAGACAACGTCAGAGCTGCGCAGCTCGCGCTCCCATTTGCTCTCCCACTGCGTTGCCTCCGTTATCCAGTGGCAGGCAGACTCCCTGCTCATCGCTCCGCTTTGCTGCAGTTTCTCCAAAGTCTGCTGCATCACGCCAAAGCGACGGATAACATTCGTCAAAAAAATAACCTTACTCATTTCTCCTCAAGCCTCATTCAAAAAAAAATTCTATCTTACCCGCTTCTGCAGCAGGTCTGCACTAAATTTATTCCACAATCTTTCCTGCAGGTGCAAACAGCCCTTGAAGCCGACAAACGGCGTCTTGCTAAAGAAAATATCGTCCTGCGCCGGATAAGCGATATTGCAAGGGATAAAGCTGCACTCATTGCGCCTGTAAAGCACCGAGCTTTCGCTGCTGCTCGCCAGAACCAGCACGTTATTGCATGTATCAAGATATTGCTCAATTGCCTCATCGTCCTGACCGACAACATAGACTGCATCCGCCGCCTCGCACTCAGGCAGCTGCGGCAAGGACTGCTGGCAGATAACCGTCAGTCGTCCCATATCCGCCCACTCTGTGCGCAGGCTTTGCGCCAGACACAGGGCCTGCGTCGGCGGTGCGCTGACCAGCACCTCGTCGAACCACAGCGCTCCCCACAGCAAACGTGCCTCGCTGTTCTTCGCATTCGCCAACTGCTGCAAGGCCTCTGCCTCTGCCTGCAGCTTTGCCAAATATGGACAAGGCAGTACCGCATGCAGCTTTTCCAGCCAGCGCAGCGTTCCCTCGATGCCATAGGGCAGTCCGGCGATAATATACGGCATGCCATATTTTTTCTCCAGATATTGCGCAGGCGCCAGTCCCAGCTCAATATTCGTAACAATATTCAGCGCGGCCTCCGGAATATGCTGCAAGGCTTCAACGCTACTGCCACTGCCGGGTGCGGCAAGCACCTCATAGCCAGCCAGCTCCAGAACTCTTCGCAGCTCTTCGGTATCCGCCGCTCCCTGCAGGTAAAAATCCGTCTGTCCGATAAGATTCACAGCCAAAGGCTTACGCTCCGTCGCCTGCTTCGGCAGCAGCAGCTCGAACGCCCTTTGCGCTGCACGCGTATAGCCCTCGGCAAAGCCGCCCAGCATACCGCCGCAGTCCATCGTGATCACCGGAAATGGCAGGTCTTCCTTGCGCACAATGCCCTTTAAATCATCGCCTATCAGGCTCATCGCACAGCTGCTTTCCAAAAGCAGCACTGAAGGCTTCTGTCCCTCTGCCATAAGATTTTGCAGCGCCTGCACGATATATTTCTCCGCACCATAGACAACGGCATTGTTATCAGGCTGCGAGCCGCGGATGCGTAGCGACGTAGTATAATCCGCACGCTCCAGATAGCGCAGAGCATAAAAGTAGCACCATAGCGGACCGTTAATCAGCACCTCGCTTTGCGGTATGCCTGCGACAAAGGCTGCCGCGCCGGTCAGCGCACAGGTATCCACGCGATTACAGATATTGGCCCATTGCTGCCGCTTAGACATAAAGCATACCTCCCTTCAGCCTGCTGCACAGTGCCTGATAAATGCCGCGCATCATCTTCAGCTCCCCTGTCAGTGCCACTAGCGGCAGCATCGGCAGGAAAATCTGCTTGCCGCCCTTAAGCTGCAGCTCGTGTGTCGTCAGCACCAGCTCCGCTTCCGTTAGCAGCGCCTCGCCATCATGTATATCATAAACTGGATAGTCGCAGCTGTTCTTGACAAGCTGCACCATCTCCTCGCGCTCCTTGCCCATATAGCAATCAAGCACAATCACGCCCGTCAAATCCAGCTCCAGCATTTTGATAGTTTGCAAAATCGCTTCAGGACGGAAATATTGCACCAAACGGCCAATACAGAGCACAGTCTTACGTCCTCTCGTCACTGGCAGCATCCGCTGCAGCTCTGCCAGCAGCCTTTCTTCCTCCTGACGCCAGACGGCCTCCGCCTGCTCCCTGCGTCCCACAAGCTCGCCAACAGATAACAGCCACTGCTGCGTCTGCTGCCAGCCGACAGGATAAACATCCGGCAAAAACTTCATGCCAAACCTCGCGCTCATCTCCTGCGTGAATTCCTTCAAGCCGTCATATGTCTGTCCTCGTCCGCCAAGCACCATCGCTATTTCCGCAGCGGCCAGCTGCGGCAGCTCCTTAAACGGCACATAGCCGGGGAACTGACCGATAACACGCACGCCAAGGCCTGCCAAAAGGCGCGTAACCTCCAGCGCATAATGTCCCCACGGCCCGCCGTTATCACCAATCAGCAGCGCTGTGCCTGCCTCCTTCGCACAGGGCCTGATAAAACGCTCCATGAGCTGCTTTGTAATCTCGAAATAGCCCTGATAATATTCGCCGTCCAAAAAACCGCAGCAATCAACCGTCAGCACAGGAATGCCATACTCAGCCTCCACCTCACGCGCTGCTGCGTCCACATCGTCACCGATAACTCCGGCCACGCAGGAATTGGCAATAACAAGGCACTCCGGCTTATAGCCTTCCATGGCAAAGCGCACGCATTTCGTCAAGCGCTCCACGCCGCCAAAAATGCTGTCCTTCTCCTCCATCTGGCTGCACAGCAGCGGCACAGAGGCATGGTTCTCGCTGCGTCCCTCGGACAGCGTCCTGTATTGCGAATTAATATCCATCGTGCGCGCCACATGAGCGCAGGCACGCGGACTATGAAAAATCACCACCACGCCGTCCATATAGGCCACCGCACGCCAAACGCCCGGCATACTGCAGCTGCAGCTTTTGCGGCTGCTCAAAAAACGTTTCGTCTTAATTGCCATATTCAGCCACCAGCTTCTCCAGCTCATCGAACGTCATCGGTGTCGGCACAGAAAGATTTTCGTTGCTCATAATATCACGGCTCAGCTGACGATAAACCTCGGCCTGAGCGCTTTCCGGCGCATATTGCAGCACCGTCTGGCGATTGTTCTCTGCCTTGTTGACCACCACGTCACGCGGAATGAAGGCAATGAGCTGCGTATGCAGGCGCTTGGCGAACTCCTCCAGCAGCGCCCTTTCGTTCGGCGTATTGCGGCTGTTGCCAATGATGCCGCCCAGACGCACGCCGCCGCGCAAAGCAAAGCGCTTTACGCCCTTAGCAATATTGTTAGCCGCATAAAGGCTCATGAGCTCGCCTGAAGAAACAATGTAAATATCTGTCGCATAGCCCTCGCGAATCGGCACAGCAAAGCCGCCGCAGACCACGTCGCCCAAAACATCATACAAAATCAAATCCTCGTCAGTAATAACCTCCAAGGACTTCAGCTTCTCCAGCGCCACGATAATGCCGCGGCCTGCACAGCCAACGCCCGGCTCCGGGCCGCCAGCCTCGACGCATTTGATGCCGTTATAGCCGGTGTGCACGATATCAGCTGATTCGACATCATCGTCCTTGTCGCGCACCATATCCAGCACCGTCTGCCTGCAGATATGTCCCAAAAGCAGACGCGTAGAATCGTTCTTCGGGTCGCAGCCAATCTGACAGACCTTCAAGCCCTCCTCACTAAATGCCGCCGACAAATTAGAAGCCGTTGTGGACTTGCCAATGCCACCCTTACCATACAAAGCTATTTTTTTCATATAAATTCCTCCGTTCACCGAGATTTTTCTATTCAAGCTCCCACCAAATGTGATATAATTTACTAGATACAATCGCATAATACGACATACTCCATTTTAATCTATATACCTAGCATATTGTCAAGCTTATGAGGAACATTTATGATTAAAGATAACAAACGAAACTATTTTACTGCCGGAGAGCTCGCCGGTATTTTTAATATATCCAAGCAATCACTGCTCTACTACGACAAGGTGCAGCTGCTTTCGCCTGATTTCATTAGTGAAAACGGCTACCGCCACTACTCCGTGCAGCAATTTCTCGATTTAGAAATTATCGTCAACCTGCGTGCGCTCGACATCAGCATCGCCAACATCAAGGAATATCTTGCTCAGCGCAGCAAGCAAAATTTCACAAAGGTTCTGGCACAAAAGAAGGCCGAATGTGAAGAAATTATCCGCAAGAATCAGGAAATCTGCCAAACAATTGCCAGTATTGCGAGTGAAATAGCAACCAACGAAAAGTATTCCTGCCGCGATATCACGCTTACGTGGCACCGAGAGCATCTTTTGCGCGTAACGCCGCTGACGAGCGCCGACGATGGCAAAAAGCGGATTGCCAAATTTGCTCAGCACACGCTGAAGCAGGCACATAACAAGGCTGTCCTGCCTAATCACACCGGTTGGCTGCTGACGCAGGAAAGCTTTTTTGCAAAGCAGGATTTTTACCGCTCCGATGCCTTCTTCTCCTGCGTAAAAAGTGCGCCTATCCATAAGAGGGTTATCAAAAAGCTTCTGCCTGCCGGTCTTTATCTGGAGCTTGTCTTTCAGGGAACCTTCTATAAGAATGGCGCAGAGCTACGGCAGCGGATACAGAAGTTTTTGCAGGCCAATCAGCTGCGTCCTATAGGCGACGTCTATGTCCTGCCCTTCGAAAACCATTGGTTCACCGAGGATTGCGACCAATATATCAGCAAAATATTTTTACACGTTGAATATATAACGCCTCATGAAAACTAAAAAAGAGCTGTTGCACTAACCTTTCTTGCGCCCATGGCGACGAAATGACATCAATGCGACAGCCCTTTTTCTTTTTTACTTATTTTGCGTGGCAGTGACCACTGGTCTCGCCGTTCATAATTTTGCGGAACATTTCATGCGCCTCATCAGCGCTCTTACCGTTAGCTAAAGCCTTCTGCATATGAATCATAGCAGTACGATATTTGGCGTGCGCTGCATCGTTAGGAATGGCTTCAACATTTTTCGGGTCAAACTCCATAACCTTTTTGAAGATAGCATGAATTTCTTCGCTGGATTTGCCAGCCTTTTTTGCCGCCTCCACATGCTTCATAGCGCTTTCATAGCGATGCTTGCCATGCGGGTCAGTCGGGATTTCAAATTTAGGATGAGTACAGGTCATAATCTTCACCTCCAGATTTTTTCTATAATATACACTATATCCTTACAATACAGTCAAGGTTTTTTCAGTTTGCTGTTTTTGTAACCTTTTGTACAGAAAAAAGCGTCTTTTTGCCCTGCCTAAAGTATATAGCGGTATATCCTTGCAGTCCCGCCAAAATTCTGCTAAAGTATTATAGTAAACATATAGAGATTGTGGAAAAAGCGCCAGCACCGCTGACGCTTAATCAATAACCTCACGAAAGGTGGAATATATATGTCCTATAATTTTGACGCTGCTGTATCTCCGTTTATTAAAGCACTGCCTGCCTCCGGCTTGGCAAAATTTCTTGATATCATGGCCTCCAACCCCAACATTGTACCGCTGAGCGTTGGCGAGCCTGACTTCGACATTCCGCAGGCTGTTAAGGATGCGGAAATTGTCAGCATCAGCGAAGGCAAAAGCTGTTACACGCCGACTCTCGGCCTGTTAGAGCTGCGCGAGGCTATCGCTGACGACACTTATAAAAACTATGGCGTAAAATATGACCCGAAAACAGAAATCATGGTCACCGTCGGTGTCAGCGAAGCACTGTACACCACCATCACCACGATTATGCATCCCGGCGATGAAATCATTCTGCCCGAGCCCTGCTACGTTGCCAACAAAGCCTGCGTCATCCTTGCAGGCGGCAAGCCTGTTTCTGTAGAAACCTTCCAAGAGAACGGCTTCGTGCCGACTATCGAGGATTTGGAAAAGGCTGTAACGCCGAAAACCAAGGCCATCATGCTTGGCTATCCTAACAACCCGACCGGTGCAATCATGAGCAAGGAGCAGATTAAGGCTATCGGCGACTGGGCAGTAAAGCATGACCTGATTATCATCAGCGACGAGCTTTATGCACACCTCACCTACGGCGGCAAGAAGCACACCATGTTCACCCATTATCCGGAATTCCGCGACCGTACCATCATCTTCAACGGTTTCTCGAAGGCCTACGCAATGACTGGTCTGCGCCTTGGCTATATTATGGCTCCGGCAAGCATCATCAACGCTATGAACATTCTGCATCAATACGTTGTGCTCTGCCCGAACGTAACTGCGCAATACGGTGCCATCGCAGCGCTGAAATATTGCAAGCAGGACGTTGATAACATGGTTGCTGAATATGAACGCCGCCGCCAGATTATGATTGAAGGCTTCCGCAAAATGAACCTGCCGCTCTATGAGCCTGAAGGCGCATTCTACGTTTTCCCCTGCATCAAGGAAACCGGCCTTTCCAGCATGGAATTTGTAGAAAAGCTGCTTGAAGAACAAGAGGTGCTCGTCATCCCCGGCAGCATCTTCGGCGCCGGCGGCGAGGGCTACATTCGCTGCTCCTATGCGTACAGCGAGGAAATCCTCAAAAAAGCCTTGGAGAGAATCGCTGTTTTCGTAACGAAATACAGAAACCTGAACAAAGAAAAATAAGCGCTAGCTGTTAGCGCAAAAAGCAAACCTCCTAAAGCATTGCTAAAGTGCTTTAGGAGGTTTTTGGTTATATAGAAGTCTACTGATTTACAGAGGAACATAAAATATATTTTCTGCTTCTCCCCACACCTATAGGGATAATTTTTTCTGCATCACAAAGCTCCTGCAAAACATTAAAGGCCTTCGTTGTCTTAACGCCCAAGGCAGCCTCAACCTGCTTACGCGTTATATAGCCTTGCTTATCAAGCAGCTTCAGCACCTGCTCTTTTTCATCAGGAATGCTAAAGCCTGCTGCCTGCCTTTCGCTGACCATGAAGCAGGCCTTGCCTTCCTCATTAACATTCGGCAGTATAACCTTAAAGCCGCCGTAAACAGCAATAAACTCAGGCTTTCGCGCATATATTGCATAGCTGCGCTGAATTTTTTCAATTCCCGTGCCAAAGCTTTCAATAAGATGCAGACGATAAAAAACTGCGGCTAAAGCCGGATTGCGCGACTGAGAAACACCGATAAATATAGTTTCCATTTTTAGTCCGCTGACCAAGCCTCCCAAAGAAATAAACTCTATACGATCATCATAAATATTAATCAAGGTGCTGCCACTAAAGCTGTAGTCACGATGTACAAGACAGTTCAGCAAAACCTCACGTACAGCCTCCGCTGGATAATCCTTCACATCATGGCGCTCCAAGCCGCTGAACGTAGCCTTTGTCTTATTATATTGATCAATAAAAGCATAAACATCATAAAGCTGCTGCAAAAGTGAACCAGTAAATTCTCGCCTGTCACGAAAAACCGCCTTGTCGCTTCCCTGAAAAACAGCAACCTTAAGAGAATGCTCGCATTGCTCAGAAAGCAGCAAAGCAAGATTGGTATATAAGCCATCATCACCGATAAGCTTCAATGTTTGCATTTGAGCACGATTTAAAGGCAGTCCATGCTGGGAGAAGTGTTTTTCCAAAGTGTTAAATGTTAAACTTTGCTGCATGCTGCGCAGGCTTTCATAGCTTTTTCCGTTAGTGTCAATCAGCATAAGTCGAATGCCACCTTCCGTTCCTTTCTTTTCTTTTGTTACTTTCATTATATATCATCTTGCGAATTAAAGCAATAAAAAAACGCCCTGCGTACTACTTTTACATAGAACACAGAGCGTTACTAATCACCCACAATAATGCAATTTTCCATCATCCTGCACGCCAAGATATTGCTTCAAGGCAGACTGCAAAAGCTGCGAATAATTGACGTTGTTCTTCTTCGCCAGCATATCCAGCCAACGCGGAATTGTAACAGTTTTATTCGTAGCCTTATTCAGCATCTTTTCACGGAAAGCAGGCATCCAGACGTCAATAAGCGTAACAAGCTGATTTGCTTCCGGCTGCAAATCGCTAAGCCTGCTCGGTTCAGGAATCGTCTCTCCATCCTCCTCCATGCCATATAAATGCAGCTGCAAGGCTTCTTTAGCATTATGAAATGCTTCCTCCATAGTATCTGCGCAGGGCAGACAGCCTGGCAGGTCAGGGAAAAATACTGTAATACCATCTTCGTTGGTTTCAAAAAATGCAGGGTAAATATACGTATCCTTCATATCAAAGCTCCTTTAAATCAATACCGGCTTGCTCAAAAATACGTTTAAGCGTGCCATACGGGATATCCTTCTTTGGATGAGTAAGCGTCACTCTTCCCTTTTTTAAGGGATACTTAAATTGATGATGGTCACCAGTACAATTAACCTCATACCAGCCATCAGCCTTAAGAATTTTGATTACTTCTCTTGATGAGCAGCTTTTCATAATGCCCTCCTTTTCATTATAACACGTGTAATCACACGTGTAAATAAAGATAAAAATAAAAAAACGCCCTGCGTACTACTTTTACATAATACGCAGGACGTTAATCCTACTAGGATACAGCTCTCACAAGGCTGCTCAGTCCTTACCCGGAGTCTGCTTGCGCAGCAGCATCCACAACGGACCAGCCAGCAGCGTAGAGGTATACGCACCGCTGGAGAAGCCGACGAGCATTGCAAACGCAAAGTTGCGAATGGTTTCGCCGCCCCACAGGAAGATAGAAACTACAGCGAACAAAGAGGTACCAACAGTGTAAATGCTGCGGCCCATGGTCTGCCAAATGCTGTTATCAACCATTTCGGTCATGCTTTCACTGCGACGGTGAATCTTAAGGTTTTCGCGGATACGGTCGAAAATAACAATCGTGCCGTTAACAGAATAACCAACAACAGTCAGCAGCGCAGCTACGAAGGAAGAGTCCATCTCCACATGGAAGAGGGAGAAATAGCTCAGCGTTACGGTTACGTCGATAATCAAGGCGATAATCGCTGCCAAAGCAAAGCGGAACTCAAAGCGGATGGTGATATAGGCAATCATCAGCACCCAGGAAAGCACAATCGCCAGGACTGCCTGCTGAATCAGCTCGCCGCCAATCGTTGCACCAACGTTTTCCACACGCTGAATATCGAAGTCACCGAGCTTGCTTTTCAGGTCAGCCATAACCTGCTGACGCTGCTCGTCGCTGATGACGCCGGTACGAATCAATACACCCTTAGCACTTGTTACAGCGCTGTCGCTGCTTTCCAGCTGGATAATAGCATTACCAAGATCGCGCTCCTTGAGCACATCACGTACCTCGGCAACGGAAACAGTCTTGTGGAACTGCAGGTCCATAATGCTGCCGCCGGTGAAGTCAATGCCCATGTTGAAGCCCTTCACAATCATCGAGCCCAGGCCGATAATCAAAAAGGTAATGGTGATAGCGAAGAAAATTTTATAACGTTTAACAATAGAGAACTTCATTATTTAGCCACCTCCTGCTCTGCTTTCGGTGCACGCGCACCAAACATGAAGGGGCTCTTGGTGATGTTGCTGTAAATCAAGAAGCGCAGCAGGAACTTCGTTACCGTTACGGCGGTGAACATACTCAGCAGGGTGCCGAGCGCCAGCGTAACAGCAAATCCCTTAATCGGGCCGGTGCCCAGATAGAACAGCACAGCCGCCGCCATAATGGTGGTCAGGTTGGAGTCCAGGATGGTTACGATAGCACGGCCAAAGCCGGAGTCCATAGCACTGCGCAGCGTTTTGCCGCGTTTTACTTCTTCCTTGAAGCGTTCAAAAATCAATACGTTCGCATCGACTGCCATGCCGACGGACAGGATGATACCTGCGATGCCGGGCAGAGTCAGCGTTGCGCCCAGATAACGCATTACGAGCAGCAGCAGCATTACGTACAGCAGCAGAGCAACGTCTGCAACAATACCAGCCAGACGATAGAACAGCAGCATGAAGACAAAGATACCAACGATACCAATGCCAAAGGCCTTGATGCTCTTATCCTTGGAGTCCTGGCCTAAGGTCGGACCAACGGTACGGTTTTCCAAAATCTCAATTTTTACCGGCAGACTGCCGCTGCGCAGCAGGATTGCCAGATGCTCGGCCTCCTCGACATTGCGGGAGCCGGAGATTTGTGCATGACCGCCGGTGATTGCTTCCTGTACAACAGGAGCAGTCAGCACCTCGCCGTCAAGCTCAATAGCAATTTTCTTGCCAACATTACGCGCGGTCAGGTCAGCAAATTTTTTGCCGCCCTCATCGCTGAACTCCAGCCCAACAACAGCCTGGTTGCCTTGAGAAACCTGCGCCTTAGCATCCTTCAGGTCACTGCCTGTCAGTACAACCTTGCCGCTTTCATCCTTGAATTGCAGCATAGCAGTACGGCCCAGCATAGCGATAGCCTTCTCCGGATCCTTTACGCCCGGCAGCTCAACAATAATACGGTCCTTGCCCTGGCGCTGAATAACAGGCTCAGTCAGGCCCAGCTCGTTGACACGGCGTTCAATAACCTTCACGCTGCGGTTAACGGCGTCGTCGTCAACCTTCAGCTCCGGTGTATCCACAGCCTGCAAAACAACGTGGGTACCACCCTGTAAATCAAGACCTTGCTTAATGGAATTAGACAAGGGCGAGATGTATACGCAGAAACCACCGACAATCGCCAGCGCGATAATCAGAAATTTTCCGAGTTCATTCCAACGCAAAATAATTTCCCCCTTAATATTTAGGATTTTAAATATATAAGCTAAAGCGGACTGAGAGTGGTTACTCCGCTTTCACTTGCTAAAAGCTGCATGCAAACATCATACTCATCCTTCGGCAGCTCGCTCTGCAGCAGACAGTCATAGGCCACGCCCATGAGCACTGCCCTCTTTGCCTGCGGCAGAAAACGGTCATAATAGCCTGCGCCCATGCCTAAGCGCCCGCCCTCGCGGTCAAAGGCCACGCCGGGTACAAGCACCAGGTCAATATCCTGCGGCGCAATTTGCTCAGCAGGCTGGCGCACGCTGCGGATGCCATAACGGTCCAACTCAAAGTCGTGCATATTTCGCAGCACGACAGGCGTCATCTCCGTCGCTGAAGTCACCAAGGGAACCACAACTGTTTTTCCCTCGGCCAACGCCGTCAGCAGCACCGCATCCACAGACAGCTCCTTGCCAAAAGCTAAATAGCCCATGATGCAATGCGCCTTGCAGTATGCATCACAGGCCAGTATATGACGAGAAACCTGCTCGCTGCTTAAGGCAGCCTGCTCCGCACTCAGACGGGCACGCTCTACCTTCAGACGTTTGCGCAGCTCAACTTTCCCGCCTGCATTCATCAGGCATTCTTTGCGGGATTCTGAAAACCGCTGACAGCATTACGTGCCATTTCGATTTCCACGCCTTCAGCAACCTTTACCTTCACGCGTTTTTCCGAAATAGCGGTAATAATACCGTAAATACCGCCAATGGTGATAATCTCGTCTCCTTCTTTCAGACTGTTTAACAAATCCTGTCTTTTCTGCTGTTCTTTTTTCTGGGGTTTATACAGCATGAAATAGAATATGCCGCCCATCAGCACGAAGGGCCAGAGGGAGTTAATCAAAGCCATTGTATCTCCACCTTGCATATTGTACACCTCCATATTTAATGATAACAAGCAGACGTGGACAAAGTGTCTGCTGTCAGAATGTGCTAGCTAAATTGCTATGCAAATCAATCACCTATATATATTCTCTATAAATCGCAAAAATCCTTTTTAGGCACGATAATTTTCTAAAAATCTTTCGCGGAATTCCGGGAAGGTGTCGTTAGCAATTGCCTCACGGATTTCTTGCGCAAAATGCAGCAGGAAATAAAGATTATGGATGGACAACAGACGCATACCAAAAATCTCCTCTGCCTTGAACAAATGACGGATATATGCACGGCTGAAATTGCGGCAGGCATAGCATTGGCAGCCGTCCTCAATCGGACGGAAGTCCTCGGCATAAACAGCGTTGCGGACAACAAGACGGCCCTCGTGCGTCATAGCCGTGCCGTTACGCGCTACACGTGTCGGGAAAACGCAGTCAAACATGTCTACGCCCAGATTTACGGCCTCTACGATGCAGTCCGCCGTACCTACGCCCATCAGGTAGCGTGCCTTATCCTTCGGCATCAGGTGCGTAGTCTGGCTGAGAATATCATACATCAGCGGCTTCGGCTCGCCTACGGACAGGCCGCCGATGCCATAGCCTGCGAAATCAAGCTCGGTCAGCTGCTCTACGCTCAGCTTGCGCAGCTCCGGATACATACCGCCCTGCACAATACCGAACATCGACTGGTCCTCACGCGTATGCGTCTCCAGGCAGCGCTTTGCCCAGCGCGTCGTGCGTTCGGTAGAACGCTTAGCATAATCGAAATCAGCAGGATAAGGAATGCATTCGTCAAACGCCATAGCGATATCTGCGCCAAGCGCCTCCTGCACCTGGGTAGAAACCTCCGGCGAAAGGAATTGTCTGCTGCCGTCGATGTGCGAGCGGAACATAACGCCTTCCTCGGTAATCTTGCGCATAGCGCCCAGGCTGAACACCTGGAAGCCGCCGCTGTCCGTCAGCATACCGCGCTTGTAGTTCATAAATTTATGCAGACCACCAGCCTTGCGTACAAGCTCATGACCGGGACGCAGGAACAGATGGTAGGTGTTGGACAAAATCACCTGACTGCCCATGTCGTACAGCTCCTCCGGCGCCAGCGTCTTTACCGTTGCCTGCGTACCTACAGGCATGAACATCGGCGTCTCGAAGGTGCCGTGCGGCGTATGCAGACGGCCTAAGCGCGCACCGCTGCGACTGCATTCTTTGATTAGTTCGTAAGTTACAGCATGTTGTGTCATATAAACTCCTATTGATATTAAAGTACCTTTGGATACCCCTCTGTAATACCCCTCTGTCAGCTTCGCTGACATCTGGACTTATTCGTTGCCTATAATACCCCTCTGTCAGCTTCGCTGACATCTCCCCTTACAGGGGAGACTTATTCGCAGAACTTCCGTTACGATAGTACGTCGAATAAGCTCTCCCTATCAGAGAGGGTATCAGTTTTCATTATTTATGCAAGTCCGTAATGAACATCGCATCGCCGAACGAGAAGAAGCGATACCTCTCCTCTACAGCCTTTTTATACGTTGCCAGCATAATATCACGTGTTGCCAGCGTGCTTACCAGCATCAGCAGCGTGCTCTGCGGCAGATGAAAGTTCGTCACCAGCTCATCGACAAAGCGGAACTTGTAGCCGGGATAGATAAAGATATTCGTCCAGTTGCCACCGGCTCTCAGCGTGCCGTCAGCACCTGCGGATTCCAGCGTGCGTACTGCCGTCGTGCCGACAGCAATAATACGTCTGCCCTCGGCCTTCGCCTTGTTAATAGCGTCAGCAGCCTCCTGCGAAACGGTGTAGAACTCCTTATGCATCTTGTGGTCCTCGATATTCGCCTCGCTTACAGGACGGAAGGTTCCCAGACCAACGTGCAGAGTTACGAAAACCTCCTCGCAGCCCAGCTCCTTGATTTTCGCCAGCAGCTCCTTCGTGAAGTGCAGGCCTGCGGTCGGGGCAGCAGCGCTGCCACGCTCACGGTTATAAACCGTCTGATAGCGCTCCTTATCCTCCAGCGGTGCCGTAATATACGGCGGCAGCGGTGTTTCGCCAAGACGGTCGAGAATTTCCTCAAAAATGCCTTCATACTTAAAGCGGACAACACGACCGCCAAAGTCAGTGTGCTCGATAACCTCGCAGCTCAGCTCGTCGCTGAAGTTAATCCTTGCGCCCACCTGCAGCTTCTTGCCGGGACGCACGAGCACCTCCCAGTCCGTCGCATCTCTGCGCGTCAGCAGGAAAACCTCTACGTGCGCCCCCGTATCCTTCGTGCCGTGCAGACGCGCCGGAATAACGCGCGTATCGTTGAACACCAGCACATCGCCTGGACGCAGATAATCCACAAGGTCATAAAAATGCTTATGCTGAAGCTCGCCCGTATGCTTATCAACAACCAGCAGACGCGAATGGTCACGCGGCTCCATCGGATGCTGAGCAATCAGCTCCTGCGGCAGCTCATAATCAAAATCTGTTACTAACATTGTAATCTCTCTTTTCTTCTAAAAATATATGTAAATCTTACTTTATCTCTATAATAAATGTCAAGTGGATGTTTAGCGCTGCACCAGGCTGGTCTGCGGATAATAATGCCGCAGAATGTCCCTATAGGTCAGCTTGGCATTGCTGTTCGCCATACCTCTTGCACCCCAGGCGCTCAGGCCCAAGCCCTCGCCCTTGCCCTTGCCGTGAAAAATAATCTTCTCATCCTTGCCGCCGCCCAGCATATGATAGCTGCGCACAAGGTTCTTCCAGACCGGCTTGCCATCCTCCTTGACCTTGATATCAATATCCTTGCTACCGATTTCCATACCATAATAGTTTTCAATCGGCACATTCAGCGTTTCGGGAGCAGGCGTGCCTGTTTCCAAATCAAAAAGCGTGCTGCTTAGTCCCAGCATCTCGGCCAGCTCACTGCCACTGACCTTCACTGTTCCACCAGCACCGGAGAGGATAAGATATTTTACCCGTCCTGTATCCGTTCTGTCAACACCCTTTTCGTCAAGCGGTGAAAGGCGGATGCTGGCCAGCTTGCCGACTGCATAGCCGCGCTGCGCCAAAAGTCCCTCCAATACCGCCGGAGTCGCACGATATTCCCATGTCGACTCAGGACTGTCGCTGTCGTAATCCTCAATGGACTGCAGATAGCTGACCGGATAACCCCAAAGCTGCGCCGCACTTTCCGTGCGTCCGCCGCTGCTCGAGGTCGTCACCGCCTCAATGGCTCTGCCGGAGCTGTCAGCAAGATACTGCCCCTTCGTCGCCGTTATCAGCTTAGTCACCGCGCTCTTTTCGATACGCGAGCCTGTGCCGAAATAGGTCAGCTCCTTATCCAGCGCTTTGATGTCATAAGCACCGCTGCTGTGCTGCTTTTTATAAAGAGCATAGCTGCGCGCCGCAACAGCCTGCGCCTTCACTGCTTCATCAGGCCAGACCACCATCGTTTTGGCAGGCAGCACGCTTGCCAGATAAGTCTCCAGCTCCAGCTGATTGACAACCAGCAGCTTTTCACCCTGCGCCAGCACGCGCAGACTGCCCTTGTAGCTGCGCTGGTTCACCTGCGGCAGCGCCTTGCCTGCCAGCGGCGTGAAGGTCACAGCGCCGCCAAAGCTGTGCGCATCGTCGAGCACCAGCCTTCCGTCAGCAACATGCACAAAATATTTTCCCTTCGGTAATGTCTGCTTCTCCCCGGCGGCAGACTGCGCCTGAAACTCATCCTCACAGCTTATTTCTACTGTCGACTGTCCCTCTATAAGCGCCACACGCAGCTGCTCTGCAGCCGCGCACACCGAAGCCAAGGTCAAAGACAACAGCAGCATAGTCAAAACAAGTATTCTTCGTAACATAATATACTCCATAGAGACGCCCTCAATCAGCTGAATAATGACTGGGGGTTTTAATTTACCATTTTTATATGCTTGCTCACAACAACAAACTTTTCCTGCGGCGCCTCCGCCTTCTTCTTGCGGATTTCATATCTGTCGCGCTCGCTGAACACGCAGCCGCAATACTGCTGACGGTACAGCCCCAGCTCCAGACTGATATCCACGCCGCGCTGATAGCCTGTGCGGTAATCCTCATAGTAGAAGGACACGCCGAACTCCTCCGCAGCCGCCTGCGCCTCCTTTTTAATCAGCTCATGCTTCTGATACGGACTCACGAGCAGCGTCGTGCTGAAGGCATCATAGCCGTTCTCCTTTGCAAACTGCGCCACATAGCGCAGACGCATACGATAGCAGAACGCACAGCGCACCGTCGGCTCGGCCAGCATACCGCGGATACACTCCTCGATAGAATAGCTTTTGTTGATAATCAGATTATACTGCTTCTTCTCGCAAAACTCGCGCAGCGTGCTCAAGCGGTGCTTAAACTCCTTGTAGGGATGAATGTTCGGATTAAAGAACAGGATATCAAAATCTGTCCCCTCCCCCGTCAGCTTCTCCGTAGGGTAGCAGGCGCACGGGCCACAGCAGGCGTGTAGTAATAATTTCATGATTGAGTACCCCCTCTACTTCTCAGGAAACGGCATACCCAGATACCGATAAGTCTCTCTCGTCGCCATACGTCCGCGAGAGGTGCGGTTCAGCATGCCCTGCTGCATCAGGTACGGCTCGATAACATCCTCAATCGTCGATGCCTCCTCGCTCACGGCCGCAGCAATCGTTTCAATACCGACAGGCCCGCCGCCAAAGGTTTTCACAATCGTCTGCAACACCCTGCGGTCATTACGGTCAAAGCCATAGCTGTCGACCTCGAGCCTTGCCAGCGCCTCATCAGCCAGCTGCTGCGTAATCGTCTGCATATCCAGCACCTGCGCAAAATCACGCACACGCTTAAGCAGACGGTTGGCGATACGCGGCGTACCGCGGCTGCGGCGGGCAATCTCCAGTGCGCCCTCCGGCTCAATATTCACGTTCAGAATCTCTGCTGCACGCGTAATAATGAACTGCAGCTCGTCCGGCTTATAAAATTCCAGACAGCACTGCACGCCGAAGCGGTCACGCAGGGGAGCCGCAATCGCGCCTAAACGCGTCGTCGCGCCAATCAGCGTAAAATGCGGCAGGTCAAGACGCACGCTGCGCGCCGCCGGACCTTTGCCGATAATAATATCCAGCGCAAAATCCTCCATCGCAGAATAGAGGATTTCCTCTACTGTTTTGGAAAGGCGGTGGATTTCGTCAATAAACAAAACGTCATTCTCGCCAAGATTCGTCAATATCGCTGCCAAATCTCCCTGACGCTCAATCGCCGGACCGCTCGTTACGCGGATATTCACGTTCAGCTCGTTGGCAATAATATTCGCCAGCGTCGTTTTGCCGAGGCCCGGAGGGCCGAAGAGCAGCACATGGTCAAGCGCCTCATGACGGGCAGCAGCAGCCTTGATGAAGATAGACAGATTATCCTTGACCTGCTTCTGGCCGATATATTCATTTAAAAGCCGCGGACGCAGGCTGTATTGCCAGCCGTCAGCTTCCTGCTCCGCTCCGGCAATAATTCTCTCGTCGTTAAATTCCATAAGCTTCTCCTCTCAGCCAGCTGCCGCTGTTATTTCATTCCAATAAATTTCAGAACCTGCTTCAAAATCTCCTCGCAGGGCAGCGTCTCCGCCGCCGGAATCTTCTTGAGCACAGGCACAATTTCCGCATTGCTGTAGCCTAAGGAGGTCAGCGCCTCCATAGCCTCGGCTACCGCTCCGCTGCCTCCGGCAGCTACGCTCTCGCCAAATTCAGCGCCGGAGTCGGCGTTCAGGCCGCCAACCTTATCCTTCAGCTCCAGCAGCATACGCTCCGCAGTTTTCTTGCCGATACCCGGCAGCTTCGTCAGCACCTTGATATCACGCAGCTGCACCGCAAGATAAAAGGCGTCCGGCTTCACAGCCGACAGCACGCCCAGCGCCAGCTTCGGGCCAACGCCGCTGACGGACAGCAGCAGCTCGAACAAATCATAATACTCCTGGCTCAAAAAGCCATAGAGCAAAATTGCGTCCTCGCGCACTGCCGTATGCACCTGCACCTTCACAGCCGCCCCCAAGGCAAGCTGCGCCAGATGCGCCGCAGGCATATATACGCGGTAGCCGACGCCGCCGGCCGTTTCTATAAGACAATAATCGTGGCCAAGATAGCCAACATTTCCCTTTAATGAGCCTATCATTTATCTGCCCTCCTGCCATCTGCGCGTCGACGCTGTATTCAGGCCGCAGATAGCCGCCGCCAGCGCATCCGCCGTATCATCAGGCTTGATTTTCTCACGGATATTCAAAAGGCGCATCACCATATAGATAACCTGCTCCTTCGTCGCACTGCCTGTGCCCACGACCGAAAGCTTAATCTGCATCGGCGTAAACTCCAGCACCGGAATGCCCTTGTTAGCCGCCGCCAGCAGCACCACGCCGCGCGCCTGACCGACGGGAATAGCCGTCGTCACGTTGCGATTGAAGAACAGCTTCTCCACGCTCAGAAAATCCGGGTGGAAGTGGTCGATGATGTCGCTGATATCATCATAAATCTTTTTCAGGCGCAGCTCCGGCTGCATATCCTTATCCGTCAGCACTGACCCGTAAAACACAGGGCGCAGACGGTTGCCGGTCATATCTACAACACCATAGCCGCAGATGGCTGTGCCCGGGTCAATACCTAAAGCTAACATAAAAAGTCCTCACAAAAACAGAAAGCAGACAGTGACTGCCTGCTTTCCAAATAAAAATTTCTTATTCCTCGTCGTCTTCCGGCAAGTCAGCGTTGGTGTAAACGTCTTGTACATCGTCGCAGTCATCCAGAGCGTCCAGCATCTTTTGTACCTTTTCAGCATCTTCGCCAGACAGCTCAGCCATGGTATCAGGAACCATAGTGATTTCGGACATAGCAACTTCAATATTGTTGTCAGCCAAAGCTTTTTCTACTGCATCGAATGCAGAAGGCTCGGTGATGATTTCGAAGCCATCTTCGCTGCTCTTGATATCCTCTGCACCAGCGTCCAGAGCAATCATCATGAGGTCATCCTCGCTTACGCCGGTTTCAGCGCTGACAGCGAAAATACCTTTTTGCTGGAACATGTAGCTTACGCAGCCACTTGCACCAAGGTTGCCGCCGTGCTTAGAGAACACGTGACGAACGTCAGCAGCGGTACGGTTACGGTTATCAGTCAGGCAGCTTACCATCATAGCAACGCCTGCCGGACCATAGCCTTCGTAAGTGATTTCTTCGAAGCTTTGGCCTTCCAGAGCACCTGCACCCTTTTGGATAGCACGTTGAATGTTGTCCTTAGGGATGTTGTTAGCCTTTGCTTTGGACAGAGCCAGCTTCAGCTTCATGTTGCCGGTCGGGTCAGCGCCGCCCATGCGAACTGCGATAGTAATCTCACGGCTGATTTTGGTAGTAATCTTGCCGCGCAGTGCGTCAGCCTTACCCTTTTTATGCTTAATGTTTGCCCATTTAGAATGTCCTGACATTGTTAAATTCCTCCAAACTGTATTTCTATAAAGTATTATACATTCACCGTATTATTTTACCACGCCTGCTCTTATTTTTCAACCGCAAACGAGTAAGCTCCTGCACCTATTTTGTAAAAACCTCTTTAATACTGTCATAATGCAGAAAAATTCCCTGTGCCGCCAGCTCCTTAATCTCGTCCGGCGTCGCCAGCTTAAACTCCAGCGCCTCATTCGGACGGATTTTCACCTGCTCCGGCGCAAAGTCAAGCGTAAAACGATAGCAGTCAACAAAATAATTATCGCCCTCGCCCGGATTCTCGCGGTGATAAACAAGCAGCGGACCGCCATCACAGCCGCTCACATCCAGCCCGGTCTCCTCCCAAACCTCTCGGTTCACAGCCTCACGCGAGCTCTCCCCGGCCTGCACTGCGCCGCCCGGCACCTCCCACCAGCCGGCAGCCCACGCCTTCGTCAGCACACGGCGCGTAATCAAAAAACGCCCATCAACATGACGCACCACACCAAGCACCGTCAAATGATACTCTCCATCCTGCAAAATCCATTCATTCTTGCCCATCGTGCGGCCCGTCAGGCTTCTATCAGCATCATAAATATCCCAACGCTCCATAATAACCCTCCTAAAACTAATACAAAAATTTACAAATGCGACCAAATTCTATACCTCTGCTACAGAGAGCTTTCATTGCATTCACGTAACAATCAGAGCAATTTTAACGAGCAACATAATCAACGGAAACATTGTCTTGTTCACATTTCGAGCTGCACAACCTAAATACCTAGATAACCTACAGATGCGACCTATGTGAACGACAATGTTTCCATACTCGCGAGTGTCCAAAATTGCTCGTTACGGAATGCAATAAAGCTCGACGCAATTACTTACAACAATCGCGGCAAATACTTAAAAATCAGCCAAAGCCCCAACGTCAGCGCCAGCGCCAAACTCCCGCTATCATAATCAATATACCCAAGATAAAGACTATTCAGCCCCGTCACAAAAATCATATTAAGCCAAAAAAAGCCATACCCCCAAAGAAAAATTCTCACCCAAAGCGGCGGCCTCTTATACGGCTGCTCATCGTTTTGCTTCACGCGGACCATCTCCTTCAAGCACCTCCACAGCATTCAGCTGCTTCGTCAAACGAGCAACAAAACGGCTCGTACTGTGCAGAGCATTCTGCCCTTCCTCCAGCTTGCGCGCACTCTTATCCAGCGCCGCCTCCAAGCCGCTCAGCTCCTGCTTCACCTTATTCAGCAGCTGCCAAACCTCGGTCGTGCGCTGCTGCACAGCCAGCGTGCGAAAGCCAAGCTGCAGGCTATTCACCAGCGCGGCGAGCGTCGAAGGACCGGCGATACACACGCGATAATTCAGCTGGAAATCCTCCGCCAGCCCCGGAATATTCAGCGCCTCCGCAAAAAGTCCCTCGCAGGGCAGATACATCACCGCAAAATCCGTCGAGTACGGCGGACAAATATACTTATCGCAAATATCCTTCGCCTCGCTCTTCAGGCGACGCTCCAGCTGCTTCGTCGCCGCCTCCGCCGCCTGCGCATCACCATTCTCGCGGGCCTGCTGCAGGCGCTGGTAATCCTCCAGCGGAAACTTGGCGTCCAGCGGCAGCAGCACCTCCTGCTCGCCCTGTCCCGGCAGGCGCAGCGCATATTCAACACGCAGACCACTGTGCGGCCTGATTTCCGCGTTCTCCACATAACGCGCCTTATCGAGGATATCCTGCAAAATGTTGCCCAGCTGCATCTCGCCCCAAGTGCCGCGCACCTTGACATTCGACAAAATACGGCGCAGCTCGTCCACGCCGCCCGAAAGGCTCTGCATCTGGCCAAGGGATTGGTGCACCTCGCCTAAGCGCTTGCTCACCAGCGAAAACTTCTGCTCCAGCGACGTGTTCAAGCGTTCGTCGACCGTCATGCGGATACGCTCCAGATTCTGGTCAGTCAGATCCGCCAGGCGCGCCACACGCTTGTCAATCTGCTCGCTGAGCCTGTCGCTCGTAGCCTGACTCTCCATGCGTGCCGCCCGTGCCAGCGTGCTCTGCTCGCCGCGCAGGTCATACAACGCCTCGCCCAAGCGCCGCTCCAGCAGGTCCAGGCGCTGCGCTGTCAGCTCATCCTTCGGCTTCGCGCGCAGCATAACGAACAAAATAATCACCAACAGGATAGCGATAAAAATCATTAAAGCTATAACCAACGTATTCATCAATGAAAGCACCTTTCAACATAAACTTCTGTTTATCTAAACTCTATTTTATTATAAACATTTTTACGTCGCTTGGCAAGCTGTTTTTTGTCGCTGAGGCGTGAAAGGTCTCAATCACACATAATCTTATCTCCAATAAGCAAAAAAATAAAGAGCCTTACAACTACTGTCATAAGACTCTTTGCTGCGTTTTCGTTCAATTCCGTACTCAGCAATAAAACCTTATTTCATTATGAAAGTCATACCAGCGCTCCATAATATCTTTTGAGCGTGCTTCTATAACGTCCATAATATCTCTCAATACTCTGTTGGGAATTTTAGAATTGTTATGGCACAGCAAGCACTTACCGCTTTGCGTAATCCAAACCTTAGTAGCATTGGCGGTTGGGACTCCGTTAGTGATATGCACATGAACTGGCTCTAAAGGCTCATTTTCGTTAGACCAAAAATAAATCAGATATCCGGCAACTCTAAAAATTTGCGGCATTTCCTAATCCTCCCTGACGAGCGAAGCGAATTATCAAATGCGCCGTAGACTTAATAATATCCTTTAGCTGTGCTAACTCTAATTCATCAAAGCCTTCTATATCCTGCCATTTATACGCAGGAAGCAGGCAGTAAGCAGACTTAAATCCCTGCATAATCGGCTTTTCCATATATACCTTAACATACTCTTTGCCATTATTATCATATAAAACATCAGAATGGACTATTTCTGTACCATCGTTTAGCTGCATAAAAGCGTGCATCATGTTATCAGCCCCTTTCTTACGCCCATTATACCACAACCACGCCTATATCTGCAAAGCAAACACCAGCCTTCATGTCCTCATACATTTCCCCTTCTTCTCTCCTTCATCCTGCAAATATTTCTAGAATTGTCCCTGCGAATAGTGTATAATGTAATTACTTGATTAAAAATTTCCCGTATCCGAGGTATCCAGATTATGACAGATAAGAACACTATTCCCAGCAGTGCTGATAAAATTCTTGAGGCAGCGACGCTGCTTTTTGCACATGACACCTTCAGCTCTGTTTCCATAAAAAAGATTGCTGCTGCCAGCGGCGTGAACAGCGCCCTCATCTCCTATTATTTCGGCGGCAAGAAAAATCTTTACCAAGAGGTTCTCTATACACAGGCAGAAAAGTTCCTCAAGCTGCAGAACACCATCCGCGCGCGCAAGGAATCACCGCTATCCAAGCTGCGTATCTACGTCGACTCTATCGCCGAAATGCAGCAGGCTCAGCCCTACAACATCCATCTGATTTACCGCGAGCTGCTTTCGCCGCAGCCGATGTTTGAGAACTATGTGCGCAACAAGCTGTACCGCATCCATCAGTTCATGTCCGAGCTGGTTGATGAAGCCATTGCCTGTGGTGAAATACGGACGAACATCAAATCAACACACGTTGCCTTCACGCTCGAGGGCATCATCATGTTCTTCTTCCTCACCCAGCGCCAAATCCGTGATATCGGCAACTTCAGCAAGGGCGCCGAGATGGACTATCTTTTGCAGGCACTTAATACCTATCTTTCCTCCTTAAGCGACAGCGAGGAAGCACAAAACGCATAATTTACAGAGGCTGCTGTACTATATTTCCCGCTGACCGCCGGTCAGCAGGAAAACAGTGCGGCAGCCTCTTTTTCTTCACAGCTTTGTTGCTTGACGTATATATAATTCCAAATTATAATTTAATTAAACGATTAAAGATTTTTATATTTCCCTAGCATTTTCTCGAGAAGGAGTTGTTGATAATGAAGGAGTTTTTTACCTCTGCCGGCGGCAGACAAAAGCTTTTCGCTGCAGGTGCAGCCGTGCTTGTGCTTGCAGGCGGCTTCGCCCTCTACCGCAACATTACGCATAAACCGGAAGCAGCCAGCTATGTGCCCCTCGTCCGTACGCTGACCGTCGGCCAGACCAGCGCCGACGCCCAAAACGTTTATCCCGGCGAGGTCAAGGGACGCTATGAAAGCAACCTTGCCTTTCAGGTAGCAGGCAAAATCAACAGCCGTGCTGTCAACATCGGTGACCATGTAAGCGCCGGGCAGATTCTCATGACGCTCGACCCGAAGGATGTCAACCAGAGCGTAGAAAGCAGCAGTGCGCAGCTCGCCAGCGCCACCGCCAACCAAAGGCTTGCCGCGGACAATGCCGCCCGCTTCAACAAGCTGTATGCCGGCGGCGCAGTCAGCGAAGCGGTGCGCGACCAATACAACACGCAGCTTGAAGCAGCCAACGCTACTCTGCGTCAGGCACAGGCTCAGGCTAACGCCAGCGGCAACCAGCTCAGCTATACGCAGCTCGTCAGCGACGTAGACGGCGTTGTTGCCAACATCAGCGGCGAAATTGGTCAGGTTGTTGGCGCAGGTACGCCGATGGTGACCGTTGTGCGCAGCGGCGAGCGTGAAATCCAGATTAACGTGCCCGAAAATGCGGCGCTGCACGTAGGCCAGCAGGCCAGCGTAAGCTTTTGGGCGCTGCCGGACGTCAGCGTGAGCGGCACGATTCGCGAAATCTCGCCTATCGCTGACAGCATCACCCGAACCTATAAGGTGCGCGTCAGCGTGCCCGACCTGCCGCAGGAGGCCAAGCTGGGCATGACGGCGAAGGTGGCCTTCGCCAATAGTGAAGCGCAGGCTGCAGATAGCGGCTTCGTCATTCCTGCCACCGCCCTCTATCAGGTGAACGGCAAAACGCAGGTCTGGCTCGTGCGCAACAATGAAGCTGCGCTGCAGGACGTAAAGGTTGCAGGCTACAGCGGCAATAATGTGCGCATCACCGGCGGTCTGGCCAAGGGCGATACGCTGATTACCGCAGGCCTGGCGAAGCTTGTCGAAAAGCAGAGGGTGCGTCTGTCCGAAGGTGGTGAGCAATAATGAAGGACGAAAGCAAGCATGCTAACTGGGCGGAATGGGCCATCAACCACCGCCAGCTGGTCTACTTTTTCGCCGTACTGGTGCTCATCATGGGCCTCTTCTCCTTCAAATCTCTTGGCCGCAGCGAGGACCCCAACTTCGCCGTGAAGCAGATGGTTGTTTCCGCCGCCTGGCCCGGTGCCAGCGCCAAGGATGTAGAGATGCACCTCACCAACGAGCTGGAAAAGCAGATTCAGAACCTGCCGCAGATAGATAAAATCACCAGCTATTCCCGTCCCGGCGTCTGCGTTATCACCGTAGCGCTCAAGGACGAGGTTACCGGCAACACTGTCCGCCAGCGCTGGCTGGAGCTGCGCAACATTGTCGACGACGGCAAGAAGAACCTCCCCAGCGGCGTACTCGGTCCCTATTATAATGACCGCTTTGATGATGTATATGGCAATATTTATGCGCTCACCGGCGACGGCTTCAGCTACGAGGATATGCGCAAATATGCCGAAAAAATAAAACTGGATTTTTATGGTATTCAGGATGTAAAAAAGGTAGAGCTTGTCGGCGTGCAGCCGGAGAAAATCTTCGTGCAGATGCAGACAGACAAGCTGGCCCAGCTCGGTCTTGATATCAACAGCATCGCCGGAACAATTAAGGCGCAGACGGCAGTCAACGCCAGCGGTATGGTCGAGGCCGACACTGCCAACTCCTATCTGCGCATCACCGGCAGTCCTGACAGCGTAGAAAACATCGCTGCTATCCCTATCAACGCTAACGGCAAGGTTTTCCGCCTTGGCGATATCGCTACGATTACACGCGGCTATGCAGACCCGCCCGATACGCTCATGTACTACAACGGCAAGCCTGCTGTCGGCATTGCTCTCTCCATGGAGGAGGGCGGCGACAACATCAAGCTTGGCGACAATCTTGCCCAAGAAATCAGCAAGCTGCAAAAGGAGCTGCCGCTTGGTCTGGAGCTGAATCAGGTAGCCAACCAGCCGGAGGTTGTTAAAAACTCCATCAGCGAGTTTTCTGAAAGCCTGTGGGAGGCCATCATCATCGTGCTCGTAGTCAGCCTGATGACGCTGGGCCGTCGCAGCGGCTACGTTATTTCCTGCTGCATTCCGCTGATTCTGCTCGGCTCCTTCTGCGCTATGTTTGCGCTGGGCATTGACCTGCATAAGATTTCCCTCGGTGCACTCGTTGTTTCCCTGGGTATGCTCGTCGATGATGCCATCGTTGTCGTGGAGCTTATGGAGGTCAAAATGTCTGAGGGCATGCCACGTAAGGAGGCAGCGTCCTTCGCCTTCAAAACCTGCGCCTGGCCGCTTTTGACAGGCACGACAATCACCTGCCTCGGCTTCATGCCTATCGCCTTTTCCAAGGCCAGCGCCTCGGAATTTGCCTACAGCCTCTTCCCCGTTATGACCGTAACGCTGATGCTGTCATGGCTCGTTTCGGCAACACTGGCGCCGGTGCTTGGCTATGAATGGATTCGTCCGACCGTTATCAAGCAGGAAAGCTATGACAACGCCTTTTATAACGCCTTCCGCAGGCTGCTGCAGCAGGCGCTCCGCCACCGTATCGCGGTTATCGCCATCACGGTTGCAATGATGGTCCTGTCCATCTTCATGCTGCGCTTCGTGCGCCAGGAGTTCTTCCCTGCGTCCGTGCGTCCTGAGCTGCTCGTCGAGCTGAACCTGCCCGAGGGCAGCAGCATCAAAACAACTGATGCCGCCGCACGCAAGCTCACCGACCTCATCAAGGACGACAAGGAGCTTGACCATGTATCAACCTACGTCGGCGAAAGCGCTCCGCGCTTTGTGCTCGTTATCGATCCCGTACAGCCGCGTGACAACTACGCGCAGCTCGTCGTCGTAGCCAAGGATATCGAAGCGCGCAAGCATCTGGAGAAGCGCATCAATGAGCTGGCGGCAGAAAATCTGCCTGAGGCCATCGTTTACTCGCGCTCCATCCCGCTCGGCCCGCCTGCGCCCTACCCCGTTATGATCCGCGTCAGCGGCAGCGACGATGCGCAGGTTAAGGAATACGCGCAAAAGGTACGCCGGATTATGGCTGCCAACCCCTACGTCAACATGACGCGCCTTGACTGGCTGGAGCAGAGCAACGCCGTCAAGCTCACTGTCGACAATGACAAGCTGCTGCAGATGGGGCTTTCTCGCCAGACTGTGGCCAACGCCCTGCAGGCTCAGGTCAGCGGCTACACCGTAGCGACCTATCTTGAAGGCGACCAGCAGATCGGCATCGTCTTCCGCCTTGCACCTGACCAGCGTGCCGACATCTCGCAGCTCGAAACAATCTCCATTCCTACGAGCCGCGGCGCTGTGCCGCTGTCCCAGATTGCACATCTGGAGCGCAGCAGCGAGGATAATATGATCTGGCGTCGCAACCTGCGTCCCACCATCACCGTCAACGGCGGCATCGTGGAGGGCGTAACAGGCAACGACATCACCAAGCAGGTGTACAATGACCTTGCCGATTTGCGCAAGGAGCTGCCTGCCGGTATGAGCATCGAAATCGGCGGCTCGCTGGAGGACAGCAACAAGACGCTGAGCTACCTGCTGAAGCCTGTGCCGCTCATGCTGCTTTTAATCATCATCCTCATCATGGTGCAGATGCAGGACGTGCGCAAACTCGCCGTCATCCTGCTCACCGCGCCGATGGGCGTTATTGGTGTTATCTTTGGCCTGCTGCTCTTCAACTCCACGATGGGCTTCATGGCAGAGCTTGGTATTCTCGCGCTCACAGGCACGATTATCCGTAACAGTATGGTGCTCGTCGACCAGATACAGCAGCACCTTGACGCCGGTATGCCGCCTGTGCAGGCAATCACGGAATCCGCCATCGTGCGCTTCCGTCCCATCATGCTGGCAGCCTTCACGACCGTGCTTGGTCTTATCCCCATGTTCGCCAGCCAGTTCTGGAATGCTATGGCCGTCGCCATCGCCTGCGGACTTACGGGTGCGACCATCCTCACGCTCGTCGTGCTCCCTGTCCTGTATGCGATAGCCTTCAAGGTCAAAGCCGAATAACAGCATAAAAAATAGTGTCGTAAACCGCAATGCTCCTTCAAGAGCCAAGCGTTTACGACACTTTCTTTTTACCCTTTTTACTTCAGCAGCTCCAGCAGCGTCTGCTCAACCTTCGCCACATCAATCGGCTTGGCAATATGACCGTTCATGCCTGCATCAAAGGCGTTTTTCTTGTCCTCCTCAAAGGCATTCGCTGTCATCGCCACAATAGGAATCGACGCCTTCTGTTTATCGGCAAAGCGCCTGATAGCCAGCGTCGCCTTATAGCCGTCCATATGCGGCATCTGCACGTCCATGAAAATCAGGTCATAGGCGCCTGCAGGCTGCTTCTCCATGCGGCTGACGCACTGCACGCCGTCCTCGACGCGCTCCACCACAAGTCCCATGCCGCGAAGAATATACAGCGCAATCTCTGCGTTCAGGTCATTATCCTCGGCCAGCAGAATGTGCTTGCCCTTGAGCGCCTGCTTATCCTTCTTCGCCAGCTTTTTCTGCTTCGTCTTTTCGTAATAAGCAGGATCTGCAAGGCGATGCTCAAACGTAACCGAAAACTTAGTGCCCTTGCCTAAGGCGCTCTCCACCTCAATCGTGCCGCCCAGCAGGTCGACAAGATGCTTGACAATCGCCATGCCCAGACCGGTGCCTGCGACCTTGCTCGATGTGGTGTTGCGCTCACGCGAGAAGGAGTCGAACAGCTTTGGCAGATATTCCTTGCTCATGCCGATGCCGTTATCAATAAAGTCAGTTCTGACGCGAGTGTAGCCCTCCCTGCTGCACGGAAGCTCCTCGCTGCGCACCTCAACCCTGCCGCCCTGCGGTGTATACTTAAGCGCATTGCCAATAAGATTGCTGAAAATCTCTTTGATTTTCGTGATGTCGCACATCAGATGCTTTTGCCTGATATTGATATCAAACACAAAGGCGATATTCTTCTTTTCCGCTTCAACCTCAAAAACGCTCTTAATCTCGTCAAAAAAATGCTCAGCATTAACATAATTTTCATCCAGCTCCATCTTACCGCTTTCAATACGTGCCATATCCAGCACATTATTGATAATTATCAAGAGCAAATTGCCGGACTGCTCCATCTTCTGCTGATAATCAAGCAGCTTCGGCTCTGTCAGCCCCTCCTTAATCAGCTGGCTGTAGCCAAGCAGCGCATTCATCGGGGTACGGATATCATGCGACATATTGAACAGGAAGTTTGTCTTGGCCATATCAGCCTGACGCGCCGACTCCACAGCCTCCTCCAACTTTCTGTTCAGCTCCTTTGCCTTCGTCTCTGACATTCTCGCCTGCATCAGCAGCACCAGAATGGTTACAACTACAAGCAGAACAAAAACAGCAAGCAGCATATGCGCCCTGATAAAATCCACCACCGTAACCTTTTTCGGCGCACTGTTATACATTGCCCAAGCACCCGTCAGCATGGAAGGGGGCATCTTCTTCAGCGTCTTGTTCAGGATAGACAGCAGAACCGTGTTCTCCCTGCCTACGGCGAAGACTGACTTCGCAGTCTTCGTCAAAAGCACGCTGTGCAGCCCTCTGTCATCACTAAACTGCGCCAGCTCCATAGGATTAGCAGCCATACAGGCTACCTGATTATTTCGTACTGCCTTTGCCATATCCTCCAGCGAATCATATTCCACAAACTTCCACTGCGGATATTGATAAGCAAACTGCCGCTGCAATATATAGTCGCTCTTTTTCATCGCTACGATATTTTCCGCATTCTCGTTAAAGAAATCCTGCGCCGTACAAACCAGCAGCGACCCTGTCACAGCATTACTGGACAGCAGCAGGCTGTTCTGCTCAGCAACAAAGGGATTCTCGCTGAAATGGAAGAGCATATCAATTTTATTATCCTTGAGCGCCTGTGTCATCGCTTTCTGACCGGCAAAGCCTACCAGCTCAAAATGCAAGGCATCCTTGCCCAGACAATCCCCGGCAAAATTTACATAATCGTTGATAACGCCGACAACCTTGCCGGTATCAGGATCAACACGGCTGAACGCACCATCATTTTCCAGATAGCCGATACGGATAGAGCCATGCTGCTTCAGCCAAGCCTTCTCCTCTGCCGACAGCACGGCACTGCTAGCCTCAGGATAATAGCGCTTATACAGCTCATTCGCATAAAACGGCCTATCATAATCCAGCTTGCGCATAGCAGCATCCAGCTCCTGCTTCAAATCAGGACGGTTCTTGCTGATAACAAAATAGATGCCTGAGGTGGAGATAGTCGCTAACGAGAACATCCCATATTTTTCCCAATACGGCGTCTCAATCGTAATAAAGCCGTCCAGCTCGTTATTTCCCATCAGCTCCCTTGTATCATCAAAATCCTTGACATACACGTTCTCTATCTGCAGATTATGCTTCGCCTTCCACGCGTCAAATATCTTACCCTGCACGCTGCCAGACAGCACGCCCACGCGCTTGCCGTTCATGGTGCTTAAATCCGCAGCAGAAATACCCTTAGTGCCGATTTTCGCATAGAGATAATATTTTTCCATGCCCATCGGCTCATCAGAAAAAAGCATTTTCTGCGCACGCTCATCAGTATAAGAAACTGCGCCTATAAGGTCAATCTCGCCCTTGCCCAGCTTTTCCAGCAGCTCCTCCCAACCACCATTCACGTATTCATATGTCCAGCCGGTATAACCGGCAATCGACTGCTCATAATCGTAGCAGAAGCCGCTGCGCTCGCCATTCCTTGTTATATTATTATACACGTCCTCATACCAGCCGACACGCACAACATTATGCTCTGCCGCCTCAGCCGTCGCCTGCAGCATTCCTCCGGCCAGCAGCGCTGCCATGCAGACCAAAACGTAGATATATTTATATAATTTCACGCTGAACCTTTTCATCAAACTCACCCCACAATTTCAAAACAAGGTAAACTGCTTGTAAAAGCCACTACCTCAATTTTATATTTTATCAGCATGGGGAAGGATAGTCAAGAGAGGAAGAATGCGCGATAGAGCGGTAGTTTTAAATTTACTTCTAGCGTATAGCTATTCTTACTAAAGGTTACTACTAGCTATCGCTAGTAGTAGTAATACATAGCCAAAAGAAAAAGACGGAGAAAGAAAATTTAATAAAAGAAAGAGGGAGAAAAAGAAAACTCTCACTCTAATACACAGGTTTTTTTGCTCAATTTTAAACCTCTCGAAAAAAATTTTTTTTATTTTTCTTTTGGAGGTTTAAAAAATGCCCAAAAATGGTGTGTATAAGAGTGAGAGATATTTCACGCTTTAATGCTTTGTCACCTTCTGCTCTTAGCGCAGGTTGATGAATTGCAGATCAACGCCGAAATCGCCAGCCTTCAGCGTTTGGATAACAGCCTGCAGGTCATCCTTCTTCGCACCGGCAACACGAACCTGATCGTCCTGAATCTGTGCAGTAACCTTCAGCTTGGTTGCTTTGATAGCTGCCACGATTTTTTTGCCGTTCTCCTTGGAAATGCCCTGCTGGATTTCCAGAGCTTGGCGTACAGTGCCCTTCGCAGCCGGTTCAATCTTGCCCGGAACCAGGCAGCGCAGAGGAATACCGCGCTTAGCCATTTTCTGACGCAGCATATCTAAAATTGCACCCAGCTTGTACTCGTCCTCAGCTGCAATCTTCACTTCCTTCTCGCCCAGCTCAACGGAAGCATTGCTGCCACGGAAATCATAACGCTGGTCAATTTCTTTCTTAACCTGATTAACAGCGTTATCCATCTCCTGCATATCTACTTGGGAAACTACGTCAAAGGAACTATCTTTTGCCATGTTCTAATCCTCCTGATAATATTACTAAAAAAGTCTATAGCTAAATATATTATAGCAAAAAATTGTTAAAAATACCACTTTTATTTATCCCTTGTTCTTACCTGTCATATACTCATGCTCCTGCTCAAGCTCTCGCAAAAGCTCCAATCCGCTCCACTGCGCATTCGTCGGCGTCAGCATCGCCTTCAGCTTTACGCTCTGCAGCTTGCTCTTGCGGATGCCTGCGAGCAGCCTGTCAAGGTCGCTGCGCTGAAAGCCGCACATCAAGAGCAGCTCCTGCGTCGCCTCCGCGCCGGTATATTCCTCCTGCACCGGCGCCACGCCCGGCACGCCTGCCAAGCTGCCCACAGGCTGCAAAAGCTGCGTGCGCTCTACAGGCTTGAGCTGTACGCGCAGCATCATGCACAAAAGCTTAAGCGCCGCCATACGCTCCGGCGAAAAATTATAAGCAAGAATCATTTTATTCATAGGCTGCCCCTCCTCTTAGCCAAACAAATCAATCTGGTTCGTCTCCGGCAAATCGCCCAGCGCGCCGATATTCGCCAGCGCCTCGATAACGCTGCGGCCAATGCCTGCACGCTGACGCAAATCCTCCTGCGAGATAAACGGCAGGTTCTTGTCACGCGCCGCGGCTATGCTCTTCGCCGCACTCTCGCCTACGCCCTTGAGCGAGGCCAGCGGCGGACGCAAGCCGTTCTCCGTCACCTTAAACTTAATCGCATCGGATTCGTACAAATCCATCCTGTCGAATTTCAAGCCACGCTCCAGCATTTCATTCGCCAGCTCCAGATAGGTCACTGTGCTCTTCTCCACATCGGTCGCCTTATACGTCGGCTGGTAAACCTTCTTGATGAAGTCCTTGATATAATGCAGGCCGTGCGCCACCTCTGCGTAGTTGAAATCCTTCGCACGCACGGTGAAGTAGGCCGCATAGAACTCCTTCGGATAATGCACCTTGCAATAGGCAATGCGGTAGGCCATGAGTACATAGGCCACGGCGTGCGCCTTCGGGAAGAGGTACTGCACCTTCTCGCAGGACTTGATATACCAGTCCGGAATCTGCGCCTTCTGCATCGCCTCGAGCATCGCAGGCTCCAGGCCCTTCTTCGCCGCCTTACCCTTGCGCACGTGCTCCATCGTCTTGAAGGCCAGGCTCGGATCTACGCCCTTGGAAATAAGATGCGTCATGATGTCGTCACGCGTAGAAATCGTTTCGGCAACAGGCTTGCCCTCCTTGATGAGATCCTGCGCATTGTTCAGCCATACGTCCGTACCATGCGAATAGCCGGATACACGCACAACCTCGCTGAAGCGCTTCGGCTGTACGTCGCTGATCATCTGACGCACGAACTTCGTGCCACACTCCGGAATGCCGAAGGTGCCGACCTCGCTGCCAATCTGCTCCGGCGTTACGCCGAGCGACGTTGTGTTCTGGAAGATACGCATCGTTTCCTCATCACCGACAGGAATGCTCTTGGGATCAAAGTTCGGATCCACATCCTCCTGCAGATATTTTTCCAGCATCTTCAAAACCATGGGATCATCGTGGCCAAGAATATCCAGCTTAACCAGACGGTCATTGATGCTGTGATAATCATAGTGTGTCGTGACAGTTTCGCTGGTCTTGTCATCCGCAGGACGGTTCATCGGCGTGATATAGTGAATATCCATATTACGCGGCACAACCATGATGCCGCCGGGATGCTGGCCGGTCGTGCGCTTTACGCCTGCCAGACCGCTCACGAGCGAGGCAACCTTCGCCGGATGCACGGCAATGCCCTTTTCCTCGTAATACTTGCGGATATAACCAACGGCTGTCTTGTTCGCAATCGTGGCAATCGTACCTGCACGACACACGTTGTCGCGGCCAAAAAGCTCCTCGGTATACTTATGCGCGACGCTCTGGTCGGACATAGCCGACGGATCATCGGGATCAATACCGCCGGAGAAGTTCAGGTCGATATCAGGAACCTTGTCGCCATGGAAGCCAAGGAAAACTGCGAACGGAATATCATGGCCGTCGCGCAGCATCCGCGTGCCGCATTCAGGGCATTCCTTCGGCGGCAGGTCAAAGCCGCTGTCCACCTCATTGTTCAGGAAGAACTCGCTGTGACGGCAATGCGGACAGCGATAATGCGGCTTCAGCGCGTTAACCTCAGTGATGTCGAGCATCGTCGCTACGAAGGACGAGCCGACGCTGCCACGCGAGCCAACAAGATAGCCGCGGTCAATCGAGTGCTTAACGAGCTTATGCGCAATATAATACAAAACGGAGAAGCCGTGTCCGATAATCGCGTCCAGCTCCATCTTCAGGCGATCCTCGACAAGCTGCGGCAGCTTATCGCCATACCAGGCATGAGCCTTGGCATAGGAAAGGTCGCGCACCGCCTCCTCTGCACCAGGGATGAACGGCGAATACAGCTGATCACGATCAGGCACAGGCTTGAAGCGCTCCACCATCTCGCTGATTTTGTTCGTATTCGTAACCACGACCTCATAGGCCGCCTCCTTGCCCAGATAGGAGAACTCCTCGAGCATTTCCTCCGTCGTATGCAGATACAGCGGCGGCTGCATATCAGCGTCCTTATATTTTTGGCCGGCCTGCAAAATTGCACGCAGCTGTGCATCCTCAGGATTGAGGAAATGCACGTCGCAGGTCGCCACGACGAGCTTGCCCAGCTTTTTGCCCAGCTCATAAATCTTGCGGTTATGCGCACGCAAATCCTCCTCGGTGCAGATATTCTCGCGCACGAGGAAGGCGTTGTTGCCTGTCGGCTGAATCTCCAGATAATCATAGAAGCCGGCGATTTCCTCCAGATGCGCGTCGCTCATGCCGTTGCGCACAGCGCGGTACAGCTCGCCCGCCTCGCACGCCGAGCCGATAATCAGGCCCTCGCGGTATTCCTCGATAACCGCACGCGGCAGCAGCGGACGCTTATTAAGATAGCGCAGATGGCTGATGCTGACGAGCTTATAGAGGTTACGCAGACCTGTTTCGTTCTTCGCCAGAAAGATGATATGGTTGCTGGCGATTTTCGGCGCCCTTGTCTTTTTAATCGAATCAAGCGGCTCCGTATCGAGGTCCTCGCCCTTGAGGTTGCGGTCGGTAATAAGATACCCCTCCATACCGAAAATCAGCTTGAGGTCGCTGCCCTCCGCCGCATCGTAGCAGAACGGGAAGGCCTGCACGACACCGTGGTCGGTAATCGCCAGCGCCTTGTGCCCCCAGCGAATCGCCTGCTTCACCAGGTCCTCCATCGGCGTGAGCGCGTCCATCTTGCTCATCTTCGTATGGCAGTGCAACTCTACGCGCTTCTCGGGCGCATTATCCATGCGCACCTCCTTATCAGGCAGGCGCTCGATGCCCAGCACGCGCATCATCGTCATCGCATCGAAGTTATATCTGTCCGGCGCCACGTTGCCCTGCAGGCGCAGCTGCATTCCCGGCTTGAGCAGATTCTTGAACTCGTTGCACTCCTTACGTGCATCGCTCTGCTCACTCTTGCGAAAGCGCAGGCTGATGCATAGGCCGCCCGTTTCATCGACCACATTGAACGACAGAATAATATCACCGGTACGCAGCTCCTTCTCGTTGAAGGTCTGCAAATTGCTGTCCTTATCGAGTGATTTCACAAACGTACCCTCGACGACTACGCGGTTCTCCTCCTCGATAATCGTCTCCATCTTACGCGGCGTACCCTTGATTTTTTTGCCCCAAAGCAGGCCGTCGTCCTTCTTAGCGCCATACAGAGCGTTATAGGCTTCCTCATAGGCAGAATCATAAGGCTCTGGTTCAGGCTCCGGCTCACACGGCGGCAGCGGTGCCTCCGTTGCGCCGATTTCCACTGGCGCGGACTCCTCCGGCGGCAGCGGAATATCCTCCGCCACAGGCTCACCTGTACACTCGGTGATTTCCACCTCCGGCTGCGGCGTGCGGCGTGGCAGCTCGCACTTCAGGCCGTCGCCATCGCAAAGCATATCCACACGCTGCAAAGAAAAAGCGGCGGCAAGCTGCTTTGCCGTCGCCTGAATCAATCCCTCCGTAAGATGGGCGGCGCAGGTGAAATGAATCTCCCACTCGCAGGCCTGCTCATCAACGCAGATTTGATTGATATGCATAAGCCTCAGCTGCATCAGCTCAACCTTTGTAAAAGCGGATAATGATGCCAGAAAGCCAAAAAATTTCTCTTCGTCAGGAATCAAACAATATTTCTTTTGCATTTCAATTCCTTTCAACCATAATTATAAAAGACCATCCGGCAGACGCCAGATGCACAGTGCAGCGACGACAACGCGCACCGGATGGTCGCAGCTTATTTCATGTTCTCAACGCCAATAACGCCGTCAATCTCCTGCAGTCCCTTGCTGACATCAGCGCCATCTACGCCGTTTTTGCTCGTCTTGAGGAACAGCTCGATGACAAGCCGGTCCTTCTGCTTATCCTTCTTGACGTTCAGCGACTTCACCTGCATACCGTTCGCAGACAGATAGCCGGTAACATCAGTAATGGCGTTCGGACGGTTGCTCGTAATGACGCGCACAAAGCGGCGGTCACTGCGGCTATTGACAGCATAGCGCTTCTCCCACGTATGCAGGCTCACCAGCGTAATCATCGTCAGCAGCGTAGCCACGCCGCTCAAAAAATACATCCCGCTGCCCACAGCAAGACCAATGGCCGAAACCATCCACAGGCTGGCAGCAGTCGTCAGGCCGCGAATCGTTAGGCCCTCATGCAGAATCGTGCCTGCACCAAGAAAGCCGATGCCGCTGACCACCTGCGCCGCAATACGCGCCGAGTCACGACGCTGGCCGATGTCCTCCTCTACGTGCGTCGGCAGAGGATTCACATCATCAAAGCCATAGAGAGACACCAGCATAAAGAGTGTCGAACCAACGCAGACCAGAATATGCGTGCGCAGTCCGGCAGGTCTGTCGCCGCTGCCTCTCTCTATACCAACAATACCGCCGAGAATTGCAGCAACAACAAGCCGAAGGATCATAGAGGCTTCCTTGCTATGAAGCCATGAAAGATTGTCTAAGAGCTCCAACTTATTATCACCTCATAAAGTTACCGAAAACGATGAGAAGGTGCCAGATGCAAAGCGTGGCGACGACGGCGTACAAATAGTACTCCTAGGAGCCACAATGCAGCAGATGGCGCCTTATAATCGTTTTTAATTACAGCTTGCTCAGCATCTCTTTAATAGTCGCAATATAATCGCTATCCAGCGGCAGCATAGAAACCTCACCAGTCTTACGTGCCTTAACCTCCAGCTCGCCGTTTTGCAGAGTCTTCGGACCTACAACAACGCGCAGCGGATAGCCGATCAGGTCAGCGTCCTTGAATTTTACGCCGGGGCGTTCCTTGCGGTCGTCGATAACAACCTCTACGCCAGCCTTATGCAGCTCTTCGTAGATTTCCTCAGCCTTCGCCAAAGAAGCCTCGTCCTTCACGTTTACAGGAACAACGAGCACCTCATACGGAGCGATAGCTACCGGCCAGATCATGCCGTCAGCGTCATGGCTTTGCTCAACGCAGGCAGCCATAGTACGGCCAACGCCGATACCGTAGCAGCCCATAACCATCGGCTGCTCCTTGCCGTTTTCGTCCAGATAGGTTGCGCCCATAGCAGCGCTGTATTTGGTGTGCAGCTTGAACACCTGACCTGCCTCAATGCCGCGAGCCTTAGCAACCGGAGCGCCGCAATGCGGGCAGGGATCGCCCTCTGCCATAAGGCGGATATCAGCAACATAGGTCGGGGTGAAGTCACGGCCGGGGTTAGCGTTGATGTAGTGATAGCCCTCATGGTTAGCACCACAGCAAACATTGTGCATATTCATAACGGTTGCATCGCAAACGATGATAACCTTTTCAGGATCCATACCAACAGGGCCCATGTAGCCGCCAACAGTACCGGCCTTTGCTAACAGCTCAGCCTCTGCCATTTCCAGCTCAACTGCGCCGACAGCGTTTTGTACCTTCGTTTCGTTAACCTCATGGTCGCCACGGACGAAGCACAGCACCAGACCTTTTTCGCATTGATAAGCAACAGCCTTAATGGATTTTTCTACAGGAGCGTTGAGGAAGGCGCACACGTCAGCAATAGTCTTACAGTGCGGAGTTTCTACCTCGGTCAGCGGCTGCATTTCTTCAGCCGGAGCCTCCAGCGGATATAGCTCTGCCTTTTCAATATCAGCAGCATAATCGCATTTTGTGCAATAGGTAATCTCTGCCTCACCGCTGTCTGCCAGAACCATGAACTCATGGCTGCCGGTGCCGCCGATAGCGCCGCTGTCTGCTTCAACAGGGCGGAAGTTCAGGCCGCAGCGGGTAAAGATTCTGTCATAAGCATCATACATGGACTTGTAGGAAGCATCCAGACCTGCTTCATCACGGTCGAAGGAATAGCCGTCCTTCATGATGAAGTCACGGCTGCGCATCAGGCCGAAGCGCGGACGACGCTCGTCACGGAATTTGTCCTGAATCTGATACAGGTTCAGCGGCAGCTGACGGTAGGAGCGTACATCGCTCTTTACGAGAGTCGTAACCATTTCCTCATGCGTAGGGCCGAGGCAGTATTCATGTCCGTGGCGGTCCTTCAGACGTACCATTTCTGCACCGTAAGCATCCCAACGTCCGCTTTCCTTCCAGATTTCTGCCGGCTGCAGAATCGGCATCATGATTTCCTGACAGCCTGCAAAGTCCATCTCCTCGCGGATAATATTTTCAATCTTTTTAATAACACGCCAAGCCAGCGGCAGGTAGCTGTACATGCCATTGGTGGATTTACGCATAAAGCCGGCACGCAGCAGCAGCTGATGGCTGGGGATTTCAGCCTCGGACGGAACCTCACGCAGGGTGGGTGCATACATTTTAGAAACTTTCATTAACGGGATACCTTCCTCTCAAGTAAAATTTTATCTATTTCAGCAAAAAGCTCGCTTACAAGCTGGTCCTCAGGAACCTTGCGCAGGATTTCTCCCTTACGGAAGACAAGTCCTTCGCCTACACCGCCCGCAATGCCGACATCGGCCTCACGAGCCTCGCCGGGGCCATTGACTACGCAGCCCATAACGGCGACGGTAATCGGCTCCTTGATGCCGTCCAGACGCTTTTCAACCTCCAGCGCCAGCTTCTCCAGGCTGATGCGCGTGCGGCCGCAGGTCGGACAGCTAATCAGCGTCGGCCCGTACTCACGCAGGCCCAGCGCCTTCAGAATGTCATACGCTACGCGCACCTCGTTCACCGGGTCGCCCGTCAGGGAAACGCGGATAGTGTCGCCAATGCCCTCGGCAAGCAGCGTACCGATGCCCACAGCGGACTTGATAATGCCGCTGTTGACCGTGCCGGCCTCCGTAATGCCCACATGCAGCGGATAATCACATTGCGCTGCTATCAGGCGGTAGGCCTCCAGCGTCAGAGGCACATCATGCGCCTTGAGCGAAATTTTTATGTTGCGGTAATCCATCGCCTCAAGGATGTGAATGTGGCGCCAGGCCGCCTCCACGAGAGCCTCCGCGGTGGGATGACCGTACTTCTCCAGCAAATCCTTGGGCAGGGAGCCGGCGTTAACACCGATGCGAATAGGAATATTGCGCTTCTTCGCTGCCTCGACAACAGCACGCACCTTCTCCTCGCCGCCAATATTGCCCGGATTCAGACGCAGGCCGTCAACGCCTGCCTCAATCGCTGCCAAGGCCAGCTTATAATCAAAATGAATATCAGCAATAACCGGAATCGGGCTTTCCTTGCAGATAGTCTTTAAGCCCTCCGCTGCTGCCATATCCGGCACAGCACAGCGGATAATATCACAGCCTGCCTCTGCCAGACGCTTAATCTGCTCCAGCGTCGCCGCAGCATCGTCTGTATGTGTGTTAGTCATAGACTGCACGGCAATCGGAGCATCGCCGCCCACAGCCACGCTGCCAACGTGCAGCTGGCGGGTTTTTCTACGTTCTATCACTTTTGTTCACCTCTTAACGTGTTATATCCTTAAAGGTTGAGAAGACCGTCAGCGCCAAAATCAGCGCCACGCCTACCATCTGAATGTTCGTCATCGCCTTGCCGCCCAACGGCTTGCCACGCAGCGCCTCCAGCAGCAGCAGCACAAAGTGACCGCCATCAAGTGCAGGCAGCGGCAGCAGATTGATAACACCAAGGTTGATGCTCAAGAAGGCCACAAAGTTCATCAGCGGCAGCAGGCCCTTCTCGGCAACCTGTCCTGCCATCTGAGCCACGCCGATAGGACCGGCCACATCAGCAGGCGCATTGCCGCTCACGATTCTGTACAAGCCGCTCACCATAGATAGGCCGATATTCTTCGTATAGATAAAGCCCTCTTTAATCGAGCCGAAGAAGCCCAGCGATTCCTTCGAAAACTTCGGACTTACGCCGATTAAGGGACGGCCTGCGTCCTTGTCGAACATCGGCGTCATCTTATAGGTCTGCAGCACGCCGTTGCGTTCAGCAGTCAGCGTAACCTCCTCTGTGCCTGCCTTACGCAGGTTCAGCACAACATCGGTCCACGTCTCTACATTTTTGCCGTCGATGGTCACAATGCGGTCGCCGGCCTTGAGGCCTGCACGTGCCGCAGCCATCTCATCGACAACAGTGCCCAGTACCGGCTCATTCACGAGCTGCAGCCTGCCCTCCACCATAAAAATGCCGCTGAACAGGATAATCGGCAAAATAAAGTTCATCAGCGCACCGGCCAGGATAACCAGCATACGCGCCGGAATCGGTTTAGAATTAAAAGCGTTCGGCTCCACCGGGTCATCAGGATCCATACCGGCAATTTTATTATAGCCGCCCAGCGGAATTGCACGCAGGCTATAAAGCGTCTCGCCGTCCTTCTGCTGATAAATCTTCGGACCAAAGCCAATCGCAAACTCATCTACACGCATACCCGTCATTTTCGCCGTAATGAAATGACCAAATTCGTGTACAGTAACTAAAACGCCAAATACAAAAATGGCAGCTAAGATAGTTAACACTGAAACCTCCTTTTCAAACCGTCGTTAAAGCAGAGTGCCTCAGGGGCGGTTTTGCAATCCCTCGATTACGCGCTGCGCCTCAGCTCTTGCCCACGCATCCGCCTGCTCAATATCCTCAATCTGCGGCTCCGCCACATTGTCATGCGCCTGCGTAACCGCAGCTGTGATATAGGGAATATCCAGATATCTAATTTTATCATGCAAGAAGGCGTTGACTGCCTCCTCATTCGCCGCATTGAAGGCACAGGGAAGCGTGCCGCCTGCCTTGCCGCAGTCCACAGCGATTTTCAGTGACGGGAAAGCCTCCAGGTCAGGCGCTTCAAACGTCAGGCTGGCAGCCTTCACCAGATCAAGCTGCTCAAAGCTGTAATCGAAGCGGTCCGGCCAGCTCAGCGCATACTGAATCGGCAGACGCATATCCGGCTCGCCCAGCTGCGCAATCACGCTGCCGTCGCAAAACTCCACCAGACTATGCACGATGCTCTGCGGATGCACAACAACGTCAATCTTATCATAAGGCATATCGAACAGCCAATGTGCCTCCATAACCTCCAAGCCCTTGTTCGCCAAGGTGGAGGAATCCAGCGTCACCTTCGGCCCCATGCTCCAGTTGGGATGCTTGAGGCATTGCGCCAGGGTTACGTTTTCCAGCTCACTGCGCTTCTTGCCGCGGAAGGGACCACCGCTCGCCGTAACAATCAGGCGCTTGACTTCCTTTTCTGCACCGCCGCGCAGAGATTGGAAGATTGCACTGTGCTCGCTGTCAACTGGTGTCAGGCTGACGCCATGCTTACGCACTGCCGCCATAACCAGGCTACCTGCAGCAACCAGCGTTTCCTTATTCGCCAGCGCAATGTTCTTGCCACATTCAATAGCTGCCAGCGTCGGACGCAGACCGACGTAGCCAACCATAGAGGCCAGCACGGTATCTGCTCCGTCATACGTTGCCGCCGCCAGCAGGCCCTCGTCACCAGCAAGAATTTTCGTCTTGCCATGATAGCGTGCTGCCAGACGCGCTGCAGCGTCCTTATCGCTCAAAACAGCAATATCCGGCTCAAACTGACGAATCTGCTGCTCCAGCAGCTCGTCGCTTCTGTGTGCGGCCAAGGCACGCACCTTTAACTTATCAGGATTTGCAGCCACAACCTCCAGGGTTTGCTTGCCAATGGAGCCTGTGCTGCCTAAAAGAGAAATATGCTTCATAATTGTTACCCTTAAAACATTGCAAAAATGCTCATGATCATCAGCAGATAATAGACAACCGGTGCTGTAAACAGCAGGCTGTCAAAGCGGTCCAGCACGCCGCCATGACCGGGAAACAGCTTGCCAGAATCCTTAACCTCAAAGGAACGCTTGAGAATAGATTCCACAAGGTCGCCCACAGGCGCAAAGAACGCCACAGCCACAGCCACAACCACAGCCTGCCACAGCGGAATACCCAGGCAGACAATGCACAGCGCCATAACCACGATAAAGCAGCCCACAAAGCCGCACACTGCACCCTCAAAGGATTTCTTCGGGCTTACGCTGCAAAACGGCGTCTTACCAAACGCACGGCCAAAGAAATAAGCGAAGGTGTCGCTTGCCCACGTGCCAAACAGCACAATCCACAGGCAGATTTCGCCATATTCAAAAACTCTGAAGCCCAGGTCGATGTGCGGACCGCCATCAAAGGCACGCAGAATAATGATGTGTGCCATCAGCAGGCCGCAGTACAACATACCACAAGCAGAAAGTGCCGTATCCGTTTTCCAGTTCGCCTCACCGCGGTTGCAGTGACGCCACAGGCCTTCAATAGGAATGAAAACGAAAAACAGCGTCGCCAGCATCAGCATGAACGCCAGCGTAAAGACCTGCTCCATCTCCACATAATAGCCAACGCCGGCCATAGCCACAAGCAGAATTGTGCCCACGCCGCTCGTCAGCGGATAAACATGATAGCCCTTGCTTTCAGCCATCTTTTGAAACTCATACCAGGCTGCGGCAGCAAGGAAAGAAACAGCGGCGTTGAAAATCAGGCCGCCCTTAGTGATAATGGCAATCGCTGCCGCGATACCGATTACACCAGTAATAATACGTGTTAACATTGCTTGAATTACATCCTTTGTTATTATATTATACCCTCGAAGCCGACTGAGGGGTATTACTTCAGTCCGCCAAAACGACGCTCTCGTCCCTGGAACGCAAGAATCGCTTCAACCAGATGATCCGGCGTAAAATCCGGCCAGAAGGTTTTCGTCGTCCAGATTTCTGCATAAGCAATCTGCCACAGCAGGAAGTTGCTGATACGCAAATCTCCGCCGGGACGGATCAAAAGGTCAGGCGCAGGCAGACCTTGCGTATACAAATGGTCCTCTACAACCTTATTATCTATATCCTCTACGGCCAGCTTCCCTGCTGCAGCCTCCGCTGCAATCGAGCGCACTGCGTGCAGAATTTCTGCCTGTCCGCCGTAGTTTATAGCCAAATTCAAAATAATACCGGTGTTGTCTTTTGTCGCCTCAATCGCATGATCCATCTTCTGCTTAACAATTTCCGGCAGACCTTCACGCGAACCGATAAAGCGCACCTGTACATTGTTTTCGTTAAATTCATCAATCTCATTCGTCAGATAACGGCTCAAAAGCTCCATAATAAAGCTGACCTCCGTCACCGGACGCTTCCAGTTTTCCGTAGAAAAGGCATAGGCACTGACAACCTTTACACCCAGCTTATCAGCAGCTCTGACAATAGTTTTCAGAGTTTCGGCACCGGCCTGGTGACCAAAGGTACGCACCTTTCCCTGAGCCTTCGCCCAACGACCATTGCCATCCATGATAATAGCAATATGCTGAGGAATATTATTCATATCCAGACCTGTAGTATCCACCACCACAGGATTTTTTGCCTTACTTTTTGTTTGAAATAAACCTTTAAACATAAGCATCAAGCCCTTCGCCTAAATTAAAGAATAAGCGGAGCTTCAAATTAATGAAGCCCGCCTTCCTGATTTTACATTGCAATCTTGAATTACTCGATAGCGCCAACCGGGCAGCTAGCAGCGCAAGCACCGCATTCTACGCAATCTTCACCGATTTCGTATTTGCCGTCAACTTCGGAAATAGCACCAACCGGGCAGGTAGCAGCACAGGTGCCGCAGCCTACGCATGCGTCTTTGTCAATTTTCAGAGCCATTCTTCGCACCTCCTTTCTTATCTATACACAATGGTAAGAGCTAATCTATTAGCAGACAGCTCACGCTGTCTTACTACATATTTGCGCACTGCGGCTTCGGCATAATCCTCCTCGCTGTCGCGCGGAGGCAGCAGGCTCTCTACCTCATAGGTATAGCCTGCCTCCTCCAGACGACGAACAGCCTCAGCCAAAGGCAGCGCCAGAACGTGCGGAGCAGCCATTATACTTCCATTACTTCTTTTTCTTTATTTGCTGCAACAGCGTCGATGTCCTTCATTACCTTATCGGTCAGCTTTTGTACCTTCTCAGTACCCTTCTTAGCCTCGTCCTCAGTAATTTCCTTAGCCTTTTCAATCTTTTTGATTGCATCGTTGGCATCACGGCGCAGGTTACGAACAACTACGCGATATTCCTCTGCTTTTTTATGCACAACCTTAACGAGGTCTTTACGACGCTCTTCGGTCAGCTGCGGCAGGTTCAGACGGATGCAAACGCCATCGCTGTTCGGGTTCAGGCCCAGGTCAGATTTCATGATAGCCTTTTCGATATCCTTCATAATAGTTTTTTCCCAAGGCTGGATAACAATCATACGCGGCTCCGGAACGGTTACGCTTGCTACCTGAGTTACAGGAGTCGGAGTGCCATAGTATTCTACCATAACCTTCTCCAGCAGAGACGGAGTAGCGCGGCCTGCACGCAGGGCAGCCAGATCAACGCGCAGTGCGTCGACGGACTTGCCCATCTTTGTTTCAATACCGCTGATAATTTCGTTTACAGTTGCCATTATTTTTTACCTCCTACCAGGGTACCAATCATTTCGCCGGCAGCGACACGTTGAATATTACCCGGTTCATCAATGTTAAATACTACAATAGGAATGTTGTTGTCCATGCACAGGCTGATAGCAGTGGAGTCCATAACCTGCAGATGGCGTTGGATTACCTCGATATAGTCCAGAGTGTCGAACTTCTTCGCATCCGGATTCTTAGCCGGATCTCTGTCATAAACGCCGTCAACGCCCTTCTTAGCCATGAGGATAGCATCTGCTTCGATTTCTGCAGCACGCAGAGCAGCAGTCGTATCCGTAGAGAAGTACGGGTTACCGGTGCCGGCAGCAAAGATAACAACTCTTGCCTTTTCCATATGACGGATAGCACGGCGACGGATATACGGTTCTGCAATCTGGCGCATTTCGATAGCAGTCTGGACGCGGGAAGAAACGCCTAATTGCTCCAGCGCATCCTGCAAAGCCAGGGAGTTGATAACAGTAGCCAGCATACCCATATAGTCAGCAGTAGCACGGTCCATGCCCTTATTGCTGCCGCTCAGGCCACGCCAGAAGTTGCCGCCACCATTAACAACTGCAACCTCAACGCCGGATTCTACAACAGCCTTAACCTGCTGCGCCAAAGTATTTACAACCTCCGGATCAATACCAAAGCCTTTTTCACCGGCCAGCGCTTCACCGCTGAGCTTTAAAACGACGCGTTTGAATTTCTTTAATTCTGTCACAATAACAACCTCCCAGGTGTATCTAATTTTAGTCTTGTATTCTATTCAACAATTATACCAAAAATCCCTGCTTTATTCTAGCAGAAATTTTGTGAAGAACGATTTTGCTACAAACTTTACATAAACAGTCCAGCATCTGACCATAGAAAATTTTCATCTTCTGGTAATATCTATATAGCCAATTAGCGCTATAATAGAGTTTATAATTTTATTTGATTAAAGGGGATTTGTTCTAATGGAAAATATTCAAAAGACAAAAGCAGCGAACAGCACCTTCGCTATCTGCATTACAGCCTTATTCATGGCGCTCAATATTATGATGAGCTCCTTCGGCCTGCCTGTACCGGGCGGCCATCTTTACCTTAACGACGTCATCATCTGCACAGCAGCTATCCTGCTGCCTGACGCCAAGGCTGCCTTCATCGTCGGCGGCGTAGGCGCGTTCTTTGGCGATTTGTTCTTCTACCCCACGCCGATGTTCGTTTCCCTCGCTACGCATGGCGTGCAGGCGCTGGTTATCAGCTATCTGGCGCACAAGGACGGCAAGGTAAGCTTCAAGGGCGCTGCGCTCGGCGTTTTCATCGGTGCCATCATCATGGTAGTCGGCTACTCCTTAGGCCGTGCGTTCATCTACAGCACGCCGCATTACGCTTATATCAAGCTGCCGTACCAGATTCTGCAGGCTGCAGTCGGTGCAGTCGGCGGTATGCTGCTCTGCTTCAAGGGCGGGCTGCTGGCAAGCTTCGAGAAGAATTATCTTAAATAAGTGCAAATTGAACTCAAAATGAACTCATAAGCTGCAAAAAAAATTGCAGGCTGATGCCAAACGCTCAGCCTGCTTTTTTTGTTGGTTAGAAGTCAATGCCCTGCATAACAGACAAAATAGTTTTTTTATTTTTCTCATGGAGATATGCAGGATTTAGGCTTCTCTTACGATATTGCAGATACGTTCCTTCTGTTTCTTTAATAAGCAGCTTCGTAAAAAACTGTTCCCAACTAAAATATTCCTTGCTATCAACATAATCCTCTGGTACTTCCAAAACGTTACGTAAAGAAGCATTGTTTATAATGCCTGACTGCAATATAATCCATTCAAACGATTCAGGTAAATACAATTTGATATTATCATGTTGAATCGCCTGCTTATATAAAGCACTCATCTCTGGCCCAATAGCAGCGCCATCAGCTATAAGACAAGTCTCTTGCTTCCCGGATTTTTTTAATACTGAAAACAAATTAGACTTTCCCTCTGCACTAACACACTCTATGTCGCTGCCGTCACAAATATTTTTGAAAAACTCATAACCTGAATTAGAATCTTCGACTATGATTTTTTTCGGCTGAAGCGGCAAAGATTGCAGATTTGCATATATACGATACGTCTGCTGATAAATTCTGCGTGTATTTTGATACTTGCCAGAAGAATGCAAGCCATATATCTCTTCTACGCTATATGGCAGATTATAAAGATTTTCTCGCGTTATAATAACAAAATAATTATCTGAGCCCTTTACCGCAGCAGCAAACTCCTCTGTAGTAATAAAATCATTACCTTCATCAATAAAAAGAATCATACCGCGTAAATTAGCCAAAATAATTTTCCAGTCTATACCCTCAAGAACGCGGCATGGAACATCACAACGTACATCTATACCACTTGAGCTGCCTAAGTTCATATGCTGTCTAAGCATATCTACAAGCGTAGTTTTTCCGGTGGCACTATTTCCCTGTATGATGGTAATATTTCTTTTGATATCAAACTCATAATGCAGCCTGTTATTTTGAATTATTACTCTATGCCTGCCCTTCATACATAGTCACCTGCTATTTCCACAAATTCTTGCATATTATGCACCACACTGCCGGTATTCAAAATTTTAGCAGTGAAGGCTCCCTCGCCGAAATCCATAATATGACGTAAATTAATAGTCAGTTCCCTGTCCTCAGCAAGCTGCAAAATCCATTTGGCGCAATTATCGCCGCAAGCAGACGCATTAAAAACCTTGCCGCTTTTATCAAAGGCTATAAGTATCAGCGTCTTTACGCCGCCAGAAAGCTGCTTTACAGATATGGGCCCTAAAATCGGACTATCTATCAAATGGGCACTGATAACCTCAGAATTATCAACATCCTTAATCATGGCTTTTGTAAGTTCATCAGTTATCCATTCATCCTCATAACGATTATCAAAATAAACTGGTGGATGATAAACGGCTTCTTCCATATTTCCTAAATATATGTTAAGCATAAAATCGTCCTCCCTAAAAAAATAATCCTGTCGCTCATATAACATGAACAACATCGTTCTGATTTTATTATAACACATTTTTCAAAGCATCGTCTTCTATAACCTCTAGCCTAAAAATAAAAAACGATGACCGCAGCCATCGTTTTTCAATACTAGGTTTTAGCTATTATTTAACCTCTACCAGCTCAATATGGAAGTTAAGCTCCTTGCCTGCCATCTCATGGTTAGCGTCGAAGGTGATGTTGGTGTCGTCCTTCTCCGTTACCAGTACAGGAACGGGCTGACCAAGCTGATTCGTCAGATAAACTCTTTGGCCAACCTCCAGCTTCTCAGAGCCCGGCAGCTTAGCAATCGGCATCGTGAAGATAGCAGCAGGATCTGCCTCGCCATAAGCCTCGGCAGGCAGCAGATGGATATCCACCTCAGCTCCCAGCTCCAGATCAGCAACAGCAGCATCGAAGCCTTTAATCATCTGACCGGCGCCGCAGACAAACTCCAGCGGCTCGCCACGGTCATAGGAGGAATCGAACTGCGTACCATCGTTAAAGGTTCCCTTATAATGCACACGCAAGGTTTTGCCGACATTGCGGCCTTGTAATTCATTACTCATTAATAATCACCTCATAAATAATATTAGATATAACAAAGCTAAAAGCTTATATCAGCTTAATTTCTTCTGCCCTTGTCCTCGCCATTGCCGCTGGGCACAAGATACCTCGTCCCCACCAGCTCGTCAGGCAGATATTGCTGCTCCACCCAGCCGCCGGGGAAATTATGCGGATACTTATAATCCAGCCCATGCCCCAGCTTGGCAGCTCCCGGATAATGTGCATCACGCAAATGCTTAGGCACGCTGCCGCAATTTTTATTACGCACATCAGCACGCGCGTTCGCAATGCCCATATAAGAAGCATTGCTCTTGGGCGCGTTGGCGATGTAGCACACCGCCTCAGCCAGCGGAATCTGCGCCTCCGGCCAGCCCACAAAGTCAGCGGCCTGCGCCGCCGCGTTCGCCACCACCAATGCCTGCGGATCAGCAAGACCGACATCCTCGGCAGCACAGATTACGATACGACGCGCGATAAAGCGCAGATCTTCTCCGCCCTCAATCATCCGCGCCAGATAATGCAGCGCTGCATCCGCATCACTGCCGCGCATGCTTTTGATAAACGCACTGACAATATCGTAATGCTGGTCGCCCTTCTTATCATAGCGCTGCAGAGCAGTACCAATAACGCTTCTCAGCGTCTCCACAGTCAGCACACGCTCGCCGTTTTCCGGCAGCATGAACTCTGCCTGCTCAAGGATATTCAACGCGCCACGGGCATCTCCGGCCGCGAAATCAGCAATAATCTTCAGCGCCTCCGGCTCAGCAGCAAAGCTGCCGCCAAAGCCGCGCTCCACATCCGCAATCGCACGCTCAAGAATCTGCACAATCTGCGGCGGCTGCAGCTTTTCGAGCCGCACAACCTTCATGCGTGAAAGCAGCGGCGAATTTATCTCAAAGAAAGGGTTCTCTGTCGTCGCACCAATTAGCACAATCGTGCCATTTTCTACGTAGGGCAGCAGCACGTCCTGCTGTGCCTTGTTGAAGCGATGAATCTCGTCGATGAACACTATCGTGCGACCCATACCTGCACGCCTGTCGTCCTGCGCCTTCGCAATCAGCTTGCGCAGCTCAGGCACGCCGCTCGACACCGCATTAATCGACACAAACTTCTCGCCTGTGACGTGCGCAATCACCTGCGCCAGCGTCGTCTTGCCTGTTCCCGGAGGGCCGTAGAACAGCACCGACTGCAGCGCATCACGCTCAATCATGCGGCGCAAGGGCGAACCCACGCCCACAGCGCTCTCCTGCCCTACAAAATCGCTGAGCCGCTCCGGACGCATACGGTCAGCAAGAGGCTTCGTCTGCTTTTGTTCACTTGCAAATAAATTGCCGAATAAATCATCCATCTATAGTTACCTCTATACATATGATTCTCAATACAAGGCAGTCTAGAAAGTATCAGATACGAGCAAAATTTTTGAAGGCGTACTAGAGGTACGTCAAAAAAATTTTGTGAAGTAGATGGTGCTTTATAGGCTGCCTTAATCACAAAAAAATTAATCCCCACAATGCCGTCCTTACTCCATGTTTTGAACCTGCGAGTGCAGGTGGGTGCCTTCCCTAACAATCGCAAACTTCCACTCAAAGGAGGCACGTTTTTGAAAGAAGGAGTATCAGGCTCCCTAGGTTAGAGTGTTGGCTCAAAACCTGTGGAGCAATGTAACGAACATCGCAGGGGTATAATCAGCTTAGTTCTTTATTGTCTTGCCGAATTTCTTCGACATACATATAATACCAAAAATGGAAGCGTTTTTCAACGCTTCCGGCAAAAATTTTCTAATTTTTTCTTACGTCTATCCTCTTGACAAGGACATATAAAAGTGCTACACGATATGTTAACATCATGTAGCACTTTTTATATGCATTATTTCACGGCGAATCAGAAAGTATAATTATTTACTTTCCTTCTTCATGAGTAAAGAAGTCTTAATATGCAGCTCACGCAGCTGTTTCTCATCAACATCATTCGGAGCCTGAGTCATGAGATCGGAAGCGCTCTGAGTTTTCGGGAAGGCGATTACGTCGCGGATAGAATCACGCTGAGCCATAATCATAATCAGACGATCCAAACCGAAAGCCAGACCACCGTGTGGCGGAGCACCGTATTCGAATGCATTCATCATGAAGCCAAACTTCTCTTGTGCTTCCTCGTCGGACAGGCCGATAGCTTCGAATACCATTTTTTGTACGTCACGGCGATGGATACGGATGGAGCCGCCGCCGATTTCGGTACCGTTGAGAACCATGTCATATGCTTTAGCATATACCTTGCCCGGATCGCTCAGGAGCAGCGGCAGGTCTTCGTCACGCGGAGCGGTGAACGGATGGTGCATTGCAACATAGCGTTTTTCCTCCTCGTTGTACTCGAACATCGGGAAGTCAATAACCCAGGTGAAGGCCAGCTTATCCGGATCAATCAGACCACGGCGTTTAGCCATTTCGATACGCAATGCGCCTAAGGAAGCAGCAACTACGGACGGTTTATCAGCAACGAAGAGCAGCAGGTCGCCTGCTTCAACTTCAGCAGCCTTTTTGATTGCTTCAATGTTTTCATCGCTGAAGAATTTAGCGATAGAGGATTTTACGCCGCCTTCTGCCGGGAATTGCAGCCAAGCCATACCCTTAGCACCATAGATGCCGCAGAATTTAACGAGCTCATCGAGCTGACGACGAGGAATGTCTGCATAGCCTTTAACGTTAATGCATTTTACCTGGCCACCGTTAGCGATAACATTGTTGAATACCTGGAAGGTGCAGCCTTGTACAGCTTCGCTGACATTTTTCAGCTCCATGCCAAAGCGCAGGTCCGGTTTGTCGCTGCCGAAACGATCCATAGCATCGTCCCAGGTCAGACGTTGGAAAGGAATCTGGATGTCCTTGCCCAGCGCACCCTTAAAGATGTGGTGGATCAGGCCTTCCATGAGCTCCAGAATCTCGTCAACCTCCATGAAGGACATTTCCATGTCCAGCTGGGTAAATTCCGGCTGACGGTCAGCACGCAGGTCCTCATCGCGGAAGCAGCGTGCAATCTGGAAGTAACGCTCCATGCCAGCTACCATGAGCAGCTGCTTGAAGATTTGCGGAGATTGCGGCAGTGCATAGAACTTGCCGGGGTTTACACGGCTCGGAACGAGGTAGTCACGAGCGCCCTCCGGAGTGGATTTGCACAGCATCGGAGTTTCGATTTCCAGGAAATGGTTCTCGTCGAGGTAGTCGCGCATGAGCTTAGCTACTTTATGACGCAGAATCAGGTTATATTGCATTTCCGGACGACGCAGGTCCAGATAACGATATTTCAGACGCAGGTTTTCGTCAGTATCAATACCGTCTTTGATATAGAACGGAGGAGTTTTTGCACCGTTCAGCACTTCGATATCATGTGCCAGCACTTCAATAGTACCAGTCGGGATATTTTCGTTGATTGTTTCTTCATCACGCAGACGAACATTACCAATTACCTTGATAACATACTCGTTACGGATGTCTTCGGCAGTTTTGAAGCTGCTGCCTGCACTGTCAGGGTCAGCAACAACCTGCACAATACCGCTGCGGTCACGCAGGTCAATAAAAATCAATCCGCCATGGTCACGGCGTTTTGCAACCCAGCCGCACAGTACAACCTGCTCGCCGGCTTGCTCCTTGCCCAGCACACCACAATGATGGCTGCGTTTTTCGTTAATCATGTTTAGCACCTCTGCTTATAAAGTATTGAAATAAGTAATAATATCATTAATAGCGATTTCCTGCTGCTCGCTGGTCGCCATGTTACGCACGGTAACAGCGTTGCGGGCAAGCTCGTCCTCGCCAAATATTAACACTTGTTTTGCCTGGAATTTGTTGGCCTGCTTCATCTGCGATTTCATGCTGCGGCCGTTGAAGTCATACTCCACCTTGAAGCCGCTGCGACGCAGCTCGATAGCTGTCTTGAAGGCCAGCGCAAAGCTTTCCTGTTTGGGGCAGACAACGTAAGCGTCAATGCTTTCGTCGAATGCAGGCAGCAGGTTCTGCTTCTCCAGCGCCAGCAGCACGCGCTCCATACCCATAGCAAAGCCAATGCCGGGGCGTGCTTCATCGCCGCTGATTTCCTGTACCAGACCGTCATAACGGCCACCGCCGCAGACAGCGCTTTGTGCTCCCAGCGGAGCGTACTGGATTTCAAAAGCAGTTTTTGTATAATAATCAAGGCCGCGCACTAAGTTGTGGTCAACCTCATATTCAACACCAGCCGCAGTCAGCAGCTCCTTCAGGCCCTCGAAATGCGCCTTGCATTCGTCGCACAGGCATTCCTCCAGGCTCGGTGCGCCCTCGCCCAGCTCATGGCAGTGCGGGTTCTTGCAGTCCAAAAGGCGCAGCGGGTTGCGGTCAAAGCGGCCCTGGCAGTCCTTGCACAGCTCGTCAAAATGCGGCTTGAAGAAGGCCTGCAGCTTTTCTCTATGCAGCGGACGGCATTTCGGACAGCCGACAGAGTTAATCTTCAGCTTCAAATCCTTCAGGCCCAGGCTTTGCAGCACCTGTACCGCCAGCAGAATAATCTCGGCATCTACGTTCGGACCAACTACGCCCAGCGCTTCGACACCAAATTGGTGGAACTCGCGCAGACGGCCTGCCTGCGGACGGTCGTAGCGGAACATAGGCCCGATATAATAAAACTTCGTAGCAGCGTCATCCTTGCTAAGCTTATGCTCAACATAGGCGCGTACAGCGCTAGCCGTGTTTTCAGGGCGCAGCGTAATGCTGCGGTTGCCACGGTCAGTGAAGGTGTACATTTCCTTTTCTACTACGTCAGTGGTATCACCGATACCACGTTGGAACAGCTCTGTATGCTCAAACACAGGGGTTCTGATTTCTTTGTAGCCATATTGTGCGCAGATTTTGCGCATGGTCTCTTCCAGATAACGCCACGCGTTAACGTCAGAAGGCATAATATCCTTCGTACCTCTGGGTGCTGTAGTCAGCATGCTGACTCCTCCTTTTATCTATGCTATTTATGAAAGCGGCGGCTCAAAAAGCTCCGCTCTCTTAGTTGCTAATTCTGCGATTTTTGCGCCATAAACAGCGACATTCTTCGGCATATTCAGCTTGCGCAGATGATGACCGTCCGCCAGCGGCACCTTGCTCGCTGAGGAAGGACCGACGCCGATAACAGGATGGCGCTCCTCCATCATCTGGATATTATAAATGCTCTCCGTACCCGGCCTTGCATAACCGATGTTCGCAAGATGGCCCAGCATATAATGCTGACGATACAGATAATACGGCTCCAGCCCTAGGCTCTTGGCCGTCTGCCTGCCCTGCTCCACCATCCGCAGAGCATCCTCCGCCGTCAACGCCTCGCTGCGCTCGGCATGAAACAAGGGCGCACTGCGCTTCAGGGTCAGCGTATGGATAGTCAGATTCTCCGGCGCCAGCTTGGCAGCCTGCGTCAGCGAATAAGCAATATCCGCCTCTGTCTCCTGCGGCAGACCGATGATGAGGTCCATATTCACCACTGATATCGCACTTGCGCGCACCAGCTCATAGGCATGGTAAAAATCTGCCACCGTATGCCGCCTGCCGATAAGCTGCAGCGTCCTGTCATGGAAGGTCTGCGGATTCACGCTGATGCGGTTCACGCCCACGCTCTCCATCGCCGCCAGCTTCGCCTTGCTAAAGCAGTCGGGACGCCCTGCCTCCACCGTGAACTCCTGCACATCATGAAGTGCAGGCAAATCACTTTGCAGCAGTCTGCGCTCCACTGCCTGCAGCAGCTTCGCAAAAATCCTGTTGCTCAAGCTTGTCGGTGTGCCGCCGCCAATATAAAGCGACTTAACCTGCAAGCTGTGCATACTTAATAATTGTACCACATTTTGCAGGTCTTGTTCAATCAAATTTACAAAGTTTTGTTGAGATTCTTCATCCTGCGGCACAATTCCGGCAGGAAATGAGCAATATGAGCAGCGTGAAGGACAAAACGGCACGCCGATATAGATGCCCGCAGCAGTAAGACGCACACTGTCCGGCAGCAGGCTCTTCTGTCGCAGCGCAATCTGCGTCAAAAGCTCGCCCTGCTCGCGCGGCAAAAGATAGCGGCTCGCCAAGGTCTTTGGCAGCTCCCTAGCCGTCACGCCGCTGTCGAGCAGCTTATGCGCCAGCTTGCCCGGCCGCACGCCTGTCAAAATGCCCCACGGCAGCTGCGGCTGCACGCCTGTCAGATCGCTAAAGAGGCGCAGCACCAGCAGCTTCACGCAGCGCACCAGCTCACCGCTCACAGCGTCCTCCGCCAGCGGCTCGCAGGCGCGAAGCACCTGCGCACCATTATGCAGAACTGCACACACGGCGTCCGTCTGCTGCTCAACACGCAGCCTGAGCGCCGCCTCCGCGGCAATCTCATAGCCGAAAAGCACTGCCATGTCGCTCACAGGACGCGTAATATCTGTATTAAGGTTATTAGTTAAGGAAAAAAACAACTACCGCCCCTCCCCTGCATGCCACAGCTCCTTGTAAAGCACACGATAAACAGCTGCCACCGGCACAGCAAAGACCATACCCACAATACCGAACAGCTTCGCACCAATCAGCAGGCTGATAATCAAAATCACAGGATGCAAATCAATCTTCTGCCCCATAATCTTCGGCATGATAAAGTTTGCGTCCAGCTGGTAGTACACGAGATAAAACAAAGCCACATGAAACGCTGCCTCAGGCGACTGCCCATAGGCAATAAAGATAGCAGGCACAGCGCCCATCAGCGGGCCGACAACAGGCACAGTCTCCGCCAAAATAGCCCAAAAGCCCAGCACCAGCGGAAACTCTATGCCAAGCGAGGCCGTACCAACAGAAATCACAAAGCCGGAAATCAGGCTGAGCTTCGCCAAGCCGCGCACATAGGCGCTCAGCGTGCGGCCGATATCATCAATAACAGCCGCCGCCTTATCCTGCACATCGTAGTTAAAAAGATTAACCGCCATCTCGCGCAGCTCACGCCAATCCTTAAGGAAATAAAACGACAGGAACGGCACGATAATCAGGCCGATAAGACTTTGCACAATGCTCAGGCTGGACTGCACAAGGTTGCGCAGCACCGAGCTTACAAAGCCCATCGCCCAGTTCACCAGCGCCGTCATCAGCATATTAAAGTCCGACGGCAGCAGCGGAATCTTCGTCGGATCCTGCAGCATAGCGTCGATGTCATGCATATCCGTGCCCTGCGACTGCGAGATAAACAGCGGCAGCTTTTGCAGAAATTCGTTCATCTGACCAAAAAGCGGCAGCAAAATAAAGCCGATAATCATCACAATGAAGATGCAAAATGCCAGCAGTGCCAAGATAATCGCCACCACACGCGACAGCTTAATCATGCCGTGCGCCACACGCACCTTGGCAATCGCATTTACAAGCGGATACAGCGCGAATGCCAGACCGATGGCCAGCAGCAGCGGCAGCAGAAAGCCTGCCAAAAGATATAAAACATAGGAAACTGCAGCAGCAACCCCCAGCTTAAAGCAGGTGCTGCTGCGAATTATAGGCCAATACTTCAGCATGATACATTATTGCAGAAAGGGATTTCTGCGCTTCTCCCAAGCAACACTGGTGCTCGGACCATGACCGGGGAGCAGATGCACATCATCGGGCAGCGTCAACAGCTTCGTCTTAATGGATTGCAAAAGAGCCTTATAGCTGCCTCCCGGCAGGTCTGTACGACCGATAGATTCGCAGAAAATCGTGTCGCCTGCAAAAACAACCTCGTTCTCTGCGTTGTAATAGCAGATGCCGCCCGGCGTATGTCCCGGCGTAGCAAAGCATGCAAATTTCATGCCGCCCAAGGTCAGCACGTCGCCATCATGCACCAGAAAATCGGCAGGCTCATTCTGCACCTCATGCCCAACAAAGAAGGACAGGTTGCTGCTGGGATTGAGCAGACAGTCTGCGTCCGCCTCACCAATATAAACAGGCGCACCAGTTTCCTTACGCACCTCCGCCAAACCGCCGATGTGATCGCTGTGACCATGCGTCAGGCAGATAGCGACAACCTTAACCTCCAGCTTCTCAGCTGCCAGCAGCAGCTTATCAGGATCTCCGCCCGGATCAAAAATTACTGCCTCCTTCAGCTCCTCATTCACGACAAAATAGCAGTTTGTCTGCAGCATGCCGACAGGGATAGTGTATATTTTCATAAAGTTACCTCCTATAGTATCTTGCTGCTATCGAGCAGGATAGTAACCGGTCCGTCGTTCTCCAGTCCCACAAGCATATGCGTGCGGAAACGTCCCGTTTCCACCTGCACGCCTGCGGCACGGCAGCCGTCTACGAACCGTTCATATAAAGCGTTTGCTTCCTCAGGCTTGGCTGCCTGCGTAAAGGACGGGCGCTTGCCGTGGCGGCAGTCGCCGTAGAGCGTAAACTGCGACACTGCGAGAATCGCTCCGCCCACGTCCTTGACCGAAAGGTTCATCTTGCCTGCCTCGTCCTCAAAAACACGCAGGCCGACAACCTTGTCAATTATATATTGCAGGTCCTTCTCTGTATCGCCCTCGGCCACGCCAAGAAAGACCAGAAAGCCCCTGCTGATTTGTCCTGTAACCTCGCCCTCGACTGTCACCGAAGCGTGGTTTACAAGCTGTACAACTGCTCTCATCTATTTTTACCTCCGGCATTCGCTGTAGAAACAAGACGCTCTACGCTATAAACACCCTTCATGCGGCGGATACGCATCATGATATACTCCAGCTGCTCCAGTGTCGTAATATCAAGGCCCATGTGCATCGTCGCAATCTTATTCTTATCAGTATGGCAGGACATCGAGAAGATATTCACCTTCGACTCGCTCATCGTATTCATGATATCGCTCATCAGTCCCGTGCGGTCCACAGACATGATGACAATGTTCACCTTATACACATCATCAATGCCCACGTCCCAAGAAACCTCAATCAGACGGCGCTGCTCCTCAGGATTATTCGTCATGACATTGGGGCAGTCTGCACGATGCACAGAGATACCACTGCCACGCGTGATATAGCCGATAACAGGGTCGCCGGGAATCGGATTGCAGCAACGTGCCAGCTTAACCATAATGCCCTCCTCGCCCTTAACGAGAATGCCATGGCTCGCCTTCGCCTTAGACTTGCGCGGCTTCAGCTCTGCGAGCACCTGCGCCAAATCCTTCGTCGTCTCCAGCTTCTGCTCCTTCTTGTAGATTTCCACAAGCTTGGACATAACCGTATTCAGCGTCACGCCGCCGTAGCCAAGCGTCGCCAAAAGGTTCTCATCGCTGTCAATACGCAGCTTGCTGCCTGCCTCCTTGAGCTTCTCCGGCGTCATGAGTGCCTTCGTCTCGTAGCCGAGGCGCTTCACCTCGCGCTCCAGCATATCGCGTCCCTTGAGAATATTCTCCTCGCGGCGCTCCTTTTTGAACCAGTTTTTAATCTTATTACGCGTATCCGAAGAGCCGACCACGTTAATCCAGTCGCGGCTTGGGCCGTTGGACTGCTTGGACGTGATAACCTCGACGATATCGCCGTTCTTCAAATGATAATCAAGCGGCACGATACGGCCGTTAATCTTCGCGCCGACGCAGCGGTTGCCGACGTCGGTATGGATACGGTAGGCAAAGTCAATCGGCACGCTGCCTACAGGCAGGTCGATAACGTCACCACGCGGCGTAAAGACAAAGACCTCGTCCGCGAAAATATCCATCTTGACCGTATTCACGAAATCACGCGAATCGTTCATATCGTTATGCCATTCGAGCAGCTGACGCAGCCACGACAGCTTGGCATCAAAGCCCTTGTCGCCGCCTGCAGCAGGCTTGCTGCCACCGCTCTCCTTATAGCGCCAATGCGCCGCGATACCATATTCACTGATGCGATGCATCTCAAAGGTGCGGATTTGAATCTCCAGCGGCTGACCACCGCTAGACAGCACCGTCGTATGCAGCGACTGATACATATTCGATTTTGGCACAGCAACATAATCCTTGAAGCGTCCCGGAATCGGACGCCACATGCTGTGTACAATGCCCAGCGTGCCATAGCAGTCCTTGACAGTATCGACAAGCACGCGGATAGCCAAAAGATCATAAATCTCGCTCAGCTGCTTGTGGTCACGCAACATTTTCTTATGAATGCTGAAGAAATTCTTCGGACGGCCTTGAATCTCGCAGCGAATGCCAGCCTTCTCCACAGCGTCCTTCAGCGTCGCCATCGCCTCATTAATCATTGCCTCGCGCTCACGACGTTTAATCTTTACCTGCTCCACGAGGTCATAATAAATATCCGGCTCCATATAGCGGAACGCCAAATCCTCCAGCTCCCACTTAATCGTATAGATACCAAGGCGGTGCGCCAGCGGAGCATAAATCTCCAGCGTCTCCTGCGAAATCGACTGCTGCTTATGCACAGGCATAAACTTCATCGTGCGCATATTGTGCAGACGATCAGCCAGCTTAATCAAAACGACGCGGATATCGCGCGCCATCGCCAGGAACATCTTGCGATAGTTCTCAATCTGGCGGTCCTCCTTAGAGATATATTCAATTTTGCCCAGCTTCGTAACACCGTCAACCAGATTGGCTACGACTGTACCGAACTGCTCCTTAATATAATCAAGCTTATAATCCGTATCTTCGACTACATCATGCAAAAAAGCAGCCGCCAGCGTTTTTTCGTCCATCTGCAGGCCGACAAGAATACTCACCACGCCAATCGGGTGAATGATATACGGCTCGCCGGACTTACGCTTCTGCTCGGCGTGCGCCTTTGCCGCCAGCTCATATGCCTTGCGGACAAAGGCAACCTGCTCCGGACTCAGATATGCTTCTATGCGTTGAAATAATTCGTCTAAATCATGCGCTTCGTTTGTCGAGGGCATTGTCCCCACTCCCATCTATTTTCTAAATCAGCCACGCAAAAGGTCGTGCTGATTCAGTCTTATATTTTCCTGGAAGGTGCGCTCCAGCTCTGCTCTTTCCTGCTGCAGGGATACATAAAGGGGTGAATCCTCCAGCGAGCAGCGATTTATTACACCTTTTTTTATTATACCATTATTATAACTGATAAAGCCAAGCTGCTCCATAATTTTTACAGCATTTTCACTAATTTGCGTATAATTTTTCTCCAGCAGCTGTGCAAAAGCAACCTCTGCCTGCATTCCCAGCGCGTGCATCACCAGCTTATACGCCGTTGCCATCGCCGCGCGGTCCGGATGCGTCAGCATAAGCTGCGCTGCCTCCCTTTGGTAATCATTATGGTCAAAGAGCAGCATAATGCTCTGTGCGCCCTGCTTTTTCAGCTGCGCCGCAAATTGCTTCAGCGGATAAGGCGGCAGCTCCAGCAAAATCACCGTCTGCTGCAGGCTCTCGTCCTGCTGCGCAGAAAAGCTGCTATACAGCCTGATATCGAGATAGCCGCTGATATCCTGGTTATCCTGCAGCCAGCGTGACATCATACTGCCTGCATCCGCACTGCTCACGTATACCGTTAGCCTGTCATGCACGCGTGCCAGCGCACGCAGAACGCTGAACCTGTCCTCCGTGCCGCGACGGAAATCGCCCAGCGTCAACGGCTGGCGTAGGCTCGACACATGCAGCTGCACACTGCGCTCATTATTCCACACGTTCAACTTCGGCTGAAAGGCAACGTCTGCTACTGCACCATCGAACAAGAACGGCAGCAAATCCGCATTGTTCCACATCACGCAGCGATAAGAAAAATCGCCCTTATCTAGCGACAACTGCAAATGATTGCGCTCCTTGCCCATCGCCCGCTCGTTATGCAGCACAGCCTTATGGAAGGCAAAAACAGGCGGCGTATTCTCACAGCCGCAGGGCTCGAGCAGCGCCAGCTGCTGCAAATCCTGCTCCGTAATCTCGCCCGTACCGCTCACCACGCAGTCCACCGTCTGATGCGGCAGATAATCCTCCGGCTGCAGCTGCGCCGCTACGTAGGCGCGGAAGCGCTCGCGGAACTCCGGCACCTTTGCCGCCGGCAGCGTCAGGCCTGCCGCCTGATGATGACCGCCAAACTGCGTAAGAATATCTCGCTCCGCGGCAATCGCTTCATAAAGGTTCAGCGCCGGAATACTGCGGCAGCTGCCCTTCGCCATGCCGTCCTCGCTCAGGCTGATAAGAATCGTCGGCAGATGATACTTCTCCACGAGGCGCGAGGCCACAATGCCGATAACTCCCTGATGCCAGCCGGACGATGCCAGCACAATCGCCGTATCTATATGCTGCTCCTGCGCCAAAAGCTCCTCTGCCTCCTCCATAATCTGGCGGCAGATTTCCTGACGCAGGCTGTTTTCCTTATTCAGCTTCTCCGCAATCGCCTCAGCCTTCGCTGCGTCCTGCGTAACCAGCAGCTCCACAGCCAGCTGTGCATGCTCCAGACGACCGACAGCATTCAGCCGCGGCGCCAGACCAAAGCCGATATTATCCGCAGCAATATTCTCCTGCGGACAGCCGCTGGCCTTAATCAGGGCACGCAGACCAACGAGCTGCGTCGTCTCCATCGCCTTCAGGCCACGACGCACCAGCTCGCGGTTCTCGCCTACAAGCGGCACAATATCCGCCACCGTACCCATAGCCGCCAGCTCCGTCAGTCCCTGCCATGCAGGCAGGCTGCCCGGCACCCCCTGCTCCAGCGCCTGACACAGCTTGAAGGCAATACCCACGCCGCTCAGCTCCTTGAACGGATAGGCGCAGTCCGCCTGCTTTGCGTTGATAATCGCATAGGCAGGCGGCAGCTCCGGCGGTACAGTATGGTGGTCAGTAATGATAATATCAAGACACTCCGGTGCCTGCTGCACCTCATGCAGACCGCTGATACCGCAGTCCACCGTAATCACCAGCGTCGAGCCGCCCTCAGCAATCGTGCGCAACGCCTCGTCATTCAGGCCGTAGCCCTCACTCTTGCGCTGCGGAATATACGTCTGCACATGCGCTCCGCGCCCCTTAAGATAAAGATAGAGCAAGGAGGACGCAGTTATGCCGTCCACATCGTAATCGCCATAAACCGTAATCTTCTCTCCTGCCGCCAGCGCACACGCGATACGCTCCACGCTGCGCTGCATATCCTTAAGCAGAAACGGGTCGTGAAAGGGCTGCGCGCTGCCATAGAGAAAATCGCGCATCGCATCAATGCTGTTCACGCCACGCTCCAAGAGAATCCCTGTCACCAGCGGCGAAATGCCCAGCTCTGCGGCAAAGCAGCTGGCCTTTTCCTTATTATATTCCTTTATATCCCAGATACGCTGCTTGTGCATCATTTCACAGCAGCGCTTTCCTTAGCAGAATCAGCAGCCTTACGCTCTGCAGAAGCATCATGCAGCATCTGGGTGTGCTGCAGCATAGCAACCTGCTCCTCCAGGCGTTTTTTGTCAGCCTCCAGCTGAGCAATCTCCTCATGCAGCTTTTTGTCCTGCAAATAATGCTTAGCCTTCATCGCCAAAATAAAGCAGGTGGCAACCAGAAGGCCAAAAAGGAAGGAGCCAAGAATAACAAGCACCAGCGAAGCCTGAAAGCTCCAGAAAACAAAGTTCAGCGAAACCGCTACCGCATTCTGCACAGCAAATAAAGCAACAATTATACACAACAAAATTACGAGAATCAAAAACGGCATACTACTCAACTCCTTTGCGTAAAATAACTAATATTATAACAGTTATTATTCTGCTTAGAAAGAAAAAAATCCTGCTAGGTCAGCAGGATTTTACACTGTATACTTCAAAAAATATGTAATTGTACAGTTTTTACAAAAGAAAACATTCTAGCTCGCCATCTGTCGCACCTCGCTATAATAAGCTGCTAACTCATCGCATGCTCATTGCTGCCTTTAAACACTATCAAAAAAATTCAAGCTGATATGCAGAGCATGTAAAAATATCGCTTAGAAATGCTGCAAGCGTAAGCTTACACTATCAAAAAACGACCTGAAGTCTGACGTTCACGCCAGACCTCAGGTCGTTTTGATTTCCTGCTATATGTTTTTATAACTGCTGCATTACTGCTTTGCAGCGCTTCTTATGAAAAGCGATAGCATAAGCATAAATATGAGTTCTCCCCTCATTACGCAAACGCTCATCATACCTGCGCTCCTTTATCTGCTCCATACCCTTACGGCAGGCGGCCTCAAGCTCCGCAAAGGTAGCGGCATATTTCACCTCGATAACTATGCCTGTATCCGGCTCCTCAGCTTCAATAAGAATGTCGCTAAAGCCCTCGCCGGATTCCGCATTCGACAGAATCAGCCATTCCGGTTCACTGCGCAGCAGGCCAAGCAAAAGGCCATGATAAAAATTCTCCTTTTGCGCGGCTCTGGCCTTGGTATCCAGCACGCTTATCATCCTGCCCATAATCAGGTTAAGCCTTTTCTCTACCTCAGCAGCAGCGCCGGAGGCCAGCGCCCGCTGCAGCTCATTTGTGGCAGACGAGCTGCGCACCAGCACGTTGTCGAACCACTCCTTGATCTTATGCAGAAAAACCTCACGTACCTCTCTATTAGGCAGCTGCAAACGATAAACGCCCTGCGACGCCTCTCCGCTCGTCGTCAAATAGCCTGTCGTAAAGAGCACGCTCCACAGATTATCTATAGAGCGATCCAGCTCATCGTATGTCAAATCAAGACGCAGGCTTTTCTCGATCGTGCCGCCGTCAAGCAGCAGCTCCAGCTCATTTTTAGTATTCTTATCAGCCTTAGCGATAAAATGCTGCACCAGCTCATTACCGCTCGTATTCACCCAAAAGGCCTCCGGCTGCGCAGCATCATTAAAGCGCAGCTTATTGGCGTAATTGATAACATCCCACGGACAATAAATTTCAGCCTTGCCAAAGCGATAGCCGTCATACCATTCCTTCATCACTGCAGCATGCTTCTCAAGCGCATAATAAGCCATCAAGCCTTCCACCTCCGACGGTGTGAAACCAAAATATTCCTCAGCACCCTCATCAACAATGGTGTTAATCGTAAAATTGTTAAGTCCGGTAAAAATGCTTTCCTTAGAAACTCTCAGGCAGCCTGTCAGCACTGCCCTATAAAGATAGCTGTTCGTTTTCAGAGCCTTGCCTAAAAAAGCACGCAGCAGCGCTGCCATCTCCCTATAATATCCGGCATGGTAAGCCTTTGCCAGCGGCACATCATACTCGTCAATCAGCACCACAACCTCTCGCTCATGATGCCTTGCCAACAGCTGCGTCAAAAGCCGCAGGCTGTCCGCCAGCGCCTCATTGCTCACGCCCCTGCACAGCTCTGCATAAGCAGCAAACTCCTCAGGCAAAAGCTTCGGGCTGTTCTTCAGCTCATCATGACGCAAGGCCTCAAGCTGCATAAGCCGAGTTAAATTTGCCTCTGCACTGCTATAATCAAGTCCCTCCACGTCCTTCAGCGTTAAAAAAATTACGGGAAAGCGCCCCAGACATTGCTCACATAAAGGCTTATCCTGTGCAATTTTGAGACCGTCAAATAAGCTCTCATCTGCTCCAAGCTCATAAAAGCATTGCAGCATACTCATATTCAACGTTTTGCCAAAACGTCTGGGACGGGTAAACAAATTTACTTTGCCCATGCGTTTTTCTAACTCGCTGATCAAACCAGTCTTATCAATATAATAATATTGTTCTCTGCGCAGCTTATCAAAAAATTCTACGCCTAATGGCAATCTGTTCTTCTCCACCTGCATCCCTCCTGCGCTCTAGCATCACTCTATAGGAAACTATAAACCTATAGATATTATAACATTTTCCTGTACTAATTACTAGCAAGCAGGTGCGGCTACTTCCTTTCCCTTACGCCATCGCCGCCAGCGCCACAGCATCCGCCATGCTCTTGACGTACTCACAAACGTATTTCGGAGAGTCATTGCCATATTTTTCGACGATTTTTTCAATCGCACTGCCGACAATCGCGCCATCGCTGGCCTTTGCCATCTTGTAGGCCTGCTCCGGAGTCGCAATGCCAAAGCCAACAGCCACAGGAAGCTCCGTCGCCTTACGTACCTCGGTAACAATGCCGTCAATATCCGTTGTGATATTGCTGCGCACGCCCGTAACGCCCAGCGAGGAGACTACATAAACATAGCCCTGCGCATCCTTGGCGATTTTCTGAATGCGATCCTTAGAGGTCGGCGCAATCAGCGGCACAAGCGCCACATGATGCGGCTCGCTGTAAGGACGCATTTCCTCGCGCTCCTCATAGGGAATATCGGGGATAATCACGCCGTCCACGCCGCTTTCCTCGCAGCGCGTAAAGAATTTCTCTGCGCCGTAGGCATAAATCGGATTCGCGTAGGTCAAAAATACCAGCGGCACCTGCGTTTCCTTGCGCACCTCGCTCACGAGGTCAAAAATCTTATCTGTCGTCGTGCCTGCTGCCAGCGCGCGCAGATCGGCACGCTGGATAACCTCGCCCTCAGCCACCGGATCGGAGAACGGAATGCCAAACTCAATCAGTCCGGCGCCGCCCTCGACCATAGCCATGACCAGCTCCTTCGTCAGCTCCAGATTCGGATCGCCTGCTGTCACAAAGCCAATAAAAACCTTTTTCTTTTCGTCAAATGCTTTTTGTATTCTATTCATGTAAATCAACTCCCATATAGCGTGCAATGGCAGCAACGTCCTTGTCGCCACGGCCAGAAATATTTATTACCATAATCTTATCCTTCGGCAGCGTCGGCGCCAGCTTCATAGCATAAGCGACAGCGTGTGAGCTTTCGATTGCCGGGATAATGCCTTCCATTTTAGAAAGATAGTTGAAGGCCTCGACTGCCTCCTTATCGGTTGCCGGAACATATTCCGCACGGCCAATATCATGCAGATATGCGTGCTCCGGCCCGATGCCGGGATAATCAAGTCCGGCTGAGATGGAGTAGACAGGAGCAATCTGACCGTATTCATCCTGCAGGAAGTAGCTCTTCATGCCGTGGAAGATGCCCAGCTTTCCGTTCGCCATCGTCGCTGCATTCTTCGGATTATCTACGCCCAGGCCTGCGGCCTCAACGCCGATGAGACGCACGTCCTTGTCCTCAATGAAATCATAGAACATACCCATGGCGTTCGAGCCGCCGCCGACGCAGGCCACGAGCACATCAGGCAGGCGTCCCTCCTTCTCCAGCATCTGCGCCTTGATTTCCTCGCCGATAATCTTCTGGAAGTCACGCACGATTTCCGGATACGGATGCGGGCCCATAACACTGCCCAAAACGTAATATGTATCCTCTACGCGTTCAGTCCATACACGCAGCGCCTCGTTGACAGCGTCCTTCAGCGTGCCTGTGCCGCTCGTAACCGGCACAACCTTCGCGCCGAGCAGCTCCATACGGAACACGTTGAGCGCCTGACGCTCGCAGTCCTCCTTGCCCATATATACGACGCATTCCATGTTCATGAGCGCTGCTGCCGTCGCCGTAGCTACGCCGTGCTGACCTGCGCCGGTTTCAGCGATAACGCGTTTTTTGCCCATCCTCTTTGCCAGCAGAATCTGACCGAGCACGTTGTTGATTTTATGAGCGCCGGTGTGATTCAAATCCTCGCGCTTCAGATAAATCTTGCAGCCGCCAAGGTCCTTCGTCATCTTCTCTGCATAATAGAGCATAGACGGTCTGTTGGCATATTCGCGATAAAGTCTTGCTAATTCATCTTTAAATTCAGGATCGTTTTTATATTTATCATAGGCTGCTTCTAATTCCAGCACTGCGTTCATCAAGGTTTCCGGCATGTATTGTCCGCCGTGAATACCGAATCTCCCTTTAGTCATTGTCTTTCTCCCCTTACGCTCGCAATAAATGCAGCAATTTTCTTTGAGTCCTTAAACCCGTCTGTTTCTACTCCGCCGCTTACATCGACGGCAAATGGCTGTGTTTTTTGCACTATTTCGGCAGCATTCTCTGCGTCCAGACCGCCTGCGATGAAGCAGGGAGCCGGAAGCTTTGCGTCCAGCTCTACGTTGAAGCGCTGTCCTGTGCCGCCGTAAACACCGGCCTGATATGTATCGAGCAGCAGATAATCTGCCTGATACTCTTCTAAATTCTTCAGCGAGCTTTTGTCCTTCACACGCACCGCCTTGATCAGCGGCACGCTGATGAGCTTGCGCAGGCTTCTGCAATAGGCTGCATCCTCGTCGCCATGCAGCTGCACGAGGTCAATCGTTTTGCTGGCGACAAGCCGGACGATAAGCTGCGGCTCCGCATTGACGAAAACGCCGACAGCCTTAATCTGCTTGTCTAAGAGCTGCTTCAGCTCCTGCGCCTGTGCTACGCTTACGGCTCGCTTGCTTTTTTCATAAAAGACGAAGCCGATAAAATAAGGCTTATACTGATTTACATATTCTATATCCTCTCTGCGGCGCAGACCGCAGATTTTCACCTTCACGCTGCTCATGAGCGCAGCTCCCGCAGCAGCGCCGCCGGATTCGCACTGCGCATCAGCGCTTCACCGACGAGCACCGCCTGCACGCCTGCCGCCTTCAGTCCGGCTGCATCGCTGGCCTTGGTAATACCGCTTTCAGCAACGAAGATTTTGTCCTGCGGAATTGCCTCACGCAGGCGCAAGCTGTTGAGCGGATTCACCGTGAAGTCCTTGAGGTTGCGGTTGTTGACGCCGATAATCTCTGCGCCAGCCGCCAGCGCCGACTGCACCTCGTCCAGGTCATGCGCTTCGACAAGAGCGCTCAGCCCCAGCTCATGCGCCTGCGCAAGATATTCACCAAGCTGCGCCGTGCTCAGCAGGCTGCAAATCAGCAGCACTGCATCGGCGCCGATGTTTTTGGCTTCATAAATCTGGTATTCATCTACCGTGAAGTCCTTGCGCAGAATGGGCAGCTCGACTGCCTGCCGCACGCTTTGCAGATAAGCGTCGCTGCCGAGGAAAAACTTCGGCTCCGTGAGGCAGGAGATGGCGCTGGCGCCGCCCTGCTCGTATGCTGCTGCCTGCTGCAAATACCTTTGCTCAAAGTCAGGAGCGATAAGGCCCTTCGAGGGGGAGGCTTTCTTCAGCTCGGCGATAACGCTCAGACCAGGGGCCGCAAGCGCTGCCTTGAAGTCCTTGCCCTGCGGTCTGCCCTCTGCCTCGTCGCGCACAGCGTAGAGGCTCTTTTTGGCTTTTAACGCCTGCACACGTTGTTTGGTATATTCTGCGATATCATCTAAAATCATTTATTGCTTTCCTCTATCAGCTTCTCCAGTGTTTGCAGCGCCTTGCCGCTATCGATAAGCTCTGCTGCCAGCTTCACGCCTTCGGCAAAGCTTTCTGCCTTGCCGCCGATGTACAGGCTGGCACCGGCGTTCAGCAGCACTGCGTTGCGTTTATGTCCCTGCTCACCGCTCAGAATGGCACGCGTAATCTGTGCGTTTTCCTCCGGCAGGCCACCGACAAGGTCAGCCTTCGTGCAGCGCTCCATGCCGAAGTCCTCCGGCTTGATAACATAATTTTTCATCCAGCCGTCCTTAAACTCGCAGATGGTAGTCGGTGCGCTCAAGGAAATCTCGTCCAGCTTGTCCTGACCGTAGACAACCATGCCACGCTTTACGCCCAAATTCATCAGCACCTGTGCCAGCGGCTGCACCAGATATTCATCATAAACACCAAGCAGCTGCAGCTTCGGGCTGGAGGGATTCGTCAAAGGTCCGAGAATGTTGAAAACTGTGCGGATGCCCAGCTCCTTGCGGATTGGGCCAACATATTTCATCGAGGTGTGATACTTCTGTGCGAAGAAGAAGCACATCCCCACATTTTTCAGCAGCTCCACGCATTTTTCCGGCTCCAGCTGAATATTTACGCCCAGTGCCTCCAGACAATCGGCAGTGCCGCATTTGGAGGAAGCAGCGCGATTACCGTGCTTGGCAACCTTCATGCCGCCGGCCGCAGCCACCAGAGCCGAGGTCGTGGAGATGTTGAAGCTGTTCGCTCCATCGCCGCCCGTACCAACGATTTCAAAAACGTCCATGCCGGTTTCGCACTTCAAAGCGTGGTCACGCATCGCAGAGGCGCAGCCAGCGATTTCCTCTGTCGTTTCTGCCGTCGTGCTCTTAGTAGACAGCGCTGCCAGAAATGCAGCGTTCTGTGTAGCAGTTGTTGCACCGCTCATGATTTCACTGATTACGGCGTAAGCCTCAGCATATGTTAAATCCTTCTTATCTACTATTTTTACAATTGCCTCTTTAATCATTTTCTTTGCCTCCCTAGCTTTTTGTTCATAACATTCTACGAGGGAACAATGCTTATGCACGAAGCAGCTTATATGCAAAAAAGCCTGTCCTTGGAGCGACTCCTTTTGAAGTCAATCCCAAGGACAGGCTATAAATACTTATACCTGCGGTACCACCTTGTTTCATCGCTTGCGCGATGCTCTCTCGCAGAGTGCAAGCACACTCCTCACCCCTAACGCTGGTGCAGCGTTGCTGAATACTCTCGCCTGCGGCGATTTGACAGCACCCTCAACGGTCCATTTATCAGCCTGCATCTCTATCCGGCTCCCAGCTGCCCGGACTCTCTGTAAGCGCATCTACTGACTTGATCTCCGTCTCAACGGTTTGTTTTGTTTTTGAAGATGTGCCTAGTTTACCACCAGATACTCGCAGCGTCAACACCTTTTTACAAAAAAGCTGAGTTTTTTAATTTTTACGGTGTTTATGTAAAGCAGGTTACAGTTTTCGCCTCAAGCTTACAGCTTTAAAAAGTTTTGCAGTATTGTTCTGCCCTCAGGCGTCATGATGGACTCAGGGTGGAACTGCACGCCATAAACTGGCAGAGTCTTATGCTGCAGCGCCATAATTTCATGCTTCACCGTTTCCGCCGTAGCCTCCAGACAGTCAGGCAGACTCTCCGGCTCCACAATCAGCGAATGATAACGCGCCGCCTCAAAGCCATCCTGCATATTCTTAAAGATGGGGCTTGGCGCTGTCAGGTACATCTTATCCGCCTTGCCGTGTACAATCTCCGGCGCATGTACAACCCTGCCGCCGAACGTCTCGCCAATCGCCTGATGGCCAAGGCACACGCCAAGGATGGGGAATTCACCGGCCAGCTCACGGATAACGTCGAGACAGATGCCCGCCTGCTGCGGATTGCCCGGGCCCGGAGAAATAATAATGTGACTCGGTGCCAGCGCCCTGATTTCCTCGATAGTTATTTTATCATTACGCACAACCTTAATATCCGGATTTATTTCGCCCAGCAGCTGATACAGATTAAAAGTAAAGCTGTCATAGTTATCAATTATCAGAATCATGCTCACTCCTCCTCTGCCGTCAGCCGCAACGCCGTCATGCAAGCGCCTGCCTTATTAACTGTTTCCTGAAATTCGTTCTCCACAACGGAATCAGCAACGATACCGCCGCCAGCCTGAATATAAACGCGGTCATGCTTCTTCACCATCGTGCGTATAGTGATGCAGATATCCATATTGCCGCCAAAATCAAGATAGCCCATGCCGCCGCCATAAATACCGCGGCGCTCCGGCTCCAGCTCGTCAATAATCTCACACGCACGAATCTTCGGCGCACCGCTCAGCGTACCTGCCGGAAAAACGCTGCGCAAAGCGTCCAGCGCATCCTTATCAGCACTCAGCTCACCTGTAACCTTGCTCGTAATATGCATAACGTGCGAAAAGCGCTTAATCGCCTTGTAATCGCTCACGCGCACCGTACCAAAATCGCACACACGCCCCACGTCATTACGTCCGAGGTCCACCAGCATATTATGCTCCGCCGTTTCCTTCGCATCCGCCAGCAGCTCACGCTCCAGCGCCTCGTCCTCCTCCTGCGTACGGCCACGACGGCGCGTGCCGGCAATCGGCATGCTGATAACCTGCCTGCCTACTACCTTCACCAAGGTTTCCGGCGAGCTGCCGGCCAGCTCTACATCGTCATTATGCAAAAAGACCATATACTGCGACGGATTCGTCGTGCGCAGATAGCGGTAGGCATCAAAAAGGCTCTTGTTATAGGTCGCGCTGAACTTCTGCGCATAGACAATCTGAAAGGCATCACCGTTTTTGATATATTCCTGACAGCGCAGCACATTCTTGGCATACTGCTCCCTGCTCTGGTTGCTCGTGAACTCGCCAAGCTGCGCACGCTCAGGACGCTTCGGCTGCACAGGCTGCAGCAGCATTTCCTCCATCGCCGCAATCTCACGCTCCGCCTTAGCATAGTTAATAGCTGCATTATCTGTCTTGACGTTAACGATTAAGAAAATCTTCTGCTTCAGGTGGTCGAAGGCAATCAACTTATCGAAAAGCATTAAATCAACATCGGCAAATTCCGCCTTGCGCTCCCTGTTTACCTGCATATCAGGCTCGCAGTAGCGCATGAAGTCGAAGCCAAACGTACCAACCAGGCCGCCGGTAAAGTTCGGCAAGCCCTCCAGCTGCGGCGCCTTATACTCTGCCAAAATATTACGGATGCAGCTGATTGGATCCTTCTCCTGATATTTCACGGCTGCACCGCTGATAATCTCGGCATTGCCGTCGGTAATCCTCAGGCGCAGCACAGGATCATAGCCAACGAAGGAATAACGTGCCCAATGCTCGCCGCCCTCAATGCTCTCCAGCAAAAAATAATTACGGCTGCTGCGGCGCACATTATCCAAAAAGGCCAGCGGCGTCAGCATATCCGCCAAAACCTCCTTCGCTACAGGCACAGCCTTATACTGAGCAGCGTAGCTTTGCACCTGCTCTAAGCTCAAATTCAACATTTCATCACCTCATAGAAAATACTACTCTTGCAAACACAAAAGCCTGTCCCCGGACTGACTCAATTCATAAGTCAATCCCAAGGACAGGCTAAAAATACTTATACCTGCGGTACCACCTTGCTTCACCGCTTGCGCGATGCTCTCTCGCAGAGTGCCAGCACACTCCTCACCCTTAACGCCGGCGGTGCGTCATCGAATACTCTCGCTTGCAGAAGCGATTTGACAATGCCCTCAGCGGTCCATTTATCAGCCTGCATCTCTATCCGGCTCCCAGCTCCCCGGACTCTCTGTAAGCGCATCTGCTGACTTGATCTCCGCCTCAACGGTTTGTGGTTTTTTTGAAGTTGTGCCTAGTGTAGCACTAAGCTTATTTTCCGTCAACATATTTTTACAAAAAGACAGTGTAATTATATTTTCAGGATATTTTTGTAAAGCAAGTTACAATAATCTCCCACTTGACTCTCTCCCCTAAATCTGTTATTATAGCTTTAGCAAAGCATAAGCCTTGCGTATTATGAGAAGTAGTACGCAGGGCTCTTTTTGTTTTTTATTGGCAAACCTCTTGCTAGTAAAAATTTCTTGTAGATGCTATAATAAGAAAGGAGAGATACCCTTGCAGCTTGATACATCAGTTATCAAAGACACCGTAGAAAGCATTTCCCCTACGCAAATCCAGTACGACAATATTTGCAAAACTATTTTGGCTCATAAGGAAATCAGCGCCTGGATTCTCAAACACACAACCAAGGAATTCCACAAATTTTCTATTGAGTACATTGTACAGCATTGTCTTACGGAAAAGCCGGAAATCAGTACCATTGGCGTTATGCCAGGTACATCGACACCTCTGCCAACGCTCAGAACAGACAATACCGAAGATAATGTTCCCAACGAGGGCAAGGTTTTCTACGATATTCGCTTTCGTGCCAAGCTTCCGCAAGCAGCAGCTACAGCTGCTGTTATTATCAATATCGAGGCACAAAATCATTTCAAGGAAAAATATCCTTTAGTAAGCCGCGCTGTATACTATGCCAGCAGACTCATTTCCGCGCAATACGGAACTGAATTCAGCAAAAGTAATTATCAGGACCTCAAAAAGGTTTTCACTATCTGGCTTTGCTTCAATCCTACTGCTAAAGACCAATGTACCATCAACAGATATTGCATCGCTGAAGAAAATGTTTTTGGTCACAGAAAGGAAAAGCCTGCCCACTATGACTTGCTAGAAGCAATTTTTGTCAACCTGTCCGTCAAAACTGATACGAAAAGCAACAATACTCTAATCGATATGCTTTCAGTGCTTTTCTCCAAAACGCTCTCTAGCCAGGAACGCTTTCATAAGCTTAAAGATAATTTCAACATTGATATTAAGGACAATCTAACTACGGAGGTGGATAACATGTGCAATTTAGGTAAAACTTTATATGTAGAAGCTTATAACGAAGCTTATGGCAAAGCTTATGACGAAGCTGAATTCAAAACAACATTGAATAACATCGAAAATATCATTAAAGCCTTTAAGGTTACTCCTGAACAAGCTATGCAGGCATTAAACCTCAACAAAGAAGAACAGGAGAAATATCTGCCTCATCTCAAGCAAGCGTAAACAAAATCTTCCCACCAAAAAAGCCGCCTTCGGCGGCTTTTTTGCGTTCAGCGTCAGCTTTATCCTCTTTACTTTTCATCATATGCGCCTTAAAATATAATATATCATAAACAATACGGAGGTTAGCTTTCACTATGAACAAAAAGCTACGTGAGCTTTTGATATTCACAATTTTATATATAGCGCTCTGCGGATTTGGATACCTTGTGTCTAAAGGCGTTCTCTATTTAGACTATATTGCCAGTGCATTCATTATTTTAGTTGCTGCTTTTATATCAATACTACCTTACTATTTCTTCAAAGAATTTCAATTACGCAGTTTTCTCCCAGAATTCATTTTAGCAGCCTTTTATAGCTGTACTCGTCCACTTCTAGCCTACATAACCTATAGTGATTCAGCTAATGTATTAATGCCAGATTTTGATGTAGCACAAGGTCCTTTAATCTTTGCTTCTTTAGTTTTTATACGGATATTTTATAATAAGCTTTTTCCTCTCCACTTTCTCAAAATAGCAAATACCCTCTACATTTTTCTTCTTTTCCTATTCACTATCCCGATAATATTAAACCTTACTACCTTTGCTCTTTTCCAAAGCCCGCTGACATTCAATGTCATGCAGGCAATTTTGCAAACGAATCTCCATGAGGCACTAGAGTATATTACAAATTTACCACTGCTCTTACAGCTAACACTCCCGCTGCTGCTAATCGCCATAATCTATGCACTTATCAAAAACATTCTCAATGAGCATCTAACCTACAGCTTCCGCAGAAGTAATAGATTCTTTTCTATCATTGCGTTCGCAACAGCTTGTACCATTATTAGCTACTCAATTTATATACTCCCCACAAAAGCTAAGACATTCATGACTATTATCAGCACCCAACAATACTTCACTTCCATAAAAGCTTACAAAAGCAACAGAATAGAGCAGCTTAAAAGCCTAAAGGTTACACCTAATAATGGATCACAACGTCCACACACAATAATACTTGTTATTGGTGAATCAGCTGCACGCCCCTACATGAAAGCCTTTAATGAAAGCATGTCAGATGATACCACGCCATGGCTTACGCAGGCCAAAAGCGATGCCAATATGCTGCTTTTTAATAATGGCTTTGCCTGTGCTCATGCAACAGTTCCAGCCCTAGAACACGCACTTACAGAAGCAAACTATTATAACAACAAAGAGTTTAACGAAACTCTCTCTATCATTGACATTGCTAAAAAAGCTGGCTATAAAACATATTGGTTCAGTAATCAAGGCAAAATTGGCCCCTATGATACGCCGATAACCCTAGTTGCTGAAACTGCTGATATTGCGCTATGGTCAAAAGAAAAGCAATATGACGATATCCTTTTGCCTTACTTAAACAGCATAAACAAGGATGAGAATAATTTCATTGTCTTTCATCTTTACGGCAGCCATATTTATTATCATCATCGTTATCCGCAAACCTATCAAAAATGGACTGACCCGGGTGAACAAGGGAAGGTTGCTGACTACAAAAATTCTTTGCTTTTTACAGACAACGTATTGAAAGAAATATATAACTACGGACGGGAAAAGCTTAACATGGATGCTATGATTTACCTTTCTGATCATGGCTCCACGCCAGGAATCGTACGTAATCCGGATACGGTAATGCCTATCGTCTTTCATATTCCTCTCTTTGTATATCTTTCTCCCAGTTATCAAAACGAGCACCAGCTTGTTGCCCAAACGCTTAAAAATAATACTCAACAATATTTCACCAACGATTTATTGTACAACCTTGTTTGCGGTGTTTTAGATGTAGAAAGCAATCACTATGACGAAAGCGAAAGCCTAGCCTCTCCAAAATATAGATTTGATTTGACTAATCTTAAAACAAACATGGGAAAAGAATCGCTAAAGGATAACTTAAAGTATAAATAATATTTACAACCGACCTTAAGGAAAAATTTGCCAAAAGTCTTTTAACCGAAAATGAATCTTTGGAGCGCACTGCTCGACTGACCGAGCTGTCTTTAAAGGAAGTGCGCAAAATCGCAGAAAAGCTCAGTGCGTAAGAAACAATAAAACAAATCTTCCCACCAAAAAAGCCACCCTTCGGCGGCTTTTTTGCGTTCAGCGTCAGCTAAACGCCTACTCTTCATTTTTTACTTTTTATGTATCTCGTCAGCTAAACGCCTAATCTTCATATTTCACTTTTTATGTATCCCGTCAGCTGAATGCCGACTTCTCCTTATCGCCTTTCCTGCGCCCCACGCGCTGCCTATTTCCCCATGCTGTTAATCAGCGACACAATCGCCGGTCCCAGCACCACGACGAACATAACCGGAAAAATAAAAATCATCGTTGGGAAGAGAATCTTTACCGGCAGCTTCGCTGCCTCCTCCTTCGCACGCTGGCGACGCGCCTCGCGCATATTAGCGGACTGAATCTCCAGCGTCTGCGCCATACCTACGCCCAGCTTATCCGCCTGAATAATGGCCGCCGTAAAAAGCTGCATCTCCTGAATGCCGCAGCGACGCGCCAGACGCGTAAGAGACTGACGGCGCGTAACGCCCATGCGCAGCTCCTGCAGCAAACGCTCGAACTCGTCAATCAGCGGTCCCTTGAGCTTGGCCGTAACCTTACCCAGCGCCCCGTCGAAGCCCAAGCCTGCCTGCACGCTTACGCACAGCAAATCTAAAACATCCGGCATGCTCTGCAAAATCGCCTTCTGTCTTTGGCGTATCAATCGCTTGAGCCAAAAGAACGGAAAATACACGCCCACGCCGGTGAACGACACGATTCTAATAAGCTTCGAAAAGAGGCTCATGTCCTTGTCATAGCAGTACCATACGGCAAATAAGAAATAAAAGCCTATGCTCACAAAGCAAAACAGCACAAAGCCTGTCATGCCATGTCCATAGAAGCCGCCGCTCGCATCGACCAGCTCCTCCACTCGGCTGCGCACTCCGCTCGGCGCCACTGCCGCAAGATTTTCTGCTACCTTGTCCACTACCGGCTGAATAATACGGTCCTTGAACGAGCGGTTCATCTGCTTGCGCCAATACACGTCAGCATTAGAAGCGCTGCTCAAGCGGCCGATATTCTGCAGGCGGTTATGCACCTCGCGCCGCTTAGTCGACTGCATAACCAAAATTACATATAAAATTAAAAAGACAATCACTGCTGCCAGCAATGAAATCAAAAAAATCATAGCCTTGCTCCCTGCTTATTAAACAAATAAATCCATCGGCAGATGAACACCGTTCAGCTCCAGCTTCTCGCTGCACATCGGACGCAGGCCCGTGGTCACGAACTCGCCGCGCAGACGGCCATCGCTGTCTATGCCCTGCTGCTCAAAGCGGAAGAGATCCTGCATCGTAATGATGTCGCCCTCCATGCCGGTTACTTCGCTGATATTGATAATTTTACGGCTGCCGTCACGCATACGCGCAATCTGCACCACGATGTCGACAGCCGAAGCAATCTGGCTGCGTATTGCACGCAAGGGCAGCTCCATGCCGCTCATGAGCACCATCGTTTCCAGGCGGCTTAAAAGGTCACGCGCACTGTTGGCATGGGCGGTGGTCATCGAGCCGTCATGGCCCGTATTCATCGCCTGCAGCATATCCAGCGCCTCGCCTGTACGCACCTCGCCCACGATAATGCGGTCAGGACGCATACGCAAAGCGTTGCGCACGAGGTCGCGCATACTGATTTCGCCCTCGCCCTCGATATTCGCAGGACGTGTTTCCAGCGTTACCAGGTTATCCTGATGCAGCTGCAGCTCGGCGGAGTCCTCCAGCGTTACGATACGCTCAGATTCCGGCACGTAGGCCGACAGTACGTTGAGCAGCGTTGTTTTGCCGGAGCCGGTGCCGCCGGAAACCACGACGTTCAGCCTGCCACGCACGCACGCCTCCAAAAACTGCGCCATACGCTCATCAAAGGAGCCGAATTCTATCATTTTATCAACCGTGATTACATCACGTGAGAATTTACGAATCGTCAGGCAGGGGCCGATTAAGGACAGAGGCGGAATAATAACGTTCACGCGGCTGCCGTCCAAAAGACGCGCATCTACCATCGGGCTGCTTTCATCGACACGTCTGCCGACAGCAGAAACGATACGGTCGATGATGTGCATAAGGTGCTCCGCGTTACGGAAGCGTGTTTCTGTTTTAATCAGATGACCGCTGCGCTCAATATAAATAGAATCAGGGCCGTTGACCATGACCTCGCTGACGCTGCTGTCCTGAAGGAACGGCTCAATCGGGCCTAAGCCCATGATTTCGCTGATTAGCTCGTCAACAAGACGCTCTCTGTCGCCCAAGGGCACAGCAAACGGATTATTGCGCACCTCTTCGGCACAGATGTTTTCCACCATGCGGCGGACTTCCTTCTGGTCGCCTGTGGACTGATTGATGGCACGCTGCAGCGCCTCCGGCATCTCGTCGATGATTTTGGCGTGGATATCCTACTTTATCGTCTGGTATTCCTTCTCGCGTGCTTCGTCAGCAGTGACGGAAAAGCCTGTAGTGCCTTGCTTCTGCTTCGCAGGCGCCGCATCTGCAGCGCCGGGAGCGGCGACAAATTTTTTATTTTTTCTATTTAAGCGTTCTGTAAGTGACATTTATCAGGGCACCTCGCTAATCCTCTCTGCGCATTGTTATCGTGCTGGAGATTGTTTTCATGGAATCGGGGAAGTAGTCTAGGAATAAGAATGTCGGCAGACCTTCCTTCATCACTGCCCTCGCCGTAACCTTGATGGCCTTCTCCTTCGACGCATTGGCATCAACACCCATATTAACCTCGCTATTCTCGTCTGCCAAAACCTCAGGATCTGTTTTTATTTCATACAAAAACAATCCGCCATTGGCAGCCTTATTTTTTATGAATTTCTGCACCTCTGCAGTTTTTTCAGCAGGTGTTACACCGCTTGCAATAACAGAGCCGTAGCGTGCAGCATTACGCGTAATCTCGTTCAGGCTGTTGATATCATGCATGACCATTGCGCCGTAGATAATGCAGCTTATCAGCATAAAGAAAAAAGGTGCGACGAGTGCAAATTCCACCATCGCAGCACCACGATTTTTATTTTGCATATGCGTCCACCTTTCTGTAAGTTTATTTGATTTTTATTTTATGCACTGTGTTGAACGCAAGAATCTTCCTGCGCTGAACACAGTGCCTAAGCACTGTGTTACCTAAACTAATACATCTACTATAACCAAGGATTATTATAGACCACTAGCTATCCCTTTTATATTTAAGAACCGTCTATCCAAAGTATAGTTAAAGGTATCAACGTCAGTACCAGGGGTATAATACATTTTATAATACGCTACGCCTATAGCAGCGATGCATGCCAGCACGATGGCATATTCCACCATTTCGGCACCACGCTGCCCAAGCCTTGCTTGCATGTAGAATTTTACGTTTTTGATTTGAGTTAGCATTATAAAAACCTCCAGAAATATAAGCCTGCTGCAAGAGCAACAAGGACAAAATAATGGCAGCCTCCACCTCTTCGACGCCAGAGCAATGCAGACTCTCATTTATGCACTATGCTCAGCGCAACAGCCTATTACCCTAAGCACAGTGCATAAGCAGCGCGCTATTGTAGTCAATAAAAAAACTTAGCCGTATTAACCTTATTTAGCTTTATCAGCATAAGAACTTATACTCTTCCACAGAATATTCAAAATACCGGTCAAGGTATTACTTTCATCTGTGTCGCTAGTATAGTGATAATACAGCACGCCTACAGAAGCGATGCAGGCCAGCACGATAGCATATTCCACCATTTCGGCACCACGCTGACCAAGTCTTGCTTGCAGATAAAATCTTGCATTTTTGATTTGAGTTAACATTATAAAAACCTCCTAAAATATAAATATGCTACAAAAGCACCAAACCCAAAATGATGGCAGCCTCCACCATTTCAGCGCCAGAAAGATGCACCCCCTCATTTATGCACTATGCTCAGCGCAACAGCCTATTACGCTAAGCACAGTGCATAAGCACTGTGCTATTGTAATCAGTTAAAAATTTTAGCCGTATTAACCTTATTTAGCTTTCTCAGCAGCATCACTTACATTTCCCCACAGTTTTGTCAAAATGCCCTTCAAGCCATTTCCTGCTGCTCCCGAATCTTGGGAATAGAAATAAACACCTACAGCAGCGATGCATGCCAGAACGATAGCATATTCTACCATTTCGGCACCACGTTGGCCCAGTTTAGCTTGCAGATAAAATTTTGCATTTTTGATTTGATTTACCATTATAAAAACCTCCTAAAAATAAATAAATATATAAATTGCATAGCAATACGCTATCAAAAATTAAACCATTAAATTTTAACATTAATAATCCAACGGATAACAAGTCCGCCGATAATTTCACTGACAAGACAGGCTATACCAAGATACTTGCCAAAATCAGTATCCAGCATTCCTTTAAAATAATCAGGATTTGCCGCGTTACAAAAAGCACCAACTATAACAGGCAATAAAGCTATTGTCCAACCACTTATTACACCCTCAGCTGTCAGTGATTTAATCTCGCCTCGCAGCTTAATCCTATCGCGAATCGTCTCCCCCACCGTATCCAGAATCTGACTCAGATTGCCGCCAACCTGTCGCTGAATAACCACCGACATGGCCACCATCTCAAAGTCATCATCCTTAACACGCTGGCAAATGCCCTCCAGCGCCTCCTCCAGCGTCACGCCGAGCTGAATTTCATTCAGCGCACGCACAAATTCCTCGCTAATAGGCCCCTTGATTTCCTTCGCCACGATATCCATGGCCTGCTGAAAGGTAAAGCCTGATTTAATCGCATTGCTCATCATGGCAATAGCATCACCAAGCTGATTCGTGAACTGCTTCATGCGGCGTTTCGCCTTGAACTGCACATAAAGCGAGGCCAAAACAACCCAGCCGACTGCGAACAGCAAAGGCTCGCTAAGCTGCAAGGTCGCAATAGCAAGCAGCACAAAGAAGAACATTGCACTACCGCCGACGAGCATCATATACTCCTGCCCGGTTACAGGCAGATTAGCCTGCTGCGCCTTTAGCTCAAACCAGTTTTTCTTCGGCAGAAGATAGCCAAACTTGTTCGCGCCTGTCCTCGCCCAGATGCTGAACCTGCTGCGCATGATATCATCCCAAAAGGCGCTGCCCGTGCTTACGCGCGCACGCCTCTGCGGCCTCACCGGCGTCCTGTACTGCTGCACACGCGCGGACAAATCCACGCCTGCCGTCAGCAGTCCGCTGGCCTTTGCGATGCCCACCAGCAGTATAAATACTGCTATCGTACCTAAAACAGCAATTGTCAGCATAGCATCACCGTCCCTCCGGACACAGCTTCTGCGCTAAACGCTCAATCTGCGCCGTCAGCGGCGAGCCGGGGCCGACATCAAGAGCCATACGGCCATTGTTCGCTGCCTCAGCACAAAGCATATATTCATTCGGCAGCAGCATCACGGGACAGCCAATCTGGTTTTCCAGCTCGCGGGCATGGTGCATATCCGGCTGCAAGCGCGAGATAATGCAGCCTACACGCTGCTGATAGTTGTCGAGCGACTCGAAAATCTCCATCGCCCGGCGCAGATGCTGCACCTCAAAGGCATTGTCTGCCATTGCTGTCAGAAACACATTTTGTGAAGCCTCAGCCACAGCAATGCTGATGGGATTGAAGCCCGGCGCCATGTCAACAAGCACATAGCGGAAGCTGCTGCGCGCCATTTTGATAAGCTGCGTCAAGCCCTCCGGCTCCACATAGGCTGCCTGCTGCGGTGTTTTGGCACCACAGAGGACATATACATTCGGCACGGCCTCCTCAAAATAATCAAGGAGCGTACCCGGTTTCAGGTAAGATAAGTCGCGCAAAGCCTCGACAATCGTGCTCTGCGGATCAATGTTTAAAAACGCATCCATGTCAGCAAAATGCGTGTCAGCATCAATAATGCCCACAGGCTCGCCCGTAATGCGCACCAGCGCCAGCGCCAGATTTACAATCAATGTCGTGCGGCCGCTTTTGCCCTTAGGGCTGAAGAAGCTGACCACCTGACAGCTATTACTAAAATTTTTCGGGTTCTTGTCTGCAGCATTTTTTTCATCAGCTAAAAAGCTTTCTTGTTTAAAGCCTTGCATAAATCACCCTTCCTTCTACTTCCACAGACCGCTGAACCATTTGGAAAAGCCTCCGCTTTCCTCCTGCTCGCCCAGCTCCGACGAGATAACATTGCTTATTTCGTCAGCCAGTCTGCTGTCTTTATCAGTCAAAACCACCGGCTTGCCTTCCTTAATTGACAGCGTTACACCACGGTAATCGTTGCCGATGAAATACTGGAAGGGCCTGCCTAGTAAGGCTTCTACATCCTTAACACTAATTTGCGTTTCTGCCTTGCTTCTGTTAAGAATCAGGCGCACGCGCTGCCAGTCAAACTGCAGCTTATGCAGCGTATCAATGCCGCATTTCAGATTCTTGATCGACGGAATAAAATCCACCACGCAGGGCAGATACAGCACATCCGTCAGCTCCAGGAGGCTCAGGTTTATAGCACTGAAGCCTGTTGTCGTATCAAGAATTACAAAATCATAGGCCTCCTGCAGCTGGCTCACCGCGCTGCTGACGATTTCTGCATTCATAATGAACGCCTCATCAAGCTCCTTCGGTGCTGCCAGCACATCAAAGCCAAAGGCTGTCTGCGTAACGAACGCCGCCGCATTACGCGTTGCCTCGTTCGCCTCACTATAATCATATAAGGTCTGCTCCGGCGCGAGTGCCAGATAATTGCACACGTCGCCAAATTGCAAATCTAAATCTGCTAAACAAACTCTGAAGCCTCTTTCGGCCAGAGCTGCGGCAAAGTTAATCGCTAAAACCGTTTTACCCACGGCGGAAGCCATACTGAAGAAGGTCAGAATCTGTCCTTCACCTTCACTTTTTTTGCTTAGCATAGAGGTCACCTCGCAAAACTTCTTTATCAGACAGCTTAGACATGCGCTCTGCTTCCTCGCTCATCACAGGCTTATAGTCACTGTCCACCAGAATCGGTGTCAGTAATATCAAAATTTCCTTGCGCTCACGCGTTTTCGACGTGTTGCGGAAGAACTGGCCTAAAATCGGAATGTCGCCTAAAAGCGGAATCTTCGACACGGATTTGCTTTCCGTAGAGGAAATCAGGCCGCCGATAGCCATCGTCATACCCGGCTGCATAACCACGTGGCTATCTGCCTTACGTGAAAGCAGGCCGGGAATACGCACGCCTGTTGCAGACGTTGCATTGACCGCGCTGCTCCAATCCAGACTGCTGACCTCGGTTTTAATCTTGCTGTCTACGGAATTGTCCTGCTGCACAGTCGGCTCGATATCCAGACGGATACCATATTCACGCCATTCCACAGTAACTGTATTATCATCTGTATTGACAGGAACAGGAATTTCGCCGCCAATCAGGATATTTGCTTTTTCACCGCTCATAGCGATAACGTAAGGCTCAGAAAGCACCTTCGCATCGCCCTTTTTCACGAGCGCATTAAGCTGCGCATTTATTTCTGCATAAGAGCCAAACCAGTTAAATGGTCTGCCCGTATCCACATTGTTAGTATGCGACTGCCCGGCGCCAAACGCACCCTCAGTACCCAGCGAAACAGAGCTGCTGCTGCCGCCACTGCCATTACCAGCCGCATTGCCATAGGCGATACCAAGATTTTTTACCTTATCCGTAGAAATCTCGATAACGCGGCTTTCAATGCGTACCTGCTTCGGATGGCGCATCTGCAAAAGGTTCGTCACCGTGCCATAGGAAGAGGCAATCAGCTCCGCACGCGTGCGCTCATACTGATTTTCCACCATGCCCTCAAGAATAATCTTGCCCCCTGCCATGCTCACATGAACATCGGGATATTTGAGCACGCTCTGCACAATACCTGCTGTACCATCATCAATTGCGTCGACAACGACCGTATAATCAATACGGTTGCCGTAGCGCCACAGCGACAGGCTCGTCGTGCCCGGCTTTTTGCCAATCAGCATAACCTCGCCCGGTGCAACCACGAGAACATCGGCAATCTCAGGATTCGCAATCGCCACCTGATTGACGCCTGCAGCATCAATCATATGCGACTGGTTCACGCCCACAGTCATATTACTTGCCAGTACAGGCACCGCCACCAGCATACAGCTCAGCAGCACGCCTGCAATCTTACTTTTAATCTTCATTGCTCATGCTCCTTCCCGTAGCCTAGCGGCTCACACTTGTACCGCGGATAACGGTAATACCAAAGTTTGCACTAGCCGGAGACTGCTGCGGTGCAGTCTGTCCCGGTGCGCTATAAGAAGGTGCCGGAGCACTGTAGCTTGGAGCACTGCTCTCACTCTGCGAAGCCTTGCCATAGACTGTCGTGCCGACAATCTCCTTATCAGTCGGCTTCTGCGGACGCAGCATCAATGTTATCCTGCCCTCGCTCTGCGCCACACGCAGCTCTACAGCCTCACGCGGGTCGAGCGCCAGAGTAACAGTTTTTACACTCTCATTCTTTTTTACCTTATCACTAGTAATATCCGTGCTGCCAACAGCAAGCACCAGCACATTCTGCAGCAGCAGCCTGCCGGAAACACGTCTATCCTTGCCGTCGCCGTCTACGTTCAACACGTCGACATAGCTGCCGGGCGCAATAAAGCCCGCCACGCCGCTCACGTCGTCAACCGTAATCGTCACAGCACGCTTATCATTAGGGATGGTGCCGATAAAGCTGCCCATAGTGCCAACTGCATTCAAACGCTTCTGCGTAATCTGGTCACCGGCATTGGCAGGCATCTTCAAACGCTTGCCCACGGCATCGTTAATCTTACGCATAGCACCCTGCTGCACCAGCTCGTTCGGAATCAGCTCCAAACGCAGCATCTGCGCTGTCATCTCTGTACCCGGCGCAATATCCATCGCCGCTACGACAACAGCCGTCTTATCAGCATCACTTTTATCATTTTTACTTAAAAACGAATAAATCATCATACCGCAGATAATGCTCAACGTCAGAGCAATTATCAGCAGTATGCGTGGTGAAAGCTTCCTCATTATATATCATAATCCTTCTTCTTTGAAATTGTACCTTCTAAAAAGGGCACAACAAAACAAACGAAACGAAACCCAAAATCCTAAAAAGTTCCTTCATTTCGCACATACTTATTTATGGCTTTATTATACAAATTTCTGCTCAAAATTGCAAGTACCTGCAAACTTCTATGCCTTTGCTGAACTTTCGAGAGCTTTTATTGACATTTCTTCTAAGATTGCATATTTCTCTGTGATTTTTTTGCGCTATATATATATAACCACTTTTATACAGATAATATGTAACTAAAAAAAGTGCGGCGCACAGCAGGAAAGTTTTAATTTACTGACATTTAGGTGGAGATGAGTTTAGTTATCCCTTCCCCCAAGACCGCGTATATATTACACTCCCAAGCGCGCGTTTTAGGAAAGATTTTTGCACCTTTCTACACTTTTCCTTCTTAATTTGTAAATATCAGAAAATTAAGTTGATTTTCTTTTCACAATCTGCTATAATATCCACAATGGCTGATTAATCAGAAAATTATTTAAAAAAAGAGGTGAACCTATGCCTATCAACTACTTTATAGACATTGAGCAAATCGTCAAAACACTCTGCATGATGAATAACAAATTTATGAACGCCATGCTCCACGATAACATCCCGGCAACACAAAAAATGTTGCGAGTTATCATGAAAAATGATAAAATCAAGGTGATATCAGTATGTGTACAGAATTTCATTCAAAACTTATTTGGTCATTCTGCACAACTCGATATTCTCGCTGAAGACGAAAATGGCAGGCGATTCAACGTCGAAATTCAACGCGCTGACGAAGGCGCACCCGCAAAACGCGCACGCTTTTACAGCAGCTCTTTAGACACAGTTTTCTTAAAAGCAGGTCATGACTATGAAGAACTGCCGGAAACCTACGTTATTTTTATTACCGAAAATGATGTGCTGCAGCGCAATCTGCCAATTTACAACATTGACCGCTATATAGGTCAGAATATGGAACTCTTCAAGGATGGCTCGCATATTATTTATGTGAACAGCCAAATTCAGGATGACACTCCGCTTGGTAAGCTCATGCAGGATATGTACTGCACAGACCCTGCAAAGCTGAATTATAAGGAATTTGCTCCACAGATGGAGTTTTTAAAGCATTCAAAGGACGGTGAAGGAGAAATGAGAGATTTATTTGAAGAATATGCTCATCAAGTTGGACAGCAAATTGGGCAACAGCTTGGGCAGAAAATCGGACAGCAGCTCGGTCAAGAAATCGGCGAAAAAATTGCCAAAGAAAAAGTAAAGGAAGCTACTAAAAAAGCTACTATGAAAGCGGCTAAAACAACTAAAAAGAAAACTTTAAAGGACATGGCGCTCAAGATGCTGAAGCGTGGCGATTCTGTGGAAGACGTTGCGGAAATTACTTCTTTGCCACCTGAAAGCGTGCGTGCGCTGCAAGCCAGCATGTAGCGATATTCACCTCGTTGTACAAAACACCTGCGACCCTACTACTATGATCAGCCCCTTGTCAAGTAGACAACTCAAATAACTAAAAATTTTTCTTGGA
>ERZ1026901.42-NODE-42-length-107393-cov-8.617116_pt1 | contig 107393 bp, 114 predicted proteins | sample MGYA00380179_ERZ1026901 | MGnify/ENA primary metagenome ERZ1026901 (study PRJEB33269, sample SAMEA4719815) | human gut metagenome | biome: human-associated habitat; feature: organic feature; material: feces | place: Cameroon | collected 2013-10 ... | reverse complement strand
TTTTTCGACAACTACAGCCATCTCCAACGGGGCTGTATTTTTATTTTGCTGACATTCCCCGTCCAGCGGATTTCATTCTTCCCGACTTCAAATCTGGGGAAGTCCGCACCGCCGTATTTGCTGTTTTGGTTGGCGTTTCCCTTGAACACCTCCATCATTTCGCTGTCAATCGTAATGCTTTCCTGCACGTTCCGCAGTGGGTAGGAATTGCCGTTGATGTTCAGCGTAATGTCCCCACTGCCGTAAACCGTAATCAAAGGCTCGCTGTAGACTGTCCCGCTGTTGCGGATGGTGGTCGAAGCGGTCAGCTCCAAAGCATCCCCTGCGGCATTGACGCTGTATTTGAAGGGCTGCACCCGAAACTGCAACAGAAAGCTGTTATAGAGATAAATCATATCCGCAACAGAAATCTTGTTATAGATGGATGCCCGAAAGACCTTATCCGGCTCGGTGCAGAGAATCAGCTCCCCTGCACCGTCCAGCCACGCCAGTATTTCATCCAGTCTGTCGCTCCCTCTGGTGCTGCATTCCACCGAAATGACATACGGCGCATACGTCCCCTCGTCCATCGTCAGCTCCCCATTCCTGCCGGGGATGGTGACCTGCTCCACGCGCCGTTCCGCTCTCACCTTTTCGGGCGCGGCGGAAATCAGAATCCCGAAATCTCGGCTGTCCTTTCCTTTAAAGCTAAACCAACCCATTTATGCACCTCCCTTCGCCATGGCTCTGCGTCTGCGGGAAAATTCCATCTCCTGCATCAGACTCGGCACCGCCTCTTTGCTGTCATTGTGGAAATGCTCAATCTGCAGCACCGTATTTCCTTCTGTATTATTGACCGTCTTTGTGATATAGGACGTATCTCCGCCACGCTGAACGGCAATATCCCCACGCAGGCGCACCATGTTCCGGTTCATAGCAGCACGCATTTTCTCATACGCATCGGACATTCTGCGGCTGAATCCATCGGACAGACTGCCGCTGATGGTATCCGAAACGCTGTCCATACGGTCAGACCAACCCACGCCGACACCCTGCGCCATGTAATCGCCGATTTTCGCCATCACACGAGAGGGGCTGTTGATGTCCATTTCCTTTTTCGCCGCACGCACTGCCGCCTGTAATGCCTTCGCAACCGCATTGACAACGCCGCTTTGCCCGTCACGCACGCCCTTTGCAACGCCTTCCATCAGGCTTTCCCCAACGGCTTTAAAATCCGTCTGGTAGCCTGCGATTTCTTCCTTCGCTGTTTCAGTCAGCTGCTTTGCCTGCTCCGCAACAATGGGCTGCTGCTCCGCAATCCCTTCGGAAACACCCTCCGCGCTGACTGCCTGCATACTTTCGGATACCGCTGTGCCTACGTTGGAAAGCTCAGTTTTTACGCCTGCCAGAAACTCCGGCAGCTGTCCGGTGTAGGTTTTCTCCAGGGCATCAAATTCACCCTTGTAGAATTTTTCCGCAACGCCCTGCGCCATCTGCTGCTTCTGCTCAAACAGAGAAACATACTCATCCAGTTTCGTATCAGACATAGAAAGCAGCTTGTCCATGTAGTCAAGTGCATCCCCGACACCCATGCCGGCAATCTCGCTCATCAAACTGTCAGAAATGCCTTTTTCCTTCAGCTTATCGAGTGCATCCCCGTATTTTTCCAGCTGCTTGATGTCATCCTTGAGGTTGCCCAGTTGGAACAGCTCCTTGCCGTCCTCCGTTTTCACACGCTCGAATAACTCTCCGTAATCGGCAAGTTTGCTTTGCAGGCTGTCCTGCTTGCGCTCGATGGTATCCAGAGCGGCTTCGTATTTCTGTTGGAACTGCTTCAGCAGGGAAATTCTCTCCTGCAATGCCTGCTGTTCGGCGGCTTTCTCTGCCTTCGCCTGCTTTCGGTTCCAATTTTCCTCGATTTCGGCAATCTCTTTGAGAATCTTCTGGCGGTCTTTTTTCTTCGCCTTATTCAGCTCCGCATTTTTCTCCGCCAGCTGCTTTTTGTGGTCTGCCAACTCCTCCGCCGCCTGCTGTGCATCCGCCTGCTTCTGCATTTCCTGCAAAGCCGCATTTTGCTTGGTCAGCTCTCTTTCCAGAACATCCCCGACCTTCTGTGCCGTTCTTCTGGCGTATTCTACAGCTGTTTCCGTTCCGGCAAACGCATCTATGATGCCATTCGCGACCGTCTCTGCGGCATCCACCGCCATCTGTCCGCTTTCCTCGATGCCGACCGCAATACCCTCGCCGATATACGCGCCGACTTCTTCCTTCATCAGCTTGGAAGGGGATGCAATCTTAAACAGCCCCTTCAGCTTGGAAAGCAGGGTATCCTTTATCTTCCCTGCAACATTCGCGATATTTGACAGGCTGTTTTTGATGCCGCCGACAATACCGTCAATGATGTATTTCCCGATGCTTTTCAACTCGGTCGCGACCTCACTGCCCGTAATCTTGGATTTAAACTTGGAGAAGGCGTTCTTCGCTGCCGTTGCCATGGATTCTCCGGCTTTTTTCACGCCGTTTGCAACCCCGTCAATCAGCTGTTTCCCCAGATTCAGCCATTGGAACGCCATGAATGCCGCCACGATTGCCTCAATGATTTTCGGGATATTGGCAAGTATGGTAGGTGTAGCTGCCAATAGACCTGTTGCAAGCCTTGTGATGAGGTACAACGCCGTATCCACCAGCTTGGGCGCGTTGTCATTGATGACATTCGCAATGTTGATGACTATCTGCGGCACGGTTTCAATCAACGTGGGAATCGCTTGTACCAGACCATCTGCAAGGTGCATCATCAGTTGCATAGCTGCATCCGTTATCTGAGCGGCATTTTCATTCAGCACCTCAGAAATTTTCAAAAGCAGCTGCGGTACCGTTTCAACCAACTTTGGAAGTGCATTTACAAGCCCTTCATCCAAAGCCTCAATAATCTCCACACCTGCCTGTAAAATGGTGTCAGCATTTTCTGTCAGATTCTCGACAAGAGAAGTCAGCATTTCCGCAGCCACAGGAACCATCTGCGGCAGGCTTTCCGTCAGTCCATCCGCCAGAGAAACCGCAAGGCTTGCCGCCGTATCCGCTACCATCGGGAGCAGCTCCGCAATGCCTTCCGCAAGCGTCCCTACAATGGATAACGCACCCGCCGCAAGGCTGTCCCCGTTCTCCTGTATGCCCTGCACCAGTGCGCTGATGGACTGCACCCCCAGTTCCACCAGATTCGGCAACAGTTCATTCGTCAGTGTTGGCAATGCGGATGCAATCTCCGGTGCCAAGCCTGCAACCAGTTTTCCCATGCCTTCAATCACAATGCCGATACGGGGCAGAAGGTTATCCGCCACCGTGCCGATGCTTTCAATGAAATTGCTTAACAGCAAATCAAAATCCTGCGTATCATCCGCCATGCCGACCATCAGGTTCGCCCATGCGGCTTTCATGCTGGCAACACTGCCTTGAATGGTGGTGCTTGCCTCCTTCGCCGTTGTGCCTGTGATACCCATTTCCGTCTGAATCACATGGATTGCCTCTACAATGTCGGCATAGGAAGAAAGGTCATATTTCACGCCGCTGAGCTTTTCCGCATCCGCAAGCAAACGCTGCATTTCCTCTTTCGTGCCGCCATAGCCGAGCTTGAGGTTATCGAGCATGGTATAGTTCTGCTTGGCAAAGCCCTGATAGGCGTTCTGGATGGATTCCATCGCGGTACCCATCTTATTGGCGTTATCCGCCATATCCGTAATAGCAAGGTCTGCCGCCGCAGCCGCCTTTTCCGTATCTCCATCCAGACTTTGCAGCAGGCTTGCCGAAAAGCTCGTAACGGTTTCCATATATTCATTTGCGGACAGACCCGCAGTTTTATACGCATTATCCGCATAGGTCTGAATTGTGTCCGCGCTGTCCTTAAACAGTGTTTCCACGCCGCCGACCAGCTGTTCATAGTCCGCATAGGCATTGATGCAGGCAGTCCCCAGAGCCGCAACACCTGCGGATGCCGCACCGACTGCCGCGGCAGATGCTTTCACCGCTGTACTTACCGCACTGCCGATTTTCCCCAGTACCTTTTGAAATGGGCTGTCATCGCCCTTGATTTTAATTACAACAGAGCCATCTTCTGCCAATAGTCCCACCTCCGTAGGGAACATCATCGGCAGCTCAGGCTCTACTTGATGTCTTTCACGTTTATCTCAATTTCAAATATTCTTTTGCACCTTCGCCCTTTGCAGCGTAAAAAAAGCCCCTTGCACACAGCATCCTTGCTGTATGTAACAGGCATTTCATAGCCGCAGTAGGGGCATTTTACTTTTTCTTCATGCACGCCATCACCTCATCCACCTTACCATCCCCCATCAGTGCCGCGACAAGGGCAGACTGCTGTCTTTCCTCCTGCTCAGGCAGAGGCAGGGCATATCTGCGTTTCATGGCGTTATAGTAGTCCTTCTGCGCCTGCGGCATATCCCCCTTGATTTCCACCGCTCTGCACCGCATGACCTCCTTCAGCACCCTGTCCTCCTCCAATGATTCAAACAGTGCCATAAACTGCCACCAGTGCAGGCTTTTTCGGCTTAAATCAATGCCGTACTGCGTCAGAAACGCCCCGTAAATCAGCCCTGCATCATGGGCGAAGGAATAAATCGGCGGCTGCGCTGCACCATTGCCCTTGGCACGTCCTTCCTTCTCCTGTCTGCCGCAGCTCCAGAAATAGCACAGCCGCTCTACCGCCTCCTCCAGCGGTTCGGGAATGCAGCCGTAAAACAGCTTCAGTGCCTGCGCCGCCTTCTCTTCATCCGTCAGTTCCTCGGAAGAAAAAATCTCCTCCAATCTCAGCATTGCCCGAAAACCAGAGGAGATGTGGTATTCCCTGCCGCCAATCAAAAAAGAGACAGGTAAGTTTCCTGTCAGCAGCTCTTTCATTTCCTTCTTCTTTCCGCACGCTCTCTGGCTCTACGTGCGGCTCTGTTTTCAACCGCCGCCTGTGCCATGGGGGCAGAGGGCTGTGTATTCTGGGGGACGGATTTCTTGTAGCTGTTTGCCCGTTCTGCGTGGTAGGTCTGCACCTCTTGGGAAATATACATTACCAGATCCAGACAATCGTAAATATCCACATCCCTCTCCGCCGTAATGGCATCCACCGTAGCCTCGCCCAGAAGGTCATCCAGAATGTCGAGCATGAAATCAATCCCCTTTTCGACATCCTTTTCTTCCTTCAGCTGTGCGCCGAAGGCTCTCATTTTCTCGCCTGCGTCCTCCAGCTTTTTCGCATATTCCACCGTAGCGGGGACAGTCACCTGTACCCCTTCGATGTCCAATGCTATCCCACGCTTACGAAACTCAAATTTTCCCATCTCTTTTTCCTCCTTCTTTCCTTATTCTGCCGGTGTAAATTTTTTGGTTTCCGTGTTAAACGTGCCGTCCACGAAATCCCCTACGCCGTTCAGATTGCCTGTCACCTTCATCACGCCGCCGCCCTCGCCGGAGATAGAGGAAACCTCAACCGCAACCTTAAACCTTCTTGCTTCAAAGGTATTCGGTGTTTCTGCCACAGGCTTGAACAGCTCCACTCGCACATAATCCCTTTCGGCATCTGCGCCCGTCAGCTGATTTCTGCCGATTTCATACAGTGCCATCACTGCCGCCTCGTCCGCAATCAAGTCCGAATCAAACGCAAACGCAGGCTGATAGCTTTTAATCGTAGAGGTCTGGGATTTCTGATTGATGTATGTTTTGGAATCCTTCTGTGCATTGGGGGATTCGTCCAAGGTATTAAACCCAACCCCCATCAGCGCAAAGCTTTCCGTTCCGCTTTTCGCGGTGTTCAGATAATCCGCCACCTGATATCTCATTACTGCATCCATATTGTTTCACTCCTTATCTTGTCTGAAAAAATTCCATTCTGCACTGAATCTGGTATCTCGCCATGCTTGCCTCTGCCGCCATGGCATAGCCGCTTGTGGTTGCCTCCATCAGCATGACCTTCCTGCCCTCTCCCAGATTGGGGAGCTTTCCTGCCATGGTCTGCTCCCGCAGCCATTCGGAGAAATCGCCGTAAAAGCTGAGGTTATCGAGCTGCTGCCTGATTTTATCCCCGAAAAATTCTCTGCTTGCCACCACAAATAAAAACTGCCGCACCGTTGAGCCGTCCACATAGGAACGCACAATCTCCTTTGCAGGCACTGCCTCAACCGAATAGCTCTGCGCCTCCTCCGGCAGAAAATCCACATGCAGCTTTCCTTCCGCAAGCGGCGGATAGGTACGCAGAAACTTTCGTACTTCTTCCATGATGTTTTTCATTTGCCCCGTCCTTTCAGATACCCTTCCAAGTCCTTCTCAACCTCCTTGCCGTGGTCTGCCATCATCCGCTTGTCCCATTGCTTGCCACGCAATGCACCGCCATGATAGGTCAGCGGCTGTCCGGTGTAATGCTTGGGCGCACGCCCTGCCATCACCTCGCCGACATACTGATAATGTGCATACGGTCCGGGATAGATAATGCTGTCCGCCGTCACTCTTGCGGCGTTTACCATGTGGGCGGCACTCCCTGCCGACATCGGCACATAGGGCTGACATTTCCGCTCCACGTCCTCCGCCAGAAAGCGTTGCGCCGCCTTATCCTCGCCCAGACCATACTTCCGCAGGATTTTCGCTGTGCTGATATTGACCTCATAGTCTAATTTCATGCGCCGCTCACCGCCCAATGCCGCAGGGCCTTTCGCCTGCTCCTGCGGTTATCCCCGACAGAAAGCACCGTAAAATATTCCAGTCCCTTCAAATCCGCCTGTTTTTCGATGGCATCCACCGCACCACGCACGATAAAATCTCCGTTTCGGATGGAAATATCGGGCATGGCATCCTCGGGAATACGGACGGTAATCTTCGCCGCACCCGTCAAGCCTTTGTTTTCCGGCGTGGCAATCAGCTTGCCGAACCAGCTCACGCCATGAATCGCAGTGCAGACATAGCTTTCCAAGTCCGTTTTCCTGTCATAGCACAGCCGGATATGCGTAATCGTTTCCGTACACGCAAGCATCACTCCACCCCCCGATACAACAGCCCCGTACTGCCGAGATACAGCACCGCCGCGCGGTAAAGCCGTTGTTCCTCCGTACTGCCCTCGGTTGTGTAGGTAACAGAAATGCCGTCATTCGTTTCCGATGCAATGCCGTCCCTCTGCTCCTTCTGCAAAAGCACATCCGCCACCGCACAGCACGCCTCTCTGACCCTCTCCATGATTTTCTCATCCGTCACCGCCGCAATACGGTCAAATGTCACGCTGTCCAGATACGCAGAGGCGGAACGGGAGAGCCGCTTAAAGTCTCCCTCCGCCATCTCGCCGCAATAGGTGTCTTTGTAATACGAAAAATCCGCATAAATCATGCGTTTTCCCCCTTTACTGCTTTTCCTGCTCCTTTTTCAGAGCCGCAAGCTCCTTTTTCAGTGCGGCATTTTCCTTTTTCAGCCTTGCGATTTCCTTGTTTTCCGCTGTTTCGGGCTGCTTTGCGCCCATGCCTACTGTTTTCGCCATACGCCTTCCCTCCTTACGCCTTATGGTGCAGATAAATCCCTGCAACCTTGTTTTCGTATACATCCGCCAGACCGTATGCTCTGTAGAAGAACAACCAGCCGTCACTATCCTGGTTTGCATCGGGAGAGATAACCTTGTTGACCGTATGCTTGGGATACTGCAGCAGTGCAGGCTTATGAATCACCATGAAGTTAATTTCCTTGCCTGTGCTTGCCTTCACAAAGCCGCCAACCTTCTCATTCGCACCGCTTGCGCCGCTGTTGTCCGTCTTGCCGTCATACAGGTCAATGGCGGTATAGAAGCGGGTCTGGGGTACCTTCTGAATGGATGCAAAGGAATTGAGCACTTCTTTGGATTTTGTGGTATCGACCGCGTAAATCATGTTGTAGAGGGTAGGCGTGATGAACAGGTGTCTGTTTTCCTGTGGTACCTCGTCCTCGTCCATTTTGTTCTGCGCCGCCACCAGAGCCGCCAGAGCCGCCGCACCATCCGCCAGTGTGCCTGCGGCTGCCTTGGAAATGCCTGCTGTGCCTGCGTAGGTCGCAAAGCGGAAGGCATCCATTTCGGGGACAACTTTCGTGCGGATGAATTCCGCCGCCAGCTTCCCAAAGGCAAGCCCTGCGGTTTCCTCGTTGTCCATGGCATCGACCGTAAATTTTCTGCCACGGTCATAATTGAATTTGACGGTTTCATTCGTCAATGTCACATCCCCATGCACATAGCCGCCGTTGCGGTCATAATCCGCCAGACCGTCCATGCTGATTTTGGGAATCACGATTTCGTTTGTGTTTGCGCCCATCTGCACCAGTGTCATATCGCCGTCCAGTGCAGAGGTAACGGACGCGTTCTGATAGACCTCGTCCAGCAGGTCAATGTATTTTTTGAAAAGTGTAATGCTGTTCGCCATGTTTCGTTCTCCTTTCGATTTTCCTTAGTCCTTCTTCGGGGATAAGCCCATTGCCGCTCTGACTGCCGCATCGTCCACCTCGCCGCCTGCAAAGCCTGTCCCTCTGGAGAAGGCAGGCACTCTTGCAGGGTCTTTCGCGAAATATTCCTTGTCCTGCGTCAGAGCCGCCAGAATATCCTTGTCCCCCTTGCCCTTGTTTGCCTCATCCTGCAAAGCGGTCTTAAATTCGGCGTAGACTGCCTTTTCCGTCAGCGCATCCCGCCATTTCTGCTCCCCGACCACCGTCTTAAAACGGTTGGAATACTCGGCTTCTTCGGCTTCTTCCTTGGCTTTCTTCTCCGCCTCGGCTTTCTCGTCCGCAATCCGCTGTTCCAGATCCTCGAATTTCTTTTTGAAATCCTCGTTGCCTTCTGCGGATTTTTTCAGGTCCGCAATGGTGGTTTCGTATTCCTTGAGGGTGCCGTTGGCTTTCTCCAAGTCTGCCCTGACGGTCTCCAGCTCCCCCTTCGCCTTGCCGATGTCGGCTGTGTTGATGTCCAGTAAGCCCTTCAGCTGCTCCTCTGTGGCATCGGGGAAAAATTTCTTAATGTCCTCTCTTTTCATTCTTCGTTCTCCTTTCAGCTTTCAGTTTGTTCTCGCGGTTCTTTCCGCACGCCTTGATAGTTTTTCGCCATTCCGGGCAATAAAAAACCACCTTCCTTTCGGTTGGTGGTTTCATTCAAAATTCACTTTACTGCATATTTCTGTCAGAGATTTTCCTTTGAAAAACGGTGCGTGCATCAGTGCATCAATCGAATCAAAGCTCTGCTCCTTTTCTCCGTAGCATAAAGAAATATCAGAACGGGAGAACGGGCAAATCGAGCCATTCACGCCGAGATATTCAAAGGTAATATCCTGTGTCAGACTGTCAATCCAATCTCTTAAATCCTCACTTTTCATAAGATGTTCGCATTCTCCTTTCTCTCCTGCTCTGTCAGTTCTCTTGCCGGTCTGTCGACGATTTTTCCATCCTTCCGGATGCTGGTCTGTGGGTTCAGGCTAATACCTCAATTTTCTTGATTTCCGGCGCATAAAGTTCGATCAATGCCCCGCAATATCGGATGGTGATGCTTTCCGGGTCCGGCTCATTATCTGGCGCAGATGTATAATCTTCCACCCTGCCGGTCAATGTCTGCCCATCCTCGCATATCACCCTTACATTTCGCCCAAACACCTTATGCAGTTCCATATTTACCCCTCCTTCGCGGGAACAATGTGCGCTCCGCTCTTACCGTAGTGTATCACAAATTTCTTTGTTTCCTCTGCCTTGCCTGTTTCCAAGTCAACCGCCGCACCAATCACCTCATCGGATAAAATAATTTCTTTATTCGCCCAATCACCTTTTCTGGTCAGCACCGCCGTACCTGTCCCGGCATAACGTTCAACCAATGCCTGCGCACCCTCCAAATCGCCAAAAAGATAACTCCGTCCCTCTATATAGCCCTTTGAGGAAGGAATATGCTTATTCTGCGCCCCGGCATGAATCGCCTTGTTGACCTCGGCGGAACATATCAGACTGCGGATTTCCTCTTGCTTTTTATTATATGCCTCGCGCTGCCTTAGATCAAGGCTTTTCAGACGTTCCGCCTCTTTCGGCGTACTGCCCTTCCCTACAGCAACCCTTGTCCCATCCGCCTTCAATCCCGTCTGCTCCAGAAAATCCTTCTGCCTTCTGTTCCATTCCGCTATCTTGGCGGATGCCTCACTGCTGTCCAGTCCTGCCGCTTGCAGGGCGTTCTTTTCCCGTTTCCATCTGCGGATGCTTCTTTCTATTTTTCGCTGCTCCTGCAACGCCTCGTACTCGGTCATTTTTACGCCGTTATACTCGTAGTCCTTCGCCTGATACTCCTTCAGCAGCGCCTTATCGTAGGTGCGGCTCATCCCTTCAAACCATGGGCGAAAGCTATGTGAACAGTTCCATCCGCCCAAGCCTGCGCCCGTCCCATAGCCCGTGGCTTTCACAAAATCGGGATACTTTCTGCTTTTTCCGCTCCTGCTATAGATGCCGCCCTGCCATTCCGCATGGGAAGGTCTTGCGCCTGCGTGGGCGGAAACCTCCACAAGGTCTGCGCCCATTTCGTCCGCTCTGGCATCCTGCAATTTGAGTGCCGTTTGGTTCACGCCCGTTACCACCGCCCGTCTGACCGCCACCTCTATGGTATCCGTCCGCCCTGTCGGGTATCGAATCGCCCCCACACCCTCGGCGGAAAGCTGCTTGATGATGCTTCGGATAGCCGTGTTGTAATCCATGCCGCCCAGCGTAATCTGCATATAGGCGCGGTCAAGTGCCTGTGCAAACTGGTGCGCGGCGGTGCGTGCCGTTGTCCGCGTCAGATTGCGAAACGTCCCCGCTGTTTTCTCGTATCCTGCCTGCAATACCTTCTGCAAGTCCTCAGATGCCGAAACAGGCGGCGGATGCAGCCCCTGCCTGCGATAAACCGCATCATCGGATTTCAGTGCCGCTGTGCCTGCCTCCTGCATCAGCTGCCGCAGCTCCCTGTCGGTTCTGCCTGTCAGCGTTTTCAGCCTTGCCAGAATCTCCTCTCGCACCATCCCTGCCTCCTCAAGCATTTTTGCCTGATGCTCCACCGCAGGAATCCAGTAATCGTATGTGCTGATTCTTCTTGCCATGTCCGCCAGTATGTCCGCCTCCGCCTGTGCGTACAGCTGTATCATTCGCTCAGGTACACGCTGCAAATATTCGGGTTTCAGCATCCTTCATCACTCCCCAAACTCAAGCGTATCCTGCGCAGGGATGTAGTCCTTTGCTTCTTCCTCGGAAATGCCGAAATACCACGCCAGCAGCTTTTCAGGCTTGAGGATATTCGCATCCACCATAGCCTTCATCTGTGCGTATTCCGCGCCTGTGTCCGTCAGCACACCGTCTCCCCAGTTGAAGGTAACCTCATATTCCCCATCGGGCGCAAGCTGATACAGGCTTGTGTAGTAGTCCATCACCCAGACCAGATGCTCCAAGGCTGTCTGTAAGGACTTCTGGATATTGCTGACCGCCGCATAGCTGCGCTGCTTGCTCATGCGGATTTCCTCCGCTGTCTTTTCCTGATTCTGTGGGTCGGATAAGGTACCGTAGGACAGATTGCAGTTAAACTCAATCCGCCGCAGCAGCTGATTCAAGCCATTGAACAGGGAAGCATCCCGAATTGCAGGGCTGAATACCTCGTATAAATCCCCCGTTGTCCCCTTTTCCAGATTCAAGGAGCGGAACAATCTCTGCTTGCCGACAGGCAGCCTTTTCCCTTCCGCCTGCAATGCCCCGACAGACGCATCCACTGCCAGCTCTGCGCCTTCAAACTCCCAGAGGATACGGCTGTATTGCCTGTCCGCCTGCTCCATCAGCCCTGCCGCTCTCGCACAGACCGAAACGCCCAGAGGGGATTCCGCATCAATGTGGTTCGCAAAGGGCATCTTGAAATATACAAAAAGAGGACGCTCCAAGGTGTCCCCGTTCCGGTATCCCATAACAAGATTTTCTTCCAGATCCGCCCATTCATCCACACTTGTCAGAGCCGCAGGCACACCAAGTTCTCCTTCTTGGTAGGAGATAAAGGCTTTATTCTGCACCGTATAGCCTGCATCCGTCAGCTGATGGCTTTCCAATCTGGTATACCATGCACGCCCCTTTTTCACGCGCTCCACAAATACCGCACCCGTCACCTCTCCGCGGCTGTTGTAGGCAGTCGGAATAAATCTGTCCGCATGCACAAAATCAATCGCTATCCTTCCGCCGTCCATGTAAGGCTTGAATACCAAGCCGCCCATTGCCGCCGCAAATTCTGTCTGCTCTCTCAATTTAGAAATCACAAAAGCATAGCCTTCCTGCAAGGATGCCGCCCGTCTGCCACTGCCGCTGATTTCACTGTGAAATTCCACCGTAACCAGTCTGGCAATCTCCGATGCAACCGCAGCGGCTAACCCAAGCGTTTCTGTGTTCTTATCCAGCCAAGGCGGCTCATTGCAGAACATCTTCTGCCAGAGCGTGATGGCATCCTGCATTCCGGCGCTGATTGCCACCTCCGCACCGACTGCCCTTTTTATCGTTTCTCTCTGAAAAAACATCTGCAACACCCCCTTTACCCAAGTGATAAAATTTCGCATTACTGCCCCCTCCTTTTCCAGATGGGTTCTGTTCCATACCGCACTGCGTCGATATGGTGATTGTCTCTGTCGGGGTAGCCGCTGATGACCTCCCCTGCCTTGTTCCTGTCATATTCGTAGGCGGTAAATTCCTTCGCCGTATCGGGACAGCGCACAGGGTCAATCACAATCCGCACCAGTGCCTGTAACCACTTCATGCTGTAGTCCACGCTCCCCGGTCCCTTTACTGCGCCACGGCAGAACAGCCCATAGCTTCGATAATCCGCAACGCTTTTCGGCTCGGCACTGTCCGCCGTAATCAAATCCGTATCCTGCACACCATATTGCCGCAGGAGCTTTGCTGTTTCCGCATTGCCCGTTCTGTGCCTTGTCAGCTCCCCGAAAATGTAAAGCGTCCGTCTGGCAGAATCATAGTGCATCCGATTGAACGCCCAAGGGTCGGGGTAAAAGCCCCAGTCCACACCGTTGTAAATGCGGTCAAAGGCTGCAATCTCTGCATCGGTGATTTCCTCCACCGTTACGTTGTCGAATACCGCACCGCCGCTGCCGACCACCTCGCCCAGATATTCATGCCGATACGCCTTTTCGTTCAGCTCCTTTAGATATTCCGCCTCCTGCAAAAACGCATCCCCCAGCCACGCAGGCGGCACACGCCGATAATCGGAGGTATGCACCAAGCGGTTTGCCTTCGGCTGTAGGCACTCCCGGTTTACCCAGTTGCTTTGGCTCTTGGGTGGGTTGTAGCTGTAAAATACAAAAAAACTGCTGCCGCCACGCATCAGGGATTGATTGATGGTGCGGATTTCCTGCATCCCTGCAAACTCGTCCGCCTCCTCGTACCAGATGTATTTGCAATAGCCCTTTCGGAATTTCGTGGATTTGATTTTCTTCGGCTCGTCCGCCCCACGAAACAAAATCCTCTGTCCTGTTGGGATGTACGAAAGCTGTAATGGGCTGAGCTTTGCCTTCCACAAATGCTCCACGCCCAACGCTTCAATCGCCCAGAGCAGCTGCTCGTATACGCTGTCCTTCAGATTGACCGCCACCTTCCGCAGAACAAGCGCATTTGCGGCAGTGTCCTGCATCATCCCCAAGATAATCTCCACAGAGATAAAGGAGGATTTCGTAGAGCCACGCCCACCCTTCAGCCAGTAGTGCGTGTGCCGCCCTGCCTTGATGTCATGATGCACCCCGTAAAAAGAGGGCGCAATCAGCTTTGTTAAATCAGACATTCGCATCCTCCTTCGGGATATTGTCAATGATGGTAACAGGCAGAACCGCTACCGTACCAGCCGCAGAATATCGCTTCATTAGCTCCGCCCCTGCTTTCAGACGGTCGCTCAGTGCCGTATCCAAGCCGAACTGGTCTTTTACCTCGCCACGCATCACCGCAGTATAAAACTCCATCACCTCATCCGCATCGGCAACGCGCTTTTTATCCTGCGCCCCCAGCCGCTCGGCTATATATGCCGAAACCTTAGGGCTTTTTAGGGTTTTCGCTGCATCCTCTCCAAGGCTTTTCGATTGATATCCTGCCTTTCTTGCCGCTTCTGTCGCATTGCCGCATTCGATATAATAATCCGCAAACGCTTTCTGTTTTGGTGTCAGCCTCATGCGTCATCACCTCGGTATAAAAGGGCAAGCAGCTTTGCAATATCAACCATGCTGTAGGTTTCCAGTAAGGTCTCGTTTTTTGTTCTGCCATCTTCCAATTCTCTGCTTTCAATGACAATGTATTTCGTTATCATCTTCCCTGCTTTCGGGGAATACGCCTGTATCTGATTGATTTTTATTTTTCGCCCTTGCATCAGCAGGGCTTTCTGTAATTTGTAAACAGTCGTTCTTATATTCATTTTTCCGCCCCGCTTTCTTTGTAATGAAAAAGGACACCCGTTTCCGAGTGCCCAAAATAGGAGGTAACATGAAACATCTATATTTTCACAATGCCATCATACCACAAAAAAGCTATCATAAACTCTCATGTTCTGTCATTTGAAAATGGGATAATGCTGCACCATGGATTCTGTAAATATGGCTTTCTGCGTAATTCATTTTTACAGCTATCCTCCACCACGAATCCCCCAGTAAATATCTACGTTCCAAAACCTCTTTTTCTGCTTCATCCTGCATCAGCTGCACCTGATTATAGATTTCATTGTATTCCCGGATAGCAATCTCTTTTTCTGCTTCCAGTTGGCTGACAAGTGCATCCAACCTCGCCATATAACCGGACAAATCACTGTGTGCATTTCCCTGTGGCATCCCGTCATGGTTCGCACTCGGAAACATCTGCTGACTGCGCAGCTCCTCAATCTGTTCTTTTAAACGCTGTGCCTTCCGTATGGAATATATGTACCCCTTAAGATATTCCTTTTTCCTCTCGTTTTCCTTTGCAATCGCCAAGCCGTCAACCCTCCAGTCTTTTCAGCCATCTTTCCTTTTTCCGCCGAATGATACTGTATATCTCTGCGTTGTCCGCAGCGTCCAACAGCAGCCCCAACACGTTGTAAACATCCGCTGCCTCCTCCACCAGATTCTTCCTCGCCTCGTCCGCCGTCACGGGCGTAGGGTTGATACCCGTCAATGCCCGCCGCAGCTTCAATGCCGCCTGCGATAGCTCCGCACATTCTTCCGCTAACTGCGCTAATAGCTCGTCCTGCGGAATGTGCTGTTTAATTTTCTCGTCAAGATTCATTCTTCGTCCTTCTTTCTTTCAGATAGCTATAAACACCATAGGGCAACCAGAGCACGATAATCCATAAAAACCAAATAATCGGTGTCCATACGCTTTTTATATACTCTTCAATGATTATGCTCAGAAAAAGGCCATACCCTATCATTATGTATGCGATTATCAAAATTGCCAAAATAACCATTCCCATCACTTTTCCCTCCTCCTTCTTTCCAATGCCGCTTCCGCTTCTTCTCTTGTAAAATACAGGTTCTCGTAATCATACGATGCCCAATCATCAGCATACTTGACAGCCTTCACTGATACATCCTGCACCTTCCATTCGCCGATATAGAAATAGTGGTTCGGTACGGTTTCTTCGAGGATTTCATACACCGTATCTCCGACCTTGCAGGGCAGCACCAGTAGCTGCCCCTGTTCTTCCAAGTCCCTGTAGCGTTTCAGTTCTTCCAGCCAGTCAGCTTCCTGTCCAAATCCCTCCGCAGTACGTTTACACGCCCTTGCTTCCGCCCCGAAATCTTCTGCCGGAGTATATCTTCTCAATCGGTTTACTGCTTTTCTCAACCGGTTAATCTTTTCTTCAAGTGTCGCTCTCATTTTCCTCACCCTTCACACAAAATCACTTGTCAACATTCCGTCTCGTATCAGCAGGAAAATAATGTCCAAATATGTCCGTTTATCACTGTATTTACAATTTGCTTTGCTATGTATTCTTTGGTCACTGTCTTTCCAATCATTCACATCAAAACATACATCACTGACAAAAATCATTTTTACACCCCTTGACACGCAAAGATAGTAGCAACCATGCTTTCCATATTTGCCTCTGCATTTCCTAAATCCATATTTTTCAAATTCCTCCGCTTTCACTGTCGGTTTCAGCATTAACTTTCTCCTCCATTCAGTCTATCTATGTATGTGGCACTATGTTTAACACCATGATTGAGCGTCAGAATGGCAAATCATCCTCTACCTCAACCACGATATATCCGGGACACCTCACCGTTCCCTTTTTCCATCTGGAAATCGAGCACAGTATATTTTCTCTCTTTACACCTCTTAGCCTTGCTAACTCTCCTGCGCTCTCCGCCACCGCAAGCGGAAGGGAGAGCCTATCCCTCGTCACTGCCATATAAAGCCGTTCTTTTCCTGTTGATTTATCCTCCATGCCGATACACCTCTTTCAGCCTATCGCAATATCTATCCATTTTCTTCAAATTCCCATCATACAGGGCGGTCTGAATACCTGCAAAGATAGCCTTCTGTTGCCTCACCCGTTCCGCCGTTTCGGCATCATGGCGCAGATTATTCTTCCCTTCTGTGATATAATAGGCAAGATAGGGCTGAAACTGCGTGCGGAGGGCTGTTACAATTTTCTGATATTCTGCGCCGTATTTTCCCAGTCGCAGCTCCGCCGGAATCGTCATTGCCTTTCCCTTGCGCTGTACCAATAGGCGGTATTGTTGAAATTCATCCTTTGTCATCGGGTGCATGAAATTTCTCCTTCCTGTAAGAACTGTAAGCACCTGTAAGAATCCATGCTCTTACAACAGAAACACCGTAAAATCAACCTTTATCGGTATCTTTTTATAGATGTAAGAATGTAAGAACAAATTTTTATCCTACATAAGAAAATGTGTTTCTATTCGATTTTTTCAAACACACTCTCTATAGAAAAAGGTGTATCAAAAAACCCTCTTACAATTCTTACATTCATACATTCCGTTAAAACGGACAGTCATTTCCGTCTTTATCCGCTAATCCCACCTGTGCAAATCCGTCCGTTTCATCCTGCAATTTTATTACCCAAACGCAAGAAACAACCTCGCCGTTGACACGTTTCGCCTTCGTACATCCTTTTGTTGCCTCAATCTTCCCTGTCCGTTTCATCCACGAAAGCAATGCCTTTGCGTTAAATCCGCCATCCCGACAAATCTGTTCAAAGCGGCTGCGAATCACATAAAAATAATATTTATCATTCGCCCCCCAGATCTCGCTGCGATCGTCCTCCGCCTCGCCGAAGTGGCTTTTATTGGCAACCAGTGTTTCATAAACATATTCATACGCGCGCTCATGCACAGAAACCTCCTGCTTTGTTTTCAGAAAGTGCTGTACATCCGCAGGGCGCAGAAATTTATCATCCCCGAAAATTGCCTGCGACAGCACATAGTCCCCCACCAGAATCATGCTCATTGCCATGGACTGCTTGCCTGTGGTGTCCTTCTTATCAAATTCCTGCATATAGATGCGGTAAAGCTGTCGGACGGTCGCAAAGTCCGGGTCATACTCCGCAAGCCAATCCAGGCATTTCTTCCCTGCAAAGCCGTAGTTTTCCAGAAGAGTATCCGCCACGTGCTTCGGGTTTTTGAACAACGCCTCCTCGCATTCAATCTCGATAATACGATTCACCGCGCCGCCGCCCGAAGCCGCGGATGCCAGAGGCATTTCCCCGTTCGTGATGATACAGTTCGACCATGTGGGTGTCAGGTCAACGCCGCCCTGTTTATTCCCTCTGGTGCGCCCTACGCCCTCGGAAAGCATATAGATGTCCTTATCAAAGCCGGACTGACTGCCTGCAATCTGCAATTCATCCAGAATCAGCGGCAGATTTCCCACAAACGCCGCCGCACGCTCCTTGCCGACCACAGTGCTGTTGAAGGTCTGGATATACCGCCCCACTCTGGGGTCCGCCCAGACGGATGCCGCAAGCATTTCGCCGACGGTCTTGCCTGCCTCCGTACCGCCCCAGAGATGCAGGAAGAAGGGTAGACAATTCAGCGGCTTAACCAGCACGCTCGCAAACGCCGCCGCCATCAGAATCCGCCCGTACAGGCTCTCCTGCCGCACTTCTTTCGCAAGCGCAAGCCATGTTTCATAACTGCCGCCGCTCTTCACGCTTTCAAACAGCCCCTTACAGGCGGCATCCCCATCAAAAATAAGATTTTCCACATAGGGCGAAAAGCCGTGTCCCTCCACCCATCCGAGCCGCCCGACGCTGTTCTTCTCCTCAATGCGCTCATAATTGAGATTCTCCGCATCATGCAGGAACCGCACGAGCCACTTTGCGTTCTCGCTGTTGACCGCCACGCCCACATCCGCCAAGGCGATGATGGAGGAGGCCGCCGCCAGTGTCCGCTTATCGGCAATGGTCTTGCGCCAGATGCCGCCCTTGCGATAGGAAAGCTGTAATTTCTCCGTATTCGTGTCAATATTGATTAGCCGCATGGTCGGCAGTATCGGGTGGATGCAGGCAAGCATGTCCCCAAGGGGCGTGGAAATGCTGATACCGCTGTCATCCGCAACCCAGTTTCCGCAATCCAGTTCTAACGGCTGTCCGTCAAAATTCGTTGCATTCTGAATAAAATTCCCTGTAGCATCCTTTTTCTTCGCCTGACAGAATTTTCTGAACAGGGTCTTAAAGCCCTTCACCCCTGCTTTTTTCGCCACATCCGCCATTTGCTCCGTCATCTGCGACAGCAGGAATTGGTTGTCTATGTATTTATAAAGCACCTCATACGGCTCTGTGCCCTCCAGAAAGTCCTGCTTCTGATATTCCCGAAACTCAGCCATGACGCTCACCGTCCATTGCCTTTCCTGCCGCAAGCAGCTTGACAATCATCTGTCCTGCATCTGCCTTCCGGCAAAACAGAAAACGGCAGCCATGGCGTTCCTCGATGGATTTCAGAATCTTATACAGCTTTTCCCCCGTCAATGCCTTCGGGGAATGCCACAGGCGTGGATTGCTCCAATGCTTGACATCCTCCAGTGCGGCAATGCCGTCCTCCTCACAAAGGATAATCAGCTGAATCCCAAGCCGTTTCGCAAGGTCTAATTCCTCCACAAACCGACGATGCTGCTGTGTCACGTTGCCGCAGACCTCCAGAAGCCCTGCCTTCGTATCAATGCAGACGCTCTGGTCGGTGGGAAGGGAATAATCCCCTACCACCAGCTTTGTGCGTACCACCTCTACATCATGCGCCGCAAACCATTCATGCTTTGCCCTGTGCTTCTGCGCCTGCTGTCTCGTATCTTCCAAAAGTATCATCCCATCACCGCCTTAAAACGGAACATCGTCATCTTCCACGTCCTTTGTGGGATAGAATCCATTCTCGCCTGCACTGCCGCTTTCCTGCAAAAGCTTTTTGGGCGGTACAATAAAATCTCCCTTGCGGATTTTTTCCACACTGCGGATGTTGGCAACATACAGTCTTGTGCCGTCACTGCCGTTATTCTTGCGGTATTCCTCCTCCGCCAGCACCAGCCCGATCAGCTTGCCTTCCAGACGCTTCTCGTCATTTTCAAATACAAAGCCCGGGTTGCTTTCCTTCACCGCCGTCAGAAAGCCCTTAAACATGGACTGCGCCTTCTCCTTGTAGGAACGGTAAAACGTGCCGCCCCAGAAGGCTTTCGCCTTGTAGAGCGCATCCCAGTGTCCCTTGTGCTCCCCTTCCGCGATGTCATACTCCAGCTTCAGATATTCCTTCTCGGGTACGTCCACCGCTGCCGTAATCTTGCAGACATATCCGCCCGGTGCCAGTCTCGGCAGCTCCACAGGGTCGGGTACGCTGTTCCAGTTGATATTTTTCATTTCTTGTCCTCCTTAAAAATCCTTCAGTGCATCCAGTACCTGCTGAATGTCATTCTCAATCTCAAAAGTTTCAAATGCCCCCATAGGGCTTTTTGCTGTGCTATTTTTGGTCTGCGTTTCAAAAATATATCTGCCCTCATCGGTGCGCTTGGCAAGCAGCACAACATTAAACAGGGATTCCAACACAAGCTTTTCCATCTTCCTGCCGTTTGTGCGAATCCGCGTAAACGCATAACCGAAATCATCACGCACCGTTTCGCTGTGCATCACGAAAATAACCGTCAGATTCTCCCGCAGTCTGCTCGCTGTTTCAACCAGATTCCAGACAAACTGTGTCAGGTCAATCCATTTGCCATATCCGTTTTCCTTCATGCCCTTCACTTCTTTGTCCGCCATGCAGGTGTTCAGCGTATCAATCACTACCGTCTGGATATGCGTACCGCTTGTGTTAATGCTCAAAAGATATTTCTCGATTTTCGGGATGTCCCTTGTCACGCAGTAATTATTGTTTTTTTCGTTATACTGCGCCTTCCACCCTTTCCAGGGCAGTCCCTTCCCGTCACAGTCGATATAATAGGTCGTCGCAGGGTCTAAATTCCGCATGGACGTACTCTTGCCGCTGCCCGATTCCCCCATAATGCAAATCAGCTTTGCCATCATTTAAACCTCCATTTGTAACCGCCAGCAGAATCTCTTTTACCTCTGCATACGGCAGAAATATTTTTATATTCAATACAAAGTTTTTTTGCTGCTTCTCTCGCTCCATTCCATGTAGCAATGTATTCTCCTCCCATAGAAAGTTGGATTATCGGTTTGCAAGAACGTTGGTCTTTTCCGTTAAAGGTGTTATTGTACTCTTTTGAACACCATTCTAAATTTTCTGCTCTATTATCTGTTTTTACTTCGTTGATATGATTAACTATCTCAAGATTTTTCGGATTCTCACAAAAAGTTTGTGCCACAACTCTATGAACATAAACACATTTTTTATTGGATTTTCCTGCAAGAAAGAGCATATAATATCCATTGCCTTTATTTAAAACAGGTTTTCTGATTCTTCCTCTCTTTTCGTAATAAACGCCATGCCCTGCGTGAACCATCCTCGGGAGGCTTTTAATTCTTCCCTTATTTGATACTTCATAAAATTTTTCGTAACCAACCACAGGTTTCCAAATTTCTTCCATTTACATTTCTCCTTTGTTTTTTCCTGATTTATACAATTCATTTAAAATATTATTCATCTTTCTTAAGACATCTGCCATAAGACCTTCTATTGCATATGCAGCATTTGTATAAACCTCATTATTTGCAGAAAATGTACCACTCGCTAATGAATCCCAATTTATGAACACAATACTATAAAGTTTTTCTGCATCCATAATAAGGTCTTCAAACTCATTCCTTACTTTTAAAATTTCATTTTTCATGTATATTCCTCCTTAATAGTGTTCATATTGAGCACTGTACTATATAATCATATTAGTGTACAATTTGAGCACTGTCAAGTATTTTTTTCAAAGGAGGAATTTCTTTGTTTTCAAAAAGACTCAATCTTACTCGTAAATTCAGAGGATATACAGCACAACAAATGGCAGATTATCTTTCTATGGGATTAAGGGCTTACAGAAATTATGAAAGTGGTGACCGCTTTCCGTCTGCCGATGCCCTCATCAAAATTGCCGACAAGTTAGATGTTTCTATTGATTATCTTCTCGGTCGAGATGAGTGGCTGAAATCTCACGGAGTTTTCTTTGATGAATTTTGAATAAATCTTCTAAGGCATCCCACAATTCAATTCCTCCGAGCCTTTCGCCGCTTTCCAGAGATTTATAATATCGCAAACCAATGTCTAATTTATCCGCTACCTGCTGTTGTGTCATGCCCGCTGCCTTGCGGGCTTTTTTCAAAGTTTCACGCATTTCTCACTCATCCTTATACAATGTGCCGCTTCTGGCATCTTCAACCATCCGCTCTTGGATGGCATCCATTTCCGCTAAAATCTGCTTTTTGCGGTTGAATAGCCCTGCAATCTGCCGCTCCGTTTCTCGCAGATCCATACTCAATTCAAAATTTTTCTGCAAATAGTCCTGTCTGTTCACCAGACTTCCTCCCTTCTGATGCAACCGTCACAACCGATGATTTCACCATGCTTTTTGTAGAAATAGTCGCATTTCACACTACCGCATACAGGACAAACCCGTTCTTCGGTTTCGTAAACCTCCACACTTTGGATGCAGCCATCGCAGCCAAGCGGTTCACTCCATTTATCAAAATAGAAATACTCGCATTTCCTGCTCCCGCAAATGATACATTCGGGGATGATTTCCTCCGCCTCTTCCTCTTTTCTGGGGTCTTCCGTATATGTAAACGGTATCATCCGAACACCTTCCTGCAAATCTCCGCAGGGAAGCTCTCCCCGTTTAAGTACCAGCAGTTCCACCAAGGGTCATACTGCCATTCTCCGCTTTTCAGCAAAGGCTCCCCGTCCACACGGTTAATCTGCATCGTGCCTGTCCAGTTTTCCATTGCATTTCCCTCCTGTTTCTGTTATTCTGTAATTGAATAATTATCCAGTCCCCGAAACGGTGCGCCAACACCTCTGGGGACGTTTTTATTTCTTAGGCAATTCCCTGCCGTAAAACACATTTCCGATTGTAAGGGCAATCATCATACCCGAAATCAGATAAAACATCATTCTGCTGTCCGGGTTCTCCAGAATCCATACTAATCCGCACTGCGCCAACAGCGTCCCGAAGAATACCACCGCCCAACGAATCAAGCCCCTGCGGATGTAGAAAAACGTCCGTTTCCAGTTTTTCATACTCTCACCTCCTCTCCTGTTTCCAGAGGAACGATGTTGTTCGGGTCGGATACATCGTAGCCCTCATACTTCCGCAGGAATTCCTCCACCGCCTCTCTGCGACATTTCAGCTGCCCCAGCTTCAGAAACGGCAGCAGCCCCGCATCCTTCAGACCATATACTCTGGTCGCGTTGCATTTCAGAATCTTTGCAACTTCCTTTACTGTGTAAAGCATCGGTTCCATAAGAACACCTCCTTTTAGTTTGGTCTTTTTCCTCCTCGTACTCCTTATAAAGCGTAATAGCCAATATAACCGCTGCAAAAATATTTGCTTCCAGTTCCTTTGCATCGGTACTCAAGCTATTGCCTGTGTGTCCCAGAAGGATATGACCAAGCTCATGTAATACGATGTGGTTCTTTTCTACTTTTCCTGCTGCATCATCATACAGAATAGTTGTATTTGCTACACCCGCTTCTGGCGTTACTACAAAACCTCCGCCCTTTGTCTTATTTTTCAGCCCTGCAGCATTAAGGGAAACCAGTTTGATATTATTCTTTCTGCACACATGGCGGATAAACCCCAATGAAAGCACCTCCTATTCTTCTTTCGCCTTGCTTTTCCCCTCTCTCACCAATGTCAGTAACTCCTTAAAGGCTTCTCCTAAAGCCTGCTGCACTTCCTCTGCATTACTTTCAATAATTGAAACCGCAGTCTTGTAAAATTCGCTTGTGTTTGCAAACGCTTCACTCTCAACAAAGGAATCGTAATATAACAGTGTAATTGCGTGCAATTCTTCCGCCTTCCGTAGAATATCCTCCAGATCAAGGACTGCTGAGCGTACTTTTTTTTCATCCATTTTTTGTCACCTCCCTTAGCTTGCACCCTTATCTGTATTCTGCTGTGTCCCCAAAAACAGATTGATGAAATAAATCTGCCCCTTTCCTGTTACCTTCGGCGTTTTACTGATACTGGTATGTCCGTCACCGTGTGAAATCGTAGTTAGCTTAATTTCAAACAGTTCCATTTCCATGCTCCGCTGTGTCGGCATATTGTAGTCAGTGCCTTTTCGGCTGATAAGATAGCCGTTTTCACGCATCCACGCAAACAGTCTGTTCTGCCCCATATCCACGCCGTTCTGTTTCAGCAGCTTTGCCAACTCGCCTACCAGAATGGAGGTCTTTGCCACAGAAACAGAATTTGCAAATGCCACAAGCGGCTTATCCTGCTCAACCTTCGATTCTAAAGCTACTCTTTTCTCCTGTTCCGCTTTCAGCTCCGTTGCCAGTTTGATAATGGTATCCGGATTCAACAGCACTTCTTCGATTTTCTGCGGCGTCATGTATGCCCCATGCTTACGGATGGAGGGAATAATCTCATCCGCTACCAAGGCTTGAAACCTTTCCGCCGTTTCGTTCTTTGCTTTCATTGCAAGGCGGTAGAAGATATTTTCAGGGATGAAACTTTCTTTCCCCACTTCTGGGGAAAATCCTAATTCCTTCAAATATGTATTAACTCGTTCCCATTTCACATATTCGATGCCATTCTTTTCCTGCGTGAACCCAAGCCCTCTTGCCACCGCTTCCAGTTTCAAGTATGCTGTTCCGTCTTTTTCGTAGCAGTCCACACCACCGATTGTAATAACTTCGTTCATTTTCGTTCCTCCTTCTTTTATTGATTTATAATCAACTTATTAAGCAAAAAAAATTTCCTCTTTCTTTTTCAGAGAAGTGATGTCAAGAATATCACATAAAACAGCCACTTCACTCGTTTTGAATTCCTGCCGGTTATCAATCTTTAGCTGTAAGCCATAAGGGGACAGCCCGAGTTTTTCAGCAACATACTTCAGCTTATATCCCTTTTCATCAATTAACCCTCTAAGTAATTTTGAATTTGTCACTATCTCACCTCCTTCCCTTTCGATGATTTTAAATCATCTATCTGTATCATACCATCCTGTTGCCTTATAGTCAACTATATTTTTAAAATTTCTCAAAAAATATTGATTTACAATCATTCCTGTGTTATAGTAATCTCATAAATCACGAGGAGTTGGTGTAACTATGGCAGATATCGGAAAACGAATCAAAGCAAGACGTGAGTATCTAAACATTACTCAAGAAGAATTAGCAAACAGGCTTGGTTACAAAAATAAATCCACAATCGCAAAAATTGAAAATGGTACAAATGACATTGTGCAGAGCAAGGTCAAGGAATTTGCCGCCGCACTGGATACAACAATCGCATATTTAATGGGTTGGGAAGATACCGCTTCTCTTCCAACAGAAAAAGAACAATGCTCTGAAAAAGAGGATTTACCTTATGATATTCGTAGAATTGCCAGAGCACACAGCAAAATGCCAAAAGACGTGCAAAAGCGTTTTATGACTGCTATAACTGCGTCCTTTCAAGATTATTTTTCTGATGAATATGAAGACAACGATACAGAGGAATAACTATGCCGATTAGCAAGAAAAGAAGAAAAGAAATAAAAGCAGCCGTTATTTCAGTATTAAATAACTGCGACATTTTAAAATTGCCTGTTAATATCAAATACATTGTGAAATCCCAGAAAAATGTCAGGCTGATTCCCTATTCTGTGCAAATGAAACAAAGCGGATTTTCAAAAGAAGAAATGCTTATTTTTTCCGGCTCTAGGGATGGATTTACAGACTATAACTATAATACAAATCAGTATATTGCCTATTATAACGATACTGATTCAAATTTAATGAGCTCAAAACGCTATAGGTGGACTATCGCACACGAACTTGGACACATCGCTTTGAAGCACCACCTATTTTCTGATAAAACCAGAGTTTTCCGGAGTTACATATCCTGTCATGAATACAACACCTTTGAGGAAGAAGCTGATTACTTTGCTGCATTGATTTTAGTTCCACACATTGTATTGGCACATAACAAGAACCCAATTGATACAAAATGGATTTTATCTTCTATGTGCAATATTTCTCAATATGCTTCTGAAATGCGTTTTTCAGAATATAAAAGATGGCTCAAAAACAGAAACCCTTCCAGCGGATATGATAAAAAAATACTTGATTTATTTTGCAAGTATATATACAAATACGAGTGCATGAATTGTAAAAATCAAATGTATTATTACAAGATTCACTACTGTATCTACTGCGGAAAAACGGACTTAAAATGGACTGGAGACGGAAAAATGATATATGATGACTTTACTTTTGATAAATGCCCAAAATGTGAAAATGAACAGATTTCGGAAAACGATAATTTTTGTATGATTTGCAGCGAGGATTTACAAAACTACTGTACAAATGATAACTGTAAAAACCATCTTCAAAACATTCCCTTACCCCGGAATGCCAGATATTGCCCACATTGTGGCATAGAAACTTCTTTCTTCCAAAAAGAATTTCTTAAACCATGGGACAGTCCTTCAACAGAACTCTACTCTTTTATGCCTGAGGATGAAGAAGATGATGACCTTCCATTCTGACCGATACAATCTCTTAATATATCTGCAATACAAAAAGATCCTGAAAATATTATCCAGAATCTTAAAGCATCATTAAGCAAAAAAATAAGCTAACCCCAGGGGCAAAGGAATTCTTGGTCTTACAACCTACTCCCATTCAGGAACCCAGCCTTAATCCTTCACGAGTTAACTTATCTTTATTATAGTATTCAACAGTGGTACTGTCAATTCATCTAAAATGAGAAAATTTTTTATCATTTTCAGTAAAATTGTTCATACCTTACGAAAATCAACTGGCTTGTTTGAGATTCTCGTAAATTTGAATCCGCTCAAAATTGAGCAAAACCGCAAAATCTGCGGGTTTGAATAAAAACTCCCCCTGCGATACTGCCATATCACAGAGGGAAAAGAAAGTCACTATTCAGCAGCCTTCCACATCAAAAATATCACAATATGCAAACATTGTCAAATGATGTAAAAGGAGGGCATATTTATGGGAATGAGATTCCGCAAAAGTTTTAAAATCGCCCCCGGTGTAAAGCTGAACCTCAGCAAAAGAGGAATCGGTGTCAGTGCCGGCGTAAAGGGGGCGCGTGTCTCGCTCAATTCCAAAGGGCGTGTCACAAAATCCGTTGGCATCCCGGGGACGGGTATTTCTTATGTAAGCAGCAGTAAGTTGGGCGCATCCAAAAAGAAGGCAACCGCCAAGAAAACCTCTGCCAAGGCATCCACTGCATTTGCCGCAGAGAATCCTTCCGCAGATACCACCCCCACGCCGCCTGTTTCCGATAATTCTTCCCCCACACCCGGCGGAAAGATGAACCCGAAAAGCATCCTGCGTTGGGTAATCTATATCGCAGTTATCTGCATCGCGACCCAAATCAACGAAAAGCTGTGCTACCCTTCTATGTTCCTTGTTGGGCTGTTCCATCTGTTCCAAGCCAGAAACACCCTCACCGATGAGCAGAAGAAGAAAAAATCTACGATTCGCACCTGCTGCTTTCTGGTGTTTACGATACTCGGATGCCTCGTGACGATACCCACGCCCAATGTGGAGACCATCAAGCTAACCGCGGATGAGAACACCATGGACATCAACGAAGAACAGTTGATTTCCTTTACATACACGCCCAAAGATGCGGATGCCTCTAACCTCTTGCTTGAATTGTCCGATGGCACGCTTGCGAAGGCAGAGCAGACAGAGGACGGCATTGTCCTGCACACACAGGCAAAGGAAGGCACCTTCACACTGGTTGCCAAAAAAGGCTCTGCGGAAAGCAACGAACTGACCTTCCAGGTTATTGATAAGGAAAAGGCAGAGCAGGAACGCATTGCCGCTGAGAAGAAAGCCGAAGAAGAACGCATCGCAGCCGAAAAGAAGGCAGAGGAAGAACGTCTGGCGGCGGAGAAAGCGGAACAGGAACGCATTGCCGCACAGCAGCAGAGTCAGGCACAGTCCCAGAACTCCGCTACGGTTTACGTCACCCCGACCGGCAAGAAATATCATTATAACAGCTCCTGCAATGGCGGCAGCTACTCCCCTACTACTTTGGATAACGCTATCAAAATGGGGCTGACACCTTGCAAAAAATGTGTTGGGTAATCCCCACTAAATAAAAAAATCCCCCTTCCCTGTTGGCGCAGAGAAAGAGGATCTCAGGCGGTATTTGTATAACCACCTACTCGCAATAGGATTATACCACGATACCGCCTTATTTTCTATACCTATTTTTCAATTAAGGAGGAATGCTTATGAAAGGCGGAACACGAAAACGTGGTAAAACATGGTCATATTATTTTGATACCGCTCAGGTCGGCGGCAAAAGAAAGAAAATCGAAAAGGGCGGATTCCGTACCAAAAAGGAAGCGGAAACGGCTCTGGCGAAGGCTATCGCGGAATATGAAAACTCCGGACAGGTCTTTCAGCCTTCCACCATCAGCGTCAGTGATTATCTGGACTTCTGGTATGAGCAGTATTGCAAAATGAATCTCACAGAAAATACGCAGCAGACCTACGCAACGCTGATCCACAGGCACCTGAAACCGCAGTTCGGTGCATATTATTTAAAAAGCCTACAGGCGGCAGCCATTCAGGAATACATAAACCAGCTAAAGGCGCAGGGCTATTCCAAAGCGACCATACGCTCTATCTTTGTTGTCCTCTCTACTGCGATAGATTATGCTGTTCAACCTTTGCAGTATATCCGAGAGAATCCCTGTCGGTTTGTAAAGATAGGTACTGTCGCAAAGCCGGTCAGAGAGCGCATCGTGCTGACGGATGCAGAATTTGACCGCATCCGGAAACGCTTTCCCGTTGGTTCTCGCTACTATATTCCGCTTATGATTGGCTGGAACTGTGGGCTGCGTATCAATGAGTGCTTTGCCCTCACATGGGACGATGTTGATTTTGAAAACTGCACGTTGTCTGTAGAGCGTCAGCTTATCCGCAGGAACATCAACGGCAATCTGGGGTTCTCCCTCAAAGAACCAAAGTACAACTCCAAGCGGAAAATAAAATTCGGGGAATCCCTTTACCGAATCCTCAAGGCAGAGAAAAACCGACAGCTTAAAAACGAACTGAAATATGGCGAATTCTACACAGTATATCAGCTTGTCGATTTTACGGACGAAAAAGGAGCGCCTCGACAGCGAATTGTCGGCACACAAAAAATCCTTTCCACAGGCGCGCGGCGAATCAATTTTATCTGCGTTGATGAAAACGGAGAGCTGACAACCAAAAACAGTTTTGCCTATTGCCAGAGAGTCATCCGGCAGGAGCTTGGAATCAATTTTGATTATCACAGCCTGCGCCATACCCACGCCACAAAGCTGATTGAGGCAGGTGCCAACGTGAAGGCTGTTCAACAGCGGCTCGGGCACAAAAACATTGTAACCACAATGAATACCTACGTTCACCACACAGACGAAATGGCACAGACCGCAGCGGATTTATTTGAAAGCGTTGTAAATGGCTTGCCACCCAAATGAAATTTACGGTGGCAAATGGGTGGCAAATCTCCAAAAACATCAACCCAACACCGCAGAAACGCTGATAACACAATAAAGAAAACATTCGCATATTTTAACAAAGCCTTAAGTTTCTATTCACACTTTGTCCATATTTTTACAGTATACTACAAAAGAAGTCGAAAGGACGCCCCCTTTTACTTCCGCCTGCAGTCCCCTTCCCCGAAAGGCTGCAGGCACCCCTTCCCCTATTGGAAGAAAAATATTGAAAGAAAAAAACAGACAACTACCTATATTTGGTTTATCATAGTAATATACCCTCCCCTTTACAGAAAAAGCAGCCCAAACAGGCTGCTTTTTCTGTAAAATCGAAATCAGGGCACCCACATGCAACAACGCAGAGCCCATCTCAAAAATACTTCGTATTTTTTCGTTGTGGCGCTCGCCAAATATCTGCAATAAAAAGAACAGCCTATCATGCAAGCATGTAAGCTGTTCTTTTTTTGCAGATGCTTGGCTCTGCGTTGTTACATGTAGCTCTTTCTCCAGATGGATGGAGCGAAAAGCATAATAATCGGGAAAATTTCCAGTCTCCCCAGCAGCATATCCAAGCAAAGCACAATCTTTGCGAAGCCGGAGAAGAAGGAAAGGTTTTCAACAGGCCCTGCCATAGCAAGTCCCGGTCCGACATTACTCAGGCATGTTGTAACCGCAGTCACATTCGTAATAAAGTCGAAATTATCCAGCGAAACCAGCATGAACGACCCCAGCAAAATGAGCACATACAGAATAATAAACCCTGTCACGCTGCGAATAGAATCCTCATCCACCTTATAGCCGTCCAGTTTAATCAGGTTAACAGAGCGCGGGTGCACAATATGGCTGATCTCCCGCCTAATCATTTTCAGAAGGATTACAAAACGCGAAACCTTAATACCGCCCGCAGTTGAACCGCCGCATGCCCCAAGAATTAGCAGGCAATACAGAAGTGTCTTAGAAAACTCAGGCCAGAGGTCGAAGTTTGCCGTTACAAAGCCCGTTGTACTCATAATTGCCGCCACCTGAAAAATCGCATGGCGGAAGGCACCCTCCACTGTCGAATAATACCGAGAAATATCTATGGTAATCAACGCTGTCGCAATGCAGACAATGGCGATATAACAGCGCAGCTCCTCATTTTTCCACACATTCTTAAAATCCTTCATCAGCATCAAATAGAACAGGTTGAAGTTCACCCCGAACAGCAGCATAAATGCCGTAATGACATATTCAAAATACGCACTATTGTATTCCGCAATGCTGCTATTTTTTACAGAAAAGCCGCCTGTCCCCGCTGTCGAAAGGGCATGCACCACGCTGTCAAAAAAGGGCATTCCACCTGCAAACAGCAAAATCATCTCCACCAGTGTCAGTACAATATAAATCGTATACAGGATTTTTGCTGTCGATTTTACCTTTGGCACCAGCTTGGAAACCAGAGGTCCGGGTGCCTCCGCCTTCATCAGATACATCGTGCGCTCGTCCCCAAGGGGCATAATTGCAAGCATAAATACCAGAATCCCCATACCGCCAATCCAATGCGTAAAGCAACGCCAGAACTGAATACTTTTCGGCAGAGTTTCAATCTCCTGCAAAATGCTTGCGCCCGTTGTGGTAAAGCCGGATACCGTTTCAAAAAAGCAATTTACATAGCCCGAAATAGAGCCGCTCAGATAAAACGGCAGTGCCCCCAGAACGGACATCACAATCCACGAAAGTGCAACCACAACGAAGCCCTCTCGCCCATAAATCCGCTTATTTTCCGGCTCACGGCTGACCAGAACCGTCCCTACCATCAGGCAGGCGATAATGGTTGCGACAAATGCCGATGCCGCCTTTGCCTCCTGATACCATATAGAAACAAAGGCAGGCACTGCAAGCAGGGCAGCCTCTATTCGTATGATATTGCCCAGAATATAGGCAATCATATTAAAATTCATAACCCTTCACCAAATTTCAATCTATTATTTCAAAATATCCTTCAAGTCCGTCAAATGCTTATTTCTGGTAACAATAATCACGCTGTCATCTACCTCAATCATGTCATTACCGCCCGGAATAATAACCCTGCCGTTGCGGATAATCGTTGCCACCAGAACCTCGCTTTTCGTCTTCAAATCCTTGAGCGGCACACCCACTACGCTGGATTTTTCTCTTACCTTGAACTCCAATGCTTCAATTTGCTCATTTACCAGCTTATGCAGCGTTTCTACGTTACTGCTCCCTGCGGAATTCTGCATCGCGCGCACATAACGGACAATATTATTTGCCGCAATCATCTTCGGCGAAATAAAGCCATCAATATCCAGCGCATCCAGAATTTCATCAAAGGAAATACGGTTGATTTTCGCAATCACCTTGGAAACCTTTTTCGCCTTGGCATAAAGCGCAACTACGATATTTTCCTCATCCATCCCCGTCAGGCAGACCAGAGCATCCGTCTTTTCCAGACCCTCCTCCTGCAGAGTTTCCTTATCCGTCCCATCTCCGTGAATCACAACCGCTTCCGGCAGCGCCTCACATAGATATTCACAACGCTTATAATCCAGTTCGATAATCTTTACGCGCACATGAGAAAGAATCAGTGCCTTTGCCAGATAATACGCCATTCTGCCGCCGCCCAGAATCATGACCGATTTTACCCCCGTACGGAACAGACCGATGGTACGGAAGAATTTTTCAATCTCACTATGTGATGCGGTCAGGTTGATTTTATCCCCTGCCTGCAATACAAAGTTACCGTTGGGGATATGCACCTCTCCTGCTCTCTGCACCGCGCAGATCAGAACCTTTACCTGAAACTCCTTATAAATCGCCCATAGAGGCATCCCATCCAGCACACTGTGGGGCGGAATCTTGACCTCTACCAGTTCCACACGCCCTCTCGCAAACACCTCGATTTTCAAAGCAGAGGGGAAGCGCAAAAGACGCAGGATTTCCGTTGCCGCCGCAAATTCGGGGTTTACCGTCATGCTCAGCCCAAGCTCTTCCTTCAATTCGTTAATCTGCTCATAATATTCGGGGTTACGCACACGGGCAATCGTATGCGGCACGCCTAGCTTTTTCCCCAGCAGGCAGGCAAGCATATTTACCTCATCCGCGGAGGTTGCCGCAATCAGCAAATCTGCCTCAGGCACACCTGCTCTTTTCTGGACAAGCATGCTTGCACCGTTCCCCTCCACACTCATAATATCCATCGTATTGGAAGCATTATTCAGAACACTTGTATTATTATCAATTACAATGATGTCATGTCCTTCACCGGAGAGCTGTCTGGCGATAGTGCCGCCGACCTTACCGTCCCCTACGATTACAACCTTCATGCTGTATCCTCCTTATCCTTTAAGGAAATTTTCTGACATTCTTCAATCCATCAAGCTATCATATCACTTTATTCCCAAAAATACAAGACTTTTCCAAGCTGCATGGCAATGAAAATCTCTGCCGCCCCGCAAGTAAAAAGGAAGCCTTGAAAGAAGGTTCTCCCAAGGCTCTGCATTCATTCTGTTTTTGTTTTATTTTCCGCATTTTTCCTTGAGGATTGCAGGCAAATCTGCCAGAGCAACCTCGCTCTTTTCACTGTTTGCCATATCCTTCAGCTCTACTCTGCCGCTTTCCAGTTCAGAATCACCAAGGATAACGGAATATTTTGCACCAATCTTATTGGCATATTTCATCTGTGCCTTTACACTGCGTTCCACAGTATCGCAGTCCGCCTGAATGCCTGCCTTTCTCAGCTCATAGGTCAGAGACTGTGCTTTCAAAAGTCCCTTTTCGCCCATAGAGCCGATATAAACATCTCTCTCAGGTGTTTCGGTAATGGCACCATGCTGCTTTTCCAGAATCATAATCAGTCTTTCAATACCCAGACCAAAGCCAACCGCACCCGTGGGCTTTCCACCGATTTCCTCAACCAAATTATCATATCTTCCGCCGCCGCATACGGTCAGCCCGTTGGATACAAATTCAAAAACCGTTCTGGTATAATAATCCAGACCGCGCACAATCTTAGGGTCAATGGTAAAGGCAATGCCATTTGCCGTCAGAATATTCTGCACCTTCTGAAAATGTGCCGTACATTCCTCATCCAGACAATCCAGCACAGAGGGCGCATTTGCCACAATCTGCTGACAGCTTTCTTCTTTGCAGTCCAGCACACGCAGGGGGTTCTTCTCGAAACGCTCCTTGCAGGTCGGGCAAAGCTTGTCCAGGTTCTGTCCGATAAATTCCTTCAGTGTTTTGTTGTATCTTGCACGACATTCGGGGCAGCCAAGGCTGTTCATGCGCAGCTCTACGCCCTCTACGCCTAATTCCTCCAGTAAAGCAGTTGCAACAGAGATAACCTCTGCATCCTGCGCCGCACTGTAGGAGCCAAGCATTTCAATGCCGAACTGGTGGAACTGTCTTTGTCTGCCTGCCTGTGTATTTTCGCAACGGAAGGTCGGGGAAATATAATACAGCTTTGTGGGCTGTGCGTGGTTGTGCATTCCATGCTCGATATATGCACGCACTGCACCTGACGTTCCCTCCGGACGAAGTGTCAGACTTCTGTCCCCATCATCCGTAAAGGTATACATTTCCTTCTGCACAATATCTGTGGTTTCGCCAACCCCTCTGGCAAACAGCTCTGTAAATTCAAACGCGGGCGTGCGGATTTCACCAATGCCGAAGGTTTCGCAAATGCGTCTCATTTTCCCTTCGATTTCCTGCCAAGCCTTCACCTCTGCGCCGTAAATATCCTTTGTCCCTTTCACTAACTGGATCATATATTACCTCCTTGGGGCAAGCCCGTTCTCTTTCTTTCTATCATTTCCTCTATGCGACCGATATAATCCTCGATGCTTTTTACGTTGAACACCCGTTCAATGCGGTCTGTTTCGGGGTCAACCGTTTTTGTGCTCGCGCCTGCGCCCGCCGCAAGGATAGTCTGCTTTTCCTCCATAATCTGCACATTATAGATGCCTTCCTTGCCGGGATGACAATAGCCGACATTTTCAAAATTGCCAACCATATTTTTCTGGCGATACATATAATACGGCTCCATGCCCATCCTCTCGGCGTATTCCGCGGAAATATCAAGCATTTCCTCCAAGGCTTCTGCCGTTGTCATGTCATGCTGTGCCAGCTCCTCTCTGAGTCGGGATGCACGCTTGACTGCAAGCGTATGCACCGTTACGTTATCGGGTGCCAGCTTCATGATTTCTTCCATGGTATTGCGGACATCTGCGGCATCCTCTCCCGGCAGACCCAGAATCAAATCCATATTGATATTCTGATGTCCTTCCTCTCTTGCCTCGCGGAACACCCGACGGATATCCTCCACCGTATGCTTTCTGCCGACCGCACGCAAGGTTTTGTCGTTCATCGTCTGCGGATTGATGGAAATGCGGTTCACGCCGTACTCCTTTAAAAGCCGCAGCTTTTCTCTTGTAATCGTATCGGGGCGACCTGCCTCAACGGTATATTCCATGCTCTCATCGGGATGGAACAGCTCCTCCACCTTTTGTAGCAGGCGTTCCAGCTGTGCCTCATCCAAGGAGGTCGGTGTGCCGCCGCCGATATAAATATTCTTCATCACGAAGCTTCTGCTGTATGCCGCAAGCCAATCCAATTCTCTGAACATGGCATCCAGATATTCATCCACCCGATTTTTATACTGATGGAGCGGATACGCCGTAAAGGAGCAGTACAGACATCTGGTTGGACAGAAGGGAATCCCGATATACAGGCTGATTTCCTCAGGGCGGTTATCCTCCAGAATTTTTCGTTCCGCCTTTGCCACCTTGAGCGCCAGTGCCGCCTTATGCGGCATCACAAGATAATCCTCCGTCAGAAAAGCAAGACATTCCTTGTCCGTTTTGCCCTCCTCCAGCAGGCTGCTGATGAGCTTTGCAGGGCGCACGCCTGTCAGCAGTCCCCATTGGGGGCGAATTCCCGTTTCCGCCTTCAGCAGCTCATAAATCGTCCGCTTGATGATGCGCTTCTGTTCCTTTTCCGTCAGCATTTTTTCGTCATATTCCATCGACCATGCGGAAGCCTTCTCCCCACGGCGATAAAGCATTGCCGAAGCAATGCCCTCTTTCATCTCGCTTTTTACGGTAATCTCCGCATCTGTCACTGTGTCCGTGCGGATATAATGGCGGTTTGCCAGAAATACCTGTATCATTGTCTGCACATCGTTTTGCAGCTCATGTCCCTCCAGAACATAGCTGATGGTTTCCGTATCCATACGCATCAGAACAGCTTTTCACTGTCAAGCAGCAGTGTCACAGGGCCATCATTGACAAGGGCAACCTTCATATCTGTCTGGAAAATGCCATGCTGCACCTTCTTGATGCCCAGTGCTTCTGCCTTTGCACACAGCTTATCGAACAATTCGCTTGCAATTTCGGGTGCTGCCCCGCTGCTGTAGCCGGGTCGTCTGCCCTTTCTTGCATCCCCGTACAGGGTGAAGTTAGGCACAATCAGCAACTCTCCTTCAATATCCAACAGAGAAAGATTCATCTTGCCGTTTTCATCCTCAAAAATACGCAGATTGATGACCTTATCCAGCATGTAATCAATGGTTTTATCCGTATCTGTTCCCAGCATGCCAAACAGCACCATAATCCCCTTGCCGATTTCTCCGACCTTCTGTCCGTCAATGGTTACACTTGCTTCTGTAACTCTCTGTAATACTGCTCTCATTTCTTCCTCCTAAACCCTATATCAGCCCAGACCGGAAACACGCTCCACCTCTGTCACATCACGCAGATTTTTCAGACGTGTGACCACGCGCTCCAGCTGTTCCTTTGTTTTAATTTCAATCGTAACATTCAAAATTGCCTGCATATCCTTTGTGGTTCTCACATTAAAGCCCTTTACGGAAATATCATCATCCGCCAGCTGACGGCTGATTTCCACGATCAAGCCAACCCTGTCATTCGCTACAACCTTCAGCTCCGCCAAATAAGAGGTATTGCTTTCTCCCTTGGCAAACTGCGTATCCCATTCGGCATTGATCAAGCGTCCGCGTTCCTCGTTGCTCAGATTGATCACGTTGATGCAGTCGGTACGGTGAATCGTAACCCCTCTGCCGCGTGTCACGAAGCCGATGATTTCATCCCCAGGCACCGGACTACAGCATTTGGAAAAACGCACCGCAACATCCCCGATGCCTTCCACCACAACGCCGCTCTTGCTTTTATGCTTTTTCACAGGCTTCTGGTCGATGGTCTTTTCAAAATCCTTCAGCGCATCCTCTGCCGTCTGCGTCTTTCTCTTTTCCTTTAAATATTCATCCTTCAAGCGGTTAACAACCTGCCCCTCCTTCATGCCGCCGTAGCCGACAGCAGCCAGAAGCGCATCCCATGTCTTGAAATCGTATTTCACCAGAACGATTTCTTCCCATTCGGGGCGCAGCAAATCCTGCGGCTGATACCCCTTTTTCTTGATATCTGCCAGAATCATTTCGCGTCCACGGATGATATTTTCTTCCTTTTCTTCCTTCTTGAACCACTGCTTGATTTTTGTTCTTGCCTGTGCTGTTTTAACAATGGCAAGCCAATCTCGGTTCGGTCCCTTGGAATTCTGAGAAGTGATAATCTCTACAATGTCCCCGTTCTGGATTTTATGATCCAGCGGAACGATTTTATTATTTACCCTCGCGCCGACCATCTTATTGCCGACTGCCGAGTGAATCATATAGGCAAAGTCAATCGGGGTAGAATCCTTCGTCAGCTGGATAACATCCCCCTGCGGTGTAAAGGCATACACCTGTGTGCTGTAGATATTCAAATCCAGCTTAATGGTATCCAGATATTCCTTATTATCGGACATATCCTTCTGCCATTCCATAATCTGCCGCAGCCATGCCAGCTTTGCTTCCTCACTTTTCTGCGCCTTGCTCGATTTTTCGTTCGCTCTGCCCTCTTTATATTTCCAGTGGGCTGCGATACCGTATTCGCTTGTGCGGTGCATTTCCCATGTACGAATCTGCACCTCAAACACCTGCCCATGCGGGCCAATCAGCGTATTGTGCAGCGACTGATACATATTCGGCTTTGGCATAGCAATATAATCCTTAAACCGTCCGGGCATGGGGGTATACGCCGTATGCACAATCCCCAGAACGGCATAGCAATCCTTCACGCTGTCCACCAGCGCACGGATAGCGAACAAATCATAAATCTGGTCAAGGGTTTTATTCTGGTTCACCATCTTCTTATAAATGCTGAAAAAGTGCTTTGTTCTGCCGTAAACCTTCCCCTTGATGCCGGCCTCGTTCATCTTCGTCTGTAATTCCTGCACCATGCTCTGCACGAACTGGTCACGTTCTTCTTTTTTCTTCTGGATTTTTGCCGCCAAATCGAAATACGCATCCGGATTCAGATATTTAAAGCACAAATCCTCCATTTCGGAACGGATTTTGGAAATACCCAGACGATGCGCCAGAGGAGCGTAAATATCCAGCGTTTCCTGCGCCTTCTCCCTCTGCTTTTCGGGTGTCATATAGTTTAACGTCCGCATATTGTGCAGTCTGTCCGCCAGCTTAATTAAAATAACACGAATATCCTTTGCCATGGCAAGGAACATCTTGCGGTAGTTTTCTGCCTGCGCCTCTTCCTTTGTAGTATAGGAAAGCTTGCCCAGTTTCGTCACACCATCCACCAATGCAGCAATTTCCTCGCTGAACAGGTGTGCAATATCCTCATAGGTATAAGGTGTATCCTCAATAATATCGTGCAGAATCCCTGCCGTGATGGTCTCCATATCCAGCTCCAGCTCCGCCAGAATATATGCCACCTTCAAAGGATGGATGATATATGGTTCGCCTGATTTTCTCTTTTGTTCCTTATGCGCTTCCACCGCCAGCTTATATGCCTTTTCCACCATGGAAAAATCATCGGACGGATGGTAGGTTTTGATTTTATCAATCAATTCCTTATATAATTGTTCATCAATCTCTGCCATACTCATCACCCCCTCTTATTGATAAAAATTTCTAATAATTTTGTCGAAAAAAGATTATAAAAATTATTATACAGTTTTATATGTATATTTTCAAGAATATTTCCACAAAAGTATGCCCTTGGGCGCAAGATTCTTTTGTCCTTTACAGTCTTTCCGCTTTTTCCGAAAAAAACTCCGCGACTCTTTTATTTTTTCCTTCCTTCCGCTATAATCTATATAAGATAAGTATAGATTATACCGCATGATAGATGCAGGAAACAAAGGAGTATTCACATGAAATTACAGAAATTATTAAGCTATGTGCGCCGCGCAGTAGATGATTATAGTATGATAGAGGAAGGCGATAAAATCGCGGTCGGCATTTCCGGCGGCAAAGACAGCATCTGTCTTCTGGTCGCCCTCAAGCATTTACAGCGCTTCTATCCCAAGCGGTTTGAGCTGGAGGCAATTACCGTCTCCCTCGGTCTGCCCGGTGCAAGCTATGACGGCATACAGGCACTCTGCAATGAGCTGGGTGTGCATTATACCGTTGTGGAAACCGATATCGGCAAAATCATTTTTGATGAGCGAAAAGAAAAAAATCCCTGCTCTCTCTGTGCAAAAATGCGGAAGGGCGCATTGAATGATATGGCGGAACAGCTTGGCTGCAATAAGATCGCTTTGGGGCATAATAAGGACGATGTTGTGGAAACCTTCTTTATGTCTCTGCTTTATGAGGGTCGCCTGAACTGCTTCGCTCCCGTTAGCTTCTTGGACAGAAAAAAACTCTATTCCATCCGCCCGCTGATGTATGTGCCGGAATGGGAATGTCGCAGCTTTGTCAATAAAAGCGATATCCATATCGTAAAAAACCCCTGTCTTGCCGACGGAAATACCAAGCGGCAGGAAACCAAGGAGCTTCTGGCAGAGCTTTCCCTACGGTATGATAATTTGCAGGAAAAGGTATTCGGTGCCATCAAGCGTTCCTCCCTAAAGGGTTGGAATCATGAGGAATAAGGAAGGTGAGCCTGATGTCTGATTACCGTGAGGAACTGAAAAATAAGGAAACCCTGCGTCTTCGGGAAATCCAGAGGGAGCTGCCCTCCTTTGTGCAAGCCTTCTTTCGCGGCATCGCACAGACCACCTCTACTAAAACCCGTCTGGCGTATGCCTACGATCTGCGGATTTTCTTCCGCTATCTTTATGAGGAGCATCGCACCCTCGGCGGCATCGAGCCGAAGGATTTGACCGCAGCGCATTTGAGCGAGGTCACCTCGGAGGATATTGACTGTTTCATGGAATATCTTTCCTATTATATTCGCCCCGATTATGAAAACCCTGCCTATGGCAAGGAAATGCACAACGAGGAAAAAGGGAAATCCCGTAAGCTTGCCGCAGTGCGGATGCTGTTTAAATATCTGTATAAGAAAAAAATTATATCGGCGGACCCTGCCTCTTTGGTCGATACCCCGAAAATCCACGAAAAAGCTATTGTGCGTCTGGATGTGAACGAAATGGCAAACTTTCTGGATGCAGTGGAAAGCGGCGAAAAGCTGACCGACCGCCAGAAGGTCTTCCATGAAAAAACAAAAAAGCGCGACCTTGCCATGATGACGCTCCTGCTTGGGACGGGGATGCGTGTTTCCGAATGTGTCGGTATCAATATTAAGGATCTGGATTTTCAGAATAACGCCGTCAAGGTTACCCGTAAGGGCGGCAACGAGGTTTTCCTCTATTTCGGCGAAGAAGTACGGGAAACCCTTGCGGATTACTTAGAGGAACGGCAGAACGCCCTAACCAAGGACGAAAATGAAGATGCCCTCTTTCTTTCGAGTCAGGGCAAGCGCATCGGCGTGCGGACGGTGCAGAATATGGTCAAAAAATACGCACAGGGCGTTACAATCAAAAAAATCACCCCCCATAAGCTGCGCAGTACCTTCGGTACAAATCTCTATCAGGAAACGGGGGATATCTACTTAGTGGCGGATGTGCTGGGGCATGCCGATGTCAATACCACCCGAAAGCATTACGCCGATATCGAGGACAGCCGTCGCCGCATGGCAGCAACCCGCATCAGATTAAGAAAGGACTGAGCCCCATGGAACATAAAAACTGTCTGAAAAAAGTCACCGCTGTTTTTTCTGCGCATGAAGCAGCCCCCATTTGGAAGCTGCGCCATTTCGCCGTTCTTGCTCTGCTGACAGAGATAGGCGGAGAACTGCATTTCATTCTGACAAAACGCGCCGCAGGGGTAAATCAGCCGGGGGATGTCTGCTTTCCCGGCGGACATCGGGAACAGGGCGAAACCCTCGTGGAAACCGCTCTCAGAGAAACCGAGGAGGAAATCGGCATCTCTCAAAAGGATATTCGCCTTCTGGGGAAAAGTGACTTCATGCTGACGATTTATCGTGGCATGATTCAGCCCTATATCGCCTATATCCCCTATGAAATTTACAAAACCGCAGTCCCAAATCCCAAGGAGGTTGCGGAAATTTTCACCGTCCCCCTGCGTTTCTTTCTGAAAACCGAGCCGGAGCGGCATGATACCATCTGGAAGGTCATAGAATCCCCCGATTTCCCCTACGAAAAAATCGAAGGTGGCAAAAATTACCCCTTTAGCAAGAGCAAAACCACACAGCTTTTCTATGAATATAACGGGCATATCATCTGGGGCTTCACCGCACAGGTGCTTCGTAATATCGTTGAAATTCTAAAAGAAAATACCCCCTAAAAAAGAAAACCATAGAATCTGGTATCCGCCAGTCCTATGGTTTTGTGTTATTTCTTCTTTTTATTATTGTAGGCCTTTTTCCGTTCCTTATCCAAAACTGCTTTTTCCGCCGCCCTTGCCTTCTTCTGCTCCAGCATCACATCAATATCCTCCGGCAGCTCCAATGTCAGCCTGCCAAGCTTGCCGCCACGGTATTCATCCATCAGAATTTTGCCTGCGCGCTCCAAATCAGGTTCATCGCCTTTTTTCTTGAAGCCGCGCGCCATCGCAATTTTTTCCAGAATTACATGCGGCTCCTCAATCGTATCGAATGTAATCTGATACCGATTCCGCAGGCAGTCGGGATTTCTGGAAATCATGTGATTGATAAAGGCAATCGCCATATTTTCGGGGTCAAGAATATCATCATTGATTGCCCCCGTAAACGCCAGCTTCAGCCCTACCTGCTGGTCCTCAAATTTCGGCCAGAGGATGCCCGGCGTATCGAGCAGCTCAAAGTCCTTTTTTAATTTTATCCACTGCTTGCCGCGGGTCACGCCGGGTTTATCCCCGGTTTTCGCCGTTACCTTCCCAACATATTTATTGATAAATGTGGATTTCCCCACATTCGGAATCCCCACAATCATGCTGCGGATGGGTACATTGATACGCCCTCTTGCTTTCAGCTTCTCAATTTTTTCCTTCATTAAGCTGCGTGCCGTTTCCGTCACCTCGCCCAAGCCGTTGCCCTTCAGCGCATTGATGCGAATCACGCGGAAGCCCTGCTTTTCAAAATATTCCTGCCAGATATCGGTTGCCCTTTCGTCCGCAAGGTCGCATTTATTCAGAAGCAGGATACGGTGCTTATTCTTCGCAAGCGTATCCAAATCCGGATTTTTGCTGCTGTATGGAATTCTTGCATCTACCAGTTCGATGACAATATCCACCAGAGAAATATTTTCCTCCATCATTCTGCGGGTTTTTGTCATGTGCCCGGGATACCATTGAATATTGTTCATAGCTACCTCTTTCTATTTTCACTCATGTTTTTATTTGATAAAGCCAATGGAGCTAAAGGGATACAGTCGAAATACAACCTTCCCCATCAGGTTCTCCTTCGGAATCGCGCCGACCGATTTTCTACGGCTGTCGGAGCTTGCGTTTCTGTTGTCCCCCATCACAAAATAGCTGTTTTCGGGAACTGTATAAGGGTACTCAATATTCCCCTTTGTATCCATCGGCGCTTTGATATAGTCCTCCTTCACCAACTCCCCATTGATATACAGAGAGTATATCGTATCTTCCTCGTCCCCATTGTCTCTGAGGTCAATTACATCCCCGGGCAGACCAATCACACGCTTGATGATATTTTTCTTTTCGTCATTCAGGCGGCAGATAACAATATCTCCCTTTTTCAGCGTACCGAAGGAGGTGCTCAGCTTATTGATAAACACAAAATCGCCATGGTAAAAATTCGGCTCCATGGAAGATCCCTTTACCAGAACCGTCCCCATTACATTACGCAAAACCACAATCACAACAACCAACAGCACCAGCTGCAGCAGCATGGGCATTCCCTTCTTTTCCTTTTTTCTTCTTGTAGGCTTCTGTTCTTCCTGCTTTTCAATTGCCTGCTCCATTCCAAAGACCTCCTTTATCCAAACGCATTTTTTCGTCAAAGGCAAAAGCCCTTCTGCCTCTCACGAAAAAAGTCTCGATGAAACTTGTTCATCGAGACTGCTTTTTCTCGTTCCGGTACAAAATGTACAGCTTATTTCAGAACTTCTTTAACCTTAGCTGCTTTACCAACTCTGTCTCTCAGGTAGAACAGTTTAGCACGTCTTACAACACCACGTCTTACAACCTCGATACGGTCGATTCTGGGAGAGTGTACGGGCCATGTTCTTTCAACGCCAACGCCGGAAGCGATACGTCTTACTGTGAAAGTTTCTCTGATGCCGCCGCCCTGTCTTTTGATAACAACGCCTTCGAACATCTGCAGTCTTTCTCTTGTACCCTCTACTACTTTAGCATAAACACGGATTGTGTCGCCAACGTTAAAAGGAGTTACTTCGCTTTTCAGCTGTTCATTTTCCAGTTCTCTGATGATATCCATTGTATTTCCTCCTTATGCACCTTAGACGTTCTTACCCCATCCCTTTGACAGCGGCATTGGACCGTCCGTAATCAACATGAAAAATTATACCACGCCCGAAAGGGCATTGCAAGCACTTTTTTCCGAAAAATAAAGGTTTTTCAGGCTTTTCAGACTGCTCCGTAAAGCTTTGCAGCAAGCAGCACGCTTAACGGCAGCGTTGCCATAGAAAGAACCGTTGTCCAAAGCACAATATCCGAGGACATCTTATCCCCATAGCCGTATCTGCCGACCATCATCGGCACGACCGCCGCCGATGGCATGCAAACGGAAAGCAGGAACACCGACTTTGCAAGACCATCCGCAGGAATAAAAAGCATTGCAAGAATTGCCAATGCAGGCATCCCAATCATCTTCACCACACTGATTTCCAGTGCCATTTTTTCTTTAAAGAGCTGCACGATGCCGCTGCCGCCTGCCAATGCGCCAATATAAATCAGAGAAAGCGGTGTAGATAAATCCCCGACCTTTGTCAGAAAGCCAAGCACCACTGTCGGCACAAATCTTGCGGTATGCGTCACCGCAAGCAGAAGCCCCAGCAGGATGGAAATGCAGTTCGGATTGATTGCTCCCTGTAAAAAGCTTTTCCCGATTGCCGCCGCACCTGTCGCCTTCTTGTCTGAAATCAGATATACACCATACGACCAAAGATACAAATTCAGTGCCAAAACCCCCGCAGACATATAAATAATCCCTGCCTGCCCGAAGAAAATCATGGTCACGGGCAAGCCGATAAAGCCTGTGTTCAGGGAGCCTGCGGTCAGGTCAATCATCGGCAGAAGGCGGCTGTCCAAGCCTCTTTTCCGCCCGTATTGCCGCATCAAAAAGCCAAACACAACCATCATGGCAATCTGCCCTGCGGCAGAAAGCAAAAACGCACGCAGCACCCTGTCGGTAATCTCAATGCTCGCAATCGTTGTAATCAGCATGGCAGGAATCGTCACACGCATAACCATGTGTCCCACATTTTTGTTCGTTTCCAACGGCAGATATCCCTTTTTGTTGCAGTAATACCCCACCAGAATCAATCCAAACAGTATAAAAAATTGTCCGTACATACCTTATCCCTCATCTATTCTTTTATAAAAAGAAAGAGCGGCAGTGCCACCCTTCCTTTTTTCTCATTCGTAATGAATCACAGCCTCGACTCTGCAATCGGGCAAGGTCTTTCTGCCGTTCAGAAAATCCAGTTCTATCAAAAATGCGGAGGCAACGACCTCTGCGCCCATTTCCTCTACCATCTCCATAATCGCCTTTGCTGTGCCGCCTGTTGCCATCAGGTCATCTACAATGACAACCTTCTGTCCGGGCTTGATGGCATCCTTATGAATTTCGATTGTTGCCTTGCCGTATTCCAGCTCATATTCCTTGCTGATGGTTTCCGCAGGCAGCTTTCCCGCCTTTCTGACAGGAACAAAGCCCTTCCCCATATTATACGCCACAGGCATCCCGAAGATAAACCCTCTGGATTCGGGGCTCAGCACCAAATCAAAGGAAACATCCGCAAGGCTAGCCGTTATGGCATCCACAGCGTCCTTCAGCCCCTCTGCATCCTTCAGCAGTGTTGTAATATCACGGAAGATCACACCCTTCTGAGGGTAATCCTCAATTGATCTGATCTTGTCCTTTAAATCCATCCCATATCCTCCTCATTTTGCAAATCGAAAATCCTTTAGTATCAACTGTACATTGCTTCTGCCGCGATAGCTGTTGATTTCAATGCTATACACAATATCCAGCAGCTGCGGCAAAAGCCCACTGTTTATTATTTTATCACAATCCTCTGCCGGATACAACGCTTTCAGCATTTCTCTAAGCGGTTCATAGCCATCAAAGGAGATTGCCGAAAGGCGAATCCCATTTTCCGGCTCGGAAAGCGTCAGCCGAAGGATATCTTTATTCTTCCCTATCAAATCCACACGGTCAGCATGAATCCCCTTAGATGCAAATAACGGTGCAGGGTTGCCCTTGCCGAAGGGCGCAAGTGTCTGCAATTCCTTTGCAAGCCCTAAGTCAATCTCCGCAAAGGAAAGTGCATCCTCCAGCCGCAGAATCGGAATCATCTGCTCCTCCGTCAGGGTACAGCCTTCATTGAGCCGTCTGCGCAGAACAGGGATGTTTTCTACAGGCAGAGAAAGCCCTGCCGCCATGGCATGTCCGCCAAAGCGCGTAAATAAATCCCGATCGGCAAACAATGCCTCAAACAGATGATAGCCCTCAATGCTCCTGCCTGAGCCCTTTGCTCCGTCCTCGCTGCCCGTAATCAGGATGGTCGGGCGGTAATATTTATCCTTGATTCTGCCTGCAACAATCCCTGCAATGCTTTCGTGAATCTCCGCATCATACAGCACAAGCACCCTATCCTGCAAAGCGTCGCCTTCCTGCAGGGCGATATCCGCACGCTCCGCCGCTTCCTCTGTCAGCTGCTTGCGTTCCGCATTGAGCATCACCAGATGCCTTGCCTTCTCTCTCGCTTCCTTCTCATTCTGCGTGCAGAAAAGCTCCACCGCAAGCCTGCCGCTTTCTAGCCGTCCTGTCGCATTGATGCAGGGCCCAATGATAAAGCCGATATGATATTCCGAAATGGCCTTATCCGAAAGCCCTGCCTCCTCAATCAGCACGCGCAGCCCAATATTTTCCGTTTTGCCAATTTCCGCAAGCCCCATCTGCACAAGCGCACGGTTTTCCCCCAGTAAATCCACAATATCGCAGACGGTCGCAATGCCTGCAAAGGTCAAAAGCTGTCGTTCCAGCCCCTCATCCGTAATTTCAAATATCTGCAAAAGGTGATGCGCAAAGTAATAGGAAAGTCCTCCAGCGCACATCTGCTTAAAGGGATAGGGGCAGGCTCGCTGCTTCGGGTCAATGATGGCATCCGCCGCAGGCAGAATATCCCTGCGCTCCTCTCCCTCGCCCCGAAAGCCGGGCTCATGGTGGTCAAGCACTACAACCGTCATGCCCTTTTCCTTCGCAAGCGCAATTTCCTGCAACGCCGCAATGCCGTTATCACAGGTAAAAAGCACTTCTATGCCTTCTGCCGCAAGCTGCTCCACCGCCCTCAGGTTCAGCCCATAGCCCTCCTTCTGCCGATGCGGCAGATAAAAAACAGCATTGCCGCCACATCGCAGAATCGTCTGATATAAAATAGAGGTGCTCATCACCCCGTCCACATCATAATCTCCATACACGGCAATTCTCTTTCCTGCGCGAATCGCTTCCGCAAGCAGAGAGACTGCCTGCGAAAAATCCTTCATTTCCAGCGGATTTCCTAATGCCGCCGTACCACCGTAGAGAAAGCTCCTTGCCGCCTGTCTGGAAGATAGCTCCCGATTGGCAAGCACTGCTGCTGTTGCCCGGCGGATACCCAAATCCCGCGCCATTGCCGCCGTATCTATTTTCGTTCGTTTTAAAAGCCAGCGTTTCATGCCGCCACTCCTTTCATACCCCTCCATCATACCATAGCAGGGCAAAAGAAAAAAGCGTTGTTTCGGATGAACCAAAGAACAACGCTTTCTTTTCCTCTCGCAAGTCAAAATCCTGATTTCGACTGATCGTTATACGTCTTTTTCCGCCTTGGGCAGCAATGTGTACCAGATAGAGCCGGAAATGCAAATGGAAGAATATGCACCGGCAATGATGCCAACCATCATAGGCAGTGCGAATTCCTGAATGGAAGGCACACCAAGGAAATAAATGGCGCCAATGGTAAACAATGTTGTCAGGGATGTATTGATGGAACGCGCCAATGTCTGGCTGATGCTCTTATTGATGCGTTCTGCTGTCTGGTTTCTCTTGAATGCCCCTTTATTTTCACGAATACGGTCGAAAATAACAATGGTCGAGTTTACGGAATACCCCAGAATCGTCAAGAGTACCGCAATAAAAGCATTATTTACGGGAATACGGAAAATCGCATACGCCGCCAGAACCACCAGCACGTCATGAATCAGCGCCAGAATGGCACTGCCGCCTGCGCGCACATCCTTAAACCGAATAGAAATATAAATCAGCATTGCTACTGCCGCAATCAGCGTTGCCTTGATGGCTGCACGCTGCATTTCACCGCTGACCGTACCGCTGATATCATTCGCTTCCGTCAGTGTCGCTTTGGAATATTCCTTCTGGATTGCTTCCACCAGAGCCGTACGCGTAGGGCTGTCGATGGACTGCAATTTGATTTCTACGTTATTTGTCCCCAGAACCTCCTGAATCTGCGGACTGGATTGATCGGTTACGTCCTTGATAATGGAAATCAGCTTATCATTATCATATTTACCGTTCATATTCAGTTCCATGGAGGTACCGCCTGTAAATTCAACGTCCCAGTTGAGTGCGCCCTTGCCTGCCTGTGCATTGGCAATCATAAAGCCAAAACCAATAATAATGACCAGCAGGGAAAGGATAAAGAATTTTTTTCTGTTTTGAATAATCTGCATTTTCCCCACCTCCTTATTTCATTCTCAAGCCGTAATATTTGGGATTCTGCACACCGGCATACATCAGACCGTTCACAATCACACGAGTAATAAAAAGCGCAGTGAACATGGAAATCACAATACCGATCATCAGTGTAGTTGCAAAGCCCTTCACTGTACCACTGCCTAAGAAGAACAGAACCGCCGCCGCAATCAGCGTGGTTACGTTACCATCCAGAATAGCAGGAGTTGCTCTCTTGAAGCCTGCCTTCAGCGCATTGCGCAGGCTCTTACCCAGAACCAGTTCTTCCTTCACACGTTCAAAAATAACGATATTCGCATCTACCGCCATACCTACCGAAAGCACGATACCTGCGATACCGGGCAATGTCAGCGTCACATGGAACAGACTCAGCGCCACCAGCTCCAGGCCAATATAAATCACCAGTGCCCAGTCTGCCGCAAAGCCCAGCAGCTTATAGGCAAACAGCATATAAATCAGTACCAAAGCGATACCGATAATACCTGCCTTAATTCCTGTGGAAAGCGCATCCGCACCCAGGCGCGCACCTACGTTCTTCATCTGAATTACATTCAGGTTAAACGGCAGAGAGCCTGCACGAATGAGGGACGCAAGCTGTTCTGCCCCCTCCGCGGTAAAGCTGCCCGTAATCATTGCCTGTCCGTTTGTGATTGCTGTCTGTACGGTTGGCGCACTGATTACCTCATTATCCATAATGATATAAATCTGCTTACCAATATTGTTCGAGGTTGCCTCAGCAAATCTTTCCGTCCCCTCTTTGTTGAACTCCAGTGCAACATAGGGCTGAGAAGCACCGTTTTTGCTTGTGGAACCAACCTGCTTGGTTGCATCCTTTACCATATCACCTGTCAGCAGCACATTGCCGTCCTCATCTGCAAAGGAAAGCTGCGCGGTCTGTCCGATTTCCTGAATGGCTTCCTCCGCATCCTCCACACCGGGAATCTGCACGCGGATACGCTTGTCCCCCTCACGGGCAACCTCAGCCTCTGTCCAGCCCTTCCAGTCCAATCTGCCCTGCAAAAGGGAAATTGCTGCCTTCATTTCATCGTCTGTTACAGATTTCTGGTCTGCTTCGTAAACGATATCTACACCGCCACTCAAATCAAGACCCTGCTCAATGCGATGAACACTCAATGCCTTTTTGGAACCAATCCCCTTATAGGAGATTGCACTCAGCGCAACCGCCACAATGAGTGTCAGCAAAAGCATCATTCTGCCTTTCATCTTCATCTTTTTTCTCCATCCTTTCATGCTGTTTTCTTACGCAAAAAAGGGATGAATCTTTCCTTGTTCTCTGTCAGCGGAAGGATCCATGCCCCTTTATTCCGTTTATCACAAAATTTATTTTAGCATAAAATGATGGATTTGCAAGTTTATTTTCTAATTCTGTTGCACTACCTGCGGTTTACCCCCAGAATTCCGCCGATAACTCCTGCCGCAAGTGCCACTGCAAGCGTCATCAGCCCCGAAGCATGCAAAACGAAGGAATCCGCCGCAAGGCTTGTAATAACGTAAAGCAGAGCGGTGTAAACAAGCCCTGCCAGAGCCCCCCATAGCAGCCCCCGTTTCCTTTTGCACGCCGCCCAGTCATAGCCTGCCGCCGCCACAGAAAGCGCCGTACAGATTAGCGAAACCAAAGGCAGACTTTCCTCCGAAGCAGCGGTATAGGTCAGTATCATCCCAAAGCCGATAAATATAATACAGGTGATGGCAAAGGCAATGCCCATGCCGCGCAGAAGGCAAAGCGCCGTGCCGCCCGTCTGCCTTTCGCGGGTTCGGCGGCTATGGTTCTCCTTTTTTTCTCTTTTTTCCTTCTTTCCTTTTTCCTTCCCCAAAAAATCACATCCTATCCAAACAGACCTCTCTGGTTTTATTTTATGGGTCTTTTGGAAAAAGTATGCTATACTGATAAATATACCGATAAAATAGAAAGGAGGCATTGCTATGCACGATTCCTCTATTATAGATTTACACTGCCATTCCACCGCATCGGACGGCACCTATGCCCCCAAAGAGGTTGCAGCGCTGGCGCAGAAAATCGGGCTTTCCGCCATCGCCCTGACCGACCATGATACCATTGACGGTCTGGCGGAATTTCAAGCCGCAGGAAACGCCCTCGGCATCGAAGCCATCGCAGGCATTGAATTTGCCGCACTCTGGGAGCATTTCCACCGTCCCGAAATCCATATTGTCGGCTTAGGCTTTGACCCGGCGCATCCCGTTCTCAAGGGCCGCATGGAAACCATCCGAAGCAGCCGCGATATCCGCAACCGCAGGATGTGCGAAAGGCTTTCCTCCATCGGTCTGCATCTGACTTTGGACGAGGTGGCGGCAAACGCAGGCGGTGAAATCATCACACGGGCGCATTTTGCGAATATTCTGCTCGAAAAGGGCTATATCAAAAAGAAGGCGGACGCTTTTACCCGTTATATCTCCCCCGGTCTGCCGGGCTATGTGGAGCGGGAATTTCTCTCTCCTGCCCTTTGCATCGAAACCATCAAGGCGGCAGGCGGCGCGGCGGTTCTGGCGCATCCTACGCTTTATGAGCTGAATGTAGCGCAGCTGGAAATTCTTTGCAGGGAGCTGATTCCCTATGGTCTGGACGGCATCGAGTGCCAATATTCCACCTATACCCCCGAACAGACAAAGGAAATCACCGCACTTGCCAAGCGACTGGGTCTGCTCCCCTCCGGCGGCAGTGATTTTCACGGAAAAAATAAACCCGATATCTATCTTGGCAGTGGGAAAAATAACCTCGCCATTCCCTATGCCTTCTGGGAAAATCTGAAAAAAAGAACACACCGATAACGCAAAAAGAGGACGATTTTCATCGTCCTCCATTTATTTTGTTTCGGCTTATTTCATAATTTCAACCATCTTTTCGTCCTCCAGAGGAGTGTAGGTTACGGTATAGCCAAGCTGTTCAAAGGCTCTTACGCCAACGAATGATTTGCCGTCCTGCAAAAGCACATTCATATTCACGCGTTTGCCGTTCTGCATCACATAAGAGGTCTTTGTGGTCTTTTCCCAGCCGACATCCTCACCCAGCATATCGCAGATATCACGCAAGGGCAGGTATGCTCTGCCGTTTTTCACAACCAGATCGGTATAATCATAATTGCCGCCGAATACCGCACTGCCTTCTTTTCTGTTTGCCTCCAGGCTCGCTTCGTTATCGCCGCCCCAGCCCCATGTCACGGTTACGCCGACAACAGGGTTATATTTATTTTCCAGACGCGCCATCTGATTCTGCAGTTCCTCCAATGTCATACCGCCCTTCGGAATCGTTACGATTTCGTTGGAGCTCATCATGGTAGAATCTGTAGTAATCTTCGCAACTCTTTTGCCGTTATGGGTTACATCATACACCTCTGTAGAACGGAAGCCTTCTGCCAGCTGTTTTACCTCCGCATTATACTTGAAGCTGTTCAGAACCATGGAAACGCTGGGTTCTTTCACAATTTCCTTTAACATTGCACTCAGGTCGCTCGCGCCGTCTACGAAGTCCTGCTCCGATGCCTTCAGCTCTGCAAAGCCTTCCTTTATCTGTGACTTATCCTCTGCACTTGCATTCATGCTGTCCATTACAGTCATCATGTAGGCTTCGGTTGCATTCAGCACCTGCTCAGGGTTCTTGCCGATAAAATCAAGCATATTGATCATCAGCTGTGCCACCTGCTGTCCGTCTGCCTGAATCGCATAGCCGCCGCTGATTTTCTTTACCATGCCTGTTTCAAAGCCCTTGAATACATCCTCATAGAAGGTAAATACGGCATCCTGTAAGCCGCTCATGCTTACACCTTCCATGTCAACCCCTGTCATATCCTCGGCAGAGATAAGTGTAATATATTTCTGCTGTCCCAGTGCTGCCTTGAAATCTCTTGCAAAGGCCTCTGTGAAAAGATAGCTGTCATTCTTTTCTTCCACAGCCCCTGCAAGCTGATATGCACCCAGAAGGGTATCTGTTGTCACAACAACGCCATCCGTCAGGCTATAATACACCGTACCCAAATCGTACTTCTTGCCTTCGTAATTCACATCAAAGGACATATCGTATTTCATTGTATCCATATCCAGATTCATGTCGTAATCCATCTGCATGGTCTTTCTGCCGTCAGGGAATTCCCCAACTGTCGCAACCATATCCGCACCTGTTGCTTTTGCAACATCTGTCATAAACGTCTCCAATGCATCAAAGTTGATATCCGCCTGCATCGTTCCCTTTACCTCACAGGTCTTCATGGTATCCATTGCATTTGCTGCCATCTTCAGATAGCCCAGCTCATCCGTCGAACAGCCCGAAAATGCTCCCACACACATAACACCGCAAAGCAGTGCCGCCAGCTTCTTTTTCATAAGTAAACGCCTCCTTTTTCAACCTTTTTTTGGTTATCTTACAGATTTAACCTATGAATATTATAGCAAAGACTTCCCTTCCAAACAATAGAACAAAGAAAAATTAAGCTTTTTTTATGAATTTCATGCAAAAAAGAAGCGTCCTTCTGTTTCGAGACACCTCTTTTTGCCTTCTTTCCTTTTGTTTTGCTTCTTTATTATTTTGATTTTGCTTTCTTTTCTGCGGAAAACAGCCGGAATTTATCGGTGAAAATCGTTCCTTCCCCTACCTTGCTTTCCACCAGAACCTCTCCATCATGACAATCAATAATCCAGCGCGCAATAGCAAGCCCTAAGCCCGTACCGGAAACCTCCTTATTTCTGGATTTATCCGCACGATAAAAACGGTCGAAAATCTTACGCAAATCCTCCTCCGCAATGCCTGCGCCGTGGTCTTCCACGGAAACATAGCCGAAGCTTGCATCCTTCCAGACCCGCACCGCAATCTCACTGCCGTTCGGGGAATATTTCAAGGCATTCTCGCCATGAATCCACAGCAGCTGCTTGATTAAATCATATTCCGCAAAAATTTCCACCTCATCCTCCGCTGTAAAGGTGATACTTCTGCCCTCCTGCAGCAAATCCATTTCACGCACCAGCTCTGCCGCAATCTCGTTCAGAGAAACTCTTGTTTTCTGTACATGCAGCTTATTTTGGTCACCCTTCGCCAGAAAAAGCAACTGACGGATGAGCGCACTCATGTGGTCGGTTTCTGTCAGGATAGAATCGATGGATTCCTGCAAAACCTCAGGATCGCTCTTGCCCCAGCGGTTAATCAGATTCGCATAGCCCTGAATGACGGCAATGGGTGTCCGCAGCTCATGGGACGCATCGGAAATAAACTGACTCTGCCGCTGAAACGCCCCATCTAATCGGTCAATCATGGAGTTAAACGTAATCGTCAGCTCCTTCATCTCATCCTCAGGGCCTTCCGTAGAAATCCGCTGACTCAAGTCCTCGATGGAAATCCGCTCTGCCGCCGAGCGAATCGCTTCAACGGGACGCAGAATACGGTCACTGATATATTTCCCAATCAGAAATGCACAGCAAATCCCAAGAATATCCACAATCAGCATTTTTACAAGAAAATTCCGCATCATATAGGCGTTATTCCCCATCATTTTGAACACCTGAATTCGATACGCATCTGTATCCGTTTCAAAATGGTTCGTTAGCAGCATAAACTGCTGGTCTGTGCTGTTTTCCAGAATATATTCCACATTGCCGCTTTTGTTTTCTCTCCGCCCGTTAATTTGGTAGCCCTCTCTGTATAGCTCATTCTCTCCAATCACAGGCGGCTTGTCCGCGCCGTTCTGCGGCTTTTGCCTGCTCGGAGGCTCCCCTTCGGGACGAAACAGAAACGGCGGCATCTCTCCCACAAAATTGTTGTAGGTTTCATTTGCTTCGCTGCTGTAAATGCTGACCTCAACATATTTATCCCCCAGCAGCTCTCTCAGGCTTTCATCACTCAGCTCCGTATTTGTCTGCAAAAATTCCTGCACCTGCGTCATGGTCTCCTGCAATTCTCTACGCATTTCGCTCTGCTGCAAGCCGGAGATATTCAGCATCATAAAGCCACTGATAAACAGCAGGGACAGCGAAAAAATCCCCCCGTAAAGCAGCGTGATTCGCTTGGCAATCGCCATGTGCTGAATTCCCTTCAGCCACTCCTTATTCTTCCTTGACATAATATCCTACCCCTCGAATGGTCAGAATGTATTTTTTTCCAAAGGCTTCATCAATCTTCGCACGCAGATAGCGGATATACACATCCACCACATTTGTTTCGCCAATGTAGCTATAGCCCCAGACCTCATTCAAAATCTGTTCTCTCGTTAAAACGATATTCTTATTCTGTACCAGATAGGTCAGAAGCTCATATTCCTTCTTTGTTAAATCAACCACCTTGCCATCGACCGTTACCATTCGCTTTTCCGTATCAATCTCCAAATTCTGCACCTGTAAAATCGTCTTTTTTGCAATATTACTTCCCTCGCTGTGCTTGAATGCCACGCGCATTCTTGCAAGCAGCTCCTCAATCGCGAAGGGCTTTGTCAGGTAGTCGTCCGCACCGCTGTCCAGTCCGGCAACCTTATCCATTACCTCATCCTTTGCCGTCAGCATAATGATTGGTACCTGCGAAAACTTCCGTACCCGGCGACAGATTTCAATACCGGTCAGCCCCGGCAGCATCAGGTCAAGCAAAATCATGTCGAATTCCTGATTCGTGATCATCTCCATCCCCACTCTGCCGTCATGGCAGGTCGTTACATCGTAGCCCTCATATTTCAATTCCAGCTCCACAAAACGAGCCAGCTTTACCTCATCTTCAATCAGAAGGATTTTTTTTCGTTCCATTTTCCCACTTCCTTCAATCATATTTTTATCAGTATAACAATTCTTTTTTTGTTTGTCTTGTTTTTATTCCTTTTAGTATGCTTTTTTTCTCTTAAAGGCAGTTTCAAAATAGATTAAAATGTCATTAAAATATAAAAATCACAGGTGAATCTTCGGAATCTTTCCTCTCTGCGGTTGCAGAGAAAAAGCTTTTTCGCTATAATATTATCCGAACCATAAAAAAGAATCTAGGAGGTATTTAAAATATGAAAAAGAAGCTAGCTCTGCTTTTGGCAGCCCTTTTGCTCTTTGGCTCCGCCGCCTGCGGCAAAACCGATACTGCCGACGATACCCAACAAGAAATTCAGACAGAATTTAACCTGCCGAAATGCGGCCTTTCCTACACTATCCCCGATGCATGGGTAGAAATGGAAAATACAAACCTCATCCCCGCGTCCTATGTCAAGGTGAACGGCGATATCTATGCAAAAATTCAGTATAACTATGCGCCTGATGAAAATATGGAGCCGCTGAATGATGCCGAATCCACCATTGCTGTGGAAGAACTGATGACCCCTATCGTGGAAATGCTCGTTGTGCGAACAGAAAATCTGGAAACAGATGAAGTAAAAGAGGAAATGGACTTTTTCAAGAGTGTGGAAAAAATCGGCGTAAAGGGTGATTTCCAATTCTTCTTCCTGACCGATTATGCCGACGGCATCGACCACTTCTCCACAGAAGCACAGGCAACCTTCCGCGAATTGGAAAGCTATCTGCCGGAATTGCGCGAAAGTATTGAAATTTCCCTGCCGGATGAGGAAGCGGTGCTGGATGAAGCAGAGGAAAACAGCAAATATCTCAACTTCATTTCCAATACCCTTGATGGCGACCCTGTCACCTCCGCTGTTTTCTATGATTACGATATGACGGTGGTAAACTTCTGGGCAAGCTACTGCGAGGAGGACAACATCAATGAACTGGATACCCTGCAAAGCTTCTACAAGGATTTGCAGAAAAAGCATCCAAACGTAAACTTCGTGCAGGTTGTCATTGACACTCCCGGGCAGAAGGCAGAAAAAATCGCAACCGATGCGTATAAAAAAGCCGGCGTTACCTTCAAAGGCATCATGCCGGACCAAAACCTTGCCACTTGGATTACGGATAATCTGGAGGGTCTGCCGACCACCGTCTTTGTAGACAGCAAGGGCAAACCCGCCGATTTAAAAATCAAGGGGATACAGGATGCTTCCTATTACATGGAAACAACGGAAACCATGCTGAAAAAAATGAAAACCAGCAAATAAACAATAAAAATCACATATTCTTCTGAGCTGCCCCCCACCTGCTAAATCGTATCGCATACTGTCTGACAGGTGAGGGGCAGTTCCTGTTTCGTTGCCTCAATTCCTTTTAATTTTCTTTTTTTGCCAATTTCAGCGAGAAAACAAAGGCTGCACCCTTTCCCTTCTCACTTTTTACCGTAATCGTTTCGCCATGTGCCTGCAAAAATTCTCTCACAATCGCCAGACCGATTCCGCTGCCCGTCTTGTCCATATTTCGGGTCGTATCCGTTTTAAAGAAACGGTCAAAGACATATTTCTGGTCTTCCTCACTGATGCCCGGTCCCTGATCCTTTACAGAAACCAGAACCTTTTTCTTATCCAGTGTCGTTTCCACCTCGATAATACCATTTTGCGGTGAAAATTTTGCTGCATTGCCCAACAGGTTCTGTAGCACACGGGAAATTTTGTCTCTGTCCCCATGCACCATGGTCTGTTCCGCTTCATAAATGCCATGAATCTGTACGTTCTTTTCTTCTAACTGCGGTTCCAGCATTTCAATATTCCAACGAATCAGCTCATTCAATTCAAAATCCGATTCATCCAGCAAAATCGCACTGCTCTGTGCGCGGCTCAGCTCCACAATACTCTGTGTCATACGAGAAAGCCGTTCCGTTTCCTCCAGAACGATTTTCAGATAATGCTCCCGTTTTTCAGGCGGAATCGTTCCATCAAGCATTGCCGTCAGAAAGCCCTGCATACTGGTCAATGGCGAACGCAGGTCATGCGAAATATTTGCAATAAAATCCTTTTGCACCTTCTCATGCGTTTGCAGGCTTTCCGCCATGTGGTTAAAGCTTTGCGCCAGCTCACCCAGTTCATCCGAGCTTGTCACATCCACGCGCTCCTCAAAATTCCCATTTGCAATAACCTTTGCCGCACGGTTCATCCGCATCAGCGGCAACGCAACATATTTCGCCGTCACATAGCTGACAATCAGCCCCAGAAACGAAACGAAAAACAGGCTGATTACGCTAATCTGGTACATTTCCTTCAAGGATTCCTCAATCTCCGGCAGGGAACGGCACATCAGAATTCCTGCCAGATGTCCCTCCGAAAACGGATATCCGACCACCAGCATGGGCGTATCGGAAACCTGTCCGCTTTTTGTCTGTACCGAAACGATTTCTCCATTCTGCACACGCTCAATCAATGTCTGGCTGATTCTGTTATCCCCCAGAAATTCATCATTAAACCCCGGAGAGGCAAGCGCAACCTCACCGTTCTCATTGATAACCAAAACCCCTGAGCCCATGTAGCTTTCCAGAATCTGCAGTTCATAGCTTAGCTCGCTCAGATTGCCTGTCCGGTATCCCTTCTTGTAGGCCTGTGCGATTTTTTCTCCCTGCTGAATCAATTCCTCCCGTTTCTCTGCCATATAATGTTTGGTATAAAGTATTGTCAACGCGCCGCAAACCACCGCAACAAATATCGCAATGGTTGCCATATACAGCATCATCTGCTTGCGCACAATGGAATCGTTTTTCATCTTCATTCCTCCAAAAAAGAAAAAAAGCATTACAAATCATTAAAATAATGATATACTGTTCTTATGTACCTGTTTTGCTCAAAAAACAAGAAATTTTAGAAAGGAGAACGGCATTTTTTGCCTGATTATTACCCTATGGAAAATAATACACAAAACAGCCCTCAACCTACACCGCCCAGAAGAAAACAAATGGCACCCAGAGATATGCTTCTCATCGCTCTGGCTGTTCTCGTACTTGTTCGTGTGGATTGGCGGCACATGAATAGCTTTCATTATCTCATCCTTTTCCTGCTGGTTCTTTGCTTTATGCTGCGCTGGTCAAACATGCGTAAGGATGCAAGACGACAGGAGCTGCTGAAGAAAAAAGCAGAATATGAGGCAACGCAGCAGTCCGCAGAGGATACGCCTGCGGAAGCGGTTTCCGCAGAGGATATGACCGTTGACGGCGCACCTGTTCCTGCCGAAGCGCCTGCCGAAACAACTGAAAAAGAATCCGACATATAAAAAGGGGTATTCCCCCTTTTTATTTTTGTCCGAATTTATAGCCGACACTCCAGACTGTCCGAATGCCCCATTCATCCTCGCTGTTCAGCTTTTCACGGATGCGCTTTACATGGACATCCACCGTTCTGGTGTCCCCCACATATTCATAGCCCCAGATGCGGTCAAGCAGCTGCTCTCTGGTGAATACCCGATTGGGATGCTGCGCCAGAAAGCTGAGCAGTTCAAATTCCTTCGGGGGAAAATCCAGACTTTTCCCATGATACAGCACAGAATAGTTCGACAAATTGATTTCCAATTCCCCGAATTTCAAAATATTTTTGTCCTCCTCCTGCTTTGGCTCGTATCTGCGCAGCACCGCCTTCACTCGTGCCACAAGCTCCTTTGGCTCAAAGGGCTTTACGATATAATCATCCGCACCCAATTCCAAGCCAAGCACCTTATCAAAGGTTTCGCCCTTCGCCGTCAGCATGATAATCGGTACACGGCTTGTCTTACGCACCTCTGTGCAGACCTGATAGCCGTCCATTCCGGGGAGCATCAGATCCAGCAGGATTAAATCAGGCTGAAAGTCTTCCACTGCCGCGGCAGCTTCCTTTCCATCATAAATCTCCTGCGTTTCATAGCCCTCCTTCATCATATAAAGAGAAATCAGCTCCGCAATATGCTTATCGTCATCCACAACCAAAATCTTCTGTTTTTCCATCTTCTTCACCTCTGTTCAGAAATCCGCCTTTTATTTTAATTCCACCACCGTAACACCGGCTTCGCCTTCGCCGAAGGTACCGGGTCTGTAGCTTTTTACATGAGAATTCATTTTCAGATAATTCTGCACCCCTGCGCGCAGTGCGCCTGTGCCCTTCCCATGGATAATCACAACCTGCTTCAGTCCGGATAAATACGCATCATCAATATATTTATCAATATTGGCAATCGCCTCATCCACAAGCTGTCCACGGCAGTCAATCTCTGCCGAAATAAACTGGCTCTTGGAGAATTTTGCCTTTGTCGGCTGCTGTCTTTTCTGTTTTTCCTTCGGTCTGGGGGTATCGTCAAGCATCAGCTCCGCCATCGGCACCTTCATTTTCATAATCCCCATCTGCACCATAACCTCTTTATTCTTATCGGGCGCAGTCAGCACCTCGCCGTTCTGGTCAAAGGAAATCACATACACCCTGTCGCCTGGCTTCAGATTTTCGGGTGCCTTATGGTTCGGCTTTACCTTTTTCGATTTCAGGAAATCCTGCTGCATGGAGGAAAGCTTTTCATTCAGCTTTTGTCTCTGCTCCAGTGCCTTCGTGCGATTGTTTGCCTCCTTCGCCTGCTTATTCATCTCCTTGATGATACGGTCGGCTTCCTCCTTCGCCTGCACATAAAGCTGCTTTGCGTCCTCTCTCGCCTTGGCAAGAATTTTTTCCTTCTGCTCTCTCGTCTTTTCCTTCTGCCGCTCAACCTCTTTTTTCAGCTCCTCCGCCTCTCTGCGGTATTCCTCTGCGCGCTCCTGTTCAAACTTGACGGATTTCTTGCTGATTTCCAAATCGGTAATCACATCCTCAAATCTTGCCTCATCCCGACTGATAAATTCCTTCGCCGCAGAAAGAATATACTCCTGCAAGCCCAACCGCTTGGAAATGGCAAACGCATTACTCTTTCCCGGAATCCCAATCAGCAGGCGATAGGTCGGGCGGAGCGTTTCCACATCAAATTCGCAGCAGGCATTTTCCACACCCTCTGTCGTCAGCGCAAATACCTTCAATTCGCTATAATGCGTGGTCACTGCGGTACGGATTTTTCTGTCCAGCAAGGCTTGGATAATGGCAACCGCCAAGGCTGCGCCCTCCGTCGGGTCTGTCCCTGCGCCAAGCTCATCGAACAGCACCAGAGAGTCATCCGTCACCTCATCCATAATTTTCACGATATTCGTCATGTGTGCCGAAAAGGTACTCAGGCTTTGCTCAATGCTCTGTTCATCCCCGATGCTCGCGAACACATTATCAAACACCGCCAGCTGCGAATTATCAAATGCAGGAATATGCAGTCCTGCCTGCCCCATCAGCGTAAACAGCCCCAGGGTTTTCAGGGCAACCGTTTTCCCGCCGGTGTTCGGGCCGGTAATCATCAGCGTGGTAAATTCCTTCCCCAAATAAATATCTGTCGGCACAACCTTTTTCGGGTCAAGCAGAGGATGTCTGCCCTTGTGGATATTGATGTAGCCCTTTGTATTAAACAGGGGCTGTGTCCCATCCATGGCAAGGGAAAGATTTGCCTTTGCAAAAATAAAGTCAAGCTGTGTCAGCAGCTCCAGATTCCCCTCAATCGCAAACGCATTTGCCGTCACCATATCCGAAAGGGCAATCAGAATCTTTTCGATTTCTTCCTTTTCCTTCGCCTGCAGCTCCTTGATTTTATTATTCAGCTGAATCACACTCAAGGGCTCCATAAACAGCGTAGAGCCTGTGTTGGATTGATCGTGAATCATGCCAGGGAAGGAGCTTCTGTATTCCGCCTTAACGGGGACACAGTATCTGTCATTACGAATGGTAATCACAAAATCCTGCAGCATATTACGGTATGCCGAGGAATTGATAACCCCATTCAGATGATCCTTCACTCTTTCATTTGATGCCTTAATCTCCCGACGGACACTCCGCAGTCCTGCGCTGGCATCATCCGCAACCTCCGTTTCCGAAAGAATACAGCGGCTGATTTCATTTTCCAGCTTATCCAGAGGGGTAATCAAATCAAAATATTCATCCAGACGGGCATAGACCTCATCCTTGTTTTCTTTTCTGGCATAATTTTTCACCTTGCGGCAGACATACGCAAATTCCCCCACCGACATCAGCTCCGCGATGGAAAGAATCCCTGCCATAGAGGCCCGCTTTAGCTGCGGACGGATTTCCCGAAAGCCGCCGAAGGAAGGTGTCCCCTTTTTCAGTACCATGGTGGTCGCTTCCGTTGTTTCCTCCTGCCAAATGATAATATCACTCATGGCAGCAGAAGGGCGCAGTGCCGCGGCACGTTCCTTTGCCATCGGGGAAACCGCATAACCCACCAGCTTTTCTATAATTTTGTCATATTCTAACGTATGCAATGCTTTTTCGTTCATCTTTTTAACTCCATTTATATTAAATTCCTATCATAGCTCTATTCTATGACCAACTTATCATATAAGTATACCACAATCTATGCCCTGCTACAACGTTTCAAATTCGTCGCTTCATTTGCATTCCGCCTGAAAACCGCTTATAATAAACAGATATATCAATCGAAATCAATTCCCATAAAATAGAAAGGTGACACAATGAAGGTTCTTATTATCGGCGGTGGTGCCTCCGGCATGATGGCGGCACTTTCCGCAAGAAAAGAGGGTGCAGAGGTTTGTATTCTGGAACGACAGGCGCGCGTTGGGCGCAAGCTTCTCGCAACAGGCAACGGCCGCTGTAATCTCTCCAACACAAAGCTGACAATGAAAAATTACCACGGGCAAAACGCGGTATTCGCACAGACTGCCCTGCAGGCCTTTGATACCCAAAAAACGCTTGCATTTTTCCAATCTCTCGGGCTGATTACCACCGTAGAGCCAAGCGGCAAGGTTTATCCCCTTTCCGATCAAGCAGGCAGTGTGGTAGATGTGCTGCGGCTTGCTCTGGAGGAAATGGGCGTAGAGATACGCACCTCCTTCGAGGTCACGGCACTGAAGCGCGGCAAAAAGGGCGGCTTTCAGGTGCTTTCCAAGGAGGAAACCCTCCACGCCGATGCCGTTATCATCTGCTGTGGCGGCATGGCAGGCGGCAAGCTTGGCGGCACACAAAGCGGCTATGACCTTCTGAAAAGTCAAGGGCATACCATTACCAAGCTGTTCCCTGCGCTGGTGCAGGTAAAAACCGATACCACCTTCGTGAAGGCACTCAAGGGCGTGCGTGCAGATGGCTCTGTCCTCGTGGAGCGAAACGGCAAAATCCTTGCGGAAAATGCAGGCGAAATCCAGTTTACGGACTTCGGCATCAGCGGCCCGACTGTTTTTGAAATCTCCCGTATCATTTCCACAGGAAAGGCACCACTGACGGTGCATTTGAATCTCCTGCGTCATCTCAGTCATGAGGAGGTGGTTTCCCTCCTGCAAAGCCGCAAAAAAGCAATGCCCCATCAGTCTATGGAAAATTTCCTGACAGGCATTTTGCATAACCGCTTGGGGCGCACCCTTCTGCGCTACGCAGGCTTTGGCTTCACCGAACCCATTTCCTCCCTCAGGCCCTCTGATATCAAGAGAATCGCGCATGCCATACAGGATTTTTCCCTTTCCGTTGTCGGCACGATGGGCTTTGATGCCGCGCAGGTAACGGCAGGCGGTATCCGCACAGAGGAATTCAATCCTCATACCATGGAAAGCCTCCTGATGCCCGGTCTTTTTGCCGCAGGCGAGGTGCTCGATATAGATGGGGACTGCGGTGGCTATAACCTGCAATGGGCATGGGCAAGCGGGTATCTGGCAGGTAAGGCTGCTGCCCGAAAAATCCCTGCTTCCCCAAAGAAAAATAAAAAATAAGCAAAAAAGCAGCCCTTACGAGGTTTTTCTCTCGCAAGGGCTTTTTCCTGCTCAATTTCAGTTTTTATTGCTGCTCCTTAATGATACCGTTCTGATATGCGTAAAGCAGCTTTTCCAGCTCTGCAATACTTTCCTGCAGCTTTTTCCCGATATCCGTATCCTTCACACGGATTCTGTCCTGTGTATACTGGAGCGCAACCGTAGAGGAAAGAATATCCTTTTCCTCCGCAATGGCTCTGTCCGTGGATACGAAGGGCTCATGAGATACCAGAACCATGCCATGGGAATTGTAAATCAGCGTATAGCCTGCAATCCCCGTTTCCTTCTGATATGCCTTGGAAAACCCGCCGTCGATTACGAACAATCTGCCATTTGCCTTGATGGGGCTCTCTCCCTTTACCACCTTAACGGGAACGTGTCCATTCACGATATGAGAGCTTTTCGGGTCTAAGCCGAAGGCCTCCAGAACATGCTCACAGACAGATTCCTCATTTCTAAGGGTATAATAAGGATTCTTTTCTTCCTTATGCGTTGTCTTATCATCAATAAAATATCGCTCGAAGGTTGTCATTTTCTTCTTGCCGAACAGGGGAGAATCCTCGCCGCACCACATATACCAGATGTAGTCCATACATTCTCTTTTTGCCTCGGTATGTGCCTTATTGAAATAACCCTCGCGCATAGTTCTCTCTACTGCGTCCAGATATTCCATGCCGATGTATTTTTTCCCACGGAAGGTCACTTCCTTGAGTGTCCCGTCTGCATTCATGGGAATGCCGCCATGGAACAGCAGGTTAGAGTTGAAAATGGTATACATGCTCCCCTTATGATACAGCACGCGCACATGCTGCTGCAGCTTTTCGCTGTTCACAAAGGAGGATTTCACCTTATCCATAACCTCCTGTTCTTCTTCCGTCAGCTTATAGGGGTCTTTCGGGTCAATCGTCGGGAAATTCATATCATTCATGGGATATTCCACGCCATCTACAAGCACGGTTCCTTTTTCAAAATCAATCTTATCCAGCAGCAATCTGTTTTCCATGCGGAATTCGGGGCGGCGTTTGATAATCTGTCCCTCCATCTTCCACTGCATGATGGAAATTGCCTTGTGCATTTTGGCAATCATGTTGAAGTCCTTATCACTCAGCACCTCATCCCCCTTGGGCTTGAACTGCTCACAGGGGTCGCCGGCGTATTTGTCCATCGCAAAGGTTGCCAGCGGCAGAAGGTTAATGCCGTAATCCTCCTCTATCGTATCCAAATTTGCATATCTGGTCTGGATACGCAGCACATTACAAATCAAGGCCTGACAGCCTGCCGCCGCGCCCATCCATGCGATATCGTGGTTGCCCCACTGGATGTCCACAGAATGATAATGAGAAAGAATATCCATAATTCTTGCCGCATGGGGGCCCCTGTCATAAATATCCCCGATAACATGCAGCTGGTCAATCGCAAGCCGCTGAATCAGATTGCACATCGCAACGATAAAGCGGTCTGCCTGCCCAAGGTCAATAATGGTATGTATAATTTCCGTATAATACATATCCTTATCCACGCTGGCGCTGTTTTCGTGCAGCAGCTCCTCGATGATATAGGCAAATTCCTTCGGCAGTGCCTTTCTCACCTTGGAACGGGTGTATTTCGAGGATACGACCTTGCAGATTTTCACCAGTCTGTGCAGGGTAATTTTATACCATTCTGCCATTTCCTCCTCTGTTTCCGTCATCTTTTCCAGCTTCTGTTCCGGGTAATAAATCAGCGTTGCCAGTGATTTTTTCTCACTGCTGCGCAGGCTCTCCCCAAAGATTGCACTAATCTGGTTCTTGATAACACCGGATGCGTTTCTGAGTACATGGCTGAAGGAATCCGCCTCACCATGGATATCGGAAACAAAATGCTCCGTCCCCTTCGGCAGGTTCAGAATCGCCTTCAGGTTGATAATCTCCGTTGCTGCGCTGTTGATATTTTTATACTGATTGGACAGCAGTTTCAAATATTTCATTTCTTCTGCGGGAAAGCTCCCACTTCCACTATACATAACTTGCACCTCTATTCTTCGTTTCTCTGTGCTGCTCTTTGAGTATAACAAAAAAGCCACTATTTTCCTAGTTCTTTTTCTCTTCTTCGGGCTCTCCCTCTACCGTCCCTGTAACGGATTCCGCAGGCGCATCCTCCGCCGCAGGCTCTGCCGGTATGCCGTATGTCACTGCCTCTCTGTTTAAAAACAGCAGTGCCTCCCCGACCGTTACAAACGCAGCAGAGAAATAACACAGAAACTGATACACCGCATTCCCAATTCTTTCATTCGGGAAAAAGCTGTAGCTCAGCTGGAATGCAGAATTCCAAAGCATCGCAATCACAGCCAACAGCAGCAGATAGCCAAAGGTTCTCCACCATTTGCCCTTCACCAGAGCTTTGCTGTAGCGCATAGGCTCCATGCCCTTTTTGTCACTCAGCCCAATGGCATACACATAAAACACCCAAGCCACGCTCAGGTAAATTCCGGGCACAATAATCAAACTGGTCAGGAAAATCAGCACACCGTAAATAATCCCCGAAAACACAATCGTCGGCATCAGGGAAAAGGCTTCGCCCAACGCAGTGCCGAAGGAAATTTCCTGCTTTGTCACAAACTGCTTTACCATCTTTGCAATGGCAATCGTCCCGACAGGCTGCAAAAACAGACCGACCAAAAGCGTCAGACCGGAGTGGAACAGCACCTGATAGGCCGCCTGAAAAAAGTCTGCTTCATTGGATAGGCTTACGCCCGCCTGTGCAATCTGCTGAAACACCGTATATGCGTTCAGCATACGCCCGTTGATGATGCTTTCCAGAATACTGATAGGCAGGAATACAATCAAAAGCACCTTCAATATGGGTTTAATATTTGCCGCAAATACATGGAACGCCGCAGAAAGCTGCTCAATCCAGTTCCATTCGCGGTAGAAAAAATCATGGTTCATTTATCGTTTCATCCTTTCCGATTCCATTCTCTTACCCGAAAAGTATACCACATTCTCCGACAAAAGCCAACGCAGACACTCTTGCCAATTCTTAAGAATTCCTTTAGAATAAGAAAAAATACGAAAAAAGGCTGTGAATTTTTATGGAATCGAAAAAGAAAACCGTTCTGGTAACAGGCTCCTCCCGCGGCATCGGCAGGGCGATTGCGCTTGCCTTCGGGCGCGCCGGTTATAATGTCGTGCTGAATGCCTCCAAAAGTGCGGCGCAGCTGGAGGAAACGAAGTCCCTTCTGGAAAGTGAAGCTATTCCCGTCCTTGCCGTTCTGGCGGATGTTTCTGATTATGAAGGCTGCAAGCTGCTTTTCGCAAAAATCGAAGAAACCTTCGGTATGGTGGATGTTCTGGTCAATAACGCAGGCATTTCCCATATCGGGCTGTTTACGGATATGACCCCTGCCGAATGGAACCATGTGCTGGATGTCAACCTTGGTTCAGTGCTGAACTGCACCCATCTTGCCGTCCCTGCCATGGTATCCGAAAAGGATGGTGTCATTCTCAATATTTCCTCCATGTGGGGCGAGGTCGGCGCATCCTGCGAAGCTGTGTATTCCGCCTCTAAGGGCGGCATCAATGCCTTCACCAAAGCGATGGCGAAGGAGCTTGGGCCCTCCCATATTCGGGTCAATGCCATCTCCTGCGGTGTCATTGATACGGAAATGAATGCCTGCTTCAGCGAGGACGAACGGCAGGCACTGGCAGATGAAATCCCTCTTATGCGCTTCGGGCAGCCGGAGGAAGTGGCGGAATTGGCAGTCTTTCTTGCCGACCAAAAGGCATCCTTCCTGACGGGCAAAATCATCACGCTTGACGGCGGCATGCTCTAAAAATCAAAAAACAAGCATAGAAAAAGCAGCTGTAATCCACCTTTCCTACAGCTGCTTTTTTGTTTTCCTATTTTTATTTTTTCCGAGCCGCCTCATAAATTGCCGCTCTGATTGCCGTAATCTGCTGAATCTGGTCATTCAGCTTCTCATGTATTTCATGCAGCTTCATCAGCTCTGCCTTTTTCGCAACCAAAAGTGCTTCCGCATTGGGAACCGATTTGTTGTCCTCAAGCTTTTCTATCTCTGCAATCAGCTCTGCGCCCTCCCGCTTCGTTTTGGAAAGGTCATCCTCCATGTGGTGAGATAAATGTCTTGCCATTTTCATAGGGTCTTCCGCGAATTCAATCATGCCGCAAACATTCGTGGACATAATGTTTTCGTATCTGTTTAAAATACTTGCCATACTTCGTTCCTCCCTTGCGTATACACTTTTTTATCTTTGCCCAAGCTTCAAGCTGGGGTTCGCGTTCAAATCCAAGCCATCCCTTACTCCTGCAATATATTCATAGTATGCCGCACAGCCAATCATCGCCGCATTATCGGTACAGAGAATCGGCGCAGGCACGCTCAGATAAAAGCCATTCCTTTCGCATGCCTCCTGCATCCTTGTCCGCAGGGCACTGTTGGAGGCAACCCCTCCTGCCAGCGCAATCTTCTTTACGCCATGCGCCTTTGCCGCTTTGATGGTCTTGCTCACCAGAACCTCTACCACAGACTGCTGAAAGCTTGCCGCAATATCCTCCGGAACAATTTCTGCCCCCATCATTTTCTGCTTATTCACATAATTGAGTACCGCCGATTTCAAGCCGCTGAAGCTGAAATCATAGCTATCCTCCTCCAGAAAAACACGAGGGAATTTCACTGCATCGGGGTTGCCCTTCTTCGCCGCCGCATCAATCTTCGGGCCGCCGGGATATCCCATGCCAATCGCGCGCGCAACCTTATCATAGGCCTCGCCTGCCGCATCGTCTCTCGTATGTCCCATAATTTCATACTTCCCGTAATCGGAAACATAAACCAGATGGGAATGTCCGCCCGAAACCACCAGTGCCATATAAGGCGGCGCAAAATCCTTATTCTGAATATAATTCGCACAAATATGTCCTTCGATATGGTGTACGCCAATCAAAGGCTTTCCTGCCGCATACGCAATCGCCTTTGCCTCCGCAAGACCAACCAGCAGCGCCCCCACCAATCCGGGACCGTATGTCACGCCGATGGCATCCATTTCTTCCAGTGTCATGCCCGCATCCGCCAGTGCCTTTTGAATCACGCCGTCAATATTTTCAACATGCTTTCTGGATGCAATCTCCGGCACAACGCCGCCGTATAGCGTATGCAGGTCAATCTGAGAGGAAATCACATTGGAAAGCACCTCTCTGCCGTTTTTCACCACTGCCGCCGCTGTTTCATCACAGGAGCTTTCAATGGCTAATATATAAATATCCTTTTTTTCTTCCATGATTTTTTCTCCACCGTTTCTTACTTTCGGAATTTATTTTGGAAATTCAATAGTAATGCACTTGCGCTCCTCGCCCAGCTCCGTCATAGGAAAAATCTCCCGCGCCACCGGCAAATATGCCTCAGGCTCGTTCAGAGAAGGGCTAAAATGCGTCAGCCACAGCCGTTCCACGTTTGCATTTTTTGCCATGCGTGCCGCCTCGGAAAAAAGCATGTGCTTGTTTTCTCTTGCCTTCTGCTTTTTCTCCTCCTCGCCGTACATCCCTTCGCAGATGAAAAGCTGTACGCCCTCCACAAATTTCGTAATACGGTCAACCGGTCTGCTGTCTGTGCAGTATGCTACGGAAATGCCCTTGCGGTTTTCCCCCATTACCATATCCGCCGTATAAGTCTTGCCCTCATGCTCCACACTGCCTTCCTTTTGTAGCTTATTCCAAAGAGGCTTCGGCAGCTTCAGCCGCTCCGCCTTTTTCACATCGAATTTTCCCTTTCGTTTCAAATCAATGCGGTAAGCAAAGCATTTTACCATGTGGTCGGCAGGGCAATGATGAATTTCAAATGCCCCCACAGAAATCGGGTTCGGTGCATCCTGTGTCAATTCAATATATTCGATCGAAAACGGCAGCTCCGGCGCAATCAGCGTCAGCCCCTCGACAATCCGCTGTAAGCCGACAGGGCCAATCAGCATGAGGGGTTCTGTCCGCCCTGCGTTGCCAATCGTCAGAAGCAGCCCCGGCAGCCCCGAAATATGGTCGGCATGGAAATGCGTAAAGCAGATCACATCTATCGCCTTAAAGCCCCAGCCGAGCATCTTCATGGTCACCTGCGTTCCCTCGCCGCAATCAATCAAGGCAAGCCTGCCGTTGAGCCTTGCCAACATGGCTGTCAGAAAGCGGCTGGGCATGGGCATCATGCCGCCTGTTCCCAGTAAACAAATATCTAACATTCGGTTTCTCCTTTGTATTTCTTCTATAGGTCTCCCTATGTTTCCTCTTTTATCATACCGCAAAAATGGGCAAAATACAATCTTTTCCGAAGGGAGGGCATTAAAAATGCCTGCCGCATTATGCGACAGGCACTGAAATTATAGGTTGCTCTTTCTACGGTTACAATCGGCGCAAAGCATTTGACAGTTTTCAGAAATTGTCTTTCCACCCTTGCTCCACGGGGTTATATGGTCGGCTTGCATTTCCTCAATTTCAAAACGCTTACCGCATTTCGGACAGATACCTTTCTGACGCTCATAAGCAGTTCGTGCCATTTTGGGACTGAATGCACGAATGCTTAAATGCTTTTCGTTTCCGTCAAGCAGATATTCATAAATACCCTTCTGATTAGAAACATCCTCATCATCCAGCAGTGCAACAATACGTTTCTCATATGCCTTCGGGTCATGCGCATTTGCGCCATATTTATTGTAATAGATACCCCATTCCAGTCCAGACATCAACTTTTTGCGGAAGGTCGGGAATGTAGCTTTTACCCAACTTATGACACTCTGGAAGTATAGCCATAATTCATTGCAGTTTGTATCATGCTGGTGCTTGGACATATAATCCTCGATTTCGATACCATCACGGGCAGCAATCCATTTGATAGCAGTTTCAAGGTAGTTCTGACGTATTGCACTGCCGCTCAAATAATCACCTGCAATCTGATAGGCAGGACATTGTGATTTGCTGAAATATTTTTTTGCTTCGGTCAACCATTCACCCGTATAGATGGCATTTCGCAATTCCTGCGCTGTCAGCTGTTCGCCTGCAATATTGATAATCTTGAACCAGTCCAGCTTTTCCTTATCCGTACCCTCACAAATATAAATCATCAGCGGATAGTCAAGAATCTCTTTACGTTCTGTATCGGTCAAATTATGAAAAGCCCTATGGTCAATAGAAAAATCGCCGTTGACATACTGGCAAATACTGATTGTTCTTTGCTGTCCATCGAGCAGCTCATAGTTGCCATTATCACTTTTTACCCAATACATCACATTCAGCGGAAAGTTTTTGCGGATTGTACGCACAACCTCATCACGCTGTTTGTCCTTGTAAATAAATTCCCGCTGAAAGGCAGGTCGAATGTTCAGCTTGCCGCCATAACCAACAACACCGTTTTCGGCACTGTCCACATATCCTGCTACAACATCACGAACAGGGATTTCGTGCAGTTTAATTTTCATTCGTGTTCACCTGCTTTCGTTGTACTAATACTCTGGCATATAATTGCTTGCCATTTAGTATAGCTTTTGCAAAATCATATTCATTTGCACTGCCACTATTCAATACTCCAACAATCGAAAACTGTTCGGGGTTGTGCTTTGTCATAAATGTTATAGGTACACCAATTATCCCATAATAATCGCACGGAATATCCGCTGTTTTACTAACTTCTATGGCATCATAATTATCATATTTAGGGTAAACTTCAGGTGAATACCGTCTAAACAAAGTCATATCTTCATGGCGGCGTTCAGTATCAAGATTTGTATACCAACAAATATTTCCCATTCTGCGCCATTTTTGACCGTTCTCATCAATTTTGAAATCTGTTTTCTTTTCCTCGTAACTGTCAGGGACTTTGAACCAATAATGCCCACTATTACAACCAAGCCAAACTTTATCAGTCATAAACAAAGGTAGAATTTCTTTGTATTTTACAGCATTAAGATTTCCTATGATGAGAAAATTCTTTTCATGTGAAATCAGCAGTGCCATATAATCTCGGAAAAGCGAAAAGGGCGGATTTGTAACAACAATATCTGCTTCTTTCAGTAACTCTACACATTCAGGACTGCGAAAATCACCATCGCCATCAAGCAATGTCATTGTATTCTGCTTGTTGCGCATAAGAAATTCAACGTCTGCAAGGTCGATGCGCCCATCCCCATTTTCATCTGTGACTTCTGTAATTTCCACTTTATAGGGCTTTCGCTCGTTACCTGCCGATACAGGCGAATTGTTCTCGGACGAAATAAAAGAAAGCTGTCCGCTGTTATCCACATAATATTGAAATTCCTTACCCGTTACGGGTGAAGTAGCATAGCAAGTCGTTATCAGCTTTCTCAAGCCCAACGCATTGAAATTCATTGCAAAATATTTGAAGAAATTACTTTCGTATGGGTCATCACAGTTACAAAGAACAGTTTTCCCCTTGAAATGCTGTCTGTAATGCTTTAGTTCGCTTTCTATAAGGGATAGTTGTGTATAAAATTCGTCCTGCTTGTTTCTTGCAGAATCGTTCAAGTTGCTATTTCCTGCCATATCCTTCTCCGCCGCTCCATCTTTCTTCTTTTATTCTCAAATCATAAATTAACTTTCTATGCTGTTTATCAGTATAACACAAGAACAGATTCCGCACAATACACCCTCTGCCCGAAAAAAAATCCGTTTTTTCTGCTTATTTTCCTTGCAAATCGTTTGCTTTTCTGCTAAAATATCTTTGTTATGTCACATAGGCGAGGTTGAAGGAGGTGCAGACAATGGCTAAATGTGCGATTTGTGAAAAAGGCCAGATTACAGGTCATAGAATCAGTATTGAACGTTCCCAGGTAAGTAGACGTGCGAATAGAAAATGGAAACCCAACGTAAAGAAGGTTAAAATCGTTGAAGACAACGGCAATGTAAAATCTATTTACGTTTGCACAAGATGTATGCGTTCCAACAAGATTACACGCGCAATCTAATTCCAAGCGAATGATAAAAGCCATTCTTTTTGATTTTAAAAAGAACGGCTTTTTTTCGTATATAGAAATATAGAAGAATCAGCATCTTCTGTTCTGACTGATGAGCCATACCCCCAGCCCGACAAATCCCATCCCAATCAGAAAAACGCATTTCGGGATCAGACATGCAAGAAGCATCCCCAGTCCAATGGCAATCAGCACAACACCGCCCAGCCATTTGATGGGCGCGCCGTTACATCTTCTTCGCATTCCAATCCCCCCTCTTATCATTGATATGCACGCCGCCTTACAAATGTGCAAAAAGCCCCCAACCGTTTTTGGTCGGGGGCTTCTGCTTTTGTTTTAATCTCTGGAACGAATCACATAAAGATAGCCGCTCTTGATATCAATTGTTGCGGTTTCCTCCGCCAGTACATTGCTGACCGCAATATAATCGCCATCCAGCGTCAGTGTCGCATCCGTCAGGGGATAAGAAAAGCCCTGTAGCGTAATGCCTGTGACCTCCATGGAAAGGGGCAGTGTGGAAACCAAATCCCCCACCTTGCCATGCAGTGTCAGGTGCTGATCAATCACCTCTACACAGTTTTTATCATCCACCAAACGCGCACGCACGCCCTTTTTCAGAAGAGAAAGCAGATAATGCGCATTGGCAAGCGTATGGTCAAATCTGTCCCCAATACCGCCGAACAGCACAAGGTCTGTCGCGCCCAGCTCCAGTGCCAGAATAATCCCAAGCTCCATGTCGGTTTCGTTTTTTCTGGTCGGGAACTGCCGAATGGGGATATTTTTCGCCTTATAATATTCCAGAACCTCCGAGGCTGTGGAATCAAAATCCCCTACGATATAATCGGGGTCAATGCCCAGTGCCTTTGCATGACGCATCCCTGCATCGCAGCAGATGACCGCATCTGCGCCATCCATATAGCTCTCACAAAAGCTGTAATCTCTGATTTCCGCTCCCGCAAAAAGAATTACCTTCATCGTTATTCATACTCCTTAAAAATGTCCAGAAAGCCCTTTGCCGCGCCTGCAATATCCTCCTTGCCGAATACCGCAGAGCCTGCAACAATCACGTTTGCGCCTGCATCCAGAACCTCGCGCACATTATCGAGTGTCACGCCGCCGTCTACCTCAATATCGAACTCCAGACCCAGCTCCTTTTTCCATTCTGCCAGCTGTCTGATTTTAGAAACATGCTGTGCCATGAATTTCTGTCCGCCAAAGCCGGGCTCAACCGTCATGACCAGAACCATATCCACATCCTTCAGGAAGGGATATACCACCTCAACAGGCGTTCTGGGGTTAATGGTAATGCCTGCCTTTGCGCCCGTTGCCTTAATCTGCTGAATCACCTCTGCGGGATATTTCGTTGCCTCCACATGGAAGTTGATAATATCCGCACCGGCTTTTCTGAATTCCTCTACATATTTTTCAGGCTCCACAATCATCAGATGTGCATCAAAAACCATATTGCTGTGCTTTCTGATGCTCTTAATCACAGGAATCCCAAAGGAAATATTGGGAACAAAAATCCCATCCATCACATCCAGATGGATATACTGCGTGCCTGCGTCCTCAACCAGCTTTAATTGCTCCGCTACCTTGCCAAAATCAATGGAAAGCATGGAGGGGGAAAGTTTCGTTTTCATGGGTTAGAATCTCCTCTCTTCTTCTTCCTTACGTTCATGATAAATCGTAACATATCTCTCATATCTCATCGGATGGATTGCCTTGCCAATCTGCTCCTTTACGGCACAATCCGGTTCATTGATATGCACACAGCCGTTGTAATAGCATGCATGCACAAAGGGCAGAAATTCCCGAAAATGATACTGCAGCTTTTCCGAGGGAATATGCGTCAGATACAGAGAGGTAAACCCCGGAGAATCCACGATATAGCTTTTCTCTGTGATCTGAATCAGCTCTGCATGTCGCGTGGTGTGCTTCCCGCGCTGTATCTTTTCGCTGATTTCGCCCGTATTTAATTCCAGTCCGGGAAAGGCTTTATTGATTAAGCTGCTTTTGCCAACTCCCGAAGGCCCTGCGAATACAGAAATCTTGTTTTCCAGAGCAGTACGCAGTGCATCAATGCCGATTTCCTTTTCCGCACTTGTGCAGATAACGGCATAGCCTGCATCCCGATACATTTCTGCCGCCGCCAGATAATTCTCCTTTTTATCCTTGTCGATTTTATTGATAACAATTACGATATCCAACTCCTGTTCCTCTGCCAGCAGCAGAAACCTGTCCAGCAAATCCAGATTCATATTCGGGCTTTTTGCCGCAAATACAATCACCGCCTGATCCACATTGGACACCCTTGGACGGATGAGCTCATTCCTTCTGGGCAGAATTTCATCCAGACTGCCCTTTTTCTTTTCCTCATCCAGAACAGAAATCCGCACCGCATCGCCTACGGTCGGGCGAATCCCCTCCTTGCGGAAGATGCCTCTCGCCCGACATTCGTATACGCCGCGTTCCGTATCAATATAATAAAAACCGCCAATTCCCTTTAAAATTACGCCTTCCAGCATAGATTCACCTTTATCCTTATCATCCGGAGAAGTTTACACTCTGCGACCACTGCTGCACATTATCAATATAGCAGGTAACTGTACCACTGCCCTTACCCGTTACGGAAACGCTGTAAGGGAATTCGGAGGCATCTCTGTAGGTGTCTACCACAGGGTATACTCCGTCCGCATCCTCTTTTACCACACGCACATAAACAGAGCCTTCGCTGCCGCTGGGTGCGTTAATTGTGAAATATTTTGTGCCCTGTGTCTGGGTATTGGAGGAAGGCTTATTGTTTTCATTCTCCTGCGTATCCGCGCCGCTGCTGACAACCAGATTAACCACACTGCCGCTCGGTACGGATTTATTCGCCGCCACGGTCTGCGTGATAACCTTGCCCTCTGCCACCTTATCGCTTGCCGCATAGGATACATTCCCGACCGTTAAGCCAACCGCTGTCAGGGAAGCCTTTGCATCCTCCAGTGTATCATTTACAACATTGGGTACGGTAACATTGGTATCCTCGTCCCCCTTGCTGATGGTCAGAATAATGCGGCTCTTTGCCGTAATAGAAGCACCGGCTTCGGGCTCCTGCTTGATAACCTCAGAGGGCTTTGCATCTGCGTCATGCACATAGCGAATCTCTGCCACGTCCCCAACCAGACGGGTAATGGCTTCGATTGCCGCATTTTCGCTCTTGCCAACCACATTCGGCATTTCCTCCTCTGTCAATCCAAGGCTGACCTTTACGCCGATTTTGGTACCTTCACCAATCATCGTCCCTTCGTTGACAGACTGATAAATGATACAACCTGTGTCATAGAAGCTGCTGTAGTCCTCCCCCTCCTGCACAAGGGTAATCCCCATTTTTTCCGCTTCCTTTACTGCTTCATCGTAATCCATCCCTAAGAACAGGGGGGTTTCGATATTCTTATCACTGGAAATAAAGCCGCCAAAACCGCCGCCCATAAACTTAATGCCGACAACGGAAATCACACCAATCAGCACCAGTGCTGTAATTACAGCCGCAATCACAACCTTACGTTCTGCCTTTCTGTCATGCTCGTTATCAAAATCCCCTTCGGTTCTGGGGTTTCTGCGAATTTTTCCGGGTCGTCTGCTTGCCTTCACAGGCTCCGATTTTACATATTCATTTTCATAATCATCCTCTTTGGAGATATGCTTCATTTTCAGCTTTTTACCGTATTTTTCAAGTCCTGCCAGAGGGGTATGTGCATCCTCCTCCACAGGGTTCTCCTGTGCGAAATCATCAAGCGGCTCAGCTGCGTTTTCCGCCGCATGGCGGTGGCTTGCATGGTGTCCCTCCGCATGTGCGTGTTCTGCATAGCTGTGTTCCGCATGCGCGCGTTCTGCATGTGGACGCTCCGCGTGGCTGCGGATATATTCCAGCTCCTTCGGGTCAGCCGGCTTTGTTTCCTGCGGTGTTTCCACTGCGGCCTGTGCCGCCTTTTCCATTTCCGTTTTCTCCTGCGCTTCACGCAGTCTGGCTGCTGCCTCTGCCCTTCTGGACATCCGCACGCCTGCCGCACCAGCCGCCGCTGCACCAACCGCTGCCGCTTTCTTTTCCGCAGGCTTTTCTTCCTTTGCGGAACCGTTCAGCTCCGCTCTGGCACGAATCAGGTCTGCCAAGAGAAGGTCAATGCTTGCGTAGCGTTCATCTGCCTTTTTCATCGTTGCCTTGCGGATGATTCCCTCCAGAGAGCGCGTACAGTTCGGGTTATACTGGCGGATATCCGGCAGCTCATCATTGATATGCATCAATGCAATGCTGACGGAATTGTTGCCCTGAAACGGCAATACGCCTGTAATCATTTCAAACATCGTGATACCCAGAGAATAGATATCGCTTTTTTCATCCACATAGCCGCCTCTTGCCTGCTCAGGGGAGAAATAATGCACAGAGCCCGCCGCATTTGCCGTTGTTGTCATGGTGGACGCAGTTGCCGCTCTGGCAATGCCAAAATCCGTCACCTTTACCACACCGTCTGTCCCCACCAGAATATTCTGCGGCTTGATATCTCTATGTACGATGTGTGCCTTATGCGCCTGACTCAGCGCAGAGGCAATCTGAATGGCAACATTGATAGTAGAACGGGAATCAAAGGGGGCTTTTTCCTTGATTGCCTTCTTCAGCGTATCCCCGTGGATGTATTCGTTTACGATATACTTAATATCTCCGTCCTCGCCCACATCATACGCTCTTACGATATTGGGATGGGATAATCTCGCAACGGAGCAGGCCTCGGAACGAAAGCGTTCAATAAATTCCTCGTCCCCGACAAATTCCTCTCGCAAAACCTTCACCGTAACATAACGATCCAGCTTTCTGTCTCTGCCTCTGTAAACAACTGCCATGCCGCCGGAACCGATTTTTTCTAATATTTCGTATCTGCCGCTTAGGACAGTACCCGGATTCAATAACATCAGTTTGTAACCTCCTACTTATATCTCAACCAGAATAAGGGAAATGTTGTCATGTCCCCCCTGCCGATTCGCTTCCTCCACCAGAATTGCCGCTTTTTTGTCCAGAGCGATCCGCTTGCTCAAAATCTTCGCCATTTCCTCATCCTTCAGCATACCGGAAAGCCCGTCTGTGCAAAGCAAAACGATGTCTCCCTTCTGCACGGGATGAATCACCGTATCCGTCTCCACGGTATCCCGAATCCCAATGGCGCGCGTAATCACGTTTCTTTTGGGGTGCATTGCCGCTTCCTCCTTCGTAATGCTCCCCATCTTCACCAGCTCCATCACATAGGAATGGTCTGTGGTGAGGGGCTGCATCTCCTTTTTGCGAAAAAGGTAAGCTCTGCTGTCCCCCACATAGGCAACATAAAGCTTCTCCTCGCGCACCGCCGCTGCAACGATGGTTGTTCCCATTTCCGCAAACTCCCTGTCGGAATTGGATTTTTCATAAACCATCCGATTTGCAGCTGCCATCGCACCTGTCATCAAATCCAGCATGTCGTCATTTTCTGCATGCTTCATTTCCTTCCAGAAATGCTCCAGAAAGCCTTCGATTGCACAGCTGCTCGCGATTTCTCCCGCGTTGCAGCCGCCCATCCCATCGGCAACCAGATATAAATTTTCCGCAGGATCTTCCCCTGCCGAAATGTAATAGGCATCCTCATTATTTTTGCGGCATTTTCCAATGTCGCTCATTCCAACTGCTTTCAACGCTACTCCACCTCCCTGCCGCTTATTTTCCCGCATCTTATTCCTCCCTAGCCTTTTCCTTGATGTGGCTTCTTCTCAGCTGACCGCAGGCAGCATCAATATCACTGCCTAGCTTTCGTCTGACTGTGGTTTCCACACCATTTTCACTCAGAATAGATGCAAACCGTTTTACCCGCTCCGCAGAGCTTTTGATATAATTGCGCTCCTTTACGTCATTGACGGGAATCAGGTTCACATGGCAGAGCATATCTCTCAGCCTTCCGGCCAGCTCCCGCGCATGTGCATCCCCGTCATTCACGCCATGAATCAGCGCATATTCAAAGGTAATGCGGCGTTTTGTTTTCTCTGCGTACTCCCTGCACGCCTGCAAAAGTCTGTCCATATCGTACAGCTTTGCCACAGGCATGGTCTGCGTGCGGATTTCATCATTCGGCGCATGCAGGGAAACCGCCAGTGTAATCTGCAAATTTTCCTCCGCCAGCGCATAAATTTTTTCCACCAGACCGCAGGTCGAAAGCGTAATATGTCTCTGTCCCATATTCTGCCCATTCGGGTCGTTAATCAGACGCAAAAACTTCAGAACATTGTCATAATTATCCAGAGGCTCGCCGCTGCCCATCAGTACCGTACCGTGTACCCGCTCGCCGCAGTCCTTCTGAATCGCATAAATCTGGGAAAGCATTTCCCCTGCCGTCAGTCCGCGTTCCACGCCGTCCAATGTGGATGCGCAGAACTTGCAGCCCATCCGACAGCCGACCTGCGTCGAAATGCAGACCGTATTGCCATGCTCATATTTCATCAATACACTTTCGATAATTGCGCCATCCGAAAGCGCAAAAAGATATTTTCTCGTGCCGTCAATCTGCGAAACCAGCCGCCGCACGATTTTCACGCCATTGATTGCTGCCGTTTCGCCAAGCTTTTCCCGCAGGCTCTTGGAAAGATTCGTCATTTCGGCAAAGCTGTCCACCTGCTTTGCGTGCAGCCAATCGAAAAGCTGCTTCGCACGAAATTTCGGCTCACCCAATTCCCGCAAAAGCTCCTGCAATTCGGTTATGTCCATGGATTTGATATCAACCTTTTCCATATCTCAATCCTTTCTTCTTAATTTTGAAATGAAAAATCCGTCTGTTCCTGTTTTATGGGGCAGCAGGGTCAGATATCCCTTTTTCGCCGTTTCCGTATCCCAGCCTTCGGGCAGAAATTCCGAAATATCCTCCGCCGTAAAATCGGGGTGGTCTTTCAGAAACCATTCCAGATTCTTTTCATTTTCCTTTCGGCAAAGCGTACAGGTGCTGTAAACCAGAACGCCGCCCTTTTTCACATAGCCTGCCGCATTTTCCAGAATTTCCCTCTGGATTTTTGTCAGGCTGTCAATCTCGTTTCCGTCCTTTTTCAGGCGGATATCCGGCTTCTTTCGCATCAGCCCCAGACCGGAGCAAGGCACATCCGCCAGCACGCGGTCAAACCGCTTCGGGCTTTCCTCCTTAGCCGCCGCATCCTTCACCCTGCACTGCATGATGGAAATGCCAAGGCGTTCCGCGCCCTCCTGCATCAGGTCGATTTTATGCGCATAAATATCGCAGGAAAGCAGACTGCCCTCGTTTTCCATCCGCTCCGCAATCGTAAAGCTTTTCCCGCCCGGCGCGGCGCACATGTCTAAAATCTTCTCGCCTTTTTTCGGGTCTAGCACCCGTACCGCGAGCTGAGAGCTTTCATCCTGCACATGGAACAGTCCTTCTTTGAAGGCATCCAAGCGGCTTAAATCCGCCGTTTTCGTCAGATGCAGTGCATCCGCGCAGATTCTGCCCTCTGCCACATGCACACCTGCCTGCTCCAGCTTCTTTTTCAAAGCCTGCGTATTCGTTTTCAGCGTATTCACCCGAATCGTCACATCGGGGGACTGATTATCATACGCACAAATTTGCTCCGTTTCTTCGTAGCCATAATAGGCAATCCACATCCGCACCAGCCACAGCGGATGGGAATACGCCACAGAAAGATATTCCGCCGTTCCCATCTCAGGCAGGGGAATCTCCTGTTTTTTCTTTGCCGCCGTGCGCAGTACGCCGTTCACAAAGCCCTTCAAAGAGCCATATCCTCTGACCGATGCCAGCTTCACCGCCTCATTACACGCCGCTGCATCCGGTATGTCCATGAAGTACATCTGATACACCGCCGTCCGCAGCACTGCCAGCAGCCACGGCTTCATTTTTTCCGTTTTTGTTTTGGAAAAGGTATTCAGCACATGGTCAATATAAATCAAATTGCGCAGTGTACCGTTTACTACCTCCGTCACAAAGGCTCTGTCCTGTCTGGACATCGCACCGTTTTGCCGCAGCAGGCGGCGCAGTGTCATTGTATTATAGGCATCCGCCGTCATGATTTCCATGAGTGCCTCTGCCGCAACCTCTCTTGGATTGATTTGGATCATTTTTTCCATTCCTTCCGTTCAAGCCATTCTGTCTCAACATAATATTATACGACAAAACAGAGGATTCTTCAATCATTTCACCCCTATTTCGACAAAAAAGAGACATCCGCAAAAACACCAAAAGGCTAATCCGCAATCAGATTAGCCTTTCTTTTTTAATCGTTTCTTCTGCCAAAGATGGCAACCAGTCTCAGAAGCTGCGCGATTGCCGCAAATGCCGCCGCAACATAGGTCATTGCCGCCGCACTCAGCACCTTTTTCGCGCCGCCGATTTCGTCGCTGTCCAGAAATCCGTCATCTGTCAGCAGGCGAATCGCCCTTCTGGATGCGTTGAATTCCACAGGCAGTGTAATAATCGTAAACACAACGGAAAGGGAGAAGAACAGAATCCCCAGTGTCACCAATGTGCTGCCGCCGCCGCTGAAAATAAACCCAATCAGAATCAGGGGGATTGCCAGTCTGGAACCGAAGTTTGCCAGAGGCACGAAAAAGCTCCGCAGTGCCAGCGGTGCATAGCCCACATCATGCTGAATGGCATGCCCTGTCTCGTGCGCCGCTACGCCGACAGCCGCTACCGATGTGCTGTCATACACGCTTTCGGACAGGCGCAGTGTCTTTGTTCTGGGGTCATAATGGTCTGTCAGGTTGCCTGCCACGCGCTGCACGCTTACATCATAAATGCCTGCGTTGTGCATCATCTGTTCTGCCACCTGCGCCCCCGTTAAGCCTCGTCTGTTTCTGATTTTCGCATATTTCTTAAATGTACCGGATACCTTCATCTGCGCAACCATCGAAAAAATGAATGCCAGAAGCACCAAAAAGTACATACTGTCGTATCCATATCCATAACCATAATACATATCGGTTCCTCCTATCTGTTTGGAACTTTCCTATTCAAGCCTTAGCCAAGCAAAATGCCTGTCTGCATTTCATGCCCACGCAAATACGCATCCGCCGCCATCTTCTTGCCGCCGCGCGCCTGCACCTCTTTGATACGCAAAATTCCATCGCCACATTTTACCGCAAAGTCCTTTTTTGTCACCTCTACGATTTCGCCAAATGCCGCATCGGGGTAGCTTTTATTTTCCGCCTCTGCCCAGAACATCTTGAGCGGCTCCTCTCCCAAAACAGCGTATGCGCCATGTCCGGGATACATTCCGCGCATCAGATCAATAATCTGCTGTCCGCCTTTGCTCCAGTCAATATGTCCTGTCTCCTTATGAATCATGGGCGCATGGGTTGCCAGTGCATCATCCTGCGGTATCCGTGTAATTGTGCCCTTTTCCAGTCCGTCAATCGTTTCCAGAAGCAGTGCTGCGCCTGCCACCGCCATTTTATCATGCAGATCCTCAAAATTATCTGTCGGAAGAATCTCCACTTCCGTTTTCAAAAGCATATCCCCCGTATCCATGCCCTTTGCCATGAACATCGTGGTAATGCCTGTTACCTTCTTACCGTCAATAATGGCGCGCTGCATCGGTGCCGCCCCTCTGTATTCCGGCAGAAGCGAGCCATGCACATTGATACAGCCATATTTCGGCATATTCAGAATTTCCTCCGGCAAAATCTGCCCAAATGCAGTAACGGCAATCAAATCCGCGCCATAGCCGCGCAGCTGTTCGATAACCTCCGGTTCGCGTACCTTCACAGGCTGCAAAACAGGAATCCCTTGCTCCAGCGCCACTGCCTTTACGGGTGTGGGCTGTAGCTTTTTCCCTCTGCCCTTGGGCTTATCGGGCTGTGTCACCACTGCCACAACCTCATGCCTTGTCAGCAATGCCTGTAAGGAAGGTACCGCAAAATCGGGCGTTCCCATAAAAATCACTCTCATCGGTATTCCTCCTTACGCTTCCTCTCTCGGCAGTGCCTTATCAATATACAGAATCCCATCCAGATGGTCAATCTCGTGGCACAATGCGCGTGCCATCAGTTCTTCCCCCTCGATGATGAATTCATTGCCCTCTCTGTCCATCGCCTTTGCCTTCACATAATAGGGGCGTTCCACAGGGGCAGATTGTCCGGGCAGGCTCAGGCAGCCCTCCTCGTCAGTCTGAGAACCGCTCGTTTCCAGAATGACAGGGTTCAAAAGCTCCACCAGGCCCTCGCCGATATCAATGACAACGGCTCTTTTCAGAATCCCTACCTGTGGTGCGGCTAAACCAACGCCGTTTGCCTCATACATGGTATCCGCCATATCATCCAGCAGTGTCAGCAGGTTAGGGGTAATTTCCTTGATCGGTTTGCAGGTTTTTCTCAGCACCTCATCTGTGCTGATACGAATATTACGAATTGCCATTTTTTCTTCCTCCTAATTCTATAATATCTCCAAAATTTGAACAAACAAAAAACTTTTTGTAAATTTATCTGAAACAGAAACGGAAAGCGCATTTTTCGTTTTCCAATGAAATATTATAACATTTTTTTCTGCTTTATACAATATTGGTCGGGTTAAGCGCCAAACCTACGCGCACATTACGGTTTCGCTCCTTCTTCATCCTCTCCGCTGTCGGCAGAACCAGCTGCCGCAGGGGTTCCTCCTCCGCCGCCTTCACAATAATTTGGTAGCGGTATTCTCCGCGAAATTTCGGCAGTGCCGTCGGCCCGAGAATCGTTGCAATCTCCTCCTCATCCGCCTGTGCCAGTCGTTCTGCCAGCTCCTGCGCCGCCTGTGCCGCTTCCTCCTGCGCCGCACCTGTCAGCAGAATACTGAAAAATGCGGAAAACGGCGGATAGCCCATCATCTGCCGCATGAGCATTTCTTCCTCATAAAAGCCTTCATAATCCTGCTTCGCGGCATACTGCACCGCATAGTGCTGTGGCTGATAGGTCTGGAGAAACACGCGTCCTCTGTCATCCCTTCTGCCGGCACGTCCTGCCGCCTGCAGCATCAGCCGAAAGCCCGTTTCCGCCGCCGTAAAGCTGTCCGCATTCAGGGATAAATCCGCCGCCATAATGCCCACCAGTGTCACATTGGGGTAATCGTGCCCCTTGGCAATCATCTGCGTCCCTATCAGAATATCCGCTTCTCCTGCCGCAAACGCCGCAAGAATTTTTTCATGGCTGTGCTTTGTCAGCGTGGTGTCCAAATCCATCCGCAGAATCCTTGCTTCGGGAAACAGCTTTCCTGCTTCCTCCTCTATTTTCTGTGTCCCTGTGCCGAAATAACGAATATACTTCGAGCCACAGACAGGGCAGACCTTCGGCAAAGGGGCTCTCCTGCCGCAATAATGGCAAGCCAGCGCATGCTCCTTCGCATGATAGGTATAGGTTAAATCACATTCCGGGCATTTCATCACATGCCCACAGCTGCGGCAGGAAACAAAGGTTGCATATCCTCTGCGGTTCAAAAAGAGCATGGTCTGCTCTCCCTTCTCCAGATTCCTGCGGATTTCCGCCTGCAATGCTCTGCCGAACGCAGAACGGTTGCCCTCTGCCAGCTCCTTTCGCATATCCGTCACAAGCATCCGTGGCAGAACGCCGCCGCCCGTCCGCTCCTTTAATTCCAGCAGCAGAAATTCTCCCTGTTTTGCTTTGTAATAGCTGATGAAATCGGGCGTTGCCGTCCCCATCAGAAAGAGCGCGCCATAGCGTTTTGCCAGCGCCGCCGCAACGTCCTTTGTGTCATATTTCGGGGTAATATCGGAAACATAGCTGTTCTCGTGTGCCTCATCCATGATAATTGCGCCAACCTTCGGAAACGGCAGAAACAACGCCGACCGTGCGCCTATCACAACCGAAATTTCGCCATCCCTCGCCTTTTTCCACTGGTCAACTCTCTCCCCCATGGAAAGGCGGCTGTGCGTCACGCTGACTGCATCCCCAAAGCGGGAAACGAACCGCTCCGCAAGCAAAGGAGTTAAGGCAATCTCCGGCACAAGTACAATCGCCTGCTCGCCCCTCGCCAGAACCTCCGCAATGATCTGCATATAAATCTCCGTTTTGCCGCTGCCCGTCACGCCATGCAGAAGTATAGGCTTTTTTTCTTCCTGCTCCAATTCCCGATGCAAAGCGGAAAGCGCCGCCGCCTGCTCTGCCGTCGGGGTAAAGGGCTGTGTCCGTTCCACCGTATCCGTATCAAAGACATTTCGCCGTTCCGTCTGCCTCCGTTCCCGCAGGATGCCCTTTTTCAGCAGGGTTTTAATGGGAGAATCCGTAATGCCGAGGGCTTCCTTCAGCTCTGCGGCAGTTGCTTCTCTGCCGTTTGCAAGGTACTCCAGCAGCAGCCTTTGCCCCTCCAGACGCTTCTCCTTCTCCGCCTTTTTCCATGCCGCTTCCAGAAGGGGATGGTCTCTGTCCAGAGAATAGAGCCGTTTTTCGTTTTTGTATTCACTGCGGTGCAGCTCCTGTTTCAGCGCAAGCAGCCCCTTTCCCTCTGCCTTCCGCAGAAATGTCAGGCAATCTCCGCCGAATTCCGCCTGTACCTCCTCCAAGGGAATTTCCCTTCGTTCCCCGAATAATGCAAGCAGCGCCGTTTCCTTCGGAGTCAGCTTCGTTTCAGCATCAAGCGATTTTCGGCTGACTGTCCAGCTGCTTTTTGTGCGGATGCCGGGCGGCATAATTGCCTGCAAGCATTGGTTCAGCGTGCAGAAATAGCGTTCCTTCATCCATTCCGCCAAATCCAGAAGGGCAGGGGTAAAGGTTGGTCTGCCCTCATCCAGAACCTCAAGAAGCTCCTTGATTTTATCCGCAGGCACCTCTGTTTTTTCGGAAAGAGAAATGACATAGCCCTCCGCCTTTTTGTTGCGGCTGCCAAATGGCACAATCACCCTTACACCGATTTCCACTGCCATCCCTTCGGGAATCCGATAATCAAACAGCTTATCCATTTCCGGCTGATTCAGCCCAACAATCACCTTCGCATACATCATTTCTCACCTCCCTACAAAAACAGCCCGTAAAAACGGGCTATTTTCCTTACATATTATTCTTCCTCGGTTTCCTCTGCCATGCTTGCAAAATCAACCTCTGCCAGTGCAACCTCTTTGTCCTCTTCCTCAGGCTTGCCCTCGCGGATTTTCAGCTTGCCTTCGTAAATTTCATTGACTGCGATGGAAACGGGCTTATCCACCTCAATATGGTCAATCATGGGCTGATGATGATCTACCAGCTGTCTTGCTCTTTTTGCCGCCGCAATCACGATGGTATATCTGCTGGCAATGGTAATATCCTCGGAATCCTGTGTGATAACCTCCAGAATATCGGAATAAGAAGGTCTTAACATATTACATCTCTCCTTTGAAAATCTTTTTGATATTTTTATTTCTGCTGCATTTCATCTTTTCTGCCGCAACGATAGTCAGCATATCCTCAGTTGCCTGCTCTACGGTGTCATTGATGACCAGATAATCGTATTCCTCTACCAGCTCCATCTCCTCCAATGCGCGGCGCAATCGTTTGTTGATGGTTTCCTTATCCTCGGTGCCGCGTTTGGTCAGGCGGTTGCCCAGCTCCTCCAGATTGGGCGGAACCATGAAAATCAGCACGCCTTCGGGGTAAATTTTCTTTACCTGCAGCGCACCCTGTACCTCAATCTCCAGAATGACATTATTGCCTGCCATCAGCTGTTCTGTTACATATTTTCTGGGTGTGCCGTAATAATTGCCGCAGAATTCCGCCCATTCCAGAAGCTCCTTGCGGTCGCGCATTTTCTCAAATTCCTCTCTGGTATGGAAGAAATAATGCACCCCGTCCTTCTCATATTCTCTGGGCTTTCTTGTTGTTGCGGAAATGGAAAGCGAAAAATTGTTCTTCTCGCAAAGACGCTCTACAATCGTCCCTTTGCCGGAACCGGAAGGACCGGAGATAATCAATAAAATACCCTGTTTATTCATGTGTATTTCCCCTTTATCCTATAAATAGCCTTTCTTTTTTATTGCGAAAAAAGGCTGTTACTCCAAATTTTGAATCTGTTCTCTGATTTTTTCGATTTCACTTTTCAGTTCAATCGTGGCCTTTACAATCTGAATATCATTCGCCTTGGATGCGATGGTGTTGGATTCTCTGTTCATTTCCTGAATCAGAAAGTCCAGCTTACGTCCTACCTGTCCGCCACCATCCAGAATATCCTTCAGCTGAATCAGATGGCTTTCCAGTCTGGTCACTTCCTCATCCACGCAGCCGCGGTCTGCAAAAACCGCAACCTCTGTCGCAATGCGCTGTGGATCAACATCAACGCCGCCCAGCAAATCCTTCAGGCGGTTATTCAGCTTTTCCTGATATTCCACAACCACCAGAGGGGAGCGTTCCTTCACCTCTGCCACAAGCGTCCTGATGCGTTCGCCCTTCAAAAGGATATCCTTTTTCAGATTTTCGCCCTCAACGGTACGCATGGCAACGAATTTTTCCACTGCCTCATCCAGTGCAGGCACCAGTGCCTCCCAGATGATTTCTTCTTCCTGCTGTGCCTTCTCCACCGTAATCACATCGGGGAATTTTGCCGCTAGCTCCAGCTTATTTTCGCTGTAGATGCCGAATTTTTCTTCTATCAGCTTCAGCTTTTCGATATATGCCGCCGCCAGTGCTTCGTTCAGCTTTACCTCTACATCCGCTGCGGAAAAGGTTTCAAAGCTGATATACACATCAGTCTTGCCGCGAAATACCTCATGCATGATTCTTTTTTTGATTTTATCCTCCAGACCTGCCAGAGAACGGGGCAGCTTAATCGTCATATCATTATAACGATGGTTTACGGATTTCATTTCCACCGTAAACTTTCTTTCCTCTGCGATATGCTCGCCGCGTCCATAGCCTGTCATGCTTCTTACACTTGCACTCATGTTTCGGTTCCTTTCTATGCTTCGTTCCAAAAATCGTTGTTTTATTATACATAAGTGTCCGCCAAATAGCAAGGAAAACCGCAAATTGTATCCACTATTTTTAATCATTTTTTAATATTTCCTTCATTTTATAATTTTTTTGCAAATCCTACTGCTTTTCTTGGTAATCCGTTTGAAAAAATAATGCAAAAAAGAAAATCCTATGTTAAAATTATGAATTAACCAAATGTATTCAAGGAGGTGTTCCTTATGGCACTGGACGGCATTACAACCTCTGCCATCGTATCAGAACTCAAAGCAGCCCTTTTAGGCGGGCGTATCGATAAAATCCATCAGCCCCTTGCGGATGAAATTCGTATGTCAATTCGTGGGCTTGGCAGCGGCGCAAAGAAAATCATCATTTCCGCCAACTCTGCCCATCCCCGTATCCACCTGACCGAAAGCAGCCGCGAAAACCCTATGACCGCGCCCTTATTCTGCATGGTCATGCGCAAGCATATCGCAGGCGGCAAAATTATAGATATTGTGCAGCCGAATTTCGAGCGTATCATCATCCTCAGGATTGAATCCGCCAACGAAATGGGTGATATCACTACAAAAAATCTGATTCTGGAAATCATGGGCAAGCACAGCAACCTTATCCTGACCGATGAAACCGGCAAAATTCTGGATTCCATCAAGCGTGTCACCCATGAGAAAAGCTCTGTCCGAGAGGTACTCCCCGGCAAGGAATATGTTTTCCCCCCTTCGCAGGATAAGAAAAACCCCCTCCTTGCCGAACAGGCGGATTTCCTCTTTTCCCTGCATTTGCAGGAAGGCAGAAGGCTGCAGGAATTTCTTTATCAAACCTACACCGGCATCAGCCCTGTCATGGCAGGCGAAATCTGCACCCGTGCAGGGTTGGATGCTTCGGATTCCTGTCAGGAAACCACATTGGAAAACAGTGAACGGCTCTTTGCCGCCTTTGAAAAAACCATGCAGGAGGTCAAAGCGGAAGACTATTATCCTGCCATTTATTATCAGAAGGAAAATAATCGCATTGTCGATTTTGCCGTTCTGAAAATGCAGCAATTTCAAGGCCTTGCCGCAAAGCCCTTTCCTTCTGTTTCCGCCCTTCTGGAGGGCTTTTATCAGGAGCGGGATAATGCGGCACATATCCGCCAGAAGGCGCAGGATATGCGAAAGCTGGTAACCAATCATATCGAACGCTGTGTGAAGAAAAAGGAAATTCAGCTAAAAACACGCCGCGAAACAAAGGGCATGGATTTATGGAAGAAAAAGGGCGAGCTCCTGACTGCCAATATCTATGCCGTTCCGCAGGGCGTAACAACCTTCAAAACCATTGATTATTACGAGGAGTCCATGCCCGAAATCGAAATTGCCATTGACCCCGCAAAAACACCTGCGGAAAATGCACAGAAATATTTTGCAAAATACAACAAGGCAAAGCGTACCCTTGCGGCACTGGAAATACAGGAAAAACAGAATAACGAGGAGCTGGCGTATCTGGAAAGCGTCCTCAATGCACTGGAAAACGCCAAGGAGGATGCCGATCTTTCCGAAATCCGCACAGAATTAGCGGAAAGCGGCTTCATCCGCAGGCAGGCACAGAAAAAAGGACAGCCGAAGCCGAAAAGGGCAAAGCCCCTGCGTTATATTTCCTCCGATGGGTATGAAATTCTGGTCGGGAAAAGCAATCTGCAAAATGACGAGCTGACGCTGCGCACCGCCGAGCCGACAGACCTCTGGATGCACACGAAGGATATCCCCGGCTCCCATGTCATCATCCGCACCAACGGGCAAAGCGAGCTGCCCGAAGCCACGATGGAGGAAGCTGCAAACCTTGCCGCCTTCTACAGTAAAGCGAAAAACAGCAGCATGGTTCCTGTGGATTATACCCAAAGAAAAAATATCAAAAAACCAAACGGGGCAAAGCCGGGCATGGTGATTTATCTGACGAATAAAACCATTTACATCACCCCCGACGAAGCCCGTATCCAACAAATGAAAAATGAATAAATAAGATACCTTCAGAAAGGAGCATGATTTATGGCAAAAGCCTTTCGTTACGCACTCAAACACAGCCTTCCCATCCTCATCAGCTATATCCCCGTTGCCCTTGCTTACGGGGTACTGATGCAGAACTGCGGCTATAATTTCGTCTGGACAGGCGCATGCAGCATTTTCGTTCTGGCAGGCTCTCTGCAATATCTGATGGTGACCTTCTTCGCCGGCGGCGTTTCGCTTCTGACCGTTGCGATTATGTCACTCCTGCTCAACAGCCGTCATATTTTCTATGGGCTGTCCTTCATCGAAAAATTCCGTACCTTCGGTCCTTGGAAATATTTTCTCATCTATTCCCTGACGGATGAAAATTATTCCCTCCACTGTTCGCATCATTTCGAGTCGGATGTCAATGAAAAATGGGCGTATGTGCTGACGGCGTTTCTGTCCATCTCCTATTGGATTATCCTGAGCATCATCGGTGCGCTGATTGGGAGCATGCTTCCCTTCAACACCACAGGCATTGATTTTGCGCTGACCGCCCTTTTCATCGTTATCCTGATAGAGCAGATACTTGGCGCGGATAACCGCCTGCCGGCATGGCTTGCCTTTGTTTCCGCCATCGTCTGTCTGCTTATCTTCGGGCCAAGCAATTTCATTCTGCCTTCGCTGGTGATTACCGTTGCTCTTTTAAGCATCCTGCGTCACCGTATCGAGCCTGTAAAAGCTGTAAAAGAAGAAAAGGAGGAAGCGTAAATGGTTTTAACTACAATGCAATCTATTGCAATCATTGCCGTCTGCGGCATCTGCACCCTTCTGGAGCGTGCCCTGCCCTTCCTCATTTTCAGCGGCAGAGCCGTTCCAGAGCCTGTACGCTATCTGGGGCGTGTGCTTCCGATGGCAATTATGGCAACCCTTGTCATTTATTGTCTGAAGGGCATTTCTTTTTCCTCTGCGGCAGGCTTTGCGCCGCTCTTGATTGCCTCCGCGGTAACAGCCATTCTGCACCTCTGGAAAAGAAGCACTCTCATCAGCATTTTCTGCGGCACTGTCTGCTATATGGTTCTGGTGCAGCTTGTATTTGCATAATACTACATAATTTTAACAGAAAAACCCTCCGTATTTTTTCCATACGAAGGGTTCTTTTTTTGCAATTTTTTAATTATAATTTTTTGATTATAATTTTAAAATTCTGTTTCCGTGATAGGTGCTTCGGCTGCATCTGCCGCTTCTGCTGTCTGCGGGGCAGCCTGATTCTGCTCCAGTCCATAATGCACGCGCACCAGATGGTCGATTTCCGCGCACATTTCGGGATGCTCGCGCAGGAACTGCTTTGCGTTTTCACGCCCTTGCCCGATACGGGTTTCCTTATAGGCATACCATGCGCCGCTCTTGTTTACGATATCCACATCTGCCGCCAGATCCAGAATATCCCCCTCCTTGGAGATGCCCTTGCCGTAGATAATATCAAACTCGGCCGTTCTGAAGGGAGGTGCTACCTTGTTTTTCGCAACCTTTACCTTTGTGCGGTTGCCGACAATTTCCGTCCCCTGCTTCAGCACATCCGCCTTTCTGATTTCCATACGGATAGAGGAATAGAATTTCAGCGCGCGACCGCCCGTTGTGGTTTCGGGATTGCCGAAGGTTACGCCGATTTTCTCACGCAGCTGGTTGATGAAAACAACCGTACAATTCGATTTATTGGTAATACCTGTCAGCTTTCTCAATGCCTGGCTCATCAGTCTTGCCTGCAAGCCCATATGGGAATCGCCCATTTCGCCCTCGATTTCCGCACGGGGCACCAATGCCGCTACGGAGTCCACAATCACAATATCAATCGCACCGCTGCGTACCATCGTTTCGGTGATTTCCAACGCCTGTTCGCCGTCATCCGGCTGAGAAATATAGAGGTTATCAATATCAACCCCCAGTGCCTTTGCATAAGTGGGGTCCATCGCATGCTCCGCATCCACATACCCTGCAATGCCGCCGCGCTTCTGCACCTCTGCCACCATGTGCAGGGCAACCGTTGTCTTACCGGAGGATTCAGGGCCATAAACCTCAACGATTCTGCCCTTCGGCAGACCGCCAACCCCCAACGCCAAATCCAGGCTCAGAGAGCCGGTCGGCACAACCTCAACCGCCATTTTTGCATTATTATCCCCCAGCTTCATTACCGCACCCTTGCCAAACTGCTTCTCAATCTGGCTTAGTGCCGCATCCAGTGCCTTTTGCTTATCTTCAAATTTTACATCTTCCTTTTGTGCCTTTGCCGCCATTTTATTTCCACCTTTCCAAACCCTATCGGATTCTGTTTATATTCACGAATATTTGTTCTCTTTTTTTTCATTCTATTCGATTTTGTTCGCCTTGTCAACGGCTATTTTCTCTCCTGCACAGGCTTTTCCGCCAAAGCCATTGCCGCAAAAATCACCGCACACCCCAGATATCCCCTGAAGTGCATCCGTTCGCCGTATAAAATCGCAGAAAATACTGCCGCAAAAATAGATTCCGTTGTAATGATGATTGCCGCCTTGTTCGGCGCAGTGCTTTGCTGTCCGATGCTTTGCAGCACAAAATAAAGCGCGGTGCAAAATGCCCCTGCGTAGAAAAAGTTTCCGAAGGCAGGCAATGTCAGAGGCGGCATATCCCATCCCGTAAACATCAGAATCACCGTCATCACCGCAAGGGTCGAAAGATTCTCCACAATCGCAATATGCACAGAATCGCAGTCCTTGGTCAGATTCCCCAGAAACGCCATTTGCAGCGAAAACGCCACCGCCGCCAAGAGTGACAGCCCTGCCCCGAAATCCAGACGAAAATCCGCCGTCAGAGAAAGGCAGCAAACGCCAAAGAGCGTCATCCCCGCCGCCAGAAAGCAGTTCCGATTCGGCTTCTGCCTGAACACACCCCAGCAGACAAACGGCACAATGACCGCAGGAATATTCACCAGAAACGCATTGACCGATGGCGTGGTGTATTGCAGCCCAACCGTCATCAGAAGAAACATTGCCGCAAGCAATGCCCCCAAAATACTGCCGACCCTCCATTCCTCTTTGGTAATTCGTTTCAGCCGTTTGCAGTAAACCAGACACGTGCAGACGGATGCCGTCAGAAAACGCCCGAAAATCACCTGAAACGGGTCATATCCCCAATCCAGAAGATATTTCAGGCTGATAAATCCGCCGCCGCCGATAAATGCCGCCAGAAGCAGCAGCCAATCCCCCTTATGCTTCATCATTGATTACCTTCCTCAGCCGGTTCAGCGCAGTATATGCCGCACGTTCTCTGATTTTGTTCCGCTTCCCGACAAAATGGCAGGTGTACACCTCCGTTTTTCCTTTATAAGCAATCGCAATATAAACCAGACCGACCGGCTTGCCCTCGCTGCTTTCCGGACCTGCAACGCCCGTAGTTGCCACGCCGATGTCTGCGCCGCTTGTTCTCGCAATGCCCTCCGCCATTTCCTTCGCCGTTTCCTCGCTGACTGCGCCGTATTTCTCCAGTGTTTCCGCCTTTACGCCGAGTCTGTGCATTTTCGCCTCATTGGAATAGGTCACACAGCCCTCCACAAGTGCCGCAGAAATTCCCGGATATTCCACCAGATTAGACGCAATCATACCGCCGGTGCAGGATTCCGCCACCGCTAACATGAGTTGCTTTTGCAACAGCTGTTCTGCCACAACGGTTTCCAAATCGGTTTCGCCCTCGCCATAGACCGCATCGCCCAATCTTTCCTTCAATACCGCCGCAACAGGGTCAATCAGTCGATTTGCTTCCTCCTCGTCCCTTGCCTTTGCCGTAATGCGCAGAATTGCCTCGCCATCCTTCGCATAGGGCGCAATCGTCGGGTTGGTCTGCGCATCAATGATATCCTTTACCCTTTCCTCCATGGCACTCTCGCCCACCTCTGCCACGCGCAGAATACGGGAAACAAAGGTAAATTCCTGCTTCTTCGCCAGATAAGGCTTCACCTGATTTTGGAACATGGGAATCGTTTCTCTCGGAGGGCCGGGCAGCATCACAATCATCTTTCCGTTCTTCTCCATAATAATCCCCGGTGCCGTGCCGTTATCGTTATACAGTACAATCCCGTTTTTCTCCGGCACCATTGCCTGCTTCACGTTGTTTTCCGTCATCACTCTGCCTGTGCGGTCAAAATATTTCCGAATTCTGCCCAATGCTCTTTCATCCAGAATCAGCCTTTCCCCGAAATATTCTGCCGCCGTTTCCTTCGTCAGGTCATCCTCTGTCGGCCCTAAGCCGCCTGTTGTAATAATCAAATCTGCTCTGGAAAAGGCATGAAAAATCGTATCCTTTAAACGCTGTGGGTTATCCCCAACAACCGTCTGATAATATACCTCTATCCCCAGATTGGCCAGCTCCTGCGCCAGAAACTGTGCATTTGTATTCAAAATATCCCCCAACAGCAGCTCCGTGCCAACTGCAAGAATCTCCGCCTTCATGTTTCTTCCTCCTTTGTGTCTTTTCCTCTATTGTACCGTTTTTATCATCGGATTCCAATATCCCGAAATAAAAAAGAGAGCCTTTTCAAACAAAGCGCTCCCTTTCATTTTTCTCTTAGCCCATCAGAACCTGCTTATTCTTAATGATATAATCCGCGCCGGAGAAAATCGTAAAGAATACCGCCAGAATCACCAGAAGCTTTTCCAGAACAGGCATGCACGCAAACGGCAGATTCAGCAGCAGTACAGGAATCATAATCATCTGCGTAGTGGTTTTCACCTTCCCCCACCAGCTTGCCGCCATCACGATATTCGCCTCCATCGCAAGGGTACGGAAGCCTGTAATGGCAAATTCTCTTGCCAGAATCACGATAACGACCCATGCCGCCAAGTCCTTTAAGGCAACCATGGAAACCAATGCAGACATCACCAACAGCTTGTCCGCAAGAGGGTCCATAAATTTCCCGAAGTTGGAAACCATGTTGTATTTTCTTGCAATCTTGCCATCCAGCATATCCGTTAAGGATGCCACGATAAAAATAATCACTGCAATATATCTGTTCATTGGCTCAGGTGCCAGAAACAGCACCAGCAAGAATGCCGGAATCATAACCACACGCAGCATGGTCAGCTTATTCGCCAAATTCATATCCATAAACCACATCTCCCATCAAATCATAATCGCCTGCTTCTCGAATCCTTACCGTTACAAAATCACCGGAATACAGCTCCTCCTCCGAGGAAACAAATACCAGACCGTCAATTTCGGGGGCATCCCGTCTTGTCCTGCCGCAGAAAATATTTTCCTCAGGCAGCTTGCCCTCAATCAGCACCTCCATCACCTTGCCGACCTCTTTTTCACAAAGCGCAGCCGCAATGGATTTCTGTATATCCATGATGATATCTCTGCGTTCTTCCTTCGTTTCCTCCGGAATCTGATTTTCCATTTCCGCCGCAACCGTGCCTTCCTCCTGCGAATAGGAGAACACACCCAGACGGTCGAATTTCATTTCCTGCACGAAACTCTGCAAATCCGCAAATTCTTCCTCTGTCTCTCCGGGGAACCCGACAATCAGCGTGGTGCGGATGGCAATATCGGGCATAGCCTCTCTCAGCCTTGCCACCTTCTCCCGAATCAGTGCCTGACTGCTCTTTCTGCCCATGCGTTTCAGTACGGCATCATTCCCATGCTGAATCGGCATATCAATATAATGACAAACCTTTTCGCAGCTTGCCATTGCCTCAATGGTTTCCTCTGTCAGCGTTTCGGGATACGCATACAGCAGGCGAATCCACTCCAGACCCTCAATGGCATTCAGCCGCCGCAAAAGCACATCCAGCATCGGCTTACCGTATAAATCTCTGCCGTAGATAGATGTATCCTGTGCAACAATTACCAATTCCTTCACGCCCTGCTGTGCCAAAAGGGTTGCTTCCTCCACAAGGCTTTCCAGCTCTCTGCTACGGTGTCTGCCACGCATTTGCGGAATCACACAATAGGTGCAACGGTTGTCGCAGCCCTCAGAAATTTTCAGATACGCAAAATATGGTGCGGTCGAAAGCACACGCAGCTTGCCGTTTCCATCCTGCATAGCAAGGTCAATGCTTTCCAGCTGCTTCACCTGCTCCTTGCCGCCCAGAATTTCATCCGCAACTTCCGCGATGGATTCGTACGCCGTTGTACCGATAATGGCATCCACCTCCGGCAATTCATCAAAAAATTCCTTTTCATATCTCTGCCCTAAGCAGCCTGCCACAATCAATCCCTTGCAGTTCCCCACATCAGGGTTCTTATATTGGGACATCTCCAGAATGGTTTCAATGCTTTCTTCCAAAGCATCCTTGATAAAGCAGCAGGTATTCACCACGATAATATCCGCCTCTGCCTCATCCGCTACCGCTGTGTAGCCGTTTTTCTGCAAAATCCCCAGCATAACCTCACTGTCAACTCTATTCTTATCGCACCCCAAAGAGGTGAATGCGATTTTTCTGCTCATTGTATTCCTCCTTAAAATCTTCTCTTTTTTCTATCGTTATATTTTACTATAAAACTAGGAAAATTGCTATATTTCCGCAAAATTCTTTTTCCCTCTTTCTGCCAAAGAAAAACCCCCGATACAATCGAGGGTTGCTTTTCCTTATTCTGCTGTTTCGTATTCCTGCAAAAGCCCTTCCAGCAGGTCTGTCGCCTTCGTTTTCTCCTTTCCCGTAATCATGTAGGCGGTATCTCTGAAATCAATGCGTCCTCCCTCCCAGCAGGCGAGCGACTCATACCGTCCTTCCGTTTCGCTGTCGTACCAAATCATCATTGTATAATACGTTTCCTGTTCCTGCCTGTCGGAAAAGAACTTCTCCCATGGCATCATTTTTCTGACCTCTATTTCACCCAACGCATCCAGTGCCTTCTGCATCCGTTCCTTCTCTCTGATTTCTGCCCCACTCACATAGCCTGTATCATTTTTTATCTCCATCGTCTGCACACGGCAAACTACAAAATTCTCAAGGGAAATTTCCCCCTCCTCGGAAAGCGGTTTGCTCCGAAAAGAAACTGCCATCCAGATAACCACGATTACAACCAAGCATACAATACCCTTCAAAGCACCTTTTTTCATACAAACACTTCCTTTCCGCTCACTTCCCGTTCATTCTCTATATAAAAAGAATACCCTTGGCTCTCCGGAAAAGTCAAGGGTATCCATCTTAAGATTTTCTTACAATTTTTCTTTATTCCAATCCATTCTGGATTTTTGCGGCTATGTTGCAGTTTTTCATCAGCATAGCGATGGTCATCGGGCCAACGCCGCCGGGAACAGGCGTAATCGCCCCTGCAATTTCCTTCACGTTCTCAAAATCCACATCGCCGCACAACTTGCCTGCCTCATTGCGATTCATCCCAACATCAATGAGAATCGCGCCTTCCTTTACCATATCCGCCGTCACTGTGTTTACCTTGCCCACTGCGCTGACAATGATATCTGCCCCCCGACAGATTTCTGCCAGATTCCTTGTTCTGGAATGGCAAATCGTCACAGTGCCGTTCTCCTGCATCAACAGCATAGCCACAGGCTTTCCTACGATATTGCTTCTGCCAATCACAACACACTGCTTCCCTTCGATGGAATGACCGCTGCGCTTAATCAGTTCGATAATGCCCGCAGGGGTGCAGGGAAGGAATCCCTCTCCGCCTGTGTGGAGATTGCCCACGTTTACGGGATGGAAACAATCCACATCCTTCTTCGGGTCGATGGCAAGAATAACCTTTCGTTCATCAATCTGCTTTGGCACAGGCATCTGCACCAGAATCCCATGAATGTCCTTATCCGCGTTCAGCTTGGCGATCAGCTCCAAAAGTGTTTCCTCCGTTGTCCCCCCAGACAACACATGGGAAACCGAGCGAATCCCGACTGCCTCACATGCCTTTTTCTTGTTATTCACATATACCTGAGAGGCGGAATCATCGCCGACCAAAACAACCGCTAAGCAGGGTGTGATACCCTTTGCCTTTAATGCTGCTGCCTCCTCCGCCGCCTCTGCCTTAATTTCCGCAGAAATCCGTTTGCCATCAATCAGTTGTGCTTTCATCCTTTTTAACTCCCTTTTTCTTAGAAGAGACCTACCACATTTCCGTTATCGTCAATATCGATATTCAGCGCAGCCGGTTTCTTAGGCAGACCGGGCATTGTCATAACATCGCCCAGCAGAACAACGATAAAGCCTGCGCCTGCGGAAATACGAATCTCTTTTACTGTTACCTCGAACCCTTCCGGACGACCCAGAACCTTGGGATCATCGGAAAGAGAATACTGTGTCTTTGCAATACATACAGGGAAATCGTGAAAGCCCAGCTTGTCAATCTGTGCCAGTGTTTTCTTTGCCGCCGCAGAGAAGTTTACTGTACCTGCGCCATAGATTTCCTTGCATACCTTATTTACCTTTTCTACGATATTCAGTTCATCCTCATACAGGAAATGGAATTTGCTTTCCTTTGTTTCCAGTGTTTCCAGAACCTTTTCAGCCAGAGCCTTGCCACCCTCGCCGCCGTTAGCCCAAACCTTCGCTACGGCAAAGGTTGCGCCCATGGATTCGCAGCGTTCCTTCACATAAGCCACCTCTGCATCTGTATCAGCTACGAAATGGTTCAGTGTTACCACAACGGGAACGCCGTATTTCTGGATGTTTTCAATGTGCTTTTCCAGATTCACAAAGCCCTTTGCCAGTGCATCCAGATTTTCATTGGACAAATCTGCCTTCGGCACACCGCCGTTATATTTCAGCGCACGCACGGTTGCAACCAGAACAACCGCATCGGGCTTCAGGCCTGCCTTACGGCACTTGATATCAAAGAATTTTTCAGCGCCCAAATCTGCACCGAAGCCTGCCTCTGTTACAACATAATCCGCAATTTTCATTGCTGTTTTTGTTGCCATAACGGAGTTACAGCCATGTGCGATATTTGCGAAGGGACCGCCGTGAATAATTGCCAGTGTATTTTCCAGTGTCTGCACTACGTTAGGCTGCAGTGCATCCTTCAAAAGAACTGTCATTGCGCCGTCTGCGCCAATCATTTTTGCTGTTACAGGTTCATCATCATAGGTGTAGCCAACGATGATTCTGCCCAGCATTTCCTTCAGCTGCTTCAAATCATTTGCCAAGCAGAAGATTGCCATAATTTCGGAAGCAACGGTAATCTGGAATGCGTCCTCTCTGGGTACACCGTTTACCTTGCCGCCCAAGCCGGAAATCACATTTCTCAGCTGTCTGTCGTTCAGGTCTACACAGCGCTTCCATGCAATTCTTCTGGGGTCAATGTTCAGCTCATTGCCCTGCTGAATGTGGTTATCCACCATGGATGCCAAGAGGTTATTTGCTGTTGTGATGGCGTGCAAATCGCCGGTAAAGTGCAGGTTGATATCCTCCATGGGAACCACCTGTGCATAGCCGCCGCCGGCAGCGCCGCCCTTTACGCCCATGCAGGGCCCCAAGGAAGGCTCACGCAGGCAGGTAATGGCATTTTTGCCCATCTGCTGCAATGCCTCTGTCAGGCCGATGGTAACGGTTGTTTTGCCTTCGCCTGCGGGGGTAGGGTTCACCGCTGTTACCAGAATCAGCTTTGCATCGGGGTTATCTTTGATTTTGTCGTAATATTTGCTGCTGATTTTGCCCTTGTATTTGCCGTAGCAATCTACATATTCTTCGGGAATCCCTGCTTTTTCAGCAACCTTCAGGATATGCTCCATGTTACATTCCTGCGCAATCTGTAAGTCTGTTTTAAACATTCGAAAAATCTCCTCTCTGCTTTGGCGGTATTCCGCTGTTCCACATCTGATACAAGGGATGGTGCGTTTTTTACCGAAAATTTTCCATAAAAAAAACCGCACCCAATCCAAGCATCATCGCCCAGACGGTCGGCATTCGAATAGTCATACTCCATGTGGTTGTCTCCACTTCCGTCAGTCATATGACCCTATCGTGATAGTACTATATTTCTTTCTTTTTGTCAATCATTTTAAGTCGAAAACCGAAAAAAGGATTGCAGAGAGTTCTCTCCACAATCCTTTTTGGTATTTTAAATCTCATCGGGAACCGCGCCCGTCATTTCCTCCCATTCGCTTTTGGTAATGAGAACCTTTCGAGGCTTACTGCCCTCCTCCGGGCCGACAATCCCCTGCTTCTCCAAATCATCCATCAGCCTTGCCGCGCGGTTATAGCCGATGCGGAATTGTCTTTGGAGCATGGAAACAGATGCCTTTTCCTTTTCCAGAATCAAATCAACTGCCTGCGAGAAAAATTCATCCGAATCCTCCGCCGCACCGCCAACCTTGCCGGCAGCGGTAATCTGGTCGATGGTTTCCTGTGTATAATTGGGCTTGCTGCTCTTTTTCAGAAAATCGACAATAGCTTCGACCTCCTGATCTGTTACGAATGCGCCCTGCAAACGGGAAGGCTTGCTTTGTCCCGAAGGATAGAACAGCATATCGCCCTTCCCCAGCAGCTTTTCTGCCCCGACCATATCCAGAATCGTTCTGGAGTCAATGCCGGAGGATACGGCAAACGCCAGTCTGGAAGGGATATTCGCCTTGATTACCCCCGTAATGACATCCACAGAGGGACGCTGTGTCGCAATAATCAGGTGCATCCCTGCCGCACGCGCCATCTGCGCCAGACGGCAGATAGCATCCTCCACCTCGCCGGGCGCTGCCATCATTAGGTCTGCCAATTCATCAATGATAATGACAATCTGGGGCATTTTGCCCTTTTCGTCACCCTTTTCTTCCATCAATTTATTAAAGCCCTTGATATCTCTAACGCCGTGTGCGGCAAAATCATTATATCTTTGCAGCATCTCACGCACCGCCCAATTCAGCGCAGAGGCCGCCTTTTTCGGATCTGTCACAACCGGAATCAAAAGGTGCGGAATCCCGTTATACACGCTCAGCTCTACCACCTTCGGGTCAACCAGAAGCAGCTTAACCTCTTTGGGGTCTGCCTTATAAAGAATACTCGTAATCAGCGTATTGATGCAGACCGATTTCCCCGAACCCGTTGCGCCCGCAATCAGCAGGTGCGGCATTTTTGCAATATCCGTCACAACAGGGTTGCCTGCAATATCCTGCCCCAGGGCAAAGGCAAGCTTAGAGGGGTGCTGCTTGAAGGCATCACTTTCCAGCAGCGTCCGCATATAAACCGACTGTGTTTCCTTATTCGGCACTTCAATGCCGACTGCCGCCTTGCCGGGAATGGGTGCTTCAATACGAATTCCGCTTGCCGCCAGATTCAGCGCGATATCATCCGCCAAATTCACAATCTTGCTGACCTTTACGCCTTGGCTCGGCGAAAGCTCATAGCGCGTCACAGTAGGACCTCTGCTGATTTGGATTACCTTTGCATCCACACTAAAGCTTTTCAGCGTGGTTTCCAGTTTTCTTGCATTTTCAAATAATTCCGAACGGTTGCTGCCGTTGCCCGTCTGCGGATCTTTCCCCAGCAGCGTAATCGGCGGAAAGATATACGGCTTTTCTTCCTCGACAGGTGCCGTTTCCTTCTTTGGTTCAGGCATATCTGCCGCAGGCTTCGCTGCCTCCGGCTCTGCCGCTTCTTCGGATTCCTCCGCTTCCTCTGCCTGCGTTTCTTCCACAGTCTCCTCCTCCATCATTGCAATGGGGATTTCTTCCTCGGCAGCGGGCGTTTCCTTTCTCGGCACAACGGTTTTGCCCATGTCCTCCTCCGGCAGAATATCAATGCTGATGCTTTCCTCGCGCGGCTTTTCTGCAAAGATTTCCGCAAACAATGCATCCGCCGCATCGGATTCTGTTGCCTGCGGTTTCACCTGCTCCTCTGCCGCCTCCTTTCGCACATCCTCTGCCGGCATTGCCGCCGCTTCTCGGATAGAAGGCGTTTCTGCGGCTTTTTCATCGTGCGCTTCCTTCGGTGCATCCTCCGTCTTTTCTTCTCTGCGCACCGCAACCTCTGCGCCGTTTTCCTTCACAAAATCAAAAATCGGTTCCCGTTTTTTCGTTTCCAGAATCAAAGGCTTCTTGCGGAACACCGTTTCCTCCACATAGGGCGTTTCGCCGCTGTTCTCTTGTACCTCGATATTGAAATCCTCACGGTTCATCCTTCTGCGGCGCTGTGCCTTTTTCGCCTGCCGCTCCGCTTCCAGCTCCTCCTGCTGGCGAATCCGCTCGGCTTTATTCTTGATTTTTTCGTTTTTCACCTTCCGTCTCGCCTTACGGTGCGCATTGGCATCCCCAAGAGCATGGAAGAAGGATTTTCCTGTTGCCATGACGATGGAAATAATGCCTGTCGCCAATAGGACAATGACGCTCCCAAGGGTGTCCAATGCCCTGTCCAGTCCACCGCCAATCAGTCCACCTGTCAGCCCTCCGTTTGTAAACGCACCTGCGCCGTAAAGCACACCACAGCGTTTGAAAAAGCCAAGGCTTTCTGCCGTCTGAATCGGGTGCAGCACCTGCGCAAAGGCGGCTACGGTCAGCAGAAATAGCCCCGCCCCGATGCCGCGCACAAGCGGATATCGCTTTTCCTCGCTCACCAGCATCCAGATGCAGTAGGCAATCACACAGATGGGCAGAAAAAGCCCGCCAAGCCCGAAAAGTCCCTTGAAAAAGCTGCTGATGATGCCGCCGATGATGCCCATCCTTTCCGTCAGCAGGCTGATAAATACAATAATTGATGCAACAATAATCAGAAGCAGAATCACTTCATCCAGAATACTGTCCCCAAAACGGGCAGGCTGCGCCGTCATTCTGGTGGTTTCTTTTCTCGCTCCCGTTTCCTTTTTTGCTGTTTCCCTTCCGGCACTACTCCTTGCCGTTGCTTTTTTCACAGACGGCGATTTTGCAGTGGTTTTGGCAGTTTTTTTCTTATTTTTCTGTTCCGCCAAAGCTCTCACCTCATCTATTTCCATATCCTTCAGATAAAAATTTTCTAATATATAATTTTATCACAAAATTCCTTTGCACGCAAATATACCTTGGCTTCCGCAAAAACCAAGGTATCCTGTTTTTTTCGTTATTTCGATTGCAAGGAAAGCGCCACCACTGTCCCCAGAATCAGCGCAAAGCCAATCAGGTCTATGCCTTGGAATTTTGCGTGCAAAAAGAGGAGGGAAACGATAACCGCCGTAATCGGCTCCATCATCCCGAGCAGGCTTCCCATGAAGGGCCCCACAATGCTGACACCCTTCAGATAAAGCGAAAACGCAATCGCCGTGCCAATCACAACCACCCCTGCCGTCGCCAAAACAGTTCCTTGGTCAAAAGGAACGGCATAGCTCCAGGGGCGCACAAAGGGCAGCATTGCCACACCCGCAAGCAGCATGGCATAGCCCACAACGGCATATACGCCATAATGCCGCAATAAATCCCCGGAAAGCAGATTATACGCCGCACCGCCTGCCGCCGCACCTAAGCCGAACACCAAAGCCAAGGTTGTGATGCTCATGCTGTGAATATCGCCATGCGTACTGAGCAAAAACACCCCCAGCAATGCACAAAAGATAGCACCTGTTTCCATTTTACGAGGCCAACGCTTTTCCTTGAAGCACACAACCCCCAAAATCAGCAAAGGCGCCAAGGACTGCAACACCGTTGCCGTGCCTGCATTGGAATATTGGATGGCCGCAAAATAAGTATACTGACAGCTCAGCATACCAAAAACAGAAAAAATCAAGAGCTGCCTTCTGTCCACAGGATTTTTCCAGATATCCCCCATCCGTTTTTTCGTCAGCAAAAAGCCCATCAAAACCAAAAGTACTCCCGCCAAAAGCAGCCGCACCATCACAAGCCAATCTGCCGTAATATCCTTTTTCTGAAATAAATATTGCCCAAAGCAGCCGGAAAGCCCCCAGCAAATGCCACCCGCGAGGGTAAGGCAGATTCCTGCTGTACGCTTTTTCTTTTGTTGTTCCATATTTTTCACCTCAGGTAACAGAATAATATATTTTTTCGCTTTTTTCAACAAAAAAAGGTACTGACCCTTCGATCAGTACCCTGTGTTGTTAAAGGTTATTATGAAGCACTCGGAAAAATCAGATTGTGTAGCCCTGTGCCTTCAGTGCTGCAACCATTTCTTCATAGTGTGCTTTGTTTCTTGTTTCAACGGTTACGTTTACAACTACATTGCTTACTGCTACGCCTTTTGCTCTTCTGTCGTGATTTACATCCAGAATGTTTGCGCCTGTCTGTGCAATAATCTGCAGCAGCTGAATCAGCTGACCGGGCTTATCTGCCATCATTACAGAGAATTCAGCGATTCTGCCGTTTTCCTGCAGACCCTTGTCGATGATTCTGTCCAGTACGTTTACGTCTACGTTACCACCGGAAACTACGCATACAACGTTTTTGCCCTTGATATCTACTTTATTTGTCATAGCTGCTGCTACGGAAACTGCGCCTGCGCCTTCTGCTACCATTTTGTGTTTTTCCAGCAGCATCAGGATTGCGGATGCGATTTCAGCTTCTGTTACAGTTACGATGCCATCAACATATTTCATGCAAGCCTCGAATGTCAGTGTGCCGGGCTCCTTAACTGCGATACCGTCAGCCATTGTGGAAACGCTAGCCAGCTTTTCGATTTTCTTATGTTCGATGGACTGCTTCATGGAAGGAGCGCCTGCTGCCTGTACGCCATATACCTTGCAGTTGGGGTTGATGCTCTTGATTGCGCAAGCAACACCGGAAATCAGACCGCCGCCACCGATGGGAACGAATACAACGTCAGCTTCGGGCAGTTTTTCCATGATTTCCAGACCAACAGTACCCTGACCTGCCATTACATATTCATCATTGAAGGGATGCAGGAATGTGTAGCCCTTTTCCTGCTGCAGTTCTACTGCCTTTGCAGCAGCATCATCATATACACCGGGAACCAGAACAACCTCTGCACCGTAGCTCTTTGTAGCTTCTACCTTAGCCAGAGGAGCGCCTGCGGGCATGCAGATAGTAGCCTTGATGCCTTTTTTCTGTGCTGCCAGAGCAACGCCCTGTGCATGGTTACCTGCGGAACAAGCGATTACACCCTTGGAAGCTTCTTCTTCTGTCAGGCTTGCTGTTTTTACATAAGCACCTCTCAGCTTGAAGGAGCCTGTTACCTGCATATTTTCGCATTTGATAAATACGTTTGCGTTAGGGTTGATAAAAGCGGATTCGTACAAAGGTGTTACTCTTGCAACGCCTTCCAGTGTTTTTTTTGCGTCCTGAATCATTTCCAGTGTAAGCATTTTTCTTCCTCCTAGTGTCTTTTATATAATATGTTTTGTCTTTTTATCAAGGACATTTTTCTGTCCTTGTCTCTCTCTCAAGTACGCATAAATTATAGTACGCAAATGCGATTCCGTCAACAGCTATTTGTGATTTTTTAGACATTTTTTGCGATTTTGTTAAAAATTCCGACAAATCCGCCAAATATGCACATTTTTCCGCACACTGCAAAATGAAATCCCCTTCTATTGTGCGTTTTTCCAATAAAAAAGTATCCCTATCATTAGGATAGAGATACTCAATTTTCCCGTTTTTTCTTGATTTATGCGGAAACACCGCTGTTTCCTCTGCTGCTTTTGCGCTTCCGCATCCGCTGCAGGGGCTTTCTGTTTTCATTATAAACATATTCGGGAGCCGCCTTGCCGTTTACAACATCCTCTGTGATAATGCAGCGTTCCACGTTTGTCTGTGTCGGGATTTCATACATAATCGGGTTAATGAATTCCTCTACAATAGAACGTAGCCCACGCGCGCCGGTTTCCCGTTCCATTGCCTTTCTTGCGATGGCACGCAGTGCTTCCTCCTTAAACTCCAGAATAACATCATCCAGTGCAAAAAGATATTCATACTGCTTTGTCAGCGCATTCTTTGGTTCTGTTAAAATATGCACAAAGGCATCCTCATCCAGATTATCCAGCGTTACCACAACAGGCAGACGACCGATAAATTCCGGAATCAGACCATATTTCAGCAAATCCTGCGGCATGAGACTCTGCAAAAGCTCGTCATTTGTTTTATCCAGCTTGCTCTGCACCTCTGCACCAAAGCCAATCACTTTATGCCCCATGCGGTTCTGAATGATTTTTTCAATGCCGCCGAAGGCACCGCCGCAGATGAAAAGGATATTGGTTGTATCAATCTGGATAAATTCCTGATGCGGGTGCTTTCTGCCGCCCTGTGGAGGCACGCTTGCCACAGTCCCCTCCAGAATTTTCAGCAGTGCCTGCTGTACGCCTTCGCCGCTGACATCTCTGGTGATGGATACATTTTCGCTTTTCTTTGTGATTTTATCAATTTCATCAATGTAGATAATGCCGCGTTCTGCCTTATCCACATCATAATCTGCCGCCTGAATCAGCTTGAGCAGGATATTCTCCACATCCTCGCCGACATAGCCGGCTTCGGTCAGAGAGGTTGCATCCGCAATCGCAAAGGGTACATTCAGCACCTTTGCCAAGGTCTGTGCCAGAAGGGTTTTCCCTGTCCCTGTAGGTCCAACCAGAAGGATATTGCTCTTTTGCAGCTCTACATCCTCTGCCTTGGTATCCATATAAATGCGTTTATAGTGGTTATACACCGCAACCGCCAAAGCCTGTTTTGCTCTGCTCTGCCCGATGACATATTCATCCAGCGTTTCCTTAATCTCCTTCGGCTTCGGCACATTGAAATTTTCATCCTTATTTGCCAGCACATCATATTCTTCCTCGATAATGTCCGAGCAGAGGTCGATACATTCATCGCAGATATATACATTCGGGCCGGCAATCAGCTTTTTCACCTGATCCTGCGTTTTTCCGCAGAAGGAGCAGTGCAGCTTATTCATATCTTCCGTTTTCCCTGCCATTTATCCTCTCTCCTTTGTCTGAGGCTTTGTGATGACAGCATCAATCAAACCGTAGGCTTTTGCCTCCTCAGCGCTCATAAAGTTATCGCGTTCTGTGTCTCTTTCCACTTCTTCCACAGGCTTGCCTGTATTTTCCGCCAGAATCTGATTCAGCTTTGCTTTGGTGCGCAGGATATTTTCCGCATGGATACGGATATCCGTTGCCTGCCCTCTTGCGCCGCCGCTGGGCTGATGGATCATGACCTCTGCATTGGGCAGAGCATATCTCTTGCCCTTTGCGCCGCCTGCCAGAAGAAATGCGCCCATGCTTGCCGCCATACCGATACAGATGGTGGATACATCAGGCTTGATATACTGCATGGTATCATAAATTGCCATGCCTGCCGTTACAGAACCGCCAGGACTGTTGATGTAGAGGTTGATGTCCTTATCGGGGTCCTCCGCCGCCAGAAACAGCAGCTGTGCCACAACCAGACTTGCGGTTACATCGTTGACCTCTTCCCCCAGAAAAATGATTCTGTCCTTCAGCAATCTGGAATAAATATCATAAGAACGTTCGCCACGGTTGGACTGTTCTACGACCATAGGTACTAAACTCATTATGATTCCTCCAATCTTATATTATCTAAATAGGCACAGTTTCCTGTGCCTATCTGCATTGCAATATTTCCAAGGCTTCGCCTTTTTGTTGCTTTTTTTATGCTTCTTATGCTTCTTTGATGACTGCGTTGTCTTCGATTACCTTCATAGCAGCTCTTACCAGCATATCCTGTCTCAGGGCGTTCTTATCGTCTTCCTGAATCATATCCAGCATTGTCTTGCCATCTACGCCGTAGCTTTCGCCGTATTTGATAACCTCTGCATCCAGATCTTCATCGGAGATAACCAGATTTTCAGCCTTTGCGATTGCTTCCAGCATCAGTCTTGCATCAACGCTCTTCATAGATGTATCCTTGAAGGTTTCTCTCATGGTTTCTTCATTTGTACCCATGTACTGATAGTAAACATCCATGGACAGACCCTGACGAACGATATTTTCTTCAAATTCTCTCATCATGCTGTCAATCTTGTTATCGTACATAACCTGAGGCACTTCCATCTTGCAGTTTGCAACTGCTGCATCCAGCAGCTTATCGCCCTGCAGCTGCTTTGCCTTTTCTGTCTTCTCTGCAGCCAGTTTAGCCAGAATGTCTGCTTTGTATTCATCCAGAGTGGAGAATTCGGAAACATCTTCTGCAAATGCGTCATTCAGTTCGGGCAGTTCCTTTGCTGTGATACCGTTTACCTTAATTGCGAATACAGCTGCCTTGCCTGCCAGTTCAGGTGCATGGTAAGCTTCGGGGAAGGTTACGTTGATATCAAATTCTTCACCGATGTTGTGGCCAACAATCTGATCCTCAAAGCCTTCGATGAAGGAATGAGAGCCCAGCTCCAGATCAAAGCCTTCTGCCTTGCCGCCATCGAAAGCAACGCCGTCAACGGAGCCCAGATAGTCAATGTTTACAACATCGCCCAGCTGTGCTGCTCTATCTGTTACTTCAACCTTTCTTGCGTTCTGCTTCTGCACCTTTTCCAGTTCCTTCATAACGTCTTCATCTGTTACTTCTGCGGAAACCTTTTCTACTTCCAGACCCTTATACTGACCCAGTTCCACTTCAGGCTTTACAGTTACATCGCAGATGAATTTTGCGCCCTTGCCGGACTGAATATAGTCAATATCCAGAGTGGGAGCGGAAACAACGTCCAGACCCAGTTCCTTTACTGCTGCCATGTATTCATCGGGGAAGATGTGGTTGATTGCATCTTCATAGAAAAAGCCTTCGCCATACTGTGCTTCAATCAGCTTTCTGGGTACTTTACCCTTTCTGAAGCCGGGCAGAGACAGATTATTTTTGTGTTTGTTGTAAGCAAAAGCCATGCCCTGTTCCAGTACTTCTGCGCTTACTTCAAAAGAAAGTTTTACTGCTGTTTTTTCTTTGCTGATTAATGTTGCGTTCATTGTAAGAAGTTCCTCCTTAAAGATATTCGTTTTTTATGACAACTTTGTCTTTATTTTCTAAATGATGCTGCCATGTTGAGTTACAGTACGCTAAAACTGCACAATCACAGTAGATTATAACACACTGAATTTTGAAAATCTACAGGTAAATGCAAATTTTCCGTCTGTTTTCAACAAAAATACACCTAATATACCTCATATTCTGCCGAAATCAATTCCGCTTCTGTGCTTTTCTCCATGAAATCCAGAATATGCTGCAGCATACGCTCCGCATGGCTTTTTTCATTGCTGACACAAGCAAAGCCAACCACGAGCATTTTATGCTCCTCCTGTCTGTCCACCTCCGCCACGGAGGCGTTGAATTTATGCCTCGTTTTTTCCACCAGACTTTTGACCACCATCCGCTTTTCCTTCAAGCTGGAAACCCATTCTGCACGAAAGGTTGCCTCACAAATTCCTACAAACACATGAGTCCCTCCTTTCCAGTTTTGTTAAAAGAAAGGTAAAAGAAAAAATCGGTCTTGATTGTCCTCAAAACCGATTCTTCTAAGCGCGAGACGAGATTCGAACTCGCGACCCTCGCCTTGGCAAGGCGATGCTCTACCACTGAGCCACTCGCGCATAGTATGCAGTTTGTCGAAAAAGAAGCGCGAGACGAGATTCGAACTCGCGACCCTCGCCTTGGCAAGGCGATGCTCTA